>Ga0304729_1002260_pt1 | contig 11750 bp, 9 predicted proteins | sample C_131016_MF_Meta_FD_190475 | JGI IMG/M metagenome (GOLD analysis project Ga0304729, IMG submission 190475) | Freshwater microbial communities from Lake Croche, Canada to study carbon cycling - C_131016_MF_MetaG (v2) (version 2) | ecosystem: Environmental > Aquatic > Freshwater > Lake | place... | reverse complement strand
AATTACCATCTCGGGGAAAAGGGCGATGTGAACGTTATGGGTGGCGGCCTGTTTCATGTTGCTCACAATGAGATCGGCATTGGCCTCGAACTTGCCCACGGTTGGATTTATTTGAGCCAGGGCGATACGCAGCTGCGTTTGAGGCCGCTTTTCGCTCTTCACGAGTAGAGCCTACCTCGATAGACTTTTCCTCGAATCTCCGGGGACTAAATTCTTAGCCACGAGCGATTCCAGAGAAGGAGCTCGCATGAGCCGTATAACAATCTCCACTCTTGCTGCCTGGAAGAAAGAGGGCAAGAAGTGGGCAATGCTCACCTCGTACGAGCAGATGACCGCCTCCATCTTTGATGAGGCTGGTATCCCAGTCCTATTAGTCGGCGATAGCGCCGGCAATAATTTTCTCGGCGAAGAGAACACGATTCCCGTCACCATGGATGAACTCATTCCGCTGGCCAGAGCAGTCGTCCGTGGCAGCGAGCGCGCACTTGTTGTTGCCGATCTTCCCTTCGGTTCTTACGAGCCCGGCCCGGAATTAGCGCTGGCCAACGGCATTCGATTCTTCAAGGAGGCCAAAGCGCACGCCGTAAAACTCGAGGGTGGAAAGAAAGTTGTTCCACAAATTCAAGCGCTGATTGCTGCCGGAATTCCGGTCATGGGCCATCTCGGCTTAACCCCGCAATCGGTCCACGCCCTGGGCGGATTTAAAGTTCAAGGTCGCGGTGAAGATGCTCAACGAATTTTGGAGGATGCGCTCGCTATTGAGGCGGCTGGAGTTTTTGCGGTCGTTCTCGAACTCGTTCCAGAAAAACTCGCTGCCGAAATCACTGCGAAACTTTCCATCCCCGTAATTGGAATTGGCGCAGGCAATAAATGCGACGCCCAAGTATTGGTGTGGACTGATCTGATGGGCATGACTCAAGGCGCTCCAAAGTTGGCAAAGGCCTATCGCAACTTGCGAAGTGAGATGGTCGCTGCTGCCGGCGAATGGGCGGACGATGTCGCGACTGGCGAATTTCCTGGACCAGAGCAGACCTTTCATTAGGGCGCTCGGCCACTAGATTTAGCCAGTGCTTAAACGCTTCGTCGTCGACATCTCGCCACTAAAGAAGTATCGCGATTTTCGACTGATCTGGATTTCGGGCATCGTCACTCGGCTCGGTTCCATGATCACTTATGTGGCGCTGCCGTTTCAGATTAAAGAGCTCACTAATTCCTATATCGCAGTCGGCCTGATGGGCGCTGTTGAAATCGTGCCACTGGTGATTTTTGGGCTTTATGGCGGGGTGCTTGCGGACAAGGTAGATCGCAAGAAAATGATCTGGGCAACCGAGGCGCTTTCGATGGTTATGACTCTGATTCTCTTTACAAATTCCCGGTTAGAAAATCCCAGTTTGATTGCCATCTATGTAGTGGGCGGATGTTTTGCCGCACTCAATGGCCTGCAAAGTCCCAGTATGGATGCGATCATTCCGCGCATTGTTGGGCATGACGACCTGCCCTCCACATCAGCCTTAATGGGGCTGCGCTATCAAGCCGCCGTCATTTTTGGTCCGGCTATTGGTGGAATTCTGCTCGCCTCATTCGGGGTCTCCATCTCTTACTTGGTCGATGTCCTTACCTACATCATCGCGCTATTGCTCCTATGGCGGCTTTCCTCAGTTCTTCCCACTGGCACAGTGAAGGGCGCGACCCTTAAATCTCTCGGCGAGGGCATTGTGTATGCAGTCCGCCGAAAAGATTTGCTGGGTACCTATCTCGTCGATCTCGCGGCCATGTTCTTTGCCATGCCGACTGCCCTCTATCCATTCTGGGCTGATCAATTAGACGCGAGATGGGCCTTGGGATTGTTCTATGCATCAGTTCCGATCGGCGCATTGCTAGTTACATTGACCAGCGGATGGATTAAAAATTATCCCTTCCACGGTCGCGCAGTCTTCTACGCCGCTCTTGGTTGGGGCGCTGCAATTACCCTTGCTGGAGCGTCAAAAACCCTCTTTCTCACCATTCTCTTTCTCGTCATCGCCGGGGCTTCTGACATGGTGAGCGCCCTATTCCGAGCCGCAATTTGGAATCAATCCATTCCCGATGAATTGCGCGGACGTCTTGCCGGAATCGAAATGCTCTCGTACTCGGTCGGTCCATTAGGCGGCCAGATGAGAGCCGGATCTGTCGCTGCTTGGACAAATTTGCGGACTTCAGTGGTCAGTGGCGGGCTTTTGTGCATCGGATTTGTGGTTTTTGCGGCCACTGCACTGCCAAAATTCCGAAAATATGACGTTCGAAGCAATGAATTCGCAGTTGCACAGAGAAAAATCCGGGAATCTTCATAAATTTTCATAATTTTCGGGCAAAAATAAAGAAAATCGAATTAAATTTCGTCGCAAATACACAAAAAAATAAAAAAATAATGTTGCGACACGCACTACTTTTTTTACCGAAAATAGTGGAATCTTTTTGCATTTGATGACACGCTTATCCATGAACAGGTTCGGTGACGGATCGAACCATTCTGATTAGGAGAACCAAATGGCCGCAGCTAAGAAAACTGCACCAAAGCGCCGCAAGAAGGCAGCTGCTAAGGCAGCTCCAGCAAAGCGCCGCAAGAAGGCAGCTGCTAAGAAGGCAGCTCCAGCAAAGAAGGCAGCTCCAAAGCGTCGCAAGAAGGCTGCAGCTAAGGCTGCTCCAGCGAAGCCAAAGCGCCGTAAGAAGGCAGCAGCTAAGGCTGCTCCAGCAAAGCCAAAGCGTCGCAAGAAGGCAGCTGCTAAGAAGGCTGCTCCAAAGCGTCGTAAGAAGGCAGCTGCTAAGAAGGCAGCTCCAAAGCGTCGTAAGAAGGCAGCTGCTAAGAAGGCTGCTCCAAAGCGTCGTCGTAAGAAGGCTGCTGCAAAGAAGTAGTTTCACAAGTAAAAATCCCGTCACGAAAGTGGCGGGATTTTTTATTGCTCTAAATAGCTAGCCGTTACTTATTTTTGCTCTCGTTCTTCTCATCCAGAAATTGATTGCGCAGCTCAGTCTGCAACCGTTCAAAAATCTTGCCTAACTCCTCTTGGTCTTTAGCGCTGAGGTGGTCCAGAAATCTAGATCGAACACTCTCCACATGGCTCGGGGCTGCTTTCACAATCGCCTTCCATCCCGCATCGGTCATCACCGCAAATGAACCACGTCGATCTTCAGTACACATCTCTCGGCGGACCCAGCCAGCCTTCTCCATGACTGTCATGCGATGTGAGAGCCGGGATTTGGAGAGCATCGCAGTTTCCGCGAGTTCGCTCATACGTAGCCTGCGACCCGGGGCATCGCTGAGTTGAGCCAGGACTTCGTAATCGGCCATCGAAAGATCGTGGCCGCCCAAGTCGACATCGAGGGCTTCGAGTAATCGGCGTGAGGCGATGATGTAGGAACGCCAAGCCTTCATCTCGCGAGAATTGAGCCATTTAGGAGCTGGGGAGGATTTGTTGGCCATCTCGGTAGATTACTTGAAGAGTGAGATAGTTGAAAGCCGTACTTACTTTCCATCGGACGAGAAGTGCGCCCTGCAGTATTCTGCGAGTTATGAAAAGCACTGGCCTCAATACCGCCCACATCAAAGCCGGTATCCGCCCGCAAGATGATCTCTATCGCCACATGAATGGGGCGTGGATCGATAGCGCCGAGATTCCCGCGGATCGCTCCTCGGATGGCGCCTTTTATCGCCTCTACGAGAACGCCGAAAAGCAGGTCCGCGAGATCATTGAAGAGCTCGGCGCCCAGGAGCACCCACTCGGAAGCATCCCGCAGAAGATCGGTGATCTATATAAATCATTTATGGACCAGGCCCGTGCCAATCAATTGGGCATCTCCCCCATTAAGGCCGATCTCGATTTAGCTCTCTCGGTGACGACTCTCGATTCTTTTCACGATGTGCTAGGCGACCTCGAACGTCGCGGACTGGGTGGACTCTTCTACGAATCAGTCACTGGCGACAAGATGGACTCTCAAATCAACATCACTTATATCGGGCAATCAGGTCTGAGCCTTCCGGATGAGAGCTATTACCGTGAGGATGAATACCAAGACATTCGCGATGGTTTGCTAGAACATATCGAGAAGATGTTTGCCATCGCTGGCATTTCTGGCGGCGCTGAAAAAGCAAAACTTATCCTCGCTCTCGAAACTCAGATTGCGAGCCATCACTGGGATCAAGTCCGCGACCGCGATGCCGAACTGACTTATAACAAGATGAGCTATGCTGAATTGAAATCCATCTCTGATGGTTTTGATTGGGATCGCTGGGTCGTTGCCAGCAAGACTCCCGAGAATGTCCTAGCAGTTTCGGTGGTATCGCAACCCTCCTTCTTTACCGGTATCTCTGAGATGCTCAAGAAGTTTGATGCGCCATCCTGGAGCGCGTGGTTGGCCTGGCATGCGCTCTCTGGTTCTGCTTCATATTTGCACGATGATCTCGTCAACGAAAACTTCCGTTTTTATGGCACCGTCCTTTCAGGAACCCCTGAACTCAAAGCCCGCTGGAAGCGTGGCGTAGGGCTGGTTGAGGGCTCGCTCGGTGAGGCGATTGGTCAGATTTATGTCGAACGTCATTTCCCTCCCCAAGCAAAAGTTCGAATGGAAGAACTCGTTGCAAATCTCATCGAGGCCTATCGCATCGATATTGCCGCTCTGGACTGGATGACCGATGCCACAAAAACCAAGGCGTTAGAGAAACTCGGAAAATTCCGCCCCAAGATTGGTTATCCCAACAAGTGGCGCGACTACTCCGCACTTCATATTTCTGCCGATGATCTGATGGGCAACATCCAACGGGTTACGGAATTCGTTCAGAACTATGTCCTCGAGAAAGTTGGCCAACCAGTCGATCTCGATGAATGGTTAATGACCCCGCAGACCGTCAATGCTTATTACCACCCGATCTTTAACGAGATCGTTTTCCCGGCTGCAATCCTGCAACCCCCCTTCTTCGATTTGGATGCAGATGATGCCGCCAACTACGGAGGCATCGGCGCGGTCATTGGCCACGAGATCGGCCACGGCTTTGACGATCAGGGCTCGAAATACGATGGCGATGGCAATCTCAACAACTGGTGGAGCGATGCTGATCGTTCTGAATTTGAAAAGCGCGCCAATAAATTAATTGCTCAATACGATCAATTGCGCCCTGAAATCGCACCTGATGTTCACGTCAATGGCGCTCTGACAATTGGCGAAAATATTGGAGATTTGGGCGGTTTAACGATTGCATTTAAGGCGTATCAGCTCTCGCTCCAAGGAGCGTCTGCCCCCGTTATAGACGGTTTTACGGGCTCTCAGAGGCTATTTATGGGCTGGGCACAGGTCTGGCGCCAGAAAATGCGTGCAGAAGAGGTAAAAAGACGTATTTCCACCGATCCGCATTCTCCCGATGAGTTTCGTTGCAACCAAGTTGTAAAAAATCTCGTCGAATTTTACGAAGCCTTCGATGTAAAAGAGGGCGACGCTCTCTATTTGCCGGAGAGCGAACGCGTTCGAATCTGGTAGGTATTCGGTAGCTGGTTTTTAATTACTTGCCGGCAAGACGGGCCAAGCGACGCTTCGCTTGCTCTGCTGGATCTGGGACTGGCACCGCTGCAATGAGGCGCTGGGTATAGGCCTCGCGCGGGCTCTTCAAAATCTGATCGCGCTCGCCCTCTTCTACTAAGAGTCCGTTCTGCATGACCGCTACCCGGTGCGACAAGATGTCGACGACCGCTAAGTCGTGGCTGATAAAGAGGCAAGCAAATTGCAATTTCTGTTGTAGGTCTTGGAAGAGTTCGAGGAAACGCGCCTGCACCGAAACATCGAGTGCGGATGTGGGCTCGTCGGCAATCAAAAGATCAGGTGCTAATGCCAGTGCGCGCGCAATACCGACGCGTTGACGTTGTCCACCTGAAAGTTCGTGCGGATAACGGTTGCGGTAACTGCGTGGAAGTTCTACTGAGTCCAATAAATCTTCAACCTGGTGCGCTAATTCTGCGCCTTTCGCAAGGCCTGCTAAAAAGATGGGCTCGCCAATCGATTCACCAATAGGTAAACGCGGATTGAGCGATGAGGCAGGATCTTGAAAAACGATACCGGTATGGCGACGAATCTTTGATAAATCCTTTTGGGTTGCATGTGAAATATCGTGGCCGACGATTTCAATTTTGCCGGATTTAATAGGAAGCAGACCGATAGCTGCGCGGCCCACGGTTGTCTTACCGGAACCAGATTCGCCCACGAGGCCCACGATTTCACCAGGGAAAATTTGAAGGTTGAGATTCTTCACTGCAGTAAATGCGGGAACGCGACCGCGCTTTGGATATTCGATAGTGACATCTTCTAGATTCAAAACTGGGGCTGGCTTTGCGCTCTCGGAATACGAGAGGGTGCGCTTTGGACTTGTACCGAGAACTGGTACCGCTGCCAATAGTTCCTTGGTGTACGGATGCTGCGGGCGATTAAAAATCTGATCGGCCGTTCCGTGTTCGACGGTATGACCATCTTTCATCACCAAAATCTCATCCGCCATATCGGCGACAACGCCCATATCGTGAGTGATGAGCAGAATCGCTGAATTTAACTTGGTGCGCAGATTGCGCATCAAGTCCAAGATTTCAGCCTGAACGGTTACATCCAGTGCGGTCGTTGGTTCATCCGCGACCAAGATTGCAGGATCGCAGGCAAGTGCCTGAGCAATCATGGCGCGTTGGCGCTGTCCACCAGAGAGTTGATGTGGGTACTTATCAATAGAAGTTTCGGGGCTAGGAATCTCCACCATCGTAATTAATTCAATGGCGCGAGCGCGTGCCTCTTTCGGACCCATATCGAAGTGGGTGCGCAGGGTTTCGATGATCTGGAATCCGATGGTGTAGACCGGGTTGAGCGCAGTCATTGGCTCCTGGAAAATGTAAGCAACTTCCTTGCCGCGGAATTTTTGAAGCTGGGAAGCGGTCGCGCCGATCATCTCTTGATCTTTAATTTTGATGCTGCCGAAAGTTCGCGCATTGCTCGCCAACAAGGTCATAAGACCCAGAGCGGTAGTCGACTTACCCGAACCTGACTCGCCCACAATGGCAAGAGTCTTGCCTGGGTGAAGTTCGAAATTCATATCGATTGCTGCCGGGTACCACGTTCCATCAACCCAAAATTCGATGGTGTAGTTAGTCGCCTTAAGAACTGGATTCGACATTATGCAACCTGCCCGTCTGTGCAACTAACTGCGTATGAGAAGATTGAAGTATGAGTAGCTCGGAAACCTTTAGGCCAAAGAGTGGGCTCGTTCTGAGCGGATGCACCATTGTGCTCTCGGTATTGTTGATCTGGTCGGCGCTTCTGACTGGCGCTTTGGGCACAACAATCGCGTGGAGTTGTGCCGCAAACATATTGGTCTATCTGATCTTTATCCGTCCCAAAATTATCTACTCGGACCAAGGAATCTGCATTATCAATCCGATTGAGGAGATCACTATTGGCTGGAGCGATATCACTCTCGTTGATGCCAAATGGTGCATGAACATCAGCAGTACGCACGGTCGCTTTAACGCGTGGGCTGCGCCGGCTCCGAGCAGGCACCATTCCAAAAAGATTCATTCCAGTGAACTGCGCGGTATGGATATCCATGGCCACACCAGCATCTCCCCCGCCCGTTCTCCCAAGAGTGAGAGTGGCATCGCTGTGCATATGGCGCAGGTGCGCCTTGCTAATTTTCGTGGTGAGAGCAGCGAATTTATTCGCAGCAAGAGTTGGGGTGGCGCAACCTTGTTGGTGGTGAGTGTGATTGCAGCAATTGTGCTGACGATGAGCGGTATCTAACATCGCTTAACCCTGCTTCTCGGAGGCAACTTTGCGCTCCGCTGCTTTCTCTTTGCGAGAGATACGGCGACGTTGGCGCGGATCGAAAGCATCACGCAAGCCATCACCAATAAAGTTCACAGTCAGAGCAATCAAAATAATAAATACACCTGGGTACCAGAAGAGCCATGGGCGAGTGGTGAAGGAATCCTGGTATTGGCTAATAAGCAGCCCCAGTGAAACATCCGGTGCGACAACGCCAAAGCCGAGATATGAGAGCGCAGTCTCGAGCAGAATTGCGCCGGACATAATCAGAGTGACTGAGACGATGATGACGCCCACTGCATTCGGCAGAATATGCTTAAAAATAATTCGTCGATTGCTCGCGCCAGCTACCTTTGCAGCATCCACGAATTCGCGCTCTCGAAGCGTGAGGAATTCACCTCGAACTAACCGAGAGAGACCAGTCCACGCGAAGAGTCCAAGGTAGAGAGCAAGGAAGGTGACTCCAAGATTGCCGAAGTGATAACCGATAACAGAGCCAATAATGATGGATGGAATCGTAATGATGAAGTCGGTAAAGCGCATGAGAACTGAATCGACCCACCCGCGATAGAAACCAGAAATTGCTCCGATTGTGGTGCCAATTGCGCCGCCCACAATTCCGATAATGAACATGACTGAGATCGAACGCTGAGCGCCACGCATGACCAGCGCGAAGTAATCGCGGCCGATGTCATCTTGGCCGAAGGGATGATTGCCTAGTCCGAAGGCGCCAAATGGATTGAGGCTAAAGGTTGGGCAGCCACCTAAACCAGGTGGACAGCCATCAGTACGAATATCGGGTTGATCGGTGATGCTGTATTTCCACCAACCGTGATACTTCAAAAATCCAATGCTGAGGTCGAGGGCGCTAAAGACGAAGAGAATTACGATGCCAAGGACGATGAGTGAAATAATCGCACCACGGTGACGCAAGAAGCGGCGTCGGACAATCTGTCCTTGCGATAGACCTTCGACTTCGCGATTAGCGATATCGCCGCTAACAACTTCTTCGGACTTTTTGCGACGTAAACGAGCGAGAATTGTCATGAGCCCACCACCCTAATGCGTGGATCAAGCGCTGAGTAAATGAGGTCCGCGGCTAAGTTCGCGAGAACTGCGAGAGTTGCGGTCACGAAGAAGACTCCCATTAAAAGATTTAGATCTAGATCGGAGATGGCCTTGTTGAAGAGGGTTCCCATTCCACGCCAACCAAAGACTCGTTCGGTGATGATTGCGCCACCGATGATTGCCGCAAAATCAACCACGATAATTGTTGTGAGTGGAATTAAAGTATTTCTAAATGCGTGGCGCATGATCACGGTGCGCTCAGTCAATCCTTTAGCTCGCGCAGTGCGGATGTAATCCTGGTTCATTACTTCCAACAACGTGCCACGGGAGTAGCGGATATATCCGGCAAAGGAGATGAGTGACAGTGCGATGGTAGGCAAGAAGAGATGCAGCAAAGTATCGAGGAAGGTAAACCAAAAGTTTCCGGCCGGAAGCAGTGAATTGGATTCAGAGATAGTCGGTACTGGGCGGCCGTTGATGGCATCGGTAGCGAGGTATGGCTTCCAGGTCTGCATCAACTTATCGATCAAAATCAGCAGGCCAATAACGCCGCCAGTGAACATCGCGGTGCGGGCAACTGGACGACGATCAACTTTGGCAAAGTAACGAGAAACTCCATAACCAAGTGCAAGGGTCACAAGTAATTGACCAATGATGGTGAGTACGCCAGCCGCATGATTGAAGATGTATTGGTTGGGATAGTAAAGAATTAGTGCGATCACCGCCATCGCTTGAGCAGATTTCAGTGCAGCTTTATTGCCGAGGCCAGTCGAGAGGAAGGTTATTCCATAGGCGACACCGACCGAAAGGCCGAAGATGACAATGGGGCCAAGGCCTGGGTGCGCGAACCATTTCGTCACCGAAAGGATTGTCAGGATCAGGGCATTGATTCCGGCAGCGATTCCAAAAATTTTCCATACTTTGGCTCGGTCACCGCTAATGAGTGAGGCCCAGAAGATGCCGCTGACAACCGACAAGGCGATAATCCAACCCGGCTGGATCGTGACTTCGGCGAGAAAGTTATTAAAGCTAATTGCCAGGTACTGCTTGAGGAGTACTGCGACCCAGAAGATTGGCAATGAGTACATCAAGAAGGCAACAAAGGTCATGCCGTAATCGAAGCGACTGTATTGACGGAGCGCTGAGATGATTCCAAATGCAACACCCATCACGATTGCAATAATGGTGGCGAGCAGAATTAAGCGAATGGTCGTAGGTATCGCTGCGGCTAAATCGATCGAGACTGCGTGGCCATCTCGAGTCTGTCCGAAATTGAAACCAGAAAAAATGCGCTTCAGCCATAAGAAGTAACGCGCTGGTGGCGGTACATCCAAGTTGAGGGTACGGGTCAGTGAAAGAAGTTGGGCTTTTACCTTTGGATCTGTGCTTCCACGAAGTCCTTCTGTGGGGTCGCCAGAGATTGCAGCCAAGTTATAGAGAATAAAACTTGAGCCAAAAAGAATAATGAGGAGCGCCGTTATACGCCGTCCTATATAGGCAATCAAAGTAAATCTCCTTTAAAAACTCTGCTCTGTGAGGGACAGAACTCGCCCAGATTAGCGGAAATAGCCAGGAAAATCAGAATGGCACCGAGTGATACTCGGCGCCATTCCAATTACTTCGGTTTAAGCACTAAGGAATTAAATCCTTAGAAGCTCCAATCCCAGAAGTTCCAGAACAATGTAGGTGAAACCTTTCCTGGCTTAATACCCTTGAGATCAGAGTTATAAGCAGTTACTTGAGGATTTTGGAAAATTCCCAAGAAGAAGGCATCAGAAATGATCTGGCGCTCTGCAACAATCTGAAGACGATTGATTGTTGATTGTGGAAGTGTCTTCGCCTGAAGCTGCTTGCATGCATCTTCTACCTTCGCGTTGACGTAACCGGTGTAGTTAGCACCGCCGCCATCTTGGAAGGTTCCGCATGACTGCGCATCTTGAGGAGTTGCAGTCTGATTGAAGATGAAGAAGTGGGCGTCATAATCAGATGAAGCCAACTTTCCGCCCCAACCCTTTGTTGCAGGAGCAGTGACAGTGAAACCTGCAAGCTTTTCAGCTGCGATAACAAGAGCTGCTTCTGCTTCACGACGAGCGTTTCCTGGTGAGCCCCAAAGAAGATTGATCTTGATTGGTGTTGCACCCTTAACGCCTGCTGTTGGGTAGTACTGACGGACGAGTTTCAAAGCTGCAGCTGTGCGCTGTGCTTGTGTTCCATCAGAGTAGAAAGAAGACCCGTTTGCTGCTGCAACTGTTGAGTATGCAGGAGTTCCAGGAAGTGTCCAATTCGACCCAAGTACAACCGCATTTGGGTTAATTGGCTTCATGATCTTATTTACGATCTCTTCACGTGGGTATGCCAGTAAGAAGGCGCGGCGAAGATCCTTAGCCTTCTGGCCGTCAGAGGCAGCAAATGGGCCGGTGTACTTCTTGCCATCTTGTGCAGCTACGCGGAGTTCGATGTGCTCGTACTCAAGTGCAGCATCAAAAATAATTGATGCGCTCTTGATTGCCTTGAGTTGTGCAACAGTGTCAGCGGTTGGCTGGCCTTGGTAAACATCGATGTCCTTATTGGCAAGTGCTTGTGCTGATGGTGAACCATCGGCAATACCTTGCTTGATTACCATCGTTGTAATTGGACCAGCATCTGGACCTGAGTTGTACTTAGGGTTGGTAACCATCTTGATTTGGTTAGCATCGATGGAGTCAACCTCGTAAATACCGTTGCATACCAAGAGAAGTGGGTTTGTCGATGCATCAACAGTGGTTACGTTGTAACCCTCGTTGTAAATAGCGCCCATTTTCTTAAGCGCAGCTGTGTCATATGAAGTGACATCGTCATAGAACTTCTCCTTGGCAGCA
>Ga0304729_1002253_pt1 | contig 11774 bp, 16 predicted proteins | sample C_131016_MF_Meta_FD_190475 | JGI IMG/M metagenome (GOLD analysis project Ga0304729, IMG submission 190475) | Freshwater microbial communities from Lake Croche, Canada to study carbon cycling - C_131016_MF_MetaG (v2) (version 2) | ecosystem: Environmental > Aquatic > Freshwater > Lake | place... | reverse complement strand
CTCGATCAAGTCCGAGCCCATGACCTACCGTCAGGGTGGCAAGCACTCCTACTTCAAGGACCTCGCCCTCAGCTCGGCCCCTGGCATCGGAGACCTCGAAGCGCGTGAGCGCCTGGCGCGCCACGGCATGGAGCTCCGTGCCGTCAGCCGCACCGACGGCGCCGGGTCGGGTGGAGCCGGGGATTTCGTGCCCCCGTTGTACCTGGTCCAGCAATACATCGCCGTCGCCCGTGCCGGTCGCGTCACCGCCGAACTCGCCACCAAGTACGAGCTGCCCGCTGGCACCGACTCGATCAACCTCCCGAAGATCAACACGGGAACCACGGTGACCGGCACGACCGACAACTCGGCCGTCTCGAACACCGACATGGTCACGTCGACCGTCACCGCTCCGGTGAACACCTACGCCGGCCAGATGGTCTCGTCGCTCGCCCTGCTCGAGCAGAGCCCCATCAACTTCGACCAGGTGGTCTTCGCTGACCTCATCGCCGCTCTCGGACAGCAGATCGGCGCAGCCGTCATCGGTGGCGCTGGTACGTCCGGCGTCCACGAGGGCATCCTGACCAACACCGCGGTCAACTCGGTGACCTACACCGCCACCACGCCCACGGCGGCCGGTGTCTACACCGCCATCACGCAGGCCATCAGCCAGGTCGCCAAGACGCGCTTCCTGCCTGCAAACGCCATCGTGATGAACCCGCAGCGCTGGTACTGGCTCGCCGGTTCCACGGACTCCAGCGGTCGGCCCTTCGTGGTGCCGAACGGTGGCGCCCCGTTCAACGCCGCTGGTGAGCAGAACGAGCCCATCGCCCAGGGCGGCGTCGGCACCCTCGCCGGCCTGCCGGTGTACCTCGACCCGAACATCGGGACGACCTACAGCACGTCACAGGACCGGGTCATCGTGGCTCGCTTCTCGGACCTGGCGCTCTTCGAGGGCCCGATCCGCAGCCGCGTGCTGTTCGAGACGGACGCCAACACCATGGGTGTGCGCTTCCAGGTCTACAGCTACAGCGCCTTCACCTCGCGCCGGTACAGCGGGGCCATCTCGGTCTGCTCCGGCACCGGGTTCGCAGCGCCGTCGGGCTACTAGTCCGAACAGCTGTCAAGTCGGCGGGCCTGAGTGCGACGGGGACGCGCTCAGGCCCGCCATCCCCACCATCCCTGATCCTTATCCCCAAGGAGAATCCCCATGAAGTCCAACGGCAAGGTCACCGTCGTCTGGCTCGACAACGGCGAAGTCACCTCAGATTTCGCCGTGTCGATCGCCGACATCTTTCGGGCGCAGAGTCACGTCATCAACGGGCGGGTCATCGTCCGCTCAGGTGGGGCAATCACCCGGGGCCGCAATTCGTCGATCGCCACGTTCCTCGCCTCGTCAGATGACGAGTGGGCGCTGTTGGTCGATTCAGATATGTCCTTCCCGATCGAGTCGTTCACAACCGTGCTCGAGGCCGCACACCCCACCAAGCGACCCGTCGTCGGTGGTTTGTGCTTCGCTCACACTGGTCAGTACGCCGGGCCGTTCCAAACGCTCCTGCCGACGATCTACCACCAGACCTCGAACGGCAAGTACCGCCCATTCTGGGAATACCCCGACAACCAGCTCGTCGAGTGCGACGCCACTGGCGCTGCGTTCCTCCTGGTGCATCGTTCGGCCCTGCTCAAAGTCCAAGCGCACATGGGGCTCGGTGACTGGTCGTGGTTCCACGAAGGCCCAAGTGCTGACAACTCGACTTGGATGGGTGAAGACGTCACCTTCTGCGAGCACCTGAAAGCCGCAGGCATCCCGATCTACGTCCACACCGGCTCCAAGGTCGGCCACGTCAAGGGCACGCACTACGTGCTCGATGAGCCGATGTTCAAGATGCTTCACGCAGCCGTCACCGTTGTCGATGCTGACTCCTGACGGGGCTCGCTATTGGACGATGACAGAGAAGCGAGTCGCCCGCCCGTTCCACTTGCGCTGGCTGCAACCGTTCCTCTGCCGTCAAGACGAGCGACGCTGGAAGGCCCTCACATGGGGCTCAGTGGCCGCTGTAGGCGTCCTGACTGCGATCTACACGCACAGCCCATGGATGGCGTGCGTGGCGTTCCTGCCAGGCATTGCGTTCTCGGTCCGTCACCCGGTCCTTGTCGATGCGTTCGGCATGGCGCTCGCCCTCGGGGCTGCGCTTATGTTGTCGGTCTGCTGGCCAATCGCCATCGTGCTTGCGCTTCTGGCGGGCTGCACTCGTGAGACCGCCCCAATCTGGGCTGCGGTCTACGCATGGAACCCGCTGCTGCTGGTTGGCCTGGTGCCCGTCGGCGTCCGGTGGCTGATGCGATCCGGGCCTGATGTGCTCGATCCGAAGAACGCTTGGATCTTGGAGCATCCGATCAAGGCGTCGATCGAGTTTCACGCCGGCCGATGGACTGATCCGCTGCTGATGGTGTTGCCGTGGGGCGGCTTGCTTGCAGGGATTACCGCCTTCACCGTTCAGACCCTCGTGGCCGTCGGCCTCGGGTACTCGCAGCTGCTCGTCGCCACCGACGCCGTGCGCCTCTACCAGTGGGCCGCACCTGTTCTCGCTCTTGCCGCCGTCGCTGCCGTGCCCGCCTGGGCGCTGCCGATTGTGGCACTGACCGTCATCTTCAACCCCTGGAAGGGTCCAGGGATCTAGGAGCACCGATGATCGACAACGGCTATTGCACGCTCGCCGATCTCAAGTCGGTGATGCGAATCGTCGACAACGTTGATGACGCCATGCTCGAATCCCGCATCGAAGAGGCCAGCCGTGTCATCGATGACTACTGCGATCGCCGGTTTTACGTCGATGCAACCGCTTCTGATCGCGTTTTTTTGGCTCCGTCGTCTGACTACGTCCTGACCGACGACATCGCTTCGACCACGGGTCTTGTCATCAAGATCGATTCAGGCAACAACGGCACTTACTCGACCACGCTGACTGCGGCTGACTACCAGCTCGAACCGCTCAACGCGGTGTCAAAGGGAATGAGCATCACCCGTATCGTCGCCACCTCGCCTGGCAGGTTCCCAACCACCAAGGCCCCGGCGCCCGTCAAGATCACCGCCATCTGGGGATGGCCTGCGATTCCCTACCCGGTCCGCTCTGCGTGCATCCTCCAGGCCGGTCGGCTGACCAAGCGTGGCGACTCGCTTCTCGGTGTGGCTGGCTTTGGTGACCTCGGCGCCATCTCTGTACGAAACATCGACCCAGACGTACAAAAGATGCTTGCGCCATACAAGACGGCCACGCTCGCATGAGCGGCTCGGCCACGCAGATCCACGACGCACTGTCGATGGCGCTCACCGCAGTTCCCGGCCTTCGAGTTGCTGACCACTTGCCCGAGAGCATCAACCCGCCAATGGCGATTGTTCAAGTGCAGAGCGTCACCTATCACCGAGCGATGCAGGGCGGTTTGTCTGAGTGGCAGTACCTTGTCGCTGTGGTCTCCGGCCGCATGGGTGATCGCTCGGCGCAACGAATGCTTGACGGTTGGATGGCGTACGACGGCAGTCAGTCGATCCGAGCCGCCATCGAGGTCGACCCGACGCTCAATGGCATCTGTCAAACCCTGCTCGTCGCCGACATGGTCTCGGTCCGTCCGCTTTCACAAGGTGACGCCGAATACCTGTCGTGTGAGTTCAACGTCACCGTTCACGCCTAGGAGGCACCGTGACCTACACCATCACCGGCCCGTTCCCGGTGCTCGATCAAGAGCCGGGCACCACGGTCACCGACGAGCAGCTCGTCGACTGCAACGTCGACTGGCTCATCGAGTCGGGCCACATCATCGCAACAACCGAGGCCGCACCGGCCGACACAACCAAGGAGGGCTGAGCCACATGGCACAGGTCATCACCAATGCAACAGTCACCATTGGAAGCGTCGACCTTTCGTCGAGCATCCGCAAGGTGACACTCAACACGTCGCGTGCAGAACTCGACACGACCACGTTCGGCAACACCGCCAAGCGTCGCGTCGCCGGTCTCGCCGACAACAAGGTCAGCCTGGACTTCAACCAAGACTTCTCGGCCTCCTCGGTCGAGGCGTCGATCTACTCGCTGATCGGGACTACCACCACCGTCGTGATCAAGCCCAGTAGCACCACCGTCTCGGCCACGAACCCGTCCTACACGTTCACCGCATTGGTGACCGAGTGGACGCCGCTGGACGCTCAGGTCGGTGACTTGGCATCAGCCACCATCTCGTGGCCGATCGACGGCGCCATCACAAAGGCGACGAGCTAGTCATGGCCGCCCTCATGCGTCTCCGCATCGAACCCATTCAGGGCGATGCGTATGAGGTCAACGTCACGCCCAAGGTCATCGTCGAGCTGGAGCGTCACTTCTCCAAACCGATGACCGACATACTTGGCGGCGACTCGGTGTCGTTCGAGGCAATCTATTGGGCGGCCTGGAAGGGGACCCAGATCGCTGGGCGACCGACCAAGCCGTTCGATGAATGGCTTGATGACGTCGAGACGGTTGAGCCGGTCGAAGAGGCCCGTGTCCCTTTAGAGAATCCATGACCTATCAGGTGGCGCAGATCGCTGTCGCCACCGGTATCTCTCCTCTCGACCTGCTTGAACTTGAGCCGAACATGTTCTTGGCTGTGCGCGCAGCAGTCATTGAGCAGAACCGGGAACGTTCTTAGGGAGTCGTCGTGGCCGATGAGATCACCGTTGTCTTCTACGGTTACAACGACTTCAAGAAGTTGCTCAAGGAGTTTGACCCCGAGCTGCGCAAGGCCATGGACAAGGAGATTCGAGACTCGCTCAAGCCATTGGCTCGACGGGCTCAGGGAATCGTTCCAAAAGCTCCGCTGAGCAACTGGACCAAGCCACCAGCGCACCCGACTAAAGAATCTTGGAAGGGCTACAGGGTTTGGGACCCCGAGAACGTCCGCAAAGGCATCGTGATCCGCCAGGGCGGCAAAAGATTTCGGGGAAGTTCTACTTCCTCAATGTGGCGGTTTGCCAACCGAAACTCTGCCGGTTCAATTTATGAGTTGGCCGGCAGTGCCAGTTCGGGCAAGACGCCCCAGGGCCGCGCATTCATCCGCAACCTCAACGCTGCCCACGGCAAAACTTCGCGTTTGATCTGGCGGGTATGGGACAACGAAAACGCCGAGCACAAAATCGAAAATCACGTTTTCAAGACGGTCAACGAGTACGAACGCAAGCTGCAAAACGGGCTTGATCTGGCGAGGGAGGCGAAGCACTGATGGTCACAATCTCCATCGGCTCAACCCTCAACTCCAAGGGTCTCGACCAAGCGCAAAGGGAACTTGACAGCCTCAAGTCAAAAGCCGAGAGCGCATCGGGCAAGTTTTCCAAGGCTGGTTCCAACATCGCTACGGCTTTGTCGGCGATCGGTGGGGCAGTTGCTGGATTCGCCATTGATCAAACCATGAAGCTCGAGGACGCCAACGCTCAACTGGGCAACGCGTTCAAGAACGCTGGCACCTCGCTCGAGCAGCAGAAGGGCACGCTTGACAAGGTCCAGACGAGCATGGAGAAGTACGGCTACTCCAACGCTCAGGCCGCCGAGGCCGTCGGCCGAATGACCACGGTCACCGGCGACGCGAAAAAGTCCATGCACCTTATGGGCCTTGCCGCCGACATCGCCAAGAACCGTCACCTTGACCTGACCAAGGCGGGCGACTTGCTTGCCAAAACGTTGGCGGGCTCGACCACGGCCGCCAAAAAAATGGGCATCGCCGTTCCCGACTCGGTGTCAAAGATTCAAGATCCGGCGCAGAAGTCTGCCGCCATGCTCAAGATCCTCCAGGGGCACTTCAAGGGCTCGGCCGACGCAGCCGCTGGCACGTTTGCCGGCAAGATGGAAACAGCCAAGGCCAAGGTCGGCGATGCTGCCGCCAAGATTGGCGAGAAGCTCGTCCCGATGGTGATGAAGCTCGTTGACGCTTTGATGAAGGTCGGCGACTGGCTGAGCAAACACAAGGAAGTGATGATCGGCATCGCCATTGCCATCGGCTTGGCGTTGGCCGTGATGACCGTTCAATGGGTCATTGCCACCATTGCAGCCATGAGTTTCTGGACCGCTGCCACCGGTGGAATCATCATTCTCGTCGCCGCCCTCGCCGCCGGCATCATCTGGATCGTCACGCATTGGCACCAGGTCTGGCACACGATCAAGCACACCGCCAAGGCGGCATGGAAATGGGTTGACGAGAATGTCATCCAACCACTGGTCGAGGCATTCAAGAAGGCGTGGGGAGCCATCAAGGGAGCCTTCAAGGCGGTTTGGGACTGGCTGAAAAACAACTGGCCGCTCTTGTTGGCCATCATTACCGGACCAATCGGACTTGCGGTGTTGGCTATCAAGGATCACTGGAAGACCATCAAGGGATTCTTCAGCAAGGCGATTGACTGGTTCACCGGCATCTTCTCAAGCATCGGTGATGCAATCTGGGCCGGTATCAAGTGGGGACTGAACAAGGCCATCGAGGGACTTAACACCCTGATCCATGCTGCCAACAACGTCACTGGTCTGATTCCTGGCGTCGGGAGTGCACTTCACATCCCCGACATTCCGAAACTTGCTCGAGGCGGATCGGTCAGCGCAGGCAACCCCTACATCGTCGGCGACGGTGGCGGCCCCGAGCTCTTCGTGCCATCTCAGAGTGGAACCATCGTGCCTTCGGGCAAGTTCAGCGCAGGCGGCACAAACCACGTCACCATCAACGTCCACGGGGCTGACCCGCAGGCCGTCGTCAATGCCCTGAGGACGTGGATGATGCGCAATGGCAGCTTGGCGGGGGCAGGTATCCGATGAGCGATCCGGCCCTTCGCATCGAGGTCGGGTTCAACACAACTGCATCGACGGCTGGCGTTTTCGTGCTGGGGAGCAGCCTCCTCGGAGGCGGCGATCGGCTCAAGAACATCGTTTGGACCGATGTGACCCAATGGGTCAGTGGTCAGGTCAGCGTCACTCGAGGACGCAGTCGCGAGACCGATCAGTACCAGGCGGGCACGGCGCGGTTCACCCTGCGCAACGAGGACCGTCGATTCGACCCGTCAAACACCGCCGGGCCGTACTATCCCGGTCCCGACCTGCGCGTGCCGGTCAACATCTCGTTGATCAACGGGTACGTCATCTATGCGGGCTACGTCGAGGACATCAGCGTCGACTACGAGATCCCCAACATCTCGACGACGACGTTCACCTGCGTCGATGCGTTCTCAATCCTGGCCAACATGACCTTGCGATCGTGGAACCCGCCGGCGGGCCTGACGAGCGCAGCGGTGACCTCGGCGCTGTCTCAAGTCAGCTACGGCAACGGCACCTCGATCAGCACCGGATCAACGACGATCCAATCCACGTTGCAAGACAACGTCACGGTGCTCGATTTCTGCCAGACCATGGCGCGCAGCGAAAACGGCTATTTCTATACCGATTCGTCGGGCGTTGTGCACTTCGTCGGTCGACACAGCCGCACCTCCTCGCTCTACGCCAACTTCACCGATTCGCCAAGCGGCCAAGCCGACATCGGGTACACCTCGATCAAGCAGACCACCGCCACAACCTTGCTCTACAACGAGGTCCAAGGCACGCGCACCGGTGGAACGGCTCAGGTGGTCTCCAACTCGACAAGCAAAGCCAAGTACCTCACCAGGTCGCTGTCGCTCGGCACGTTGGAGAACGCTTCGGACACCGACGTGCTCAACCTGTGCCAATACGTTCTGGGCCGCTATGCCACGCCCGAGATCCGCTTCGACCAGATCACGATCGAGATCGCCGGGTTGAACGATTACGCGTCGGCAGCGGCAACGGTTCTCGAACTCACGCGCACCGTCTCGGTGACGCGCACGCCACCTGGTGGCGGCTCGGCGATCACGAAGCTGTGCATGATCGATGGCGTCTCATGGGTCATCGATGTCGGTGGCTCTGCGCAGGCGACGTTCACGCTGGCATCGCTCGACACCCGGAACTTCTTCATCCTCGGGGACTCCTCGCTTGGCGTCCTTGGCACCTCGAAACTCGACTACTAAGGAGCGCCCATGCCTTCGGTGACATTCCTCGACGGGACCCCGTTGACCGCCGCACAGATGAACCAGGTCGGGCAGGACTCCGACTGGATCACCATCTCGTCGTTCTCGAACTCGTGGGTGGCCGGGTCGATCGCCCCTGCCTATCGCAAGGTCGGCAACCGAGTGCAGCTGCGCGGTCGGATCACGAGCGGCACCGCCAACACGACGGCGTTCGCGCTCCCGGCCGGCTACCGGCCCCAGACGAACCAGTCGCTTTGCGCCATCTCATCAACTGGTTCAATCAATCAAGTGTCGATCGACACCAGCGGAAACGTTGGTCCGTTGTTGAGCGTCATCACGTCCGTGGACGACATCTCGTTCTACATCGACTGATGCACCGCAGGCACCACCGCCTGCTCGCCCGCGTAACGGCCCTGATTGCCCTCCTGAGCGCGTCTGCGATCGGGTCTGCGTCGATGGCCACGAGCGCCTCAGCGAGCCAATCAGCGCCCTCTCAGTGGTTGCGTCTCATCGACGTGAGCAACTGGCAGCCGACCATCAACTGGAACCAGGTGGCGCAGTCGGGCATCGTCGGCGCGTACATCGAGTTCGGCGATGGCAACTGGTCATCGCCTACCTTCCAGGCGCAGAGCCAAGGCGCAGCAGCTGCTGGCTTGTCGTGGGGGGCTTACTATTTCGCCCGCCCAAACTCTACCGATCCGACCGTTTCGGCTGATCGGTTCATGGCCGCCGCCAACGCTGGCAACCTGCCGCCCGTGCTCGACCTCGAGGACTCGACCGTCTCGGGCTCGCAAGCGTCTTGGTGGGCGCAAGTGTTCCTTGGCAGGTGCAGTTCACTCGGTGGTCGAGTGCCGACGATCTACACGGGCGCCTACGCATGGAGCAACGATTCAGCCTTGAGCGCATGGCCGCTCTGGCTGGCCGCCTACCCGTGGGGTTATAACCCAGTCCCGAACGTGGCCATGCTGCCCTTGCCCTCGGTGCCGAGCGCCTGGTCTTCGTGGTCCGGCTGGCAGTTCACCTCGGTCGGCTCGATCCCAGGCATCGATGGCAACGTCGACGTCTCGGCCTTCGAGCCGTCATGGTGGGAGCTCTACACCGGCGCTGGCGTCAGTCCGACCGGTGGACGTCCCGAGGTTGTGTGGGTGCAAGGTTCTCAAGGTCCTGCCGTGGTTCAGATTCAACAAAAGATGACCGCAGCGGGCCTCTACTCGGGCCTTTGGGATGGCTACTACTCGGCCGACCTCACCGTCGCCGTTGCACAATGGCAGCAGCGCCTCGGCATTTTGTCCGACGGTGCCTGGGGACCTCGCACCGCTAAGGCCACCAGCGCCTTCGAGGCATGGATGAAAGCGCAGCACCCGACGCTCAAGCGCCCCGTGCCTGTCATCCACCCAGGCCAACACGGCCGCAACGTGCGCCACCTACAGAAGGCCACGAACGCCATCGGCATCCGAGTGCACAAGAAGCGCCTCGGATTGAACGGCGTCTATGGGCCTGACACTCAGACCGCCGTCGCCAAGTTGAAGACTTCGTGTCACCTGAACGGCAAGCGCCCAAACTTCTCGCATCGAGCGGCGAAGTGCCTCGACCACAAGCTCAAGAAGGTTGGACGATGATCGCCGCTGCAGATCCGTGGGTTCACTGGATGTGGTTCGGCGGGTTCGTCGTCTCTGCGTTGGGTCTGTCGCTGACCTTCTGGATGATGTTCGGCAAGGACTGGAACGAAGGCCGCAAGGCAACGGCGAAGAAGCTCGACAGGGTTTGCGACCTGCTACTTGGTGAGCCTGTCGACTTCGACAACATCGATCCGGCCCCCGGTTTGATCGAGCAGGTCAACCTGCTCCGAGCCGATGTCGAAGCAGTGCGCTACGAAGTGACCCCCAATGGCGGCGACTCGAACCGACTTGGTGATCGGGTCAAGCGCCTTGAAGAGTTCGTGACTCGCCAGTTCCCCGACGGCTGACCTATTCCTCAACGAAGGCAGGTCGATGTCGACGCATCTTGTGGTCCCTGATACTCAAGCGAAGGACGGCACGCCCACCGACCACCTGCGATGGATCGGGCAACTCATTGTCGACGAGCACCCCGACACCGTTGTTCATTTGGGCGACCATGCCGATATGCCGTCGCTGTCGTCCTACGACGTGGGCAAGAGGTCCTTCGAGGGTCGTCGCTACTCTGCCGACATCGAGGCCGCCAACCGTGCCTTCGATGTGCTCAACGCCCCGCTCGATGCGTTCAACGATCACCGTCGGGCGATGAAAGAGAAGAAGTGGCGCCCTCGTCGGGTGATCACCCTGGGGAACCATGAGGATCGAATCAACCGGGCCACAAACGACGACGCAAAGTTGCATGGCCTGATCTCGACCGACGACCTCAACTATGCGGCCCACGGCTTCGAGGTGATCCCGTTCCTCAAGCCCATTGAGATTGACGGCATCTGGTACTGCCACTACTACGCAGCTCCATTCACCGGCCGTCCGTACGGCGGTACGGCAGCCACCAGGCTTAAGACGATCGGGCACTCGTTCGTCATGGGCCACCAGCAGACCCTCGACTACTCCGTGCGCTTCCTCACCGACGGCACGCAGCAGATCGGGATCGTCGCCGGGGCCGCCTATCTCCACGCCGAGGATTACAAGGGCGTCCAGAACAACGCTCACTGGCGAGGCGTGATCTTGCTCCAACAGGTCGAGAACGGCACCGCTGACCCTCGGTTCATCTCGCTCGACCAGTTGTGCCGCCGCTATGAGGGCAAGCCCCTCGCCACTTTCATGGCCCGCAAACACGGTCTTTCCGTGTTCGGTCTGCCGCTCTAGTCAACCCTGCAGGGAGGAACACCATGGCAAACCCAGCCAACTACCCGTTGTCATTCATCGCTGGCGACACCGTCACCATTGCCTTGACGATGAAGGACGGCGATGGCGCCCCGATCAACCTGACGGGTCGAACCTACGCGGCTCAGGTGCGCGCCACGATTGACTCATCGACCGTCTTGGCATCGTTCAACTGCGCCATCGTCAGCGCCACGGCTGGAACGATGAACGCAACCTTGTCGGCGTCGAGCACCGCGTCGCTTAGCCAGGGAGACGCCGTCTGGTCGCTTCGTGAGACCAACGGCTCTACCGTCACGACCCTTCTTGAAGGCCCCGTGCGCATCTCTGTGAGCCCGACCCGATGAACAACGCTGTCAACATCACGCTGACCAACCCAGCGGGCACCGATGCCATCGAACTGAAGATCGAGGACCGAGCCATCATCGTGCGCGAGACCGATACGGTCGTCATTGACGCCATTGGTTCGTCGGTGGCAGGCCCGACCGGGCCACAGGGTTCAAGCGGCGTGGTGTCAGTCTCTGCGCCGATCACAAACGGGGGCACCTCGTCCGCAGCAACAATCGGCATCAACGTCGGCACTACTGCCGGCACCGTCGCCGCAGGAAACGATTCACGATTCACCAACGCACGCACGCCAACCGCTCACGCCTCGACTCACAACGCTGGCGGCTCCGACCCAATCACCAGCGCAGCCTTCACAGGCAAGCCCTTCATCAGCTTGTCGGCGGCGAAATACGGCATTGTTGTCGGGAGTTCAACAACCGACAATTACGCTGGCATCAATCAATGGCTCTCTGATTGTTACACGACGGGCCTTGATGGAAAGTTTGACATTACGGGCAAGGTCTACTTTGGTAGCACCGGCGGGCAGTTGAACGCCGAAACCTTCTCAAACCTGACCATTCATGGTCCCGG
>Ga0304729_1002252_pt1 | contig 11776 bp, 8 predicted proteins | sample C_131016_MF_Meta_FD_190475 | JGI IMG/M metagenome (GOLD analysis project Ga0304729, IMG submission 190475) | Freshwater microbial communities from Lake Croche, Canada to study carbon cycling - C_131016_MF_MetaG (v2) (version 2) | ecosystem: Environmental > Aquatic > Freshwater > Lake | place... | reverse complement strand
TATACATTACTATGGAGCAAAAAAAGCACTGGCAAAGTTTTGGAGAATTAAATAATTCTGAAGCTTTTAACAACGAAGTTCAAAATGAATTCAAAGAAGAACTTCCTTTTGTTGAAGACGAATCTACCTTTGAAAAAGGAGAAAGTTTTTTACAAGCTAAAGCACCTCGTCGTGACTTTCTAAAATATGTTGGTTTTAGTACCGCTGCTGCTGCAGTGGCTGCTAGCTGTGAAATGCCTATTAAAAAAGCAATTCCTTTTGCCAACAAACCTGAAGATATGGTTCCTGGTATTGCTGATTATTATGCCACTACTTATGTGCAAGATGGTGATGTAGTGAGTGTGATTGCTAAAGTACGTGATGGTCGTCCTATTAAATTAGAAGGAAATGATTTAAGCCCAATCACTGCAGGTGGTACCTCTGCTCGTGTGCAAGCTGCTGTTTTAGACTTATATGATACAGCTCGTTTACGTTTCCCTAGCATCGCTGGTAAAGAAGCAAGTTTTGAAGATGTAGACAAAGCCATCGGAAGCGAATTAAATAGCAACGCTGTTATCGTTACAAGTTCTATCACTTCTCCTTCTACCAAACAAATTATTGCTCAATTTTTAGCTAAACATCCGGGTAGCAAACATGTTACTTATGATGCAGTTTCTCATAGTGCTATGTTATTAGCCAACGAAGCTTGTTATGGTAAAAAAATTATTCCTTCTTATAATTTTGATAAAGCAAAAACCATTGTTTCATTGAGCGCCGATTTCTTAGGTACTTGGTTAAGCCCTGTTGAATTTGCTAAACAATATGCTGTTGGAAAAAAATTAGATGAAAAAAATCCTGCAATGAGCAAGCATATCCACTTTGAAACAGTGGCTAGTATGACTGGTTCTAATGCAGATGATAAATATTTATGTCGTCCTTCTGAATTGCCTTTAGTGGCTGCTGCTTTATTAGATGCAGTGAAAGGAAAAGAAATTGTAGGTATTGCTGATGCTAAATTAAAAGCAGGTATTGAATCTGCTGCAAAAGCATTAACTGCGAACAAAGGTGCTGCTTTAGTAGTATCGGGTAGTAACAATGTGAATGAGCAAATTTTAGTGAACGCCATCAATGAGGCGGTAGGTGCAAATGGTACTACTATTAATTTTGGTGCTACTTTAAATTATCGTCAAGGTATTGATAGCGATTTTGCGAATTTAGTTGAAGAGATGAACGCTGGTAAAGTAAACGCTGTTTTATTTTATGGCGCAAATCCTGTTTACACATGGCCTGCTGCAGATAAAGTAAAAGCTGGTTTAGCAAAAGTAAAAACAACTATTTCGTTTAATGCGAAATTAGATGAAACTACTGCGCTTTGTAAATTCGTAATTCCTGATCATCATTTCTTAGAAAGTTGGGGAGATGCTGAACCAATCTCTGGTCACATTTCTTTTATCCAACCTACCATCTCTCCTTTATTTAAAACACGTGCATTCCAAGACTCTTTATTAAAATGGTCTGGAGACGCTACTGATTATACTACGTATTTAAAAAATTATTGGTCTGCTAAATTAGGCGGCGAAAATAATTGGAACAAAACTTTACAAGCGGGTGTATTGAATCCTACTGCTACTGCTAACAGTGGCGCTAGTATTAATGCAACTGCTGTTAACAATGCTTTAGCTGCAGTAGCTGCAACCAAGCCTGCCTCTAATGATAAGAGTAAGATTGAATTAGCCCTTTACCAAAAAGTGGGTATCGGTGCAGGTCAAGGTGCAAGCAACCCTTGGTTACAAGAATTACCGGATCCAGTAACACGTGCTACTTGGGACAACTATATTATAGTAGCTCCTTCTATGGCAAAATCTTTATTAAACATCGACTTAACCAATCCTGGTCAAGCAGATGCATATGAAGTAAAACCACCTAAGCAAGTAGTTAAATTAACTGTGGACGGAAAGTCAATTGAACTTCCTGTTTTAATTATACCTGGTACACATCCTCAAACGGTGGGTATTGCTGTGGGTTACGGCCGCGCAGAAGCCATTGGTAAATCGGTGGTGGGTACTGGTAAAAATGCATATCCTTTAGCATGTATTGAAAACGGTTTAGTGAACTTTAGTTGCAGCAATGTTACTTTAACTGTTACTGGTGAAACTTATCCAGTGGCTTTAACTCAAACCCATTTCCGTTACGACACTACTCAAGGAACTCGTACCGAAGTAGTAAAAGAAATTTCTTTTGCTGAGTATACAAAAAATCCGAAAGAAATTTTAGAAGATAGAGAAGCAGAAACTAAACCTTATGGTGGTTTAGAAAACTACGAAGCACAAGGAACTATTTATCCAGTATACGCTCGCCCAGGTATTAAGTGGGGCATGAGTGTGGATTTAAATAGTTGTAATGGTTGTGGTGCTTGCGTGATAGCATGTAATGCAGAGAACAACGTAGCAGTAGTAGGTAAACCAGAAGTTTTACGCGGCCATGAAATGCATTGGTTACGTATTGATAAATATTTTAGCGGTGATATGGACAACCCTAATGTGGTTTTCCAACCTTTGATGTGTCAACATTGTGACAACGCTCCTTGTGAAAACGTTTGTCCTGTGGCTGCTACCAACCATAGCTCTGAAGGTTTAAACCAAATGACTTATAACCGTTGTATTGGTACGCGTTATTGCGCCAACAACTGTCCTTTCAAAGTGCGTCGTTTTAACTGGGCCGATTACTCTGGTGCAGATAGCTTCCCAGACAATCAAAGAGATGTATTGAATGATGTGGTAATGAATATGAACGACGACTTAACAAGAATGGTATTGAATCCAGATGTAACGGTTCGTTCTCGTGGTGTCATTGAAAAATGTTCTTTCTGTGTTCAACGTTTGCAAGCTGCTAAATTAGATGCGAAAAAAGATTCTCGTCCAATGGTTGATTCAGATGTGAAAGTAGCTTGTCAACAATCTTGTCCTACCAATGCCATCAATTTTGGTAATGCCAATGACAAGCACAGCGCTATTACTAAAGTTCGTTTGGAAACGCCGAACCGTCAGTTTTATGTGTTAGAGCAATTACACGTGTTACCTAATGTGACTTACTTAACCAAAGTTAGAAACTCAAACGAAACAGCCGAAGCTTAAAATATTTAGATTAAAAAAATTAAGAAATAGTAGATATGCATATTAAGTACGAATCACAGTTGCGCGAACCATTGGTATATGGTGAGAAAAACTTTCACCAAGTTACCGAAGATATCTTGCGCCCTATCGAAGTGAAGCCATCTCGTTTATGGTACATTGGTTTTTTTATTGCTGTTACTTTATTATTATTTGGAGTATACAGTTTATATCGTGAGGTAACTTATGGTATTGGACAATGGAACTTAAATAAAACAATAGGTTGGGGTTGGGATATTACCAACTTCGTTTGGTGGGTAGGTATTGGTCACGCAGGTACTTTAATTTCTGCTGTATTATTATTATTCCGTCAAGGTTGGAGAACTGGGGTGAATCGTGCTGCGGAAGCGATGACCATTTTTGCCGTTATGTGTGCTGGTCAATTTCCTATCTTTCACATGGGTCGTGTTTGGTTGGCGTTTTTCATTATGCCTTATCCTAACTCTCGTGGTCCATTATGGGTGAACTTTAACTCTCCTTTATTGTGGGACGTTTTTGCGATCTCTACTTATTTTACTGTTTCTTTATTATTCTGGTACTCTGGTTTATTGCCCGATCTAGCGACAGTGCGTGATCGTGCCTTTACTAAACTTAGAAAAAAATTATATGGTATTGCTTCTTTTGGTTGGACAGGTTCTACCAAACATTGGCAACGTCACGAAAGTTTATCTTTAGTGTTGGCTGGTTTAAGTACCCCATTGGTATTGTCAGTGCACACTATTGTATCTTTTGACTTTGCTACTTCAGTTATTCCTGGTTGGCATACCACTATCTTCCCTCCTTACTTTGTGGCAGGTGCTATTTTCTCTGGCTTTGCGATGGTACAATCTTTATTAATTGTAGTGCGTAAGGTTTTTGGATTAACTGATTACATTACTATAGGCCACATCGACTTAATGAATAAAGTAATTGTTCTTACTGGTTCTATTGTAGGTATCGCTTACTTAACAGAATTATTTATGGGTTGGTATTCTCAAAATAAATACGAAGGGTATACTTTCTGGTATTCTCGTGCTTATTTATTTAGCCCTTATGGCTGGAGCTATTGGGGTATGATGGCTTGTAACGTATTGTCTCCTCAAATTTTCTGGTCTAGAAAAATGAGAAGAAATGTTTTCGTTACTTTCTTCATGAGCATCATTGTTAATATTGGTATGTGGTTTGAGCGTTTCGTAATTATTGTTACTTCCTTATACCGTGATTATTTACCTTCTAGCTGGTCTGTTTATTATAGCCCTTCTATTTGGGAGATTGGATTTTACATGGGTACGTTTGGATTATTCTTTACTTGTTTCTTCTTATTCGCTAAATATTTCCCTGTTATCGCGGTAGCAGAAATTAAATATGTATTAAAAAGAAGCGGTGAATCTTTCAAACCTGAATTTGAAAAATTGGAAGCACAACCCTTGGATTCATTTGTTCACGATAATGTTCATGCACACTAATTATAATATCGATTAAGAAAAAAATTATGGCACAAAAGAAATTCGTTGTTGGCTGTTTTGATGAAGAGAAAGTTTTATTTCCTGCAGTAAAGCAAGTGCGCACTGCTGGCTATAAGATTAAAGATGTGTACACACCCTTTGCGGTGCATGGTTTAGACCACGCCTTGGGTATGCGCGAAACAAGCTTACACACCGCTGGTTTTATTTATGGTATTACGGGTACGACCACTGCCATTAGTGCCATTAGCTGGATTTTTACTAAAGACTGGCCTTTAAACATTGGTGGTAAACCACACTTTGCTTTACCAGCTTGGATACCTATTATATTTGAGTTAACTGTTTTATTTGCAGCAGTAGGAATGGTAATGACTTTTTGTTGGTTGTGTCAATTAGCGCCAGGTGTGAAGAAACATCATTTTCACAAGCGTGCTACCGACGATTTATTTGTGATGGTGATTGAATGCACTGAAAAAACAAATACGGATGATTTAGTGGCTTTATTAAAATCAAACGGTGCCATTGAAACAGATGTACAAGTTGCTGAAGAAGAATGGTGGTTTGGTACTTATGATAAGGAAGAGAAACCTGCAGTGCAGGTTTCGATGTAGAGAAAAACTTTAACAGGTTTCGATGTAGAGAAAACTGTAAGAAGTTTCGATGTTGAGAAAACTTAGATCGAAAATAAATTTGAATTAGTTTATAAGATAAAAAAGATGAATAAAAATAACATTAATAAGAGTCTGCTTTTAAGTATGGTGATTGCACTAGTTGCTTTGACAAGTTGCGACGATGTAAAGCGCACACCAGGTAAGATCTATATGCCTGATATGGCGTATAGCCGTGCCTATGAAACCTATGCAGACCATAGCAATCTAACCGAAAAAGGAATTCATTACGATAATTTTCCTGTGAAGGGTACTATTGCTCGTGGCAAGGAAATGCCTTTCCCTTATGCAAAAGATAAAGCAGGTGATACTACTAATTATTATGCTTCTAGAATGGTTCCCAATCCAATTGATTCTTTAAATGAAAAAGACGCAGCCGAAGCAGAACGTTTGTATTTAGTGAACTGTGGTATTTGTCATGGTGCTAAATTAAATGGCAACGGTCCTTTATACAAAGATGGCAATGGTCCTTATCCTGCAAAACCTGCTACTTTAGTGGGGGATGTTAAATATGAGAGCATGCCAGCTGGTCAAATGTTTTATTCTGTGGCTTACGGAAAAAATTTGATGGGTTCTTACGCTTCTCAATTAAGCAAGCGTCAACGTTGGATGATTATTAAATATATTAAGAATAAACAAAAGAAGTAAGATGGCATCTATTAAAGAGCAATTTGAAATTCCTGGTAGTCTTAAAACATGGTCTTATGCATTAATAGGCATAGGTGCTGCAGCATTACTATACGGCATGTTTACCAAAGGCTTTAGCAGTGACGAACATGAGCAAGTACATTTTTGGGGAACCTTAATGTACAACACTATTTTCTGGACTTTAGTGACCAACGCCGCTATGTTCTTTTTATGTTTTAGTACCATGGCACAAGCTGCCTGGATGCAATCTTTCAGAAGAATTGCAGAAGCCATTTCTACATTAGTACCCATTTTTGGTACCATTACTTTTGCTGTTTTAATTTATATCGTAGCAGGTGGTAAACACCATATCTACCATTGGTTAGATGCAGCAGCAGTGGCAAAAGATCCTATCTTAAAAGGTAAAGCAGGTTTCTTGAATCCTACTTTTTTCATCATATGGACCACTTTAGCTATTGGCTTATGGTCTTATTTTGGTTATAGAATGCGTCAAATTTCTCGCGAAGCGGATGAAAGTCCAATGGACCATGAAACAGCGCACAAATTCAATATCAGAAACATGACTCGTTCTGGATTTTTCCTAGTGTGGTTTGGTTTAACGGTAGCTTCTACTGTGCCTTGGTTATGGTTAATGAGTATTGACGCTCATTGGTATTCGACCATGTATAGCTGGTATACATTCGCAAGTTCTTTTGTAGCAGGGATGGCTTTAATTGCCCTTTGGTTAGTCTACATGAAAAATAAAGGATACATGGAATTGTCCAACAGCGAACACTTACATGATGTAGGTAAATTCATGTTTGCGTTTTCTATCTTCTGGACTTATTTATGGTTCTCTCAATACATGCTTATTTGGTATGCGAATATTCCTGAAGAAACAGTTTACTTTAAGCATCGTGTACAAGGAGCTTACAAACCCATTTTCTTCTTAAACTTATTTGTCAACTTCTTTTGTCCTTTGATTATATTAATGAAGCGCTCTGCCAAACGTAATTTTACTTTAGTGGCATTTATGGCCGTGCTTATTTTATTTGGACATTGGATCGATTTTTACCAAATGGTGATGGGAAGTTTAATGAAAGAGCACGTGAGTTTAGGTTGGTTGGATTTTGGTATTTTATCCTTCTTTGTTGGGGTGATGATTTTAATGGTGGCGCGTTCTTTGGCAAGCAAGCCTTTGATTGCAAAGTACCACCCATTCCTAAAAGAAAGTATCATTCATCAAGTATAATTATTGATTTAGAAAAAACGAATTATGAGTTTAATTTTATCTGTTGCAATCATCGCGTTCATTTATGTGGTAATTTTTCAAATTGCCAAAGCAAGTGAATATGTATCCATCTTAAAAGGGGAAGAAGCCAGCCGTCAACAAAACAATAAAATCAACGGATTTTTGATGGTTGCTTTTTTGGTCCTTGGTTTCATAGGTATTTACGTTTGTAATAAAGCCTACTATGGTAAAACCCAATTGGCACAAGGTGCTGCAAGCATTCAAGGGGAGAAAGTAGATCAAATGCTTTTTGTAACTTTAATTATTACAGGAATTGTATTTGTGATCACTCAGGTTTTACTATTTTGGTTTGCCTTTAAATACCAAGAAGATAAAAATCGTAAAGTTTTCTTTTTTGCACACAGTACAAAACTAGAATTAATATGGACAGCCATTCCTGCTATTGCACTTACTGTTTTAGTAGTGTTTGGTTTACGTAACTGGTTCTTCTTTACTGGTGAGCCTCCTAAGAATGCCAATGTGATAGAAGTGACGGGAAAACAATTTGGTTGGATTTACCGCTACCCAGGTAAGGACCACATCTTTGGAAAAAAATATTATAAGAACATCGATCCTGCTACCAACTCAGTGGGTATTATTTGGGATGATAAATATGCTCAAGACGATATTCAAACTGAACAAGCCATGTACGTGGTTAAAGGTCAGCCTGTTAAATTAATCATAGGATCAAGAGATGTAATTCATGATGTGGGTTTAACGCACTTCCGTTTAAAAATGGATGCAGTGCCTGGTATTCCTACTACCATGTGGTTTACGCCTATCTACACAACTAAAGAAATGCGTGAAAAAACGGGCAACCCTAATTTCGCTTATGAAATTTCATGCGATCAAATGTGTGGCAATGGTCACTACTCTATGAAAGGAATTATTGAAGTAGTAGATCAAGATGAATATGATTTGTGGATGGCGAAACAAAAGCCACAATACTTTACTGCCTTCCCGGAAAAAGATCCGACAGCAGTTCCGGTAGCTGCAAAAACAGATAGTACAGCAAAAGCAACTGCTGCAAAAATGTAAAAACAATTTTAAGTAGTTTTTAAAACAACTACTTAATGATAGAAAATAAAAAGATTAAAATTATTTAAATAAAAGGTATGAGTCACGAAGCAGTTTTACACGGTCACGAGAGTCACGGACATGATGATCATGGTCATCATGAACATCATGATACTTTCTTAACTAAATATGTATTTAGTCAAGACCACAAAATGATCGCGAAGCAATTCTTGATCACAGGAATGGTTTGGGCAGTATTAGGTGGTTTAATGAGCGTATTATTCCGTTTGCAATTAGGTTATCCTGATGCTAGTTTTCCTTGGTTGGAATCTCTTTTAGGTAAATGGGCGAAAGGCGGTCAAATTACACCTGAAGCTTATTATGCTTTAGTAACTACACATGGAACGGTATTGGTATTCTTTGTATTAACAGCAGGCTTGTCGGGTACCTTTGCTAACTTTTTAATTCCGCTTCAAGTGGGTGCACGCGATATGGCGTCTCCTTTTATGAATATGTTAAGCTATTGGTTCTTTTTTACTGCAAGTGTAATCATGTTATCTTCTTTATTTGTAGAAACAGGACCCTTTAGTGGTGGTTGGACAGCCTATCCTCCTTTGTCTGCATTACATGATGCCTCTCCTGGTTCTAAATCAGGCATGGACTTATGGATTATTTCAATGGCCTTATTCGTAGTCTCTTCATTATTGGGTGGTTTAAATTATATCGCTACCATTTTAAACATGCGTACGAAAGGAATGAGCATGACTCGTTTGCCTTTAACTATTTGGGCTTTGTTCTTTACCGCAGTATTAGGGGTATTGTCTTTCCCAGTATTATTGTCTGGTATGATCTTATTAATTTTTGATAGAAACTTCGGAACAAGTTTTTATCTTTCTGATATTTATGTAAATGGCGTAGGTGCTTTATCTAACGAAGGTGGTTCTGCTATTTTATTCCAACACTTATTCTGGTTCTTAGGTCACCCCGAGGTATACATTATCTTATTACCAGCCATGGGTATGGTTTCTGAAATCATGTCTGTGAATTCTCGTAAACCTATCTTTGGTTATATGGCTATGTTGGGTTCTTTATTCGCTATTGCCATTTTAGCCTTCTTGGTTTGGGCGCATCATATGTTCGTTACAGGATTAAACCCATTCTTAGGATCGGTATTCGTTTTATTAACTTTATTAATTGCGGTGCCCTCTGCTATTAAAGTATTCAACTGGTTAACTACTTTATGGAGAGGTAATATTCGTTTCACACCAGGTATGTTATTTGCTATCGGATTTGTAAGTTTATTTATCTCTGGTGGTTTAACAGGTATTTGGTTGGGTAACGCTGCATTAGATATTTATTTACACGATAGTTACTTCGTAGTAGCGCATTTTCATATTGTAATGGGGGTGGCCTCCATGTTTGGAATGTTTGCTGGGGTATACCACTGGTTCCCTAAAATGTATGGCCGCTACTTAAACAATACTTTAGGTTATGTTCACTTTTGGATTACTATAGCAGGCGCCTACTTAATTTTCTGGCCAATGCATTATCAAGGTTTAGCGGGCATGCCTCGTCGTTATTTTGATTTTAGCATTTGGGAAAGCTTTAAACAATTTGCAGAACTAAATCGTTTTATTAGTACTGTAGCAATGATTGTTTTTGCAACTCAAATTTTATTCTTAATCAATTTCTTCTACTCTATATTCAAAGGACGTAAAGTAACTGTGTTAAATCCATGGGAAGCAAATACATTAGAGTGGACTACACCTATTCGTCCTGGTCATGGTAACTGGCCTGGTGAAATACCAGAAGTACACCGTTGGCCATATGATTACGGTAAAGATGGTCATGATTTTATTCCACAAACTACTCCAGTGGGTGAGGATGAAACCAACACACACTAGATAAAATATATTCAGTTTTACAATGCCCTGATTTCAGGGCATTGTAATTTGATAGCATTGAATTTTAACTTCCTTTTTGTTGAATCATAGTTTTGAAAAACATTTCTAATTGAAACAAACACTTACTAATTACGCACAGTTAATGAAATTCACACTGAGTTTTACAGTGGTGTTTACTTGTGTGATTTGTTATATGTTAGCACCTAAGGTGATGGCTTATGATTGGACCATGATTTTACTTTTAACTTTTGCGGGATTATGTATCACAGGAAGTGCCAACGCCATCAACCAAGCAGTAGAAAAAGATACGGATGCGCAAATGAAACGTACCGCGAATCGCCCTGTAGCTTCCGGTAGAATGTCTCAACAAACAGCCTATACTTTTGCTATTATTACAGGCCTTGTAGGAATAGCTATCATGTGGAAGTATTTTAATTTTTCTTCAGCACTACTTTCTGCTTTTAGTTTATTCTTGTATGCATTTATTTATACGCCGTTAAAAAAAATAAATTCAATTGCTGTTTTAGTGGGCGCTTTTCCTGGAGCCCTTCCTTGTTTAATTGGATGGGTAGCAGGCAATGACGATTTTGCTTATGCAGGTTTAGCTTTATTCTTAATTCAATTCATATGGCAGTTCCCCCATTTTTGGGCCATTGCTTGGGTAACGCATGCCGATTATGCTAGAGTAGGTTTTAAATTATTACCTGCTAAAGAAGGACCAACCCGATTTACAGCCATCCAATGCATTATGTATTCGGTGTTAATGATACCTATTGGTTTCTTACCACATTATTTAAACTTAACAGGCTCTTTAAGTATGTGGATTTTACTAGTAGCTAATATTTTTATGGTGGTACAGTGTGTGAGATTGTATCAGAATAGGGGGGTGCCTGCTGCCCGTAGAGTGATGTTTAGCAGTTATATTTATTTACCCATTGTTTATTTAGCCTTATTAGCAGATAAATTATAAAAATTATATTATGGCAACAGAATTAAAAACTAAAAATAAAATACATCCTCAAAAGATGTATTTATATGCTGGACTCGGTAGCATTGTGATGATGTTTGCTGGATTAACCAGTGCCTATATTGTTAAAAAGAGCCAATCCAATTGGTTGGATTTTGAACTACCTAAAGTGTTCTTTATCTCTACAGTGGTCATATTGTTTAGTAGCTTTACCATTCAAATGGCAGTAAAAAAGGCCAAGGAAAGCCTTCAAAATCCCTACAGAGGATTTTTGAGTGTTACCGCTATTTTGGGAGTAGTATTTATGCTTTTACAATACAAAGGCTTTATGATGCTTCAAGCCAATAATATTGCTTTAACGGGTCCAAAAAGCAATTCGGCAGCCTCTTTTTTGTTTGTGATTACCATTTTGCACCTATTACACGTTTTAGGAGGGGTAATAGCCATCTTTGCGGTGCGTTTTAAGTCTTTATCAGCCAAAAACAACCCAGAAAATACCTTGCCGGTAGAATTGCTATCCACCTACTGGCATTTTGTAGATATACTTTGGATTTACCTTTTTGTCTTTCTTCACTGGATAGGCTAACCCACTGAATTTGTGGAAGATAAATCTAAAAAAAACCCGGCTTTTTGATACGAATATCCTTGATAGCCAATATTTTTGCACTGAAATAGAAATTGAACATGTCAACAACAACAACCGCTTCGCCC
>Ga0304729_1002247_pt1 | contig 11790 bp, 11 predicted proteins | sample C_131016_MF_Meta_FD_190475 | JGI IMG/M metagenome (GOLD analysis project Ga0304729, IMG submission 190475) | Freshwater microbial communities from Lake Croche, Canada to study carbon cycling - C_131016_MF_MetaG (v2) (version 2) | ecosystem: Environmental > Aquatic > Freshwater > Lake | place... | reverse complement strand
TGTGATCAGTGTCAGTCGCAGAGTTGGCTGGTGTCGTCATCCCCTGATTTTAGGGGTGTACTACCGCGATAATTTGCGCTTCACAAGGAGTTGTATGGATTTTGTTGTTTTGCTCAAAGCTGCGGTCATGGGAATCGTGGAAGGCTTGACCGAGTTTTTGCCTATTTCGAGCACCGGCCACCTGATTTTGGCGGGCGCGTTGTTGGGACTAGACGATGAAAAAGCTAAGGTTTTTGACATCGCCATTCAAACAGGCGCCATCTTCGCTGTGATCTTGGTCTATTGGCAAAAAATCTCAAGAACTATCTTGGATTTACCGACTGACATAACTGCAAGACGCTTTGCTGCGAACGTGGTCATCGCTTTTTTGCCTGCTGTGGTGCTGGGATTACTGTTTGGTAAGCAAATCAAGATGTATTTGTTCACCCCTGAAGTGGTGGCCAGCACATTCATTTTGGGTGGGTTAATTATTTTGTGGGTCGAACGCAAGTTTAAAGTGGACATGCCTCAAGACTTTCTTAGCGTTACCAGTGCTGAAGCTGCCGTAACTTTATCGTTTGAAGAGCAACCGGTGTCGCGTATTCAGAACGTAGACGAAATGACGCCCCTTGATGCGCTGAAAGTTGGATTGGTGCAATGCCTCGCCATGATTCCAGGCACCAGTCGAAGCGGGGCAACCATCATTGGTGGAATGGTCTTAGGCCTTTCGCGTAAAGCCGCTACTGATTTTTCTTTTTATTTGGCGATTCCTACGTTGATAGGCGCTGGTGCCTACAGCCTTTATAAAGAACGTGCGCTCTTGAGTTTGGCGGATGCGCCTACCTTTGCAGTCGGTTTACTCTTTTCCTTCATCAGTGCTTGGGTCTGTGTCCGCTGGTTGCTACGCTACATCGCAAGCCATAGCTTTGTACCGTTTGCTTGGTACCGTATTGTGTTTGGTATTGCTGTATGGCTGACCGCTTACACGGGTTGGATTACTTGGAGTCCTTAAGTAACTTTTTAAGTTGGTACAAAGCATCCAAAGCATCTCTCGGGCTCAAGGTGTCTGGGTCTATTTGAGACAACTTAGCCTCTAGCGGTGAGGGGCCAGCGTCTATTGGTTCAGGCGGGGGAGCGAATAAATCTACTTGGGCTTTACCGGAGGCTGCGTCAGACTCTAGTGCTGTCAGTGCATATTTAGCATGTTGCAATACGCTATTGGGAACACCAGCTAACCGCGCAACTTGAATACCGTAACTGCGACTTGCAGGGCCGGCTTGAATTTCATGCAAAAACACAATACCACCGTTGCCGCCACTGGCAGAGGACTCTGCTGCACTGACATGCACATTCATTGCTTGGCGGTGTTTCACAGGAAATTCGGTCAACTCAAAATAGTGGGTAGCAAACAAAGTGAAGGATTGCGATTTGTCATGCAAGTGCGAAGCAATACCCCCGGCCAAAGCCAATCCATCAAAGGTCGATGTGCCGCGACCAATTTCATCCATCAAAACCAAACTGTTGGCGGTTGCGTTATGCAAGATATGCGCTGCTTCTGTCATTTCCAGCATGAAGGTCGATTGCGCGTTGGCTAAATCATCCGCTGCGCCAATGCGGGTATGAATGGCATCTATCGGCCCTAGTGTGCAAGCACTCGCTGGCACATGGCTACCCATACTTGCTAACAACACAATCAACGCGACTTGTCGCATATAGGTTGATTTGCCGCCCATGTTCGGTCCGGTAATCACTTGCATGCGCTGGTTGGGGCCTAAATGCGTGTCATTGGCAATAAAGGTCTTGGCAGATCCGTCGTGCGTGCGCCCATGGGTCGCTGCAAGCCTGGCTTCCACCACAGGGTGACGCCCTTGCGTGATGTCAATGCAAGGCGTATTCACAAAAGTAGGTGCGCACCAATGCAGGGTGATAGAGCGCTCTGCCAGTGCGCACAATGCGTCAAGCGTAGCAATAGCGCTACCCAGTTGGGTAAGCGCTGGCACAAATGCCTGCAACATATCAAGCAATTGCTCATATAAAAACTTTTCACGTGCCAGTGCGCGTTCTTGGGCACTCAAGGCTTTGTCTTCAAACGCTTTGAGTTCGAGGGTGATGAAGCGCTCAGCATTTTTTAACGTTTGGCGACGTCGATAGTCTTCTGGAACTTTATTCACTTGCCCTTGCGTGACTTCGATGTAAAAGCCATGCACCTTATTGAACTGCACGCGCAAATTGGTAATGCCTGTTCGCTCGCGTTCACGGGTTTCTAGGGCGAGTAAGAAATCATCGCAATTGGTTTGAATAGCGCGCAACTCATCCAAATCGCTGTCGTAACCGTCTCCAATCACCCCGCCCTCGCGTAGCAGTGCAGCAGGCTCTGGAAGCAATGCGCGTGTAATTAAGGCGCCGCATTCAGGATTCACGGACATGTCTTGCGCCAAGCCTTGAAGCAGCGGACTTTGCGGAAGAAGCGGTTGCATTTGCAAAGCTTTTTGCAAAGCAATACCCAAAGCCACTAACTCGCGGGGACGCACCTGACGCAAGGCAATACGCGCACTGATGCGTTGCACATCGCCAGAGCCTTTTAGCGCGTTACGCAAGACTTTGTATGGCTCATGCAATGCGGTGTCTTGAAGCGCAGCAATTGCGTTTAAGCGCATGGTGGCTTGGGTACGGTCGCGTTCTTGCGACAGCAACCATTGCTTGAGTTGCCGGCTTCCCATACCCGTCATGCAGGTGTCGAGCAGTGAGAACAGCGTGGGAGATTCTTCGCCACGCAAGGTTTGGGTGAGCTCTAAATTGCGGCGTGTACTCAAAGGCAAATCGATCAATGCATCGTTACGCATCACCACTACTTTGTGCACATGCGTCAAAGCGCGGCCTTGGGTGTGCTCTGCATAGGCAAGAAGAGCATTGGCCGCCGCATGCGCTTGCTCTACGTCTTGTGCATTCCAAGCCTGTAACGATGCCGCTTGCAGATGTGTAAGAAGTTCTCGCGCACCTAATGCAGAATCAAACTGCCAAGCTGGTCGTAGTTGAATAGGCAGGTGCATGCTGTCAGCCAAGGCTTGAATATTTTTTTCAAAGAGTGGACTAACTTCGGCACTAAAAATCAATTCGCTTGGTGTCACGCTGGCAACCCATTGCGCTAATTCAGCGCTATCGCATTCGGCCAAATACACCACGCCTTGTGTCACACTCATCCAAGCCAGTCCCATGCCCGCGCGTTCGCTTTGGTGCACCGCCAACACAAAGCTTTCAGATTTATCGCTCAGCAAAGCGCTGTCTGTCAAAGTACCGGGGGTGACTACGCGCACCACTTTGCGCTCTACGGGGCCTTTACTAGTGGCAACGTCGCCTACTTGCTCGCAAATCGCAACCGATTCGCCGAGCTTGAGTAAACGGGCCAAGTAGGTTTCAACCGAATGAAAAGGCACGCCCGCCATCACCACAGGCTGTCCGGCAGATTGCCCGCGTTGCGTGAGCGTGATGTCTAGGAGGCGAACGGCTTTCTCAGCGTCTTCAAAAAACAACTCATAAAAATCGCCCATGCGATAAAACAGCAACGTGCTGGGGTACTCGGCTTTCAGCCGAAAGTACTGCTGCATCATCGGGGTGTGGGCTGAGAAGTCTGACATGCTGCTTAGCTGACTTAGCGCTTATCTTCTGCTTACTGCTTCAACTAAAAATTACTTAGTCTCAGACGCCGGTGTTAAACGCAGTGTCTTGGTAGTTTCTGTCACCTCGTGTTTTTCATTAGCAGATGCAAATTTGGAATATTTCTGCAACAGTGGAACCATTTGTGCATAAATACGTGGGTTGGCAGCCATACATTCTTTTTGGTCTATGTAGTTGGATTCGCCCGTGAAGTTGCCCACCAAGCCGCCAGCTTCGGTGACTAGCAGTGCGCCAGCCGCCATGTCCCACGCTTGCAAACCAATTTCAAAAAACCCATCGGTAAAGCCCGCTGCTACATACGCTAAATCAAGCGCCGCGGCACCCGGGCGACGCAGGCCAGCTGTGCGTTGCATCATGTCGCCCATCAATCGCAAGTATTTATCGAAGTCGTCTTCAGGACGGAAGGGGAAGCCAGTAGACAACAAACATTCATCCAAGCGCACGCGCTTACTCACGCGAATGCGTCGCTCGTTCATAAAAGCGCCACGGCCTTTGGTGGCGGTGAATAGATCGTTACGTGTGGGGTCATAGACCACGGCTTGCTCGAGTTTGCCGCGCACTTGCAAAGCAATGCTCACGCAATAGACAGGAAAGCCGTGGATGAAGTTGGTGGTTCCGTCTAGTGGATCAATGATCCAAATATGGTCAGCGTTGGGATTGCCATGTTGGCTACCCGACTCTTCGGCCAAGATGCCGTGGTCTGGGTAGGCGGTGAGCAAGTTTTCGATGATGGTTTGCTCGCTGGCATGGTCGACCTCTGTCACAAAATCATTGACTTGTTTTTGTGAAATACGTACCGCTTCCACATCAAGGGCCGCGCGGTTGATGATGGCGCCTGCGGCGCGTGCGGCCTTGACGGCCACGTTAAGCATGGGGTGGAGGGTAGAGGACGACATAAATTGTGGGTAAGAGCAAGCCCAAAGGGCAGAAATGCCACCCATAGATATAGGCAACGACAATAAGATTATTTTACGCTCCTGACCTTCCACACTTCATGCACACCCGCTTTATCTTGATTGAGACCAGCCACGCTGGCAACGTAGGCGCCACAGCGCGCGCCATGAAAGTCATGGGCTTCGATGATTTGGTGTTGGTGAAACCGCGATGGAGCAATGTTTTGCGGCGCGAAGAAACTATTCAGCGTGCGAGCGGTGCCCTAGATGTTCTCAATAACGCGCGCATAGTTGATTCATTAGACGATGCCTTAGAAGGTATGACGCATTTGTGCGCCACCGCAATGACGCCCAGAGATTTTGGGCCACCCACTGTAGAACCACGCGGGCACTTTGCCGCTCTAGTAGAAAAAGGTTTGTATGGAGAGCTGCAAAGTGATGCACAAAACAAAGCAGAAAACGATCCCAGATCACTTCAACAAGTGAATTCACAAAAAGGCGTAGCTTTCCTATTCGGGTCCGAGCGTTACGGCATGCGTAACGAAGACGTCTACCGTTGCCACACGTGTATTCGTATTCCAACCAATCCGCAATTCGGTTCACTCAATCTGGCCTCTGCCGTGCAAGTGTTGGCCTACGAATGGCGAATGGCGCTTGGCGGCTTTGTAACTAGCGAGCAAGGGGACGTCGAGACTACGACAGAACTTGCCGATGCCCAACAAATCGCAGGGCTCTTATCGCACTGGCAAGAGGCCTTAACTGCCATTGATTTCTTAGACCCTGATTCACCCAAGAAACTGATGCCAAGGATCAACCAACTTTTAAACCGTGCAGGCCTGACGCAGGAAGAAATCCATATCTTGCGGGGTATTGCCAAGGCGACACTTCAAGCTGCGGCAGTCAAACGATAATCAGCGCTTATGTTTACTCGCTTACGTTCTGATATCCAATGCATTTTGGACCGCGACCCTGCTGCCCGATCGGGTTGGGAGGTGTTGACTTGCTACCCTGGATTGCATGCCATTGTGTTGCACCGTTTTTCACATGCTTGTTGGAATCTCGGTTTCAAATGGGTTGCCCGTTTTGTTTCCAATTTTTCAAGATGGTTCACCGGCATCGAAATCCATCCTGCAGCAGTCATCGGTGAGCGCGTTTTCTTCGACCATGCCATGGGTGTAGTGGTGGGGGAGACTGCGCAAATTGGCGACGGTTGCACGATTTACCAAGGCGTAACACTGGGTGGCACATCGCTCTACAAAGGCGTTAAGCGCCACCCTACATTGGGCAAAGATGTTGTCGTGGGTGCGGGAGCGAAAGTTTTAGGCGGATTCACTGTGGGGGACGGCGCTCGCATTGGCAGCAACGCTGTCGTAGTTAAACCTGTGCCAGCTGGAGCCACTGCAGTAGGAAATCCGGCGCGGATCATCCAAGAAGATTCTGATGCCATTCGAGAAGCGGCAGCTTCGAAGATGGGGTTTTCTGCTTATGGCGTCACACAAAACGATGACCCTGTCAGCCAAGCCATGCGCGGTTTGATCGATAGCGCCGCTACCCAAGAGCATCAAATTGCTTTGTTGTGGAAGGCCTTAGAAGAATTGTCTGTGGCGCAAGCTAAACCGGAATGCATTCCTTCAGACGCAGCCAAGCAAGAAAACTTTGCTGCTGCGCGAATTAACCAGTTATTGGATTAAACCCGCTTACTATTCATGGCGTTTTTAGGGCGAAACGCTTTGCAAAATGCATCGCGCGTCTCCATATAAGGCCCGCCAATTAAGTCTACGCAATAGGGCACTGCCGCAAACACACCGTCGACTAACTGCTTGCCTTCAGCATCCTTTAAACCCCCCAAAGTTTCTTGGATCGATTTGGGCTGGCCAGGTAAATTGATGATCAAGCAACTGTCACGAATCACTGCGACTTGACGCGACAAAATCGCCGTCGGCACAAAACGCAAACTGATTTGCCGCATTTGTTCACCAAAGCCTGGCATTTCTTTGTGTGCCACAGCCAATGTCGCTTCGGGCGTCACATCGCGCTTAGCGGGACCAGTACCGCCGGTGGTCATCACCACATGGCATCCTGCGTCGACCAAGGCAATCAATGTTTGGCTGATAGTGGCTTGCTCGTCGGGAATCAAACGCTCTTCAAATGTGATTGGGTTGTAAAGCGCTTGGCCCAGCCAATCGCGCAATGCTGGTAGGCCTTTGTCTTCATAGACGCCGGTTGAGGCGCGGTCACTGATCGACACAATACCAATGCGGATGGTGTCGCAACGTGGATCGGGGGAGGGTATCTCGCTCATGGTTTCTGGGATTTCTTATGGTTTGTAAACCGCGTCTTCTTCTGGCGGTATATGCGCCGCATCTTCTAGGACGTTGAGTTGCGTTTTGACGAGTTGAAAAATCTCGCGGTACGTGCGGCCTTGTCGGGGTAGTAAACCTTTCGCAACATCAGCCTTCGATGTGGTGTCGTCTTTGCGGGCTTGGCGTACCAAGGCGCGGAGTTGCTGGCTGTCAGTGTGTGGGTGGTGCGTCATCCACTCGGCGACTGCTTCGTCATCCGCCACCATGCGGTCGCGCCATTGCTCTGCCAAATGCAGCGCCAAGGTGTCACGCGTGCTACCCATTTTTTGTTCGTTGAGCGCATCTTGAATAGCCACGACAGATTCTTCGCTGAGTTTGCGCATCAATTTGCCGACGTACTGCATTTGTCGGCGCTTGCCTTCGAAGTTGGTGATACGTCGTGCATCCGCCAAAGCATCGCGTAATAAATCTGGGACATGTCCTTGCGTGTTCAAGCGCTCGGCGAGTTCGTTTCGCAGCGTTAAAAGTTCGACGCCAATGTCTTGCAATTGGTCGCTTTCGCGTTTTTTATCGGTACGGCTAGTGCCTTCGGTACCTTTGAGTTCGCGTTTGAGTTCGAGATCGAGTTCGCTACCTTCGGCCACAAATTGGCCGCGGACGAAATAACCTTTTTTGGGTTTACGTGACATAGAGAAGAGAAGGGGAGAGTGCCCAAGTATCATAGCCTTCGCTATGCATCAAACACCACCTACATCGGCGTCATCGCACGCCCACCCCGCACACGGTTTTAGCCACACACGACAACAGTTTGAATACTTGGTCGACTACGCCATCGCGCACGCCAAAAAACTCGGCGCTTCCGACGTCGGAGCCGAGGCCTCTGAAGGCTGTGGCTTGAGTGTTTCGGTGCGAAAAGGCGAATTAGAAAACGTAGAGCGCAACCGCGATAAATCTCTGGGCGTCACGGTGTACTTGGTCAACCGACGCGGCAATGCCAGCACATCAGATTTTTCAGAAGCGGCGCTAGAGCGCACCGTGCAAGCCGCCTACGACATTGCGCGATTCACCGCAGAAGACCCCGTTGCTGGGTTGCCTGATGAGCAAGACATCGCTAAGACGCAACCCGATTTAGATTTATTCCATCCTTGGTTAATTACCAGCGAGCAAGCAGCGCAAATCGCTTTGCGTTGCGAAGCTGCTGCCCTCAAGGCGGACAAGCGCATTACCAACAGCGAAGGTGCTGGGGTATCGGCGCAGCAAAGCCATTTTTTCAGCGCCCATACGCATGGGTTTCGCGGCGGTTACGCCAGCTCCCGCCACAGCATGTCGGTCGCACCTATTGCAGGCAAGGGTGACGGCATGCAACGGGACGCTTGGTACAGCTCGATGCGCAGTGCCGACGAGTTGTCTTCACCTGAGGAGGTCGGACGTTTTGCTGCAGAGCGTGCTTTGAGCCGTTTGAAGTCACGCAAGATCGCCACCGTGCAATGTCCTGTATTGTTCGACGCACCTGTTGCAGCAGGCTTGTTAGGTGGATTTGTGCAAGCGGTGAGTGGAGGAGCGCTCTATCGCAAAAGCACTTTTTTATTAGACAGTTTGGGTAAGACTGTTTTCCCCAAACATATCGATATCTTGGAAGATCCGCATGTGTTGCGCGGCAAAGGCAGTTCGCCTTTTGACGAAGAAGGTGTTACCACCCGCGCACGGCGTGTAGTCGATGGCGGATGCGTTGAAGGTTATTTCTTGAGCACTTACTCCGCGCGCAAACTCGGTATGCAAACGACGGGTAACGCAGGTGGTTCGCACAACTTGGTTATGCAATCGCGCCTCACCAAAAACAGCGACGATTTAGATGCCATGCTGCGTCGCTTGGGCACAGGGTTGTTTGTGATTGAGTTGATGGGCCAAGGTGTCAATTACGTCACGGGTGACTATTCACGCGGCGCGAGTGGCTTTTGGGTGGAAAAAGGCCGCATTGCTTACCCCGTGCACGAGATCACGATTGCGGGTAATTTGAAAGACATGTTCCAAGGCATTCAAGCCATTGGCGCTGATGCTTACACCACAGGCGCAAAAACCGTTGGCTCGGTCTTGGTGAATCGCATGCAAGTGGCGGGTAGCTAAACCTCAAGCTTGAAAAAGCTTAGCCGCCCAGAAATAAGCCGTTTAGAACTTAGCCGCTAAGTAATTAATCAGCCAGCGCTTTTTTGACCGCAGCAGACACCAGCCCCATATCGGCTTTACCCGCCAATTGGGCTTTAACTGCCGCCATCACTTTGCCCATATCACCCGCACCGGTAGCGCCAACATCTTTCACGATGGCTTGAACGGCTGTAGTGATTTCTTCTGGCGATAGACGCTGTGGCAAGTAGGCTACAAGCACTTTGATTTCGTTACGTTCAATCTCAGCCAAGTCTTCACGTTTGGCGGATTCATAGGCCGTTACAGAGTCTTTGCGCTGCTTGATCAATTTGTCGACGATGGCGATGACTTGGGTGTCGTCTAGTTCGATGCGCTCGTCTACCTCTTTTTGCTTCATGGCGGCTTGTAACAAACGAATCGTGCCTAAGCGAACGCTGTCTTTGGCGCGCATGGCGGTTTTCATGTCTTCGGTGATGTGGGCTTTGAGGCTCATGGGGTGTCTCCAGAGAGAAGGGTCATAAAAAAAGCCCGCGAAAGAGGGTGTCCCTCGCGAGCTGGTGCGCTAGCTGTGGCCCAAAGCCCAGCTGCGGGAACAATTAGTACATCTTTTTGGGTAACTGCATGCTACGCACACGCTTATAGTGGCGCTTCACTGCGGCAGCTTTTTTACGCTTGCGCTCAGCCGTTGGCTTTTCGTAGAACTCGCGGGCTCGCAGGTCGGTCAAGAGGCCCAACTTCTCAATGGTGCGCTTGAAGCGACGCAGTGCGACGTCAAAGGGTTCGTTTTCTTTTACACGAATGGTTGTCATGACCAAGGGTTCCAAATAGTTGCGCTGGCGCAGTATTAGCCAGCAAAGCCAAGAATTATAACTATTTTTTGGCCGCAGCCAAAGCCTTGGCGCAGGCGTGGGCGCTGGCCCAAGCCCATTGGAAGTTGTAGCCTCCCAGCCAGCCGGTGATATCGACCACTTCCCCAATGAAATACAGCCCTGGCTGGCGCGATTCCATAGTTTGCTGGGACAAATCACGCGTATCTATACCGCCTACAGTGACCTCGGCTTTTCGGTAGCCCTCGGTTCCAGAAGGAGTGATAGACCAGCGACTGAGTGCCTGCGCTAGCTGGGCGAGCGCTTTGTCGCTGGCTTCCATGATGGGGCGTTGCCAAGCGGCATTCTGGTTCGTCCATACATCCGCCAGACGACTGGGCAGCCAAGTGCCGAGTTCGTTAGCGATGCGTTTTTTAGAACGTTGCTTAGCCTCCAGTAAATCGGCCTCCAAAGAAAGGGCGGGCGCTAGGTTGATACGAATATCCTCGCCCGTCTGCCAAAAACTGGAAATTTGCAACACCCCAGGCCCCGACAAGCCTCGGTGGGTAAAAAGCAAGTCTTCGTCAAAACTTTGCGTCGCTTTGGCAGCGCCCGTTTCAATGCTGACGGGAAGGGATAAACCTGAGAGTTCTGCAAATGGCGCCCATTGCTCGGCATCAAAAGTCAGAGGCACCAAGCCGGGGCGGGGCTCTACTATCCGAATGCCAAATTGCTTCGCTAAGCGGTAACCCAAATCGGTAGCGCCAATTTTTGGAATCGATAAACCGCCTGTCGCCACCACCACAGCGCCAACGCGCGCTTCGCCTTGGCTGGTTTCAAGGGTGTACGGCATGCCGTTGGCGTCAGTATCTGAGTAGCGCAGAGCCTTAAGGCTGCAAGGTTGCCAGCGGGTCACATGTCCGCCTTGCGCGCCTGCATCGCACTCGCGCAAAAGCATTTGAATCAGGTCTTCAGATGAGCGGTCACAAAACAACTGGCCTTTGTGCTTCTCGTGAAAACCAATCCCATGGCCGTGTACCAACGCCACAAAGTCTTGCGGTGTGTAGCGCGAGAGTGCGCTGCGACAAAACTGTGGGTTTTGTCCCAAAAAATGTTTGTGCGGTGCGCGCACATCCATCTTGATATTGGTGAAATTGCTACGACCACCGCCCGAGATGCGGACTTTCTCAGCCACCTTCTCGTAATGGTCGATCACCAACACCTGCAAGCCCTGCTGCGCCGCCACGCCCGCACAAAACAGGCCGGCTGCGCCGGCCCCGACTATGGCGACATCGTATGAATGCAAGCGTTAATTCTTTCGAATAGGAAGCGACATTGCCATCGACCGCAAACTGCAGCCGTGGCTTTTATAAAGCACGTTATTTTGCAGGTGGCGTTTCCAAGCCGCCCATATAAAAGCGATTGAAAGTAGGCGACACGATCATCTCGTTGATGCAGGTGCGTGCTGGCATGGTGGCCAAGAACAAAATCGCTTGGCCCATGTCTTCCGGCTGCACCATCCGCTCGCGCTGTTCTTTGGATGGCGGCACGGGACGCTTTTCCATGATGGGTGTGGCCACTTCGCCGGGCAAGACAGAACTTGCACGAATACCGTAACCGCACTCTTCCATATTGATCGACTCCGTCAAAGCCAAAACGGCACGCTTGGTGGCGTTGTATGCGGGGCCAGTGAGTTTGGAGGCATACAAGCCTGCCCAAGACGACACGTTGACGATCAAACCGCCTTTTTGCGCACGCATGGTCGGCAAAACCGCATGCACGCAGTAAAACAAACCGTTGAGGTTGATGTTGACCACGTCGTCCCATGCATCGGTCGTCAAGACGTCAAAGTTACGTTTGGTGGCATTGGTGCCTGCGCTGGTGACCAAGATATCGATACGCTTGTGCTTCGCAACAATCTGCTGTGCTGCAACATTCACCGCAGCTTTGTCCGCCACATCGAGCACGATGGACTCGGCACTACCCAAAGTT
>Ga0304729_1002246_pt1 | contig 11791 bp, 14 predicted proteins | sample C_131016_MF_Meta_FD_190475 | JGI IMG/M metagenome (GOLD analysis project Ga0304729, IMG submission 190475) | Freshwater microbial communities from Lake Croche, Canada to study carbon cycling - C_131016_MF_MetaG (v2) (version 2) | ecosystem: Environmental > Aquatic > Freshwater > Lake | place... | reverse complement strand
AGCGCGAGCATCGGCGATAGTTACGCCAGGTTTAGTGATTGTGAACTCTGAGCCACCTTTAAATTCAATTCCTAGATGTAGGCCCTGAACGCCAAGTGAGATCGCTGATGCAAGAATAAGTAATCCTGAGAATGCATACCAACGACGACGCTTGCCGATGAAATCGATTGAGGTGTCACCGCGATATAGGCGGCCCCCGATACCTGAAAGACGGCTCATTAGTTTGATTCCTTTCCGCTAACAATTCCTAGGCTCTTGGCTGAGAATCCAGATTGCTTAGAACCATTCGCAAAGAACGGAATCTGCGCCAGGATTGTGACCAATGGTTTTGTAAATGTGAACACAACTACTAAATCGACCAGAGTGGTTAAGCCGAGCGTAAAGGCGAACCCGCGAACGCCGCCTACTGCGAAGAAGTAGAGCAGTACAGCGGCAATGAGTGAAACTAAGTCTGCGACGATGATTGTATGTCTCGCGCGAGTCCAGCCAGTTTCTACTGCTGAACGAAGTGACTTGCCTTCGCGAACTTCATCTCGAAGCCTCTCAAAATAAACAATAAATGAGTCTGCCGTTATACCGATGGAAACGATTGCACCAGCGATACCAGCGAGGGTAAGCGTGAAACCAATCCACTTTCCAAGCAAGAGAAAGGAGAGGTAAGTAATGCTCGATGAAATCACAAGTGAGCCAACTGTTACCAAGCCAAGACCCTTGTAATAGAGAAGTGAATAAAGCAGAACCAGAATCAAACCAAGTCCACCAGCAAGAAGGCCGGCGTGTAATTGATCAGAGCCAAGAGTTGGTGAAACTTGAAGAACTTCACCTTGAGTAAATGCAAGTGGAAGCGCACCATACTTAAGGACATTTGCAAGATCCGAAGATTCAGTCTGAGTGAAATTACCGGTGATTTGAGCACTGCCACCGTTAATGGCTTCATTGATTCTTGGTGCTGAAACTACGAGACCATCTAGAACGATTGCGACTTCATTTTGTGGGGCCGGAAGTTTCGTTACTGAAGTGGTCAGTGCGCCAAACTTCGAAGTTCCGACACCATTAAAGCTAAGCAATACATACCAACCAGAAGCACCTTGTTGATCGATTGCAGCACTTGCCTTGGAAATCATATTTCCCAGAACTTGTGCTGGCGCCAAAATGTATTTTGCAGTTCCCTTACGATCACATGCGATGACAGTTGCATCGGGTGAATCGGTAGAACCACCTTGCAGATTAGTTTTATTTGAACAATCAAGTGCCGCAAATTGCGCATTTTGTGCTGGTGTTATTCCCGCTGCGGGTGTTGCCGATTTTCCATCAGCAGCAGTTGTTGTCGCGTTAGGCGCACCCTGTGCAAGAACCTGACGGAAACGAAGTTCGGCTGTTTGACCTACTAGTTGCACAATTCGCTGTCCAGTTTGTCCTGGAACAGAAATCACAATTTGACGGTTCGTTCCGGAACCTTGTGCTGCAACTTCTGATTCAGCGACACCAAGTGAGTTAACACGTTGGCGAATAATAGAAACCGCTTGATCGATCGCTGCTGTTGTTATCTTGGCGCCTTCGCTAGGACGCGGCGTTAGTGTCACGCTGGTTCCACCTCGAAGGTCAAGCCCTAATCGAACTTTCGTCGAACCTTGCACAAAGGCAAGAGCAGTGAAAGCGATCAACGCAACTAACAGAATGGCGATTGTGCGACCCGGTTTTTTCTGGGTCTTTGCTGGTTTAGAAGTTATGGCAGACATGAGACGCAAGTCTAGGCATCTTGTGCGGGTGTGTCGAAAAGGCCGATCATATTTGGGTTGCCAATCGGCGCTTTAAGCCCCAGATGTTCGAACCCAGCGGGCGTAGCCACTCGCCCTCGAGGAGTTCGTGAGATAAATCCCATCCGGACTAGGAATGGCTCGGCCAAACTTTCAATAGTTTCCGCTTCTTCTCCGATAGCCATCGCAAGGGTTGAGATCCCTACTGGTCCACCGTTAAATCTTCGAACTAGCGCGTCGAGGACGCCGCGATCTAATCGATCAAGTCCGATCGGATCAACTTCATACATTTCTAGGGCAGCTTTTGCTTCACTTAGCCCCACGTTTCCGTTTGAATGAACTTGTGCGTAATCACGTACACGTCTCAGAAGTCGATTGGCAACTCGCGGAGTTCCACGCGATCGCGCACCAAGTTCGGTGACCGCACTGGCATCAATTTTTACGCCAAGCAGCCCTGCGCTTCGCGCAACGATTGTTGCCAACTCCCCACCTTCGTAAAAATCTAATTGCGCGGTAAAGCCGAAGCGATCACGCAGCGGGCTCGGAAGTAATCCAGCTCGAGTTGTTGCTCCGACTAAGGTGAAGTGTGGTAATTCCAGCGGTATTGCCGTTGCGCCCGCACCTTTGCCAACTATTACATCGATCCGAAAATCTTCCATCGCTAGATACAACAATTCTTCGGCTGGTCTGGACATTCGATGAATTTCATCTAGGAATAAAATTTCTCCTTCGACGAGAGAAGAGAGAATTGAAGCTAAATCCCCAGCATGCTGTATCGCAGGGCCACTTGTAATGCGAATAGGTGCGTTCATCTCGGAGGCAATAATCATCGCAAGTGTTGTCTTTCCAAGTCCGGGCGGACCAGATAGAAGTACATGATCTGCTGGTGCATTTCGAGATCTTGCAGCCGAAAGCAATAGATCTAACTGATTTGCTACGCGACGTTGTCCAACGAACTCCGTAAGCGTTTTGGGGCGAAGTGCGAGTTCTTGGGATAGTTCGTTCGCGTCGCTATTTGGATCGGTTAAATCCCCTTCAAAGTCCGCACTCATTGCGTCCTACCTTTGCCCGCCAGCGCGCTGCGCAGAAGTTGAGAAATATCGGTCGAATCAGCCTTACTTCCAAATTCTTTTGCAACACCCTCAATAATTGCATCCACGTCCCGTGCGGTATATCCCAAACCAATAAGTGCGCCATTCAATTGAATTCGCCACTGCGATTTTGTGGTGGAGTTAGCCGCGCTCGATAACTGCAAGTTAGATACTTTTTCGGATAATTCAAGGATGGCTCTTGAAGCACCCTTCTTGCCCAGTCCAGGTATTCGTTCCAGGGCCGCGGAATTTTCAGAAGTAATTGCTGCTGCGATTTCTTCAACTTCATAAATTGAAAGGGCAGACAAGGCCACTTTTGGACCGATTCCGCTTACAGTCTGAAGGAGTTCAAAGAAATCTCTTGCACTTGCTGTTTCAAAACCAAAAAGGGTTAGTGAATCTTCGCGAACCACCAAAACTGTATGAAGCTCAACATATGCGCCAACAACAAGTGAAACGGCCAATCTGGCAGGTAAGGCAACGCCATAACCAATTCCACCAACTTCAATCACAGCATGGCTGCTTGATGTGGCCTTGACGATGCCAGTGAGCGAGGCGATCATTTACGACCCACTTTAATTTTCGGAGTTAACTTCTTCACTCGCGCCTTCTCCTTAACGAGGGCAGCCGCAATTCGCGCGTTACCTGATCCTCGCCAATGATGGCAGATCGCAAGGGCCAATGCGTCCGTACTGTCCACTGGTTTCGGAACTTCTTTTAGGGCCAGCAACTTAACAACCATATTGGCGACTTGTTTCTTATCGGCTCGCCCTGATCCGGTCACCGCAGCCTTAACTTCACTCGGTGTATGCATAACAACCGGAATCCCCAATCGAGCTGCTATCAAGAGTGCGACGCCAGCTGCTTGACCGGTTGCCATCGCTGTTCTCACATTTAGTTGCGAGAAGACGCGCTCGACTGCGATTACATCAGGCTGATATTTCTGGATCCACTTTATCAATTCTGTTTCTAAACCAAGCAAGCGAAGTTCTAGGTTGGCATTTGGATCGGTTTCGATTACCCCGACCGCAACCATATTTAGTTTCTGCGCGGTACCGCTTTCAACAACTCCAAGGCCACATCGTGTTAATCCAGGATCGACCCCAAGCACGCGCATTTAAAGAGTCGCCATGACCTCATCTGAAACATCAAAGTTTCCATAAACGTTCTGCACGTCATCCAACTCTTCGATGGCATCGATCAAAGCAAAGACTTTAGTAGCACCATCAGCATCTAATGGAATAGAGAGAGATGGTAGAAATGACGTATCGGCCGACTCGTAATCGATACCGGCGCCCTGAAGCGCGGTACGTACCGCAACCAAATCGCTTGGTTCGCTAACAATTTCGAAAGACTCCCCAAGATCATTTACTTCTTCTGCGCCAAAATCCAGCACATGTTCCAAAATCTTATCTTCGCTAACATCAGATTTCTTGGCGACGATGATTACGCCTTTGCGATTAAACAGGTAAGAGACCGAACCCGGATCGGCCATATTTCCACCATTTCGCGTAACAGCGACGCGAACCTCCGATGCGGCTCGATTTCGGTTATCAGATAAACATTCGATTAACAGCGCAACACCATTTGGGCCATAACCTTCATACATAATCGTCTGCCAGTCCGCACCACCGGATTCCAAACCAGCCCCGCGCTTTACCGCGCGATCAATATTGTCTGCCGGTACCGAACTCTTCTTGGCCTTGGCAATTGCGTCGAACAGAGTTGGGTTCCCCGAAATATCAGCGCCACCATTTCGAGCAGCAACTTCAATTCCTTTGATTAACTTGGCAAAGTTCTTCGCGCGCCTAGAATCAATAATGGCTTTCTTATGTTTCGTGGTTGCCCATTTGGAATGGCCGGACACTTTTCACTCCCTTTAACTAAACTGCTCATTATCTAAGATCTAAAGATACTCAGACAATACTTTATTCTGGCGCCAATTTCGGACTACTTCCCGCAAATTTCCTCAACAAAGTAGCGATGTACTCGAAAATCACCAGTCAGTTCTGGATGAAATGCTGTCGCTAGAACCTTCCCCTCGCGAACGGCCACTGGATGAGTACTTCCGTCAATTTCCACTTTAGCGAGCACTTCAACTTTTGGACCGCAATTTTCAACCCACGGCGCACGTATAAAGACACCGCGCACTTTTGGTTCAGCAATTCCCTTGAATTCTAAATCTGCTTCAAATGAATCAACTTGCCGGCCAAAAGCATTTCGTTTAACGACCATATCAATTCCGCCAAAGCTACCTTGTCCGGATGCGGGGTCCTGAATTGAATTTGCCAGCAAAATCATCCCAGCGCAGGAGCCATAAGTTGGCATCCCATCAGCAATTCGCTTTGATATTTGATCAAAGAGATTGAAACTCTTTGCTAATTTGCTAATTGTTGTGGATTCACCGCCCGGAATTATGAGCGCATCAATTTGCGAAATTTCTTCCACTGTTTTTGTCGGAAAAGCAGTTATGCCAATCTCGGCAAGAGCAGAGATATGCTCTCGAAAATCACCTTGTAGTGCTAGAACGCCAATGCGCATTTGAATCTAATCGTGGTTAACGATTACCAACCACGCTCTGCCAGTCGATGAGGTACTGGAATATCAGCGACGTTGATGCCAACCATCGCTTCACCAAGTCCGCGTGATGCTTCGGCAACTATTTTTGCATCGTTGTAATAGGTCGTGGCCTTTACACATGCTGCTGCGCGCTTAGCGGGATCGCCAGACTTGAAGATTCCAGATCCAACGAAAACACCGTCAGCACCGAGTTGCATCATCATTGCAGCGTCAGCTGGTGTTGCGATGCCGCCGGCAGTAAAGAGAACTACTGGCAATTTTCCGGTTTGCGCAACTTCTTTGACTAATGCGTAAGGAGCTGAAAGTTCTTTCGCTGCAACATAAAGCTCGTCCTCGCGCATCGATGTCAGACGACGAATTTCGGAGCCAATCTTGCGCATATGAGTTGTCGCATTTGATACATCGCCGGTTCCAGCTTCGCCCTTAGAGCGAATCATCGCTGCACCTTCATTTATCCGACGCAGTGCTTCACCGAGGTTGGTTGCACCACAAACAAATGGAATGGTGAAATTCCACTTATCAATATGATGTTCGTAATCCGCTGGAGTTAAAACTTCTGATTCATCAATGTAGTCAACATTTAAACTTTGAATTACTTGGGCTTCGGCGAAATGACCAATACGAACTTTTGCCATAACTGGAATCGAAACAGCTTTTTGGATTGCTTCGATCATGTCAGGATCAGACATTCGAGATACGCCACCTTCGGCGCGAATATCAGCGGGTACGCGCTCGAGCGCCATTACAGCAACTGCGCCAGCATCTTCGGCAATTCTAGCTTGCTCGACGTTAACGACGTCCATGATGACGCCACCCTTTAACATCTCAGCCATGCCGCGCTTTACTCGGGCGGTGCCAACTTCATTTGCATTTGCTCCGGACATCAATACTCCTGTGCTCGTTAAGGTACTAAGTCTACTTTGAACTTGGTGATGGTGTCGCCGCAAGAACAGGCGGGAGTTCGAAGGTTGGCTCGTGGTCGGTCAGTGCGATCCACACTTGGCCATCGGCAAAATGGGCCGCCGACCCGTCCGAAAAGGTCCAAATTGTTCCGGCCGTAGCAACTGGACGTTGCCACTTAATTGAAAACGCTTTGCCATCGCGGAGTAAATAACCGCTTCCGGTGCCGACGGTATTGCTGAATGGAGTTACACCGCCAACTTTGTCATGATAGATGGAATCAGTAATCGGAACAATTTGGATAACGAAATTTGTTGCGCCTAGTTGTTTGCCACTTCCATCTATATCGGGCGCGCCAGCGTAGAAGACTAACCAGTGCTTCTCGGTCTTTGACCATTTGATTTCATATCTCGAAGCTGGCCAATGAATCGAGACACCGGAGATATTTTTTCCCAAGGCGCTAGTTGTTGGGGTTGGTCCAAATTGCCATCCGACTGATTTAACAATATCAATATTTTTCTTTTCGGTTTCGATAGTTTTCTTTAGCAATGCATTCGCATCCAAAAACATATTGGTTGGTTCGGATCGAGTTAGATCCCTTGAATAAATACTTGGCGGATTACGTTCCGCCCCGATATTTTCTAAATTTGCTGCAGCAATAACCGGAAGCATCTTTTTTTGAGCACCGCTGAATGCAAATCCAACGTGACCATACTGCGCCAAGATATCGATATCACTGATGCGGGCAGATCTGACGGGTCCGATCGACTGCGGTATGACATTGCTAAATATCGCGGCAAGTCGGGTCAATCCGCCTTCAACTTGCTCGATGTAAATAACATCGGCACTCTCTAGGCCAATTTGCGGATGAGCTGGTGGTGTGTCATCGATTTTTACCGCAAGTACCGGACCGTTTTTCCCAGGCAAGTTAGTTAGGACGTTGTGTACTATTTTTTTTGGGATGATCGAACTAACGAATTTTGTCGGTGAAGCACACGAAGAAAGTAATCCAACAAGGGCGAGTCCAACCAAAGCCTTCTTCATAGAATGTCATCTTCAAAGGCATATCTCATCGGCAACGGTGCGTGTCCAGCCAGTCTGAATGTGCGAAACAGGAATTGGGAACGAAGATTTCGCGCGGTATTCACGGCTTCGGTATGAATCGTAATTCCGACCGCAATTTTCTCCGTGATGCGCACTAGCCCAGCCAATATGTCGCTCTCGCTGGCAGTCGTTGCTGCCATCTCTTCGGTGCGAATTAACTTCAGCGTTTCAGAAAGCGCACTCTCGGCATCACTTCGCTCGATAATGTTCGCCTCTCGAGCTTGGTAAGCGGCAGCCGTTAAGAGAAAACTTGTCGCAGGATCGATTGCGGCAAAATGTGATATCTCAAGGGCAATAGCAGCACGACGCTGTAGCAACGCATCTAGGTGCTCCCAAGAAGTTTCAACACGATGGTGCAAGCGATCGAGTCTTGAGGCAAGAAATGATAAGTACCAAGCACCAAGTAGTAGGGCAAACACAATTATCAAGATTGTCTTAGTCATTTGATCGCAATCTATTCCAGAAGCGGTTATCCGAGGAGAGCCTTACTCGGTCATTTCCAACCAGTGCCAATTCATACACAGAGAGTATCTGTGAGCCAACCACATCCCAGTCGAATGTCATTGCCTTTTCATAACCAGCTTGGGCTACCGCGGATCTATTCGTTTCGGCATCCAGCAACGTGACAATTTTTTTCGCGAGGTCGCCGCTATCTTCATTGCGAAATAGCGCTCCTGACTTGCCGTCGTCCAGCAACGCGGTGAATGCAGGTAGGTCACTTGCAACAATTGGCGTTCGACAGCTCATCGCTTCAGCCAAAATAATTCCAAAGGATTCGCCACCAGTATTTGGTGCTACATACAACGCGATCGATTTAAAGAATTTACCTTTATCTTCCTCCGAGAGCCGACCAACATAAGTAATGTGTCGCAAAATATGATCAGGAATTTTCTTGGCGAAGTCTTCGAAATCTCCTGGTCCCGCAACCAGAATCTTCAAATCGGGCTTTGATTTAATAATTTCTGGAATTGCATCAATTAAAACTTGGAGACCTTTTCTGGGTTCTTCAAACCTTCCGATGAAGCCAATGGTATTTGGGCTTACCCACTCTGCCTTGGCTGGTGAATTTTCAAATTTCCTTAGGTTAATTCCGTTTGGTATTACTACTGCTTCAGTTTCAAATCTATTTTTTAAAGTTTGCCGCGCGGTTTCGCTAACCGCAATCTTGGCTGTAATCCGTTCAACGAAAGGGTTGAGCCCATTTCCAATGACGTTCATAGTTTTATGGCGACTGATAGATGCATGAAACGTCGCAACCATAGCTCCTTCCCCGGCCCATCCCGCTAACAGAGATAAAGATGGAATTGCTGGTTCATGCAGATGCAACAAATCAAAATCACCTTGCGCGATCCACTGCTTTACCCGAGAGGAAGCAAGTGGGCCAAAAATTACCCGCGCTACCGCACCGTTATAAGGAATTGGAATTGGTCGGCCCGCCGAAACTAGCCAAGGTTCACTTAGCGCTTCCTCATCAGTTACGGGAGCAAGAACTGAAACACGATGGCCGTGCGAAATTAACCACTCGGCTAACTCCTTGATATGTATCTGCACGCCGCCCGGGGTATCCCAACCATAAGGACAGACCAATCCGATATTAAGTTCTTTCATTCGGTGCCACGCTCAACAAAATCGCCGTCCACCCAGATCCGTTGCAACATATGCCAGTCAGCTGGCGAAGCAGAGATCTGCTTTGCAAACCTATTTGCCATAACTTGAGTCATCGCCGCAACTTTTTCAGTATTCGTACCTGAATCTGGAATAGCAATTTCAGGTTCAAAGATGATTCGAATTCCTATTTTTTCATACTTAACATATGCAGTTATTAGCGGTGTCGAAGTTTGAATAGAAAGCAATGCCGGACCGGCTGGCATTTTCGCTGGAAAACCAGCGAAGTTTACTTGCACACCAGAATTCGAAAGATCGCGATCAGCAACAAGTGCAACTAATTTCCCGGCCCGAAGTCGCTGCGAGAGAGTTGCTGCACTCCGTGAATTCAAATCTAAAACTTCCATGCCGATAGCGGTACGGTATTGGAGAAACTTACGGAAAAGTTTCTCTGGCTCCAAGTGTTCAGCGACCGTAGTCAATGGAATGCCAGATGCACAAAAATAAGCGCCGGCATGATCCCAATTTCCAGCGTGCGGCAGAGCAACGATGCAACCTCGGCCAGCCGCAATCGGATCGCGAAGCAACTCTTCACCTTCCACAACAACTGTTTTCAAAATTCGTTCATTATTCCATGATGGGAAACGGAAGGTGTCACACCAATATCGCAGATAAGAACGCATACCCGCTTGCGTTAGTTCGTCCAATGACGAAGAAGTCAGCCCCGGATCAATGCGCCCATAGTTAGTACGCAAACGCGCTACCTGTTTACCATTCTTTGCAAAAATATAATCTGCAAGGCGATCGGCCAATTTATACGAACTAGCCTCTGGTAACCATCTGATGATTTTCCATGCGACTGCATAACCCCAGTATGTGAGAACGCTCATTAATTGGAAGCCATCTTTAAAGATTTAGAAACGATAAAGATTCGTTGCAAAGCGGTAAACACACTGGCTACCGCAAGTACCCAAATCCCAACGGCCATGGCCCAGTCAACCCCAAAGCCAACGAGAGCGGTCGTAGCAAGAACAATAATTAACCGCTCTGTTCGCTCGGCCAACCCACCTTCACATTTAATATTTAAGCTTTCGGCCCGCGCTTTAATATAAGAAACCATAAAACCTGCGATCAGGCTTATTACGATAACTGGCACTAAACGGTCATGTCTGGAAATTTCATACCAAAGAATTCCACCGATAACAGCGCTATCGCTTAACCGGTCAAGGGTTGAATCAAGCAACGCGCCAAATGCATTTGAGCCCTTATTAGACAACCTTGCAATAGTTCCATCTAGGAGATCAAAGAGAACGAAAACTAAAACCAAGATTGTGCCAGCGAAAAAATGTCCGGATGGAAAGAAGATTAACGCTGCCACGATCGTTGCACCGGCACCTATCAAACTCATCGCATTCGCTGTAATCCCAATGCGGAGTAAGCCACGACAGAGTGGGGTAATCAATCTGGTGACTGGCGCGCGAAGTGATCCCTGTAGCATCATTCCCATCGTAGGCTTAGGCATTGTGAGCGACCTAATCTTCCCACCGATAGCGCCTAATTTGGGCGTAAGTATTGTGGGTAAAAATAGTGCAGCCCTTGCCCATGATCTTGGTATCAACCCAGTAGCTCTTGAAAACGCGGATGCCGCGATTTTCATAGTCAGTGCCAATGAGGGCATTGGACCGCAAGACGCCGAGCGGTGGGCACACGCTCGAGAACTTTATATTCCATCATTAGTTGCAATCACGGAAATCGAGCAGAGTGAAATTGATTTCGATGACATGGCTGCAATAGCAACCAGACTGCTCGATCCTGTAGTCACGCCTTTCTTAGTCCTGCATGCAGATGACGGATCCCCCAGTGCACTGATTGATTTAGATTCGCTCCAATTGAGTGACTACTCAACAGGTGCTCGAATCGTTAAAGAGAGCGACCCGGAACACAAGGTTCTGGTCTTTGAATTTCGAAAAGAATATTTAGAAGCGCAAGATGAATTTGGCCGGGATGCATTTCAACAGGGACTAGCGTTCCCGGCCATTCCAGTGATTTCTAAATTGAAATTGGGCCTATTCGAACTACGTTCTTACCTAGCGAAATTACCAAGCCGCAGCTAATTCATCCCGAGTCTGCGCAAGTAACTGTGGCATCACTTTGGTCTCTCCGATAAGCGGCATAAAATTTGAATCCCCACCCCATCTTGGAACGACATGTTGATGAATATGTGCCGCAACTCCGGCACCAGAAACAACTCCTTGGTTCATTCCTAAATTGAATCCATCCGCGCCACTAACTTTACGCAGAGTTTTCATGGCATGCGCAGAAAGTTCGAGAATTTCATTTCGTTCAGATTCAGTAAGGTCTGTTAAATCAGCAACATGGCGATTTGCGCAGATCAATACATGGCCGGCGTTGTATGGATAAAGATTCATAACCACATATGCGGTCTTACCTCTTGCAACAATCAAACCTTCCACATCGCTTAGCTTTGGAATCCGACAGAATGGGCATTCAATACCGTTACCGGGAAGTGGCCGGTTCTCTCCCGATAAATAATCCATCCGATGCGGCGCCCACAAACGCTGCCATCGGTCCGGCATGCCTGCCCCGCCGATTAAATCTTCGCTCATACTAAATCTGTTCGCGGGTGGCGATTGTCTTTAGAATTTCCGCAATCGCATCATCCACTGAAATACCATTCTTCTGTTCGCCGTTTCGATATCTGAAAGAGACGGCGCCGGCAGCTTGATCTTCCTC
>Ga0304729_1002242_pt1 | contig 11797 bp, 8 predicted proteins | sample C_131016_MF_Meta_FD_190475 | JGI IMG/M metagenome (GOLD analysis project Ga0304729, IMG submission 190475) | Freshwater microbial communities from Lake Croche, Canada to study carbon cycling - C_131016_MF_MetaG (v2) (version 2) | ecosystem: Environmental > Aquatic > Freshwater > Lake | place... | reverse complement strand
TTGTCCATGCCGCCATCGTGCCGGCTCGGAGTTGGCCACTCATTGGACCGACCGCGTAGGAGAGCAATTCGATGCCAGCAAGTCGTCCTCGGTACTCATCGGCGATCGATTGGTTCCAAATATTTCCACGCATCATCGCCGAGACCTGATCTGAAGCACCGGCCACAGCCAAGAAGAAGAGAACGATCCAGAGGTTATTTGTCGTAGCAGCAAGAGCGATCGCCGCCGCCCAACCGAGAGCGGCATAGGTAACGGCTCGACCGTGGAATGGATAGGACTTCATCCAGCCACTCGTCAGCGTCACGATAATTGCTCCAACAAATCCAGCCGAGTAGAAGAGCCCAAGGGCCCATCTGGCATGTATGTGGTCAGCCCAGAATGGGAAGAGCGCATTCGGCATGGCAAAGAACATCGCAGCAAAGTCGATGATGTAGGTCCCCATTAAATCTTGGCGTCGGAGTGCATATTTCACGCCATCGATAAGCGATGAGAGTGAAGCAGGGGTGGCTTTTTCACCCGGCGGCACTGGCTTCATTCGGAAGATGAGAACGAGTGAGAGTATGTAGGTCACGACATCCATGAAGTACGCGGACTTCACTCCCATAGTTGAGATCATGATGCCGCCAAGAGCTGGTGCAAAGACGGCACCTACTTGCCAACGAATACCCATCAAAGCGGTGACCGAAGGCATATCGTCATGATCGACAATCCTTGGAACGATCGCCGAAAGGCTTGGAGTCTGAAGTCCATCCAAGGCGGTGAAGCTTGCGGCGACGAAGTACAGCAAGATGACATGGGGCTTGGCGAGCATGGAGTTTGCGAGCAGAAGAGTCGAAAGAGCCAGAGAGCCGAACTCGGTTATGAAGATCATCTTCTTGCGATCGAGTGAATCGGCGAGGACTCCGCCATAAAGGCTAAAGAGGATGAGCGGAATGATCTGGGCGGCGCCCATCAAGCCAACGGCGATATACGAGTTGGTGAGGTCCTTGATCTGGAAGGGCAGAGCCACATAGGTGACCATCGAGCCAAGTCGGGTGATAACGCCAGATGTGAAGAGCAGGCGGAGTTCGCGATATTTCTTCAGCGGGGTTAGATCAATCGCAAATTTGCTCATTGCAGAACCTTAATCAGGGTTGGCGGAAAGTAAGGGAATTAATGGAAGGTTTGCTCAGGTCCTGGGAAGGTTCCTGATTTCACATCTTCGACCCATCGAGTCGCGGCGTCGACCATCAACGAGCGACCATCAAGGTATGCCTTCGAAAACTTCGGCGCCCCGACGGTCAACCCCATGAGATCTGTCCAGACCAAGACCTGCGCATCGACCTTATTGCCCGCACCAATTCCGATGATCGGAATTGATAACTCCGCGGCGATCTCAGCAGCGAGTTCATCCGGCACCAATTCAAGAACGATTGCAAAGACTCCAGCATCGGCGAGCGCCTTGGCATCGGCCTTAATTCGCGCGCCATCATCGCCGCGGCCCTGTACTTTAAATCCACCAAGTGCATGAACTGATTGCGGGGTAAGGCCCAAGTGGCCCATCACTGGAATACCCGCCGCAATCAAGGCCTTGATCTGCGGAACAACTTTGGCGCCGCCTTCGAGTTTTACGGCCTGAACCTTCGCCTCTTTAAAGAAGCGGATTCCAGTAGCGAGCGCAGCATCGACGCCACCCTCATAGGATCCAAATGGAAAATCAGCGACGACCATCGCCTTGCTCGATCCAGAGACGACAGCACGCGCGAGATGGATGAGTTGATCGACCGTGACCGGGATCGTGTTCTCTTCGCCGAGAAAATTATTGCCAGCAGAGTCGCCAACGAGGAGGACTGGAATGCCAGCCTGATCCAAGATGGAAGCGACCATAGAGTCGTAGGCGGTGAGCATCGACCATTTTTCGTCGCGCCTCTTTCGGGCAGCAAGGTCAGAGATTGTGGTGCGCATATAAACCCCTTCGAGCAATCGAGGCCAGATCTGGTCCCCGTTGCGCTTTTTGGTGAGCGCCTTAACCATCGGTCAAGGGCGAGTAAGAAAATAGTAGCCCCTGTAGGCTATTCGTATGAGCAGCCAATTACGGGTGGGATTAGCTCAGGTCAACCCAACTGTGGGGGATCTGATCAATAACCGCGCCTTGATTCTGGAGAGCGCTGAGAAGGCTGCGCTCGCTGGCGTTCACTTACTCGTCTTCCCAGAGATGGTCCTCACCGGCTATCCAGTCGAAGATTTAGCACTGCGCCAGACCTTCCGCAAAGCCTCTCGCCGGATCATCGCTGAGGTTGCAGATTCGATGGGCGAGGTCGCACCACACCTTGCGGCGATCGTTGGCTACCTCGATGAAGATCAGAACGGCGCCCCGCAAAATGCCGTTGCCTTGATCTATCGCGGCCAGATCCGCGCCACCTATATCAAGCACCATCTGCCTAATTACGGCGTCTTCGATGAATTTAGAAATTTTGTACCTGGCACGCAATCTCTGGTCTTCCGACTTCATGGCATCGATGTCGGCATCGCGATCTGTGAAGATATCTGGCATGCCGAAGGGCCGGTTGCAGATCTCGCAGCTCGCAGACCTGGACTCGTCGTTGTTCCAAATGGCAGCCCTTACGAGCGTGGCAAGAGCGGCGCCCGTGCTTCTCTTGTTTCACAACGCGCACGAGATATCGCCGCCCCACTTGCCTATGTGAATATGACAGGTGCGCAAGATGATCTCGTCTTCGACGGTGATTCCATCGTTGTTGATTCCGAAGGCCATCAGATTGCTAGGGCGCCACAATTCCACGATGGCTTAATGGTCGTAGATCTTGATTGCGAGAATAGAAGTTCGACACCCGATCTCGTTCTTACAGAGGAGTCGTTGGAAAAGTACAAGCCACTCACTCCGGGTATCGCGACTCGGTTAGATGATGCAGCTGAAATTTGGCAAGCACTTGTTGTTGGCCTTCGAGATTACGTTGAGAAGAATGGCTTTAAGAGTGTGCTGTTAGGGCTCTCTGGCGGTATTGATTCAGCCGTAGTTGCCGCAATTGCAGCAGATGCGATCGGTGCCCGCAGAGTCTTTGGCGTCTCACTCCCAAGCCAATACTCGAGTGAGCACTCACTTAGCGATGCGAAGGACTCGGCCGAACGTATCGGGCTTCATTATTCAACGGTTCATATCCAACCAATGGTGAATACATTTTTGAATGAACTCGGATTGACTGGCTTGGCAGAGGAGAATCTCCAGGCACGTGTTCGCGGAACAACGCTCATGGGCCTTTCGAATCAAGAGGGCCACCTCGTCCTCGCTACTGGAAATAAATCTGAGTTAGCGGTCGGGTACTCAACGCTTTATGGCGATGCGGTCGGTGGTTATGCCCCGATTAAGGATCTGCTCAAGATGGAGGTCTGGGCGATTGCTAAGTGGCGTAATGCTCAAGCACTTCGGATGGGTGAAGTACCGCCGATTCCCGAGAACTCCATAACCAAAGAGCCTTCAGCTGAACTGCGGCCTGATCAGAAGGATTCCGATTCACTTCCGGATTACCCAACCCTGGATCGCATGCTCACCATCTACATCGATCAGGATGGTGGACTCGATGGCCTGCTTGCAGCGGGCTTTGACCCCGATCTTGCGATGCGCACTATCCGGATGGTCGACCGCGCTGAATATAAGCGCCGCCAATATCCGCCTGGCACAAAGATCTCATCTCGGGCATTTGGAAAAGATCGCCGCTTGCCGATCACCTCGCATTGGACTGAGACTAACTAGCGCTTATCCGGCCTTATTTAATTAATTTTGCTCCATTCTTCTTGAGGTATTATTCGGATAGGTCACGAGTTCCAGTGCTTAGCCCCGGCTTACTGGACGGCAACCCTCCACCACGGTGGGGTGCTCCGGGTGAAGACCTGGCCGATTGCACAGTGCAGCGGCAAGCGTGTGTCACATCAAGGAGTCGCCATCGTCAGCCAACGAATTTCAGGGGCCTGGTTTGAAGACCATGATCCCGGTGATCGACTCTTTCTCAAGATCGGTGATCTTGAACTTGAATCCGGTGAGATCCTCGAAGATGTCACGATCGCTTATCAAACCTGGGGAACCCTTAATGAAGATCGCAACAATGCGATTCTCGTTAATCATGCCCTTACTGGTTGGGCCGATGTTCCTGGGTGGTGGCCTTCGATGGTCGGTCCAGGTATGCCGATGGATTCGGATAAATATTTCATCATCTGTCCCAATGTGATTGGTGGCTGCCAGGGAAGTACTGGGCCATCCTCACTTGCTCCGGATGGAAAGCGATGGGGCTCAAGGTTTCCGCGCATCACGATCCGAGATATGGTCGCAGCAGAAGTGGCAGTTGCAGATCGCCTCGGCATCACAAAATTCGTTCTCGCAGTTGGTCCATCTCTTGGCGGAATGAGATCGCTGGAATGGGCGATTACTCACCCTGATCGTGTTGGAGCTATCGCCACGATCGGATCATCGGCGGTCGCAACCGGAGATCAGATTGCTACAGCGTCGATTCAGATCCGAGCGATTCAGACCGATCCGCACTTCAATAATGGCGACTATTACGAATTGCCTGAAGGTCCTCTCAACGGCCTCGGCATCGCACGCCGTATCGCTCATCTGACCTATCGAACCGAGTCAGAGATGGATGTCCGCTTTGGCCGCGAACTCCAAGGCGATGAGACGGGCCGCTGGGCGGTCGAGTCCTACCTTGATCACCATGCCGAGAAGCTGGCGAAGCGATTTGATGCCAATACCTACATCTCACTCACCGATGCCATGAACTCTCATGATGTGGGCCGCAGGCGTGGGGGAGTCGCAGCTGCGCTCGCTACTGTCACAACCCCGACCTTTGTCATGGCTATTGATACCGATCGCCTCTTCCCGCCTCGCCTGCAAGAGGAGATCGCCGAACTTACGCCTAGCGCAGCCCCACTTGAGCGGCTCAACTCTCCATTTGGACATGATGGCTTCCTCATTGAGGTCGAAACAGTTGGTGATTTCGTCCGCCGAGCCGTGATTGCTGGGTCAAAACACCTGCAATAGCACCGCTGGATGTGCAATTTACCCTGTGGACAATTTATAATATAGCCAGCAACTTTCCCTGACCCGACCGTGAGTCAGATAAACAAAAGGATGACCTGTGCCTGGAACAAGTGCGCCCAAAAACGGCGCGAAAGCAACAGCGAAGAAGGCTGCACCTGTGAAGAAGGTTGCTGCAAAGAAGGCAGTTGTTGCAAAGAAAGCACCAGCGAAGAAGGTCGTCGCAAAGAAGGCGCCTGCTAAAAAAGTTGCTGCAAAGAAAGTCGCCGCTGGTCCTCGTAGATTTCCTACCAAGGCCGAACTCGAAGCCCTGAAGGCTGCCAAGGCAGCAGAGGCTGAAGCTGCCGCAGCGAAGAAAGCTGCTGGTCGCAAACTATTTCCAACGAAAGCTGAACTTGAAGCAAAGCGTTTGGCAGAAGAAGCTCTCAAGAATCCAAAGCCTGCAGCCGCTCCGGCAAAAGAGGGTAAGACCGATAAGGCTGGCAAGCCCGTTGTCACAAAGATTGATGGCGAAGAGGTCGAACTTGAAGAAGTCGAACTTGAAGATTTAGAGACGCTCGTTGAAGAAGTAACAGAGATTGTTGCGACGGAAGAGAAAGAGAATGAGATCCGCGTAGTTAACGTTGCGGAAGAGTCTCAGAACGAAGAGAACGCCTTCACCATCAAGGACTCTGAAGAAGATGATGCGCCAGTCCAGACTGTGATGACTGCGGGTGCAACTGCTGACCCAGTGAAGGATTACCTCAAGTTAATTGGTCGCGTACCTCTTCTTAATGCTGAGATGGAAGTTGAACTCTCCTTGCAGGTAGAAGCAGGCCTCTTCGCTGAAGAGAAGATCACCCTTGATAAGAAGATGGATAAGAAGTTAAAGCGCGAATATGAGCAGTTAGTGCTGCAAGGAAAGCGTGCGAAGAACCACCTTCTTGAAGCGAACCTTCGTCTCGTTGTCTCGCTCGCAAAGCGCTACACCGGCCGCGGAATGCTCTTCTTAGACCTTATTCAAGAAGGAAACCTCGGTCTCATCCGTGCGGTTGAGAAGTTCGATTACACCAAGGGTTATAAGTTCTCGACCTACGCAACCTGGTGGATCCGTCAGGCGATCACCCGCGCGATGGCAGATCAGGCACGTACGATCCGTATTCCGGTTCACATGGTTGAAGTCATCAATAAGTTGGCACGTGTTCAGCGCCAGATGTTGCAAGACCTAGGCCGCGAACCGACACCTGAAGAGCTCGCTAAAGAGCTCGATATGACACCAGAGAAGGTTGTTGAAGTTCAGAAGTATGGCCGCGAGCCAATCTCACTTCACACACCACTTGGCGAAGAGGGCGATTCAGAGTTCGGAGATCTCATCGAAGATTCCGAGGCGATCGTTCCTGCCGATGCTGTCTCCTTCACACTCCTTCAAGAGCAACTCCACTCGGTACTCGATACGCTCTCCGAGCGCGAAGCTGGCGTCGTTGCGATGCGTTTTGGACTTACAGATGGTCAGCCAAAGACACTCGATGAGATTGGAAAGGTTTACGGGGTAACTCGCGAACGTATCCGTCAGATCGAGAGCAAGACGATGTCGAAGTTGCGCCACCCATCGCGTTCACAAGTTCTTCGCGACTATCTCGATTAATCAACCCGAGTACGTATGAGCGAGAAGCCACAGATCTTCATCAACCCGAAATCGGGGTCGATTCGAATTAGTGGCGATGTCGATTTCATCGATGCCGACGGTGTTCTTATTCGATCTGAGAGCAATGTGAAGTTATGCGGCTGCGGCCATTCGAAAGATAAGCCATATTGCGATGGCAGCCATAAGGAATTTAGGCAAGAAAAAAACCCTGACCAAGATGGCCAGGGTTAATCTCTAAAAAAGTTCTGCTTACTCGTCCTCTGAGACGGTAGTAGCTGATGCGGTGAGCTTTGATGTCTCATCTTGGATAGCAGCAACGACAGGCTTCAAGCCTTCGGCATATTGCTTCGCGTGGTGAGCGCAGAAGAGAAGTTCTCCGCCATTGAGCAAAGTCGCACGAACATAAGCCTGAGCTCCGCAACGATCGCAACGATCTACGGCATTCAAGGGTGTTGGTTCGAGAATCAACTGCTCTGACATCTGCTCACTCCTTCTCGCTATCGGCACGGGCCGATCTCTTCGGTGGTAATTCTATGTGGTACTGGAACAGTAAATCATGGATAGTTATTCCCGCGCGCGTTAAAACTATATTTCCTGAGCCAAAGTAGGGAAATGACCGCTCAATCTGGGAGATTTCTCATGGTTCTGGCTCTTTCTGCAACTGGCTTGTGGGAAAAAGGGATCCCTACGGCGCGTAATGGGCGCCTTTGCCAGCGTTCAGAGATAGCCTCTGCACCCGTGGCAACTAAAACTAATAACGAAGTCTCAGCCGATAACCAATATACGGCGAAGGACCTCTCGGTACTCGAAGGTTTAGATGCTGTTCGCAAACGCCCCGGCATGTATATCGGCACGACCGATTCTCGTGGGCTCATGCATTGCCTCTGGGAGATTATTGATAACTCGGTAGATGAGGCGCTCGCAGGATTCTGCACAAGCATTGAAATTAATTTAGAAGCTGATGGTTCGGTTGAAGTTCATGACAATGGCCGCGGTATTCCCGTCGATAAAGAACCGAAGACTGGTCTCACTGGCGTAGAAGTTGTCTTCACAAAACTCCACGCAGGTGGAAAGTTTGGTGGCGGTTCTTATGCCGCATCCGGTGGTCTTCACGGCGTGGGTGCATCCGTTGTGAATGCGCTTGCATCTCGTCTTGATGTTGAAGTTGATCGCAATGGCAAGATTTATTGGATGTCCTTCCAGCGCGGTAACGCCGGAATCTTTGAAGGCGATGGCCCTAAGGCTGCCTTTGAAGAGTCATCTGGTCTGCGTCAGATCGGCAAGGTTGCTGCAAAGGTAACCGGTACTCGTGTGAAGTGGTGGTTTGATCGCCAGATCTTCCTTAAAGAGGCTGAGCTTTCGATCGAAGATATCTACGCTCGCGCACGTCAGACTTCTTATCTAGTCCCTGGGCTCACACTCGTTGTGAACGATAACCGAGGCAAGAGCAAGAGTTCTGAGACCTTCTTTCATAAGGGCGGCATCTCTGAATTCTGTTCCTTCCTTCGCCCAGATGAACCAGTCGGCGAAGTAATCCGTATTTCAGGTACCGGTGAATACAGCGAGACCGTGCCAGTCCTTGATGAGAAGGGCCACATGATGCCGACTGAGGTCGAGCGCGTCATGGGCGTGGACATCGCAATGCAGTGGGGCAATGGTTACGAGTCCACTGGTGCATCCTTTGTAAATATCATTTCAACGCCAAAGGGCGGAACCCATACTCTGGGATTTGAACGCGCAATCACCAAGGTGATGAACGATATGTTGCGTTCAACGAAGACATTGAAGAATAACGAAGCTGATGTCATTAAAGATGACGTGCTCGAAGGCCTTACATCGGTCGTGACAGTTCGTATGTCTGAACCACAATTTGAAGGCCAGACGAAAGAAGTCCTAGGAACCGCCGCTGCCACCAAGATCGTTGCAGCAGTTGTCGCAGCAGAGATGGAGAAGTTCTTTAACTCCACCAAGCGCATTGATAAGGCGACCGGAAAGTTGATTCTCGAGAAAATCGCAAATGCTTCTCGTACTCGCGTTTCAGCTCGTGCACACAAGGATCTCCAGCGCCGAAAGAATGCGCTCGAATCTTCATCGCTTCCAACCAAGCTTTCAGATTGTCGTTCAGATGACACCGAGCGTACTGAGCTCTTCATCGTTGAGGGAGATTCCGCTCTTGGCACCACGAAGGCTGCTCGTAACTCAGAGTTCCAGGCGATCCTTCCGATTCGTGGAAAGATCCTGAACGTTCAGAAGGCATCACTTTCACAGATGCTTGAGAACACGGAATGCGCCTCGATCATTCAGGTAATCGGTGCCGGTTCTGGTAAATCATTTAGCCTTGAAGATGCTCGTTACGGCCGCATCATTCTGATGTCAGATGCTGATGTTGATGGTGCGCATATTCGCTGCCTGCTTTTGACCTTGCTCTGCCGTTATATGCGCCCACTCATTGAAGATGGCCGAGTCTTTGCTGCTATCCCACCTCTGCATCGCATTGATGTAGTGGGCGGAAAGCGCGGAGAACTTCATTACACCTACTCTGATGATGAGATGAAGCGCGTCTTGGCTGATCTCACAAAAAATGGCAAGCGTTGGAAAGAGCCAGTACAGCGCTACAAAGGCCTTGGCGAGATGGATGCCGATCAGCTCCGTGAAACCACAATGGATCCCGAGAAGCGCACGCTACGTCGTATCACCATGAAGGATGCGGATGCAGCTGAAGCTATGTTTGAATTATTAATGGGCAACGATGTTGCGCCACGCAAGGAGTTCATTGCAACTGCCGAGATCGATCGCGATCGGATCGACGCCTAACCCCTCTGGGTTCTAGAGTTGACGCTATGAAGCGCACCGATATCCAAGCGTTGCGCGGCTTCTCAGTACTCGCAGTCCTTCTCTATCACCTACAGATTCACCAGATTAAGGGTGGATTCCTTGGTGTTGATATCTTCTTCGTCATCTCTGGTTTTGTAATAACTGAACGCCTAGCCAGGGGAGAGGGATCGTTCGGTAGGCAGATCGTTGATTTCTACCGGCGAAGAGCGAAGCGGATCCTTCCAGCATCACTCTTCACTATCGTTCTTACCGCTCTGTTCTCGCGAATATTTCTCGCCCCCATCTCGCTGGCAACATTTAGCCGGGATGGCTTAGCCGCGACGCTCTTTGCCGGGAACTTCCGCTTTGCAGCCCAAGGAAATAATTACCTCAATCAAACTCTAAGTCCAACCCCATACCTGCACTACTGGTCGCTGGGTGTTGAGGAGCAGTTCTACCTGCTTTGGCCGATCCTCTTCTTGCTCTTCTTCAAAAGTCGTAAGCGTCTGGTCATCCCACTCTTCGTAGCTGCGACAGGTTTTGCGCTCTGGTACACCCATATTTCTGCGGTGAACTCTTTCTACCTCCCGATCTCTCGTGCCTGGGAGTTCTTAGCTGGCATCGTCGTCGCACTCCTGATTCCACGTGCTCCACGCAGGAGTGAGTACGTAGCACTTGCAGGCTGGATCACCGTCTTGCTCTCGATTCTCTTTATCGGATCAGATCTAGCAGTTCCTGGAGTCACCACATTGATTCCGGTTGCTGGTGCGATGGCGATCCTGATTGCAAGGTCGACTAATCCAGTAGAGCCAATCCTCGCTTGGTTTGGTGATCATTCATTCTCGATCTATCTCATCCATTGGCCCTTGATCGTCTTTGCGCTTGCCCGCTATGACGGGCTCGGCCAGATCACCAAGGTCGTACTCGCAATCGCCTCAATTGGCTTGGGTTATCTCATCAGCCGTTATGTCGAGCGCCCATTCCGATTCAATGGTCGACTCTCTCTTAGCCTTGGTAACTGGTCAGTTGCGATCACCGTTATCGCAGCGCTCCTTGCAGCGGGAAGTTCGATCGAGGCGGCGAGTGCAAAGAATTCTACGCTCGCGATCGATCGCAGCGTGCCCGTGATTTATAAGGATGGCTGTCACCTTGATTTCACGCTCTCTCAACCGAAATCACAGTGCCTCTTCGGTGATCTCACTTCCACGGTTGAAGTCGTTCTCACCGGTGATTCACATGCGGCGCAGTGGTTTAACGCAGTTGAGGAAGCGGCATTGAAGAACCATTGGAAACTTCTTGTATTAACAAAGTCGTCGTGTCCGGCAGTCTTGATGGCGACAAAGCGCAATGGTGTTGCCGACACTTCATGCGCTGCATGGCAGAAGTATGTGGCGGCGCGCATTGCAGCCGAGAAGCCAGCAAGAGTGATCATTACTAACTACTCAGAGAATGCCTATCCTCTCGTCGCGTCCGGCGACTATTCTCAGATCTACTCGCGCGGTGAAGCAAAGTTCATACACGCTCTTGGATTACCGCAATCATCGATCTACTTCATCGAAGATACTCCTGCGCCACACCGTTCGATGCCAGAGTGTTTATCCCAGCATTCAGGGAAGGTGAGCGCGTGTAACTTCCCACTGCACCGATCTGTGGCGACTCTGGCAACACGAGATCTAGTGAAAGCAAGCGGAGTCCACTATCTCGATGTGACAGGGGAGTTATGTCCAGGAGGCGCGTGCCAAGCTCTCTACAAGGGAATTAATACCTATCGAGATGGTTCACATATCAGCGTGAGCACTTCAAAGGCGCTATCTACTCAGATGGAACAGTTCCTGAAGTAATTCAGGTTATTCACCAATACGGCTGCGACGAGGTGTTGCGAAGTTCTTCGCGACCTCAGTCAATTCAGCAGAGACTTGCTTGCGAATAGCCTCTTCAGATTCCAAGAGCGTCTTGAGAGCCTTAATTGTGGCACTCAACTCTTTCTGTTCGGTCTCAAGTTCGAGCTTGCTCATCTTGGTCAAGCGACGAAGTGGCATATCCAAGATGTAGGTAGCCTGCTCATCTGTGAGCTTGAAGGACTTGATGAGGTCGGCCTTCGCAGTAGCAGCATCTTCTGATGCGCGAATGATCTTGATGACCTTATCGATATCGATGATCGCCTTGAGCAAGCCATCGACGAGTGTGAGGCGAGCCTGAGCCTTCTCTAAGCGGAAGGCAGAGCGACGACGAACCACATCGATACGGTGATCGATAAATACCTGAAGGAGTTCTTTCAATCCAAGTGTCTGAGGGCGGCCATTAACAAGTGCCACAGCATTCACTGAGAA
>Ga0304729_1002240_pt1 | contig 11799 bp, 12 predicted proteins | sample C_131016_MF_Meta_FD_190475 | JGI IMG/M metagenome (GOLD analysis project Ga0304729, IMG submission 190475) | Freshwater microbial communities from Lake Croche, Canada to study carbon cycling - C_131016_MF_MetaG (v2) (version 2) | ecosystem: Environmental > Aquatic > Freshwater > Lake | place... | reverse complement strand
AGGTTGGAGCAGTTGCATGAGCAACAATGGCGCCAGTCTTTGGATCCATCACAATCACAGTGCCGCTTGATGCGCCAGAGCTTTTAACGGCATCTGCAATAGCTTGCGCTGCAACCCACTGCACATCACGATTGATTGTCAGTCGTACATTGGTGCCGGCTTTCGCGGCAATAATTTCGCGCTGTGAGCCAGGAATTTCTGCGCCATATCCACTAGCAAAGGAGTACTTTCCATCAGTTCCGGTGATCCGAGAGTTCATGCTGGATTCAAGGCCAGTGGCACCGACTCCATCCGTACGCACGAAGCCAACGAGTGAAGAAATCAGCTGACCTGATGGGTAGTCACGAATGTAGGCGCGTTCTGGGAAGAATCCGATAATGCGTTGATCAAAGTGTTTATTATCGAGGACTTTGTTGTAATCATAAATTGCCTGAGTGAGGTGATCCCACATCGCTGGCACACCATTCTTCAGCACCATGGAATAGCGACGGGTTCCGGTAATGCTGTTCTCTACATCCGCTACCGGTAGACCCAAGATTGGGGCGACAAAGTTTGCAACACGTGCTGGATCTGTAATTTGAGTCTGATCTACAACGATACTGATGGATGAGACGCTTCGAGCAAATGTCACACCATTGATATCGGTGATTGCTCCACGGGGTGCAGGAATACCGCGCGTTGACTGCATCTCATTGGCAGCCTTTGCTTGATAACTACTAGCTTCAATTACTTGTACCCGAAAAAGTTGGCATGCTAACAGCACGAAAAGTGCAAATATTGCAATGACCAGAATCTTGATTCGAGACTTTGCAAGTAATAGATTACCCATGCGTGACTCCAGGATCTTGAGTCGCTAAGTTGAGAAACACTGGAGTCTCTGATGGGCGCATACCGAGAGCTGCCGCAGCGGCGGCAAGTTTTTCAGGTGCTGCATGCGCATCAATTTGCAGGTTAATGGCATCGCGTTGATCGGCAACTGACTTTGCCTCAGTTTTGAGTTTGGAGAGCGTAAAGGCATCTTGCGCAAGAAGGGTATTGATGCCCAGTAGTACTAGGAATCCCACTAAACCAACCACGGTAAGGAAGGTTGCAAAGTACTTATGCGTGGCTCGTGCACCAGGTGTGATTTCTGGGAAGAGACCTGAGATAACTTCTGCAGTACGTTCAGTAACGGGCTTCTTTGCTTTAGCAGCCTTTGACTTTTTGATAGCAGGTTGAGCCACGGACACTTTACGGGCAGTTGCGAGAGACATTAGGCAGCCACCCTTTCGATTGCACGCAGACGAACAGATGCTGAACGTGGATTTGATTCGAGTTCTTCTGCAGTGGGAGTTTCACTTGAGCGAAAGACCAGTGAGAACTTCGCTGCATATTCGGGAAGTTCAACCGGAAGGTTTCGTGGAGATTTTGAAGTTGAAGCCTCTGCAAAAATTTCTTTGACGATGCGATCTTCAAGAGATTGGAACGACATCACTACAAGGCGACCTCCCACCATAAGAAGTTCGAGAGCATCTGGTAGAGCGCGCGTAATCGCACCGAGTTCATCATTTGCTTCGATGCGCAGAGCCTGAAAAGTGCGCTTGGCCGGATTACCACCTGTGCGACGAGTAGCGGCAGGAATGCTGTTTTTCACAAGGGTGGCAAGCTCTGTCGTTGAATTCAGTGGCGCCTTTGCACGTGCCTTCACGATATTTTCAACGATGCGCGTTGCAAACTTCTCTTCGCCATACGTGCGCAGAATCTGCACCAGCTTGCCTGGCTCGTACGTATTGACAATCTCTGAAGCTGTTATTCCACGGCTGCGATCCATACGCATATCAAGAGGTGCATCATGTGAATATGAGAAGCCGCGCTCTGATTCATCGAGTTGAATCGATGAGACCCCAAGGTCAAAGAGCGCACCATTGATATGGCTATAGCCCATACCTTCAACAACGCTAGAGATTTGGTCAAAGACGCAATGAGCAGTTTTAAGTCGATCTGCAAATGGCGCAAGGCGCGTAGTCGCACGCTCTAAGGCAATCTGATCGCGATCGATTCCGATAACAGTCAGGTTTGAAAAACGTTGTAATAAAGCTTCTGTGTGACCACCAAGTCCAAGAGTTCCGTCAATGACAACTGGGTTGCTAGTCGCAAGAATTGCGGGAGCGAGAAGTTCAACGCAGCGATCGCGCATTACCGATACATGTTGCATCTTCTCCCCCGTTCTCTGGTGGTGCCATGTGCAAAAACTTTCAAGCGCTCATCTCTGGTCACCGCCGGCCGACGGATCTTTTTTCGATAGCGACGCCGGGGAAGGGGCGCCGCTGCCGGCCTAACATGCTTGGAAAGGTCGGCGGTGGCCACAAATGAGCGCTCTATGTAGTTGTGTACTGCGGTACTTCGGTACTACTTATTTAGTTTTTGTAAATGTTTTTTGCTGATGTTTTAAAAAAGTCCCGGAAAAACTTCTTCAGAAACATCAGCAAAACTCTTTTCGCGATCAGCGAGGTATTCACTCCATGCAGCGCTATCCCAAATTTCAACGCGAGTATTGGCACCGATAACGACGCACTCTTTTTCAAGGCCCGCATATGTGCGCAGACCTTGTGGGATGGTGACGCGACCTTGACGGTCAGGAATTTCATCGTGGGCGCCTGCAAACATCACGCGCTGGTAATCGCGAGCGCTCTTTGCAGTCACTGGTGCTTGGCGCAACGTTTCAGTAATCGTTGCGAATTCAGATGCTGGGAAGACATAGAGGCATCGCTCTTGTCCCTTTGTAATAACGAGGCCAGCTGAGAGATCGTCACGGAATTTGGCGGGAAGGATGAGGCGGCCTTTTTCATCAAGGCGCGGTTCGTGAGTTCCAAGAAACACTCTTCTCTACCGCCTTCCCCAAGGTCGTTGAGCGTGAAATTCCCGCTCAATTCCCCACTTTACACCACTTTCCCCCTTTTTTCACCACTTTCTGCCATTATTTTCCCTAGCCCTCCCCCATTCCCCCCACTGGATTTGGGCGTGAAAAAAGCCCCGACCGTATGGTCAGGGCTTGGTGAGGTTTGGCTAGTTACTGAAAGTTACGTCGATCCCAGCGCTCTTCCAAGCGTGCTGAGAGAGATTTGCGGGCTGATTTATTGCGGCTACGCCCTGGCATCGGACGGCTGATCGAACGGATGAGAAGAAGGACCCCGGTGAGGGCGACGATAAAGCCAAGTGCACCGATTGCTGTCACCTTAGCGACGAGGCCACCAAAGATCACGGCAATTCCAGCAAAGGTAACGAGGGTTCCGAGCAGCAGGCGAGGACGCGGTGGAGCCATAGTCGCGCCAGCTAAACGTGACTCTAGGCGCGGATCATCGGTGGCGAGAGCTTCTTCCATCTCAGCCAGCAGGCGACGTTCGCGATCAGAGAGAGCCATAAAGGTGAGAATAGAACAGTTCTGAATTACGCGCTACTTAGCGTTGTATCGGACCTTACTCATCGCTTTCAGGCTTAATCAGCCGCCCGGGCCGCACGCTGGCGCCTCCGAAACGGGCCTTCGCCTTATCGATGGCGGTATCTGCCTGCCGCCAACCAAATTCGCGGGCCCCGAGTTCGAGTTGCTCAGGTACTTCATCCTGAAGATTGCCGAGCGAGACTCCGACTAATCGAATGCGCGCACCTTCGTTTTTCAGCGCCAGATATAACTTCTTCACAATTTCATAGGTCTCGTGGGTGCTATCGATACCCAGTGGCAGAGTCTTTGATCGAGTAAGAGATGTGAAATCAGCAAATTTAATTTTAATGGTGATGGTCTTGGCGAAGAGTTGTGCCTCACGTAATCGCGCTGTTGCTTTCTCGGTCATGCGGAGAAATTCGCGCAAGATTTCTTCAGGAGAATCTATATCGCGGGAGAATGTCTCTTCATTACCGATACTTTTTTCGGGTTCGTTGACAACAACATCGCGGTAATCGCGCCCCCAGGCAAGTTCGTAGAGTGATTCACCTGTTGCATCTCCTAACGCGCGAATCAGCGTTGAGCGCGGAGTATTAGCGATATCGGAAACAGTGTGAAGTCCCAAGCGATCCAGCGACTCGGCAGTCTTTGGCCCCACACCCCAGATGGCGCGCACTGGAAGTGGATGGAGAAATTCGAGGATGCGATCTGATTTTATTTCGAGCATCCCATTTGGTTTGCAATGTTGCGATGCTAGCTTTGCAATGAACTTTGATGGTGCAATGCCGACGGAACAGGTAATTCCTTCTTCTTTTTCTACATGTGCGCGGATCTTTGCCGCAATCTCACGTCCGGTGCCAAATAACTTCTGTGAGCCGGTGACATCGAGAAATGCTTCATCGAGTGAGATAGGTTCGACGAGCGGCGTATATGAATTAAAGATTGCCATCACGCGTTGGGAAATTTCAGAGTATCGGTGATGCTCTGGTGGAATAAAGATGGCATGGGGCGCCATCCGCTTTGCCCTCCCCACTGGCATTGCGGCACGGATTCCAAATTTACGAGCTTCGTAATTTGCCGATAGAACTACTCCGCGCACGCCCGCGCCTACAACGAGAGCCTTACCTTTATATTGCGGATTATCAAGTTCGGCGACAGATGCATAGAAGGCATCCATATCGACATGCAAGATCGTGGATTCTTCTACTTCTTCCACGGTCATATCGCCACACTATCTGCTTGAGCACGCCATTTTTCGTAGGCCAGGCGTAAATCCCACACTGCTGTTGCGCGGATAGAGATACCGCGCGCGCCCGTGCGACGTGTCTGTCCGCGTACCAAAAGCAGCGATGTGGAATAGAGCGTTGATGCATGATCGACTTGTGCATCAGGGAAGAAGGTTGAATCGCTGCAGCCATAACCATCATCGAGAGTTAAGAAGATAACGCGGCGACCCGAACGCACCGGCGGAGTTTGTAGCGCTACTTTTACTCCGGCGACAAGAACTGATGACTGAGAGCGTTGTAATAATAAATCAGAAGATTTTACTGCGCCGATTGCATTGAGAAATGGCCCATAGAAAGTAAGCATATGTTGGGTCACATCCATACCCAACCGCTCGACTTCGCTACGCACTTTCTCGGCCACATTTAATGGTTGCAAACCACTACTTTCAAGGGCAGGAGCTGCAAAACCAAAGGTTAGTTGTGATCCAGGAAGATTGGTTACTGGCGATTTCTGAAGATCGCTAAAGTGCAACAATAAATCGCGTTGGTTGGTATGAATCGAATCAAAGGCACCGGTCATAATCAGATTTTCAATCACTGGTGTTGCGGCACCTGATCTGCGATAGAAATCTGCCAGGTCGATATAAGGCTGGCCAGTAATAATCGATGCAATCTCTTTCTCGGATATTCCGGCAACGCTTGATAGCGCGATACGCACTGCATCGCCATCGAGGGTGCGCTCGACGCGATAGTCGGTCGATGATTTATTGATATCCAAAGGTGCAATTCCCACACCCATCTGGCGCGCTTCATCGAGCAGTAACCGCTTGGGGTACATGCCAGGATCATGGGTCAGTACACCTGCAATAAATGCTGCCGGATGATGAGTCTTTAACCATGCCGATTGATATGTAGGCAGGGCAAAAGCTGCAGCATGTGCCTTACAGAAACCAAAGGATGCAAAGGCGCGTAGAACATCCCAGATTTCAGTAATGACCTTGAGTTCGTAACCACGTTCGGTGGCAGCAGGGAAGAACCAATCGCAGACTTCTTGTTGGCCGGCTCTATCCCCCAGAGCTCTGCGCTTTTCATCGGCTGCAGCTAATGAGATACCGGTCATCACCGAGATAATCGAGATAACTTGTTCGTGAAAGACAACCACGCCTTCGGTTTCAGACAAGATCGGTAGTAAATCGGGATGAATAATCTGCGCTGGGCGAAAGCCGTGCCGCGCTTCAAGGAATGGGCGAATCATGTCGCTCTTTACTGGGCCTGGTCGAAAGAGTGAGATATCGATAACCAGATCGTTAAAGGTGCGCGGTTCTAACTTTCCAACGAGTTCGCGTTGTCCGGGACTTTCGACTTGGAAGATACCTAAGGTGCGCGTTGATTGAATGAGAGCATATGTATCGGCATCATCGAGTGCAACGGCATCGATATCGAGTTCTTGATCTTCTACTCGTTCGATTTCATGCACTGCATGAGCAATTGCTGATTGCATACGTACGCCCAGGATGTCGAGTTTTAAGAGACCGATATCTTCAACATCATCTTTATCGAATTCGACCATCGGAAAACCACCGGCGTTGAATTGCACAGGAGCGCGATCGAGAAAAGCTGCATCAGATAAGACCATGGCACAGGGATGCATCGATAGATGGCGCGGCAGACCATCGAGTTGTGCTGCAAGTGCAATAGTGGCGCGGGTTAGAGGCGCTGATGTATTGAAGTTCTTCAGTTCAGGAAGTGAGTTAAGCGCTGCATCGATATTGCCAGCGCGAATATGTGGCATCGACTTGGCCAGTAAGTCGATCTCCATCGCCGGCATGCCAAGTGCTGCACCTGCATCGCGGATTGCATTACGTGCGCGATAGGTGTCGACCATCGCAACGGTGGCACAGCGCGAAAGAACCCCCGGTTGATCCCACGTAGCAGGGCCATATTTTTTAAAGACCATCTCGTAGATTTCTAGGCGCCGGGCAGATTCAACATCGATATCGATATCAGGAAGTGCGCGACGTAGTGGAGAACAGAAACGTTCCATCAACAATCCATGTTGCATCGGATCAACGCCTGATATTCCAAGTAGATGACAGATGAGTGATCCTGCACCACTGCCACGTGCTGCTACACGAATATCGGCAGCACGCGCCATATCGGTGATATCGGCAACCGTTAAGAAGTAGGACTCATAACCGAGCGTTGCAACGATGGCGAGTTCGTCATCAAGTCGTGCCCGCGCCTTGGCGATGGTTGCACCATCGTTATAGCGCCAATTGATTCCAGCCTCAGAGCGAGTGCGGAGCAAGGCCCGCATTGCAGCAGGTGAATCGGCGCCGACAACATGGGGTTCGGGTAAGTGAATGCCATCTAAACCGATATCGCGATGCGGTGATAAGACTGCGCGTTCGGCCCATTGTCTAGTTGTCTTTAATAGCGCGCGCGGTGTGCGTTCGCCCGCAGCTCGTGCGATTTCGGCTGCAAGTGCAATCATTTCTTCGCTGCTCTTTAAATAGCCTTCTGCATTACGCCGTTCGACGTTACGCGGATGTAGCGGAACTAATTGGCGCGCACAATCGAGCACATCGGCAAGTGGGCCATCGGCGCGATCGCGCATACGAGCTGCATTGGTAATAACTGCATCGATATCGTTATCGCGCGCAAAGATGAGTGAGCGAGCAGCATGAGCGGTAGAGCGCGGCCCATTGCCTGCAACTAAGTGCGATACACATTCGATGGCATGGTCGGCAAAGAGATCGCGGGTTTGATTGAAGATATCGAGCGCCATATCGAAACGATGTGTGGCGAGCGCCTGTGATACTGGTGATTCAGGGCCATGCAGTAAATGGAGATTAGATGTGTACTGGTTAAATTTTTCTAATAACTCAGGAGTTAAGATTGCTGTTCGATCTGCACTATTCATCTGTAAGCCGGTATAGAGCCGTACCAAGCTGCGCCATCCGCCATCGCCATGCGCTAAGACCGTAACGCGTGGAAGGGTGCCCGATATATCGCCGATACGAATCGGCAGATTGATGCCGATAATCGGCGCGACTCCATATGCAACACATGCTTTGGTAAAACGGATTGCACCCGCCAACCCATCACGATCTGTGAGTGCGAGCGCCGGCATCTCGAGCTCTGATGCGCGCGCTACTAAATCGCGAGGTTGGGTTGTTCCGTATTTAAATGAGTACGCACTTGCTGTACGTAGATGAATAAAGCTCATTAGATAGCTCTAATAATCCACTGGCCTGTTGCTTCATCGCGTTCGAGTTGGAATGTTGTGAGCGCACCAATTGGCGCTGCTTCAACTGTCCAGAGCGCACGGGCTTGATCATCGGGGCGGAACTTGCCATCGCTAATGCGGTTCCACCATCCACCGGCTTCGCACCATCGCGATAAGACGGCATGGATACGAAAGCGCCGTCCCTTAAAGGTAAATTCGATAGGCGTAAGGCCGCCATCAGAGACGACCTCATGGGCCTTTACTACTTCTGCTGCCATCTTTACTGCTTCCCCTAGATATCTGTGGATATTCGAACAGATGTTCGAAAAGTAGTCGAGAGGTCTGACAAGGGCAAGTGGCCCCCGATCTGAGCGTGGGGCGACCTCATGAGGGGGTGAAAAAGCGTGTCGCCCGGCTAAGGTAATTGAAAATTCAACTATCCCTATCTACCCTTTTCTATGTAAGTACCCACTTAACTCTTAGGAGAAACAATTGAACGCAGTTCTACTCGTAGGCCGCATCTTCTTCGCCTTCATCTTCATCACATCAGGTATCGCTCACTTCGCAAAGCTTGAAGCGATGACAGGTTATGCCAAGTACAAGAAACTCCCAGCTGCAAAGCTTGGCGTTCTCGCTTCTGGCCTCTTCTTCCTTCTTGGTGGCGTTTATGTAGCAATCGGCCTCTGGGTCGATCTCGGCGCACTCTTACTCGCCATCACACTCATCCTTGCCGCAGTGATCTTTCATAACTTCTGGAAAGAGACTGATGCAACAGCGAAGCAGAACGAAATGATCGCCTTCAATAAGGATCTTGCACTTGCAGGTGCATCACTGATCATCTTGGCACTTGTTGCAAGTGGACACGTCACAGATTTCGGCCCACACGTCGGAAGCATCTCCTTCTTCCATAAGTAAGGAAAAGTTCACCGAAAGCCCCTCGAGAAATCGGGGGCTTGCCCTTTTCCCTGACATGATGGCCACATGGAAATTCTTGGAGCACTGCTAGCAGGTTCATTTATTGGTGCTGTTCTGGGATTCGTCGGAGCAGGCGGTGCAATGCTCTCTGTTCCAATTCTGATGTATGGCTTTGGATATCAGCCCAAGCTAGCAACTACCGCAGCCCTGGCCGTTGTATTCCTTGCCGCACTATCAGGTGCAATCCCAAAGGCGCGCATGAAGCAACTGCTCTACCGAGATGCGTTTGTAATTTCAGGAATTGGATTAATTACCAACTTCGGCTTCGCATCGATTGCTAATCGAATTCCAGATGCGGTTATCACTACAGGTTTCGCTGGCGTGCTCGTCCTTGCCGGAACATCGATGTTGCGCCCACCACGCCTCTCAGAGCATAAGCGCATGCCAGTTCCAATTTTGGTGCTGATGTCGCTGATTATCGGATCAATGACCGGCCTCTTTGGAATCGGTGGTGGATTTCTGGCAATTCCAGTCCTAGTTCTCTTCTTCGGCACTCCTCAAGCTGTCGCTGCGGGAACCTCGCTTCTTATCATCGCCTTAAACTCGCTGATCTCATTTATTGGCCATCACGCCTATTGGGCCGATGTGCAATGGCATATTCCTATTTTTATGGCAGGTGCCGCGATTGTGATTGCACAGTTAGCATCGCGATTTTCCAGCAGAACTTCGCCGGCGGTCTTACGAAAAGCATTTGCCTACTTGCTCTACGCAATCTCACTCTTTACGATTATTAAGACCTGGTTTCTTTAGTCTTTAATTACGCGCGACAACACACCGGCCATCGCTAGCAGAGCAACTGGATATGCCATGGCTACCGGTAGCGAGAATGTATCTGCAAGAACACCTGTAACGGTTGGTCCCACAAAGTAACCGGCAATTCCAATTACGCCAACGCGAGCTAAGGCAACACCCGATGCGATGCCAGGAATCTTGCTCGCTGCCAACATAAATGCCGGGAACATGGGACCAATACCCAAACCTGCAGCAATAAATCCAAGATTGACAATAATAAATGCGGGAAGTGGATGTGAATGAGAAAGCGGAATCGCAATCGCCATGGCGCTACCCCAAATGACCGCGCCACCAAAACCGCCCACGCGAACAACTGTGCCCGGACCAAATTTTTCTAGCGCCCAGTCACCCGAGAAACGACTGACAATCATTGCAAGTGAGAACGATGCGAATGCAGCCGCGTTGAGCCCCTTTGAAATTCCCATATTATCTTTGAGAAGAATTGCACCCCAGTCGCTTGCAGAACCTTCAGCGATCATTCCGCCCAGTAAACCAAGTCCAATCCACCACAAGATAGCTGTCGATTTTGCGAAGAATGGAATCTTCACGGAAGTTTCTTCGTCGCCTCCGTCATGATCATCAAGATGCGGCGGTAGTAAGTACTGGGATAAAGGTAAGAAGAGGAAGAAGGAAACGATTCCAACGCCAATGAGGTTTGTGCGGGGCGAGACAAAATTCGCAATCGCTCCACCTAATACCGTCGTAGCAAAAGCACCCGAGCTCCACATTCCGTGGAATGAGACCATCCAGCGTCTATCTAAAATCTTTTCAATTGCTACTGCTTGAGTATTGCTCGAGATATCAAGGTTGGCATAGCCAAAGCCCATCAAGAAGAGTGCAAAGAAGAGTTGAATAAAAGATTGCGCAGCACCCATAGCAATCAAGCCAAATGGCATCACAAAAGATGCAAAGGTAATCACTCGCTTAGTCCCGTATGAGTGAATCATGCGTCCAGCCAACTGCGCTCCCACAATCGCACCTGATGTGCTGCCGAGCAAGACCAGGCCGAGTTGAGTATTTGTCAGCCCAATCGCCTCTTTGATTTCAGGGATCCGTGGGACCCATCCCATCGAGACAACGCCCATCAGAAAGAAGATTGCCCATAAAGAGTTGCGGGCGCGAGTTCCGTGTTCCTTCGCGGTCAATGACATGGCGCGACGCTATCTCATAAGGTTCGCATATGGATGGAATTCTCGAAAAAGCCGCTGTCAGAAGATTTATTGATGCAGCTCAATCCCTTGGAGTAAAAGGTGAAGTCACAATTCTTGCCGAAACCGCTCGCACAGCAATCGATGCAGCAAATGGACTCGGGATTGAAGTCGGACAGATTGCATCATCGCTCATCTTCACGCTTCCCTCCGGCAACCCACTCTTGATTATCACAAGTGGTCGCCATCGAGTTGATACCGATCTTGTCGCAAAGAATCTTGGAATCCTCGAACTCGGTCGCGCCGATGCCAACTACGTTAAAGAGGTATCCGGCTATTCGGTGGGAGGGGTGTCCCCCATTGGTTGGATCACTAAGCCTGAAATCACTTTAATAGATGAAGCTCTCAACGATTACGAAGTTGTATGGGCAGCTTCAGGACATCCGCATGCAGTATTTCCAACGAGTTACACCGAGCTGATTTCCTGCACCGGTGCCAAGCCAATGGTTGTTGGAGATTAGCGATGAACACTTTAGGAATGATTGCAATTGTTGTTGATGATTATGACTCAGCAATTACTCATTACATTAATGATTTGGGTTTTACCCTCATCGAAGACACCGCACTCGCTCCAGAGAAGCGTTGGGTGGTAATCGCTCCCAGCAATGAAGGAGCCAAGATCTTGCTGGCGAAGGCTTCTAATGAAGTCCAAAGTGCTGCTATTGGAAATTCAACAGGAGGTCGAGTTGGCTTCTTCCTTTACACCACGAACTTTCTGCAAACTTATGAGAGTTACAAATCCAAAGGACTTGAATTCATGGAAGAGCCGCGCAAGGAGGCTTACGGCCACGTAGTCGTATTTAAAGATAAATACGGCAACAAGTGGGATTTAATCGAGCAACTCAGTAAGTAGTTTTTCAACGCGGATTTTGATGTCATCACGAATTGCTCGCACTGCTTCAATCCCTTGACCTGCTGGATCATCGAGTACCCAATCTTCGTAACGCTTAC
>Ga0304729_1002237_pt1 | contig 11812 bp, 14 predicted proteins | sample C_131016_MF_Meta_FD_190475 | JGI IMG/M metagenome (GOLD analysis project Ga0304729, IMG submission 190475) | Freshwater microbial communities from Lake Croche, Canada to study carbon cycling - C_131016_MF_MetaG (v2) (version 2) | ecosystem: Environmental > Aquatic > Freshwater > Lake | place... | reverse complement strand
GATACTGATAGTGTCCAGTTGAGCACCACGGATAAAGATCTCGTTGGTGATTGTAGGCTCGGAGAAGGAGACACCCAGGTTCACGCAGTTCATCGGGCAGGTCGCAAGGAGATTGGTATTGCGGTCCGTGTCCATCGTTGAGGCTGAGGCGATAGTCGTGTAGAGCGAGATGATGGAACTGAAGTTCAGGTTCGCATACCCATCCGCCGTGTAGGTCTGGGTTGTGGTCGAAGTTCTGGCGTTGGTTCCCAGCAGGGCGTTCGAGTATGCGTTGGAGTTCACAACCACATAGTCAGGAATGGGACGGAGACGATTGAACAGGTCGACATTCTGAGACTGAACAGCGAAGGAGGTTCCTACAAGAGTGGCTGTAGTTGCTGAGTTGATGGAGGCAGGGTTCATCACGCCGTTCCAGGTGAACCCCGTCAGGCTGTTCAGAGTTCGGCGCACAGGGTTCGTATAGGGCTGACCTGCGATAGAACTGGGGAACTCTTGAAAGAAAATATTGCTTCCACTATCCCCCGTGAAGATTTCCTGGAGATCGAACTGAGCACTGATAGGATTGAGAGACAGCGTCGGGGTGTCGAAGTAGACCCAGATGCGAGTAGGATAGAAGGAACTGAATGCCGTAGGGTCGTTTGATATGTTGTTCGACAGGCAGACATAGAGATTGTTGTTTTGGGTTTGGGGATCGTAAGACGAGACAACATCGTTGCTGAAGTAGTTTGTGTTCGAACTCCACGCACCCTGATAAGAAACGCTGTAGAGGAGGTTCGTCCACTGCTGTTGTGTCCAGTATGTCGAGAAGACGCTGGGTGGTTGGTTGAGAGAGTTTTGCGTCGCTATGAAGTAGAAACTATTGAACGAAACAATCTGTCCAGGCACATAGCTCGTCGTCGCTGACCAGGTGGGTTGAGCCGTGTTGATGTCGAAGGGAACATACCCGAGGTTCTGTCTCTGAGCGAGATAGGTGATGTTGCTGTAGCGCACAAGGGCACCTGCCTCGTAGAGAGCATACGGAGACCAGTTTAGTTCCTGACTGCTGTTGAAGGACGGAGAGTTCGATATTCCTGTAGGACCCTGATTAGTTAAGATGTTCGGATCGTTGAACCCTGCGGACAAGTAGCGGTAGTTGGGATTGTTCGATGAGGTCGTGTAGTTCGACCAGATGCCCGTCCCGATGTTGCTCCAGTATGCCGAGTTCGGAGGCGCACGATTGAGAACAGTCTGAAGAGCCACCCAATACTGACTTGAGTAGGTCGCCACAAACCCCGCGGGATATGAGGTCCCCGAGGTATAGGCAGTCGGAAGCCAATACGACACATTCGAGGGGGTTATGTTCGAGCTGGGATAGATGTTCGTATAGTTCGTTCCGAGATAGATTACCAGATCTCCGAAGCCGTAGCTCTTCGAAGAGAGAAACCCCGCTGGAGTGTTTGTGGTTGGAAGACCGCTTGTCTGATATAGAGCTTGATACAGAGTGGTTCCCGTTGTGTTGGTCACGATGGCTCCCTTACGATAGGCAGTATTCGAGCTGTAAGGCTGAACGATGTCTGTGTAGATTTGCTTCCAGTATGCCGTAGCAGTGAACGGGTTATGGTTTGAGTTGGCGTTGACTAAGGACTGGTAGGTGGCTGTGGTCGGATACGAAGAGCTGTTGCTGTAGTAGACGATGTCGTTCGAGGCGTAGGTGTTGCTCGAAGCCCAGCCCTTCGTAGCGAACGACGTGAAGGCGTTGGATCCCGTCATCTGAAATCGGTTGAAGCGGGAGTTGTAGGTTATGCTGATGTCTCCCGGAATGAAGTTGATTTGATACTGATTGGCTGGATAGAACTGATTGCTTACATTCTGGGAGAAGTTGTAGTAAGCCAGGTCATTCGAACACGCCAGAGCCAGTTCAGTCGCCAGGTCAGAATACGAGACGAAGGTCCGATTGAAGCCATAGTTCGAGGAGTTCAGAATACTCTCGGGCTTGTAGTAGGAGGGCAGGAGCCGAACATAGTAGAGGTTGTTCGTGTTCGGTACGACACCGCTATACTGCGAGGTCCTGTAATACCAGAAGACACACGCCGTATCAGGAACATTCGGAGAGCACTGAGGAATGTTCGCATTGAGGAGCTGAATGCTGTCGACATCAAAGATAGGGCGGGGGAGGTTCACCTGAAAAGTCGTGAAGCCGTTCGTCGTCTGGCTCAGGTTCACCGCATTCGCCGAGCTAATCGTCAGGAGGGTAGGCTGGTTGAGTATGGAACGAAAGACCTTGAAGGCAGGGATCATTCCCCTCTCCTGCTCAGCCTCCATCTCGTCAACAAGCTCATTGAGAGCTTCCATCGTTTCTTATCTTACTACAAGACAAACCTATCGCAAGATGCCTCGCAAGACTGACTTCCAGGTCGGTATGGAGGCTGTGCTCAACAACCCCAAGACCTCCTTCCTCCACTCGCCTAAGGTGTTTCACGAACTATACAACGAGTCAGGTATGACCATGTCGGCGATGATGAAGCACATCGGTCGTCGCACCAAGGCGAACAAGAATGCGAAACACGAGAAGACGGACGAGGAGAAGAGCGAGGAGCGGATAAAGAAGATGGAAGAGACGACGAAATAATCGTGCTAAGAAGTATAACCAGCTCCAATGTCGTTCCTCAACCAGTCTGGCGACCTTAATCCCTTCACCGAGGTCGTCCCCAACTCGGCGCAGTTCGGCGCTCCTGAGCGGTCGTCTATCCTCACACAGCGCCGTCGTGCTCGTGTGATTCCGCAGACGGGCACCAGCTATGGCTCCGTCTCCGCTGGAACGGGTGCGGGTGGTAGTCAGATCCAATTTCTCGTGGCGGACCAGGGTGGGCTGATTGATATGCGCTCTATCGTGGTGAACTACACGATCTTCACCTCGGGTACGGTCCTTGCTGACGATGGGCACCCGTTTATGACGGTCCAGGCTCTCGTCAATGGTCAGTTGGCGGAGCAGATCCAGAACGCCCCCAAGGTCTCCAATCTCGAAATGGCGATTGGCGGGAGCAAGACCTATTACCAGACGGCAGGATCTTTCCAAGGTTTCGAACTTCTTAACAATGATTTAGTGACGAATGTGCCCTCGTCCTCCACGACAGCGTCCATTACGGCGTGGGGCTATGCGTCGGGTAATGCGCCTTCCATCCAGGTCCGCTGTGCTCGTGCCTCGAACGCCATCTTTAACAACATCGCTGGTGAACAGCGGTCCATCCCGCTCGGTCTCATCATGGGTCTCGGACGGATGCGCCAGTATCTTCCGATTTCTCTTATCGGCGAACTCGCTTTCATCTTCATCACGGGTCAGGCTTCCGATGTGCTGTTCAACACGGCATCGACGACCACGGGTGATTACTCGCTGTCCCAGGTCTCGCTGGAGTATGATGTGGTGGTCCCGTCTCCCCAGTATCTTCAGGTGCTCCAGAAGGTCGCCATGGAGGACGGTGCGGGTCTGGTGATGCCCTACGAGTCGACGATCGTGACCACGGGCGGTGTGATTTCTGCCTCGTCGTCGTCTATTACGGAGAACTCGCTGATTGTTTCTCGTGCGACGAACCATCTTCTTCGTGCGTTTGTGGTCCAGGTTCCTCAGGCGCTCACCTCGTCCATTAACTTCCCCGCCCAGTCTTGCTTCTCTCACGCAGGGCTCTACAGCTTTCAATTTCGGGTGGGGAGCCAGGTTTATCCGCAAATCGCCAGTCAGGGCGACGCATCGATGTTCAACACCTCTCTCCTGGCGTATGGTGCGCCCGACAACGAGAACGGCTCTACGACGAACCGTGTGCTGTTCGGCAACTCGACGAACGGCGCTACGGCGGGAACCCCTGCGGTGTATGAGACGGCTGAGGCTTCGTCCTCGGGCACGACGAAGTTTGCGTATGCCGACCGCTGTGCCGTTGGATACGGCTTCCAGACGGTCAAGGGTGCCTCGGAGCCGATGATGGTCGATGGTATTTCTCTTGCGGGAGCCAGTGGTTCTCAGCTGATAGTCTCGCTTCTGTCCGCACCCGCCGTTGCCTACACGCCCTATGTTATTCTTACGGCGCTCCGTTTCATCAAGGCGAATGGCGGGGCTGTGGCGATTGTCGGCGCTTAAGACAAATGACCCCCGAGACTTACAAGAACAAGTTCAACAAGAAATACGGGTTCGATAAGGATGCCTCGCACACCGTCGCTGAGATTTCTAAGCTGACCGGATACAAGAAGTCGGGACTGGATGTGATCATCTCGAAGGGCAAGGGGGCATATTATTCCAATCCCCAATCGGTTCGACCCTCCGTCCACTCGCCTCAGCAGTGGGCACAGGCACGGCTATACTCTGCCGTCATGGGAGGCAAGGCTTCCCGTGTTGATGCTCATCAGCTATTTAAAACTAAATAATCATATACATAAACAATGGACGCACCTACACCTCAGGTGACGACGACGACAACCACCCTGACCCCAGCGGAACGGCACTACGCTCAAATGCGCCAAGCCCAAAAGAACTACTATCGTCGTCTTCATCCTAACCCTCGCCCCCGGGGTCGTCCTCCAAAGAAACCAGAAACTTCCATAGAAAACGGAAGTTCGTCCGCCCAGTCATAAAATAATATAAGTATATAGCAAAATGTCTACCCATACCCAGCATACGCATACTCTTCTTGCTTCGTGGTCAGCCGACATGTCTATCACGAAGGAGGAAATCATCGATGTTGATGCCCTCAACATTCTCGTCAAGAACGATGATGTGAGCAAGGACGACCAGGCGAAGCTCCGAGCCATCAAGCGAAAGCTCGTCTCAGGTCGATACTTGGAGAGCACCTACAAGCTGGGCAAGAGCGTCAAGGCAGGTGATACGGACCTGGGTCGGCTCTGCGTCCTCAAGGGCATCGGTCTTCAGATGCTCCCTCGTGAACTGCGCTCCGCTCTGGCGAAGAGGAACTACTGGGACATCGACATCGCCTCCGCTCAGCCCTCGCTCTGTGCTCAGCTCTGCGAGAGATACGGCATCGACACGACTTACCAGAAGGAGTTCCTCGAGGCTCGGGACAAGTATCTCGATGAGTTGGGTGAGCATCTCCAAGCCGAGAGGTCCACCGTCAAGGAGCGTATCAACGCCCTCTATTTCGGAACCGTCTCCGCCTGTAATGGTCTGCCTTCGTTCTTCAGCGAGAACCTCCAGCCTGAAATCCTTCGTGCCAGGAAGCTCATCATCGCTCATGAGGATTGGGCTGACTCCTTGAAGTTCCTCAAGAACAAGCAGAACCGGGAGGGCTCGTCCTTCGCCTATGTACTCCAGACCATCGAGCGCACCTGCCTTCTGGAGATGGACAACTCACTCAATCGGCATAAGAGGTCCCTCGATGTGTTCATTCATGATGGAGGGCTCGTCCGCAAAACCGAGGGCGAGACCCAGTTTCCCGAGGGTCTGCTTCGTGCGGTCGAGGACGAGGTTCGTAAGATGACGGGATACTCCATCAAGCTTGTTGTAAAGCCTCTCGACCATGGCTACGATTTCGATGACGACGACAACTATCAGAAGATCAAGTCCGACTTTGAGACGCATACGGCGAAGTTGATGACCCCTGCTTGTTATATCGACTTGCGAACTATGATGTTCGTTAATACGCAGGACCTCCTTCATCGCTATTCCAACAAGCATCTCGACGGACAGCTGTTCCTGAGCAAGTGGAAGGCTGACCCTCATATCCTCACCTACGACAACATCGACTTCCTGCCTGGTCTTGAGGCTCCTCCGAATGTCCTGAACCTCTGGCGTGGGTTTCCTTGCGAGGCGAAGGCGGGTGATGTGTCGGTCATTCGTGATATTCTTGGTCTGATTTGCTCTCGCAACCAGGAGCAGATGGACTATGTCGAGAACTACTTCGCTCACCTGTTCCAGAAGCCGTATGAGAAGCCTGGTGTGTGTATCGTCGTTCACAGCGAGGAGGAGGGCGTAGGCAAGGACACCTACTTCGATTTCGTCGGCAGTATCCTCGGGCGATACTTCATCAACACAGCCGAGCCTGAGAACAGCGTCTTCGGTCGGTTCAACTACCAACTCGCACAGACGCTCCTGGTCAAGATGGAGGAGGGCAACTTCGATACGAACAAGTCCAACCAGGACAACCTCAAGTCCCTTATCACTTGTAAGCTCAAGACCTACGAGGAGAAGGGTAAGCCCCTGATGACCCTCAAGTCCTTCACCCGAACCGTAATGACGACCAATAATCCCGTCCCTGTCGTGCTCAGCGATACGGCTCGTCGGTTCATGATGCTCAAGGCTTCTCCGGAGCGTCGGGGAGACAAGCAGTTCTGGACGCAGGTCCACGAGATACTTGCGAAGCCCGAGAGCATGTCCGCCTACTACGATTATCTGCTGAAGCGAGACATCAGCAAGTTCAACCCTCGGGACATTCCCGACAGCCCCTACAAGAACGAGGTCATCACCGCTCTTCGTCCTCATTCAGCCGTGTTCTTCCAGGGCATCTGCGAGAGTGTGGCTCAGCCGACGATTGAGTGGAGGGCTCGTGACCTGTTCAACGCTCTTCGTGAGGACGAGCGGACTAAGTATCCTCTCAACGAGCACCGCTTCGGTCGGGAGATGCGTAAGTATATGCCTACGATGACCAAGACAGAGAGGAACGACGGAAATCGTTATGGGTTTGTGATTGAGGACATGGTCGCCTTCCTCAAGCAGAAGAACTGGTGGGTGGAGCTTTGAGGGGGTGATAAGGAGCTTCGAAGCCCCACTTTAACTCCCAGCCATATAAAATAAAAAACCAATCCAAATGAAGTGGTTTTTTGTTGCTCAATAAAATAGGACAAAAGCTCCACTACCTCCACTATCCTCCACTGATATTTCTTTACTATACTATCCTAACCTAAATAGATAAGAGAAGTAGAGTATAGAAAGAGGAAGGACGGGTGGAGCTTATGGTGGAGCTTCCTAAAAAGGTGGAGCTTTCAGTTTTGTCCGTGTATGGTCGCCCAGGCTTGATGGCTCTTGCTGTTAAGGTGTGTGTAGTTCGAGATGCGCTTGAACACCGCACCGCACGGACAGGTCATCATATCGCTATTCTTCTCCCTGTACCGACGATTGTATTCCCGCATCTTCTCAGTATTATCCTTCGGGGGACGAGTGAAGTCCACATGGCGACCCTCGGCGTGAATGGATTCCTTACACCCACATTCGCACTTAGGCATCTTTGATATTCTTGTTCTTCTCTGGAATAAGATTATCCCAGACAAGACATAAATGAGCGAGATTGAAACTTTTGAGAATGAGCGTTCGCTGGTGGAGGAGATGCGGAAGCTCCCTGACTTTGCGTCCTTTGTCTTCCCGTCGAGCTGGTATAAGAAGTACGATATTCCACTCCCTACGGCTGTGAACCCTCGTGAGTTCATGAAGAGCAACTATCCGATGGTATGTGCCTCGGAGCCGAAGGACCTACCTCCGATTATTCGTCGTGAGCCTCTGAAGGACGCTGAGGGCAAGGTTCGGTTCGTGGAGGTGCCTGAGATTAAGCCTGGTGAGTATGAGAATGTGACGGTGGTGTCTCGTCCTCTGCCGAAGGAGGAGATTGTTGATGGACGGCTCCCTGATGTCCACCCGTCTCTGCGTGAGCCTACGACGGCTGAGCCTACGGCTGAGCCTACAGCCCATACTTCATCATAGTCATCAGTTCCGCATCACCGAGATTGTAGTCCGTCGCCTTGATGTGAATACCCGCATCGTCCGGGTGACGAGGACCAAGAGAGCGGTAGGTCTCGCCCACAGGCTCGGGAATGCGCTTCATGGTCGGAAGAAGGCGCATACCAGGACGAATGCCCCGGTCATAGTCCAGCGGGATCTCGAAGGGAACATCGACCTCCTCTGTAACATGGGAGACGAAAATCTCACGGGGCTTGTCCTCACGAATGGGAAGACGGCGCATGTACGGAACGGCAGGGGCATTGAAGACCGAGGACCCTTCAGCATGGGAGAACTCCTGGTGGCACTTCAGGGGCACATTGTTATACATACCCTCAGGACGAGAGCTGTTGACCGCCTTGTTCTGCGGACGACGAGTAAAGGAACGAAGGTGAGGGTGCTTCGGAATCCCTGCCTGAATCTGCGGTGTCGAGAAGGGCAGATCTGTATCCGAGTCTCCGAACACGGACTCCACGGTGCCCACCTGACGCTGAGGAGCAATAATCTTCTCCTTCTTGGAGTTGGGGCGATTGAGGACGAAGAACCCGAGGTCCTTGGACACGATCATTTATAATCAACGGAGGTTAAAAACCCGATTGAGTAGTTCGCTTCCCGTCACCTTCTTCTCTGTGACCCTCTCAATCACCTTCTCGATGTGAACGGGCTTCTCTACGACCTTCTCAACCACCTTCTCTTTCGGGAACGCTTCAACGATACGCTGTTGAAGAGACTCGAACTCCTCTCGTGTGATAGTGGGAGGCTTGACGGGTCCTCGCTTCTTGCCCTTATCACTGCGCCCCTTACGGACCTTGGGAGCAGGAGGCTCAACGATGGTGATGGGTTCCAGCACCTTCACCTCCTTCTTCTTTAGCTTGACGGGTTCAACGACCTCCTTCCCCTCAGCCTTATCCTTTTCCCGCTGTTCCTTCTCAGCCTGAAGTTGAAGACGCTTAGCCTTCAGCATCTCGAACCCCTTCTGAAGTCCTGCCTTCTGCTTCTCGGACAAGACCTTCTTGGGTTTGCCCGTCGTCTTAGACACATCAGGAGCGGGAGCGGGAGCCTCGGTCTTACCCTGGTCAGCGGGAACTGGTGGTGTCTCAAGGCTTATCTCTTTAGGCATCTCGGCGGTTTATCAAGGTAAAAGAATATTATTTATTGGAACTCTCCATCGGCACGGACCCTCAGACGAAAATCCTTGGTTCAGGCATATTTGATAATCGAGGGGATGGTTATATAGCGGTTGACGACATTGTAGTTAGACGGTGTGCCTCCGACTGCGGTGACGACGGTGGTGGTATTGGGAGAACGGATCGCACCATCAACATAGTTGCCGACAGCAGACGGGTTAGGCTGAAGGGAGGAGATCGTTCCTCCGCCTGTGAAGTTCGATCCGTTGGCTTGAACGCCGTGCGAGTGGGGTGGAAGCGCAGTAATATCAAGGAGATAGTTGTCTGCTCCCGCCGTGACTCCGATGTTCAGTGCCGTATAACCACCACGAACCGTGTTGTTTGTTGTGTCCGGGACATTGAAGGTTGTTGTTCCATTACCCGATCCGAAGGTCGTGCCGATCACACTGAAGAGGGCAGAGTAAGTCGTGCGAGAGACGGCAGAGCCATTACAGTTCAGAAACCCCGAAGGAGCCGTAATGGACCCATACATCAGAATAGTTCCAATCGGAAGCCCAGCCTGAGTGTCGGACGGGTTCGGGGCGACATTGTAGGTATACGCAATCGTCGACATCGTTTATAACCTCACAAGAAGTTAATAGACGATGAAGGACTTGGATTACGAGGTGTGTCCTGCTGAGAACAAGCCGAAGGATAAGCGTATGGACAAGATAGAAGCCAAGTTCTTACCCAAGCTCCCTGCGACCTTCTATATCCTGGGAAGCTGTGGTTCAGGGAAGTCGAGTATTCTGTGGACTCTGTTGACGAAGGGCTATATCTATGGTAAGAAGGGCAAGTCCATCTTTGATGAGGCTTTGATTTATCTGGGGACGCTTGATGCGAAGGAGAGCTTTGAGAAACTGCCTATCAAGAACAAGCTTATCCTGGACGAGTATGACCCTGTGAGTTTCAACGAGTATCAAGACGATCTAAAGAAGCACCAGTTCGAGAGACTGGAGAAGGGCAAGTCTGCTCTGAACAGCCTGATCGTTTTCGACGATTTCGTTGGGGCAGGTCTGATGAAGAAGCACAAACCGAATGCCCCTCCTCCTATTGAGAAACTGGCTCTCACTTCAAGACACGAGGCAAATGCGACGCTTTTCATGAATAGCCAGGTGTATAAGGGTTCAGGGTTCAGTGTGCCCTCTGTCCGTAATAACATCACGACCTTCATCGTGTCTCGTATGAGCCACCAGGAACTCGTGAAGATTGCGGAGGAGCTGTCTGAGGACTACACTCCTGATGAATGGATTGAGCACTATGAGAAGGCGATGGTGACCCCGTATAACTTCGTGGTCTTAGACCGTCGTCGTCCCTTTCCTGACCGCTGGACTATCAAGTTCAGTGAGCCCTTCCCTCCAAGCAAGAAGACCCTGCGCATGAAATCTATGTCGGAGTAATAAAACGATGCCCTACGAAGTTGTGAAGATCGGGGACAAGTATGCGGTGAAGACGACGAGCGGAGTGAACAAGGGTAAGCTTCATGGCTTCACCACTAAGCCGAAGGCGGAGGCACAGTATCGTCTCCTGGAGATGATGATGAAGGGCAAGAAGAAGTAGAGGGGTCGAAGAACTCTCGGAGAGCCCACTTCATCGAGACCTCTTCTGCCTTGAACCTCTCCTCCCACTTGCGCTCACCCTTGGTTGCGTCACTGACCCCGTCCTTCTGAATGGAGATGAAGGGAATACAGGCACGGGACTTGAGGTAGTGCGCATACCACCCATCGAACTCAGGCTTTCCCTCCTTCTCCCAGTCCTTCATGCGCTCGAGAGCCCTGTCGACCTTGAAGTAGCAGAAGTGAGCCATACACCCACGAACCACATCAAGTACCATCGTCGTCAGCCCCTCATCATCAATGCGGACGATCTTATGGACACATTCACGGATACTTAACATGCCTCCGTTAAAGATGTCCCAATCATTACGAATGTCGAGGTAGTCTCGGATATGCTTGAACCTCTTGACGAAATCCTTACAGGGAATAGCGTCGTCTTCCATGATGAGACAATGCTCCTCGCCCCGCTCCTTCGCCTTCTCTAAGATTTCCCGGTGCTTGAGGAAGACGGCGTGATAGACATCGCCCATACGGAATGCCTCCTCACGAACGATCTGGAGATCACAGCCATTCCACGCCTCCTGAAAACTCTCCCAACGATCCGTGCGCTCCGAGAGGTTGATTACATGTGCGACCACCATTTACTTATTCTCTAATAGAATATATAAATGCTCCCGACGATGTCCGCCATGAGTGGTCCGAACATTCCCTACTCGAATGGTGTTCAGCCCCCGAACCCTGCGTATGTGAAGTGGGTTGCCTCGATCCCTGACTTCGTGGGTGACGCTGACCTGTTGGACTGGCTGAAGCGCAACCCTGCCCCGCCGAAGATCCCTCCCCCTGTGTCCCAGGCTGTCGCTGACTACATCGCCGATGAGGTCAAGCGCCAGGTGGCTCTGGCTCTGGCGAACAAGTAACCGTCCAAAATGGATTTGTGTTCGGCACAAAACGGACTATATACGCCGAGACAATAGACAAAGCAACGATGGACGCTACAACCAACACCGAGAAGAAGAAGATGACTGACGAGGAGAAGAAGGAAGCCAAGCGTCAGCGTGATCGTGAGTATCACCACAAGCACAAGGAGGCAATCAAGGAGAAGAAGGCTCAGTATCGCAAGGAGAAGCACGACGAGATTCTTGAGAAAAATCGCAAGTATCGTGAGGAGCACCGGGAGAAGCTTCGTGAGAAGGCGAAGATATACAACGAGGAGAACAAGGACAAGCGCAAGGAATACTACGACAACAACAGGGATAAGGTCCTGGAGGAGAAGCGTGAGTATTACCAGAATGTAACGAAGCCGAGGAATGAGGCGAAGAAGAAGGCGAAGGAGGAGACGAAGGCGATGGGTGGTGAGGACAAGGACGCACCTGTGGAGGTGACTGAGCTGTGGATCTAAAAAA
>Ga0304729_1002236_pt1 | contig 11815 bp, 13 predicted proteins | sample C_131016_MF_Meta_FD_190475 | JGI IMG/M metagenome (GOLD analysis project Ga0304729, IMG submission 190475) | Freshwater microbial communities from Lake Croche, Canada to study carbon cycling - C_131016_MF_MetaG (v2) (version 2) | ecosystem: Environmental > Aquatic > Freshwater > Lake | place... | reverse complement strand
AACATTTATACATATATACAAAAAATCATAAATTTGATTTGTCTACAAATTTAATGGTATTTAGTATTAAAATTTCATATTTATATATATGCCTAAAACTACAATAAACGAAAATGAACTAGGTGATAGAATGATGACGGGTCAATCTTTCACTCAAGGAGGAGGTATAGGAAGTACTGGATATGATACATACAGTTCCCCGGATGTTTCTCAAAACCCCAATTCATTCAAATATACTCCATCTATAGCCGGTTCTGCAAGTGATATTACACTAAAAACCCCAGATGATTATAACGGTAAATCCACATACAATCCCAAACAATATGAACAGGATGTGGATGTTATCAAAGATAAAGTTACCCCAGACGAAATTATGGCGGGATTACAGTATGAACTTAAGAAACAAGTCTTTAAACGAAAGGACGTTTGTAAAGAATTAGTAGTAAGAAACCTAAAAAACGATCCAAAATATTATAGTAAGTTGCATATGTTAAATATTGATGATAATGACAATATACCAGAAAGTCCTTCATTTACTGCCCCACAATCAGTATCTCAACCATATAGTTTAAAAGCTACACCACAAGAAGAAGCTGTAGATTATAGAACTCCCCAAGAAAAAGAAATTGGTAAAATAATCCGAGAAATGGCTCAAGCTAAACATGAAAAAAGATACCCAAAATCATAAGTTCCCCCAGAAGTTGCATGGAGATTGGGATTTGATTGGGCAACAACAACCGAAGCCAAATGATCCTATATTAAAACAGTCTGCAATGAAAGGTCGTCGGTGGACAATTGATTATGGATATGATAGTGGAAAAACGTTTTCAAAATTAAAAGAAAGGTTTGCTATGGCTAATAACGATACATATGTTGATACCGACCACAATGATTGGGATATATCTTATAACGAATTTTATGAGCATCTATTGAAAGAAGATAAATTAAAAACGTTGGGTCTATCAGATGAACCTACAAGTTTGGAAATTGATGCAGATCCGATTGTAAATACAAGTATAGAAATTGATGTACCGGAACCAGAATATGATGATTTAATGGAAGCGGTTCTTGCTGAAAAAAAGAAAAAAGGAAAACGTAAACCAAAACCAACCAATCCATCTCTTTGGTCACGGGCATTATCATCTGCAAGATCCAAATTTGATATATATCCTAGTGCCTATGCTAATGCTTGGGCATCTAAATGGTATAAGAAACATGGTGGTAAATGGAGAATGGGATAATATATGAATGATCCTCGTGATATTTTAGAACAACAACTTCTTCAAAAGATTGAAGAAGTATATGCCAATAGTGGATTGGGTAAATGGTTTGGTAAAGGTGGTGGTGGCAGTTCCTCTGGTGGAGGTTGGGATAGATACAATACTTCGGGCAAGAAGATTGGTAAATGTGGTGATGCTGCCAAAGGAAGTAGTTATAGTGCGTGTTTGGGAAAAAAGTATGTTGCTAGATTACGTTCTAAAAATGGTAAAGAGGCAGTCGCTAACTGGGTAAAGCGAAAGAAAGCTGCTCAAAACAAACATGGTAGAGGAAAAAAAGGAAGTTCATCAAAGGGTAACTCTCCAATTGCTGTAAAATATACCAATGAAGAAATTATGGATAAATTAAGTAACAACAAAAATTTACAAGAAATGAACTATACAGGAGCCGTTGGTATCCATGAATTTATGGCATTTTATAATAAAGCAACCGCCGAAGAAGAAAAACAAATGCAACATTGTATGCAAAACAACAACGTTGAGTGTGTGAAATCTTTGATAACTAGAGTAACCGGAATGGAAATGGATAAAATCAAAGAAACTACCGATGCATACGGTGAATATGTAAAAATGGCCAACAAAGTCATTGAAAAATTAAAACGTATTCAAGCCGTAGGCAAATCCAAATCTGATATCAAGGATATTGTGACGAAGAGTACAGTAGATTCAATATTGATTGGGTTGGGTGACAGACACCCAGAAATAACTCAACAATTGGAGAATTTATTAAAGTCGGCCTTTACTTGGCAAGATCTAGTTCGTATTCACGGAAAAAAAAGAATAGACATGAATAATTGGACAGATACTTCTATCAACGAAAATTTGAGTGAAGGTTGGAAAGATTTAGCGGCGGCGGCGGCTATTGGTTTGGGTTCATTGACTGGTACATCTGCGGCTGATAATGCACCTACTGCTAAAATTACACAAACCACATCCAAGACGGGCGAATCGTCTTTATTAAATAAAAAGACAAGTGATTATATTGCTCATTGGGAAGGTAGTAAAGATGTCGTTTATAAAGATAGCGAAGGAAAACCAACAATTGGTATTGGACATTATTTAAATAATTCTCAAGAAGATAAAAATTTATTTAAAACGTTATTTGGTGACGCAATTGATTATGATAAAATATTAAACGGTCAACAAAAGTTATCATCCAATCAAATTGAAAAACTATTCAATGTAGATGTTAAAATTAAAGAAAAATTGGCAGCTAAAAAGATTGGTAACTTTAGCAATCTACCCACATCAGTAAAAAATGCGATTATAAATGCTTTATATAGAGGTGATTTGGGACCAAAGACAATTGCATTCATGAATAGTGGCAATTGGAATTTGGTAGCTAAAGAATATTTGAATCATAAAAATGCAAAAAGTGGTCCAGAACAAATTAAGAGACGAATGAATACAAATGCGTTGGCATTTGCACAATTTGCAAAGGATAAAGTGTAATATGGAAGAATATCCATCTATAGGTAGTGGAATGTTTGGTGCTATGTCTATGCAAAGACCCACTACAACTAAAGTTCTTGATTTTGATCCAGTTGCATTGATGGCAAAACGAAAGCAACAACAAGACAATCCACACAATCCAACTGTAATGGAATATGACGGTGAAGATATATTAGAATTGCAAAACTTTTGTCAATCACATGGTATTTTGGGATTCAATTGTGGTCGTATGAGTCCCAAATCTGCGTTGCGTATGTTGAAAAGTCGTATGGGAGTACCCCTAGACGACAATATATCAAATGGTAGCAAAAAACAAATCTTACACGGTTAAGATTTCCATTGAGCGATTGGAACTCTCAGACAATTTTGATTAGTATAGATATAGATAAAATTGTTATCAATTCTCATTTCTCCTACACGTCCTACACTGGAAGAACTGATTGGAGCAGATCCAGTATTGTTTATAGACAAATAAGAAAATGAACCGGTTGATACGGTTGCATAATTAAGTGATGCAGTGGTTTGTACATATAAATTACTTGCACTAACTACACTTCCACTAAAATAACTACTACTGACACTATTATTGGAACCACTTAGTAAAGCGTCTTTTACAGATTGTCCAATATATTGATATACCGTTGCATATAGTCTACCGGTTGAAATTGGAGTAGAAGTAAATTGTACTACGCCCGTTTTATAATCAAATGCATATGGAATAGTATTTGGATTAACATAACCAAATGTAGATCCATTGGAAGAAGTAAATAGTGTTATATTATATCCCGTAGAACCACCGTTTATTGTGGCGTCTGTTACGCTACCACCCAGTGATGGAATTGAATATTTTGGGCTGATGAAATTGGTTTGTTGTCCATCATCAATTGTTTGGCTACCAACGCCAGATGTTGATCCTGATGGAGATAAAAAATACCACACTGAATTTGCGGTTGCTGTGTTATTTGCCACGGTTAATGGAAATCTATACCAGAATTTTATACTTCCACTTGATATTATATCGCCTGGATTGGTACTGGATGAATATGGCAAATTTGATGATGGTATCAAACCAGTTTGTGACCATATTTCGCCAGAATCCATTTGGATTGTAGATGTAAATGCTTCTTGAGAATCGCCCAAGTCAGTACTTGTGTATCTACGACCAACAATCAATCTAGCTACTTTTGTTAAAAGATCAAATGCCATATTTTATGAGAGTTTTTCTATTTTAATACTTGTCAATGGAACGGTGGACGAACCATTGTATCTCACCAACACATAAACTTCATCTTTGGATGTGTTTGTATTATCCAATACTACTCCATCGGCAGTTCTCATTGGAAATACAATTACACCGGAACTAACACTTGCACCGGTACCGTTGTTTCCATAAAGATCAATATTTGAACTGAATGGATTGGTTCCACTTGTGGTTAGATCTGATGTGGTTATATTGGAAGTTATCAAATTTTGCCCGGTATTTGATACATCATATAATCTACAATTTGAATATACATTTGAATTACCGCTTTCAAATATCAATGCAATTGCCATACCGGCAGAAGTTGAATCCCATCCAACCAATGTTGTGTTTCCTGCCACGGTAATTTGTAATTTATTTACAACTACAGACGATTTAAAATGTCTTATATAATATTTGTAAGTGGTTCCAAAACCACTTGGATACCAATATCTATATGTACCACCCGGATCAACCAAATAACTGGGTTTAACTTGTAAACTACTGGTTGGTAAATATGACGAACTATTTACATAACTACCGGACCAAGTTAATATGTTATTGGCGAGTATTAATCTATATGCTTCGTCCAAAAATTGTTCTGTAATTGCACCGGGATTCAATGATTGTGATCCAAATGTAAGTGATGCGGTTGTATATCCATCGGGTCTACCATAATATAACAAACTACCACTTGATGATGGTTGACCAAATGATCCTGCTGTGTGAATGTTTACTGCTTGACTACCTATGGTTGTGCCGCTACCGGCTCTATTATTGGTTGTATTGGTTAAAGTGAATGTGGATATAGATGCTCCTGTTTGTGCAACAGTATTTGTCGTGCCTGCCGCACCCATTGTTACATCAAATACAATTACGTCTGATTCAAATGGATATGATCCAACTGTTCTGGTTGTTATATAATCAGATGATTTAACGACTCCGGTTGTTTGTATTGTTGGATTTGTAGTGAGCGTGGTAGAATTTGCCGTAACAAGTCCCAAATTATTGGTTGGTACATTTACAGTAGATACAGTGCCGTTGACGTACAACGGATTGAATGCGCCACTTGCTGTCACTGTATATCTATAAGTAGAACCACTTGTTAAATAAGGTGCTCCGCTTAAACTTCTTGAAATGGCAGTAGATGCTGTGATTGTACTATTTGGCGACGTTATAGTATTAGTTGCAAAGCTTGCATCGGTAAGAGGAGTGTAATAAACTGTCGTATTTGTACCTGTATAGAATGTATAAGGAGAACTACCAGAGTTCAAACCAACGCTGCCTGTAAATCCATATATACCACTACTACTAACAGATGCTAAACTTATACTATTTGTTAAATTGGATCCTGTGAAATTGTTAAAATAACCATCTTGGTATACTGAGGGTATGACGGCGGTATTTGCCGAAGGTATTGAATTTAAAGCTATTGGAGATGCAACCGTTGGTGCCGATGTATTTATGGATGCTTGTGTCAATAATACAGATGCGGTATTTGTATAATTGACAGTTCCTACACTACTTGATGCAAATGTTATTGTAAATGAACCACTCAAACGGACAGTAGTAACATTTCCATTGGTCAGTGAACCCAAACCAAATGCACTAGAACCCAAACTTGAACTTACGGTAGTAGATCCGCCGGTGGTACTACCATAAGAAAGATAATTTGTACCACCTCTAAAAGTGAATCCACTAAATACCGTAGATCCTACAGTTGACCATCCAAGTGGTTGTAAATAATTTATATTTGTGTTGGTGGACCCGGTAGGCACTCGTCCGTTGATTGTAACGGTTGATCCAAGCGTACTTGTTGTAGTAATACTTGCAAAAGTTTTTGTATTTGGTGCTGGTGTAGGATAACTTGAACTAAATGCACCAGCAAAAAATCTTAATATATCACTGACATTTGTATCTGTGTTCCAAGTTGAAAAATATGAACCAATCAACGATGTTCCCCAAGGATAACTGTCATTGGGAACGCCAACATTGACATTTGATGATGATAATCTTCCATTTAATTGAAAACTGCTTGATCCATTTTGTATAGTTACACTGCTTTGAGTCGCAACTGTTAATATTTGTGTATTGGATATACTAGCACTGATGCCATTATTATTAACAGTTACACTGGTTTGTGAATTTGGACTTGTTATTGCGTTACTGCTTACATTCGCAACATATGATGCAGTTAAAGCAAAACTTGCATATGAAGATGATACTGACAAACTTGCACTAGTTGCAGTTAAAGCAAAACTTGCACTAGTTGCATATGAAGATGATACTGAAAAACTGGCCGAAGTTATGGATCCTGATAAATTTACAGCAGCAAATCCCCTCAAACTGCCAGTAGAATCGGTTCCAATAATAAAATTTGTGCCTGAAACGTATGTTTCAACATATGCAGTATTACTAGAATTTCTCTGTGAAAATCTTATTGCCAATGAATCTGGTTGTGCCATATAATATAAATATAAACTATGCTCTCAATTCTCCGATATTTATATAAAGTCTTAATGTTAATCGTTGAATTTTTTAATATATAAGAAATTGATATGCATTTATTATATGGTATTATTGTATTAGAAATCCATATATATACTCATATGAACAAATATTACATAGTAGACACAACACTTGGAGCCAAACCGCTTATTTTTGAAAATATAGAACAATTAATTTCACATCTTGAGGGAACCGTTCAACGAAAGTTTCGTCAAACACGTAAACAATACATGCAAAATCTTATAGATTTGGGTTATGGTTATGATGATTCGCCTGGAAAAGTATTCACTCAATCATTAAGTGAATATTTTAACATTGGAGTTGTCAATGGTAATTCGTTTAAAAAGTGTAATATCCACGAAGTGAATCAATATTCCAAATACCGAACCGAAATGGGTGATTAAAATATCGCATGATAAATTTGGATATAAAATGGAGTGATCCATATGAACATGAAGGTAAGAATGGAGCAATACAATGGCGTCGGCATTGGCTGATACCCCCACCATGCAGATCACAATTTTTTGAATATTGGAAGAGTCGTGGGTTTGAACTCAAGGACAAGGGATATGGCGTAACCAAACAGAATGATGATTGGTTTTTGCTTGAAACCAAATTGTCTCCGAATGGATTCAATAAACTATCAGAACAAACCATTAACAAAGAAAGCGATTCCCCCCTAGTGCCAGTGAGTTTAAAACACACAAATGGGTTGCGTCCGTGGCAAATTGAGGCGGTATCAAAATTATGTGCTTCCATTAACAAATGGGGATCTGCAATAGATGGTAGCGATGTCGGCGTAGGCAAAACATATAATGCTTGTGGTGTTGTTCGTGAATTGGACATGGACATTTTGGTTGTATGTCCCAAAGCAGTTATGGAAAGTTGGAGACGTGTTATTAAAAACCATTTTAAAATGAATCATAAATTGGTTGGTATTATCAATTATGAATTATTGCGTGTGGGTAGAAAAGACAGTAATATTGCATCATATGTAAAACGTAGGGATACTAGACGCAATGAATTTGTGTGGAAAATTCCAAAATCCACTCTGATTATATGGGACGAAAGTCAAAAACTCAAAGGGGCAAATACAAAAAACAGTGAAACTTGTATGGCTGCATTAAAACAAGGATACAAAATGTTATTTTGCAGTGCTACTAACGCAACCAATCCACTTGAGTTAAAAACGGTTGGAACGGCTATCAAATTGTTTGAAAATAACAAACAATATTATACTTGGTTATATAATCATGGTGTTACCAAAGGACGATTTGGATTACAATTTGATGGTAACAAAGAAGTATTAAAGAAATTACATACTGACATATTTGAACATAGAGGAGTTAGATTGAGTCGTGATACAATACCAAACTTTCCTGAAAGTCAAATCATAGCGGAATGTTATGATATGGAAGAAGAAACAAAAAATAAGATTAACAAAATTTACAGTGAAATGGAGAGTGAGTTAAACAAACTCAAGAAACGTATCAAAGAAAATAAGAAAGAAAATCAATTAACTGCAATTTTACGTGCGCGGCAAAAAGTTGAATTGTTAAAAGTACCTTTATTTGTAGAAATGATAGAAGAAGGTATTGAAAACGGAATGAGTATAGTTGTTTTTTTAAATTTTACTGAAACAATTGACGCTTTATCCGAAAGATTAAACACCAAATGTATTGTAAATGGTGATCCTAAATATATTAAATTCCGTCAACAAAACATTGATGATTTTCAATCAGATAAACAGAGAGTGATATTAATAAATATACAGGCCGGAGGTTCAGGATTGTCATTGCATGATTTGAATGGTAATTATCCTCGTATGTCTATAATATCTCCATCATATAGTGCGGTTTTAATGCGACAATCCACAGGTCGTATTTGGAGAGATAGTGCCAAGAGTAAATCCATTCAAAAGATTATATTTGCGAGTGGCACGGTTGAAGAAAAAGTTTGTGAAAGTGTCAAACAGAAATTGGAAAATATGGATACATTAAATGATGGAGATTTTGAAATAAACAACACCAAAAATAAATTTTAAAAACTATGAAAAATGTATTTGTTAAATGTGGAAAATGGACACAGATTGTGTCAGTAGACGAAACGATATTTGAAGAATATAAAATTGAAGCGTGTACTCAATCTATAGAATCACAATTTAAAAAAGGTGGTGCTAATATAACTGCATTTATGCAATGTTCGGATATTTTAAAGAACAATTCTGTCAGTAAAAAGTTTAGTATATATAATACATACAAAATATTGATAAATGCAGGTTTTCATGGCAAAGCATCAATATTAAGAAAGATATGTTTATCAGATAATGATGTAGATTTATTTGACGAACCACTTAAAGGATAATAATATGAGTTTAGACACCACAGATATCAATGTGTTATTGACAAAACTGAATGAAATGCAGGATGAAATAACCCGATTGAAGTTATTGGAACGTGATATAAAAGAAATAAAAGAACTAAACAGTATAGGTGAAGATGTAGCTAAAGAAATTGCAAATGAGGTAAAACAATTAAACGAAAATGGTATAGTAATACCGTTTTTAGAAAAACAAGCAGACCCATATCTATATCCCAGACGAGGATTTCATGGTAGATATACAAGACCTATATTAGAAAGCGAAGTATTAGACGCACTTAATTCAACGCCGTCTGCCAGACAAGCAGCAAAGAAATTGGGTGTTCATTATGATACATACAAAAAATATGCAAAAATGTATGGTGTTCATAAAACATGTCCTCCTAGCGAAAGAAAGAAAACTATAAGAACTGGACCTGTAAGTCCATTTGGTGGAAAATATAAAATCACTGATTTAGTAAATGGAAAACACAAAGATTTTCCTATACATCGTCTCAAAGACAAATTGATACGTGCTGACATGAAAAAAGCCGAATGTGAGATGTGTGGATATAAAGAACGAAGAATTACTGATGGTAAAATACCTTTGTTGTTGAATTTTGATGATGGTGATATAACAAACCGACTTCTTGAAAATCTAAGAGTATATTGTTTCAATTGTACATTCAATTGTGGACGTGGATATATAAAAAGAGGCACAGTTCATTATAATATGGATCCCGATGTTATGCAAGGCGCAAAAAAACCAATCAAAGCGAGACATTGAGCATATATACCAATATTTATATTGTATGAACTATAAACATCTTATATCCGAAAACAAGGTAATGATTAGTTTTAATGTTGCTAGAAAAATTGCACCTGAAAAACTTAAATCTATAGAAGATAAAGTAAAGAAAACTTGTAAAAAAGGATCTGATTATAATAAATTGTTTGAAAAAGAAGTATTGAAACAAACCAAAAAAACTTTAAAGGTCAATGATATACCAGGTTTGATTGACATTGAAGATGGAGTCAGAGCCAAAATTCCTAAAAATATGGGAATCTTCAAAGATGAAAAGAAAGTGATGCTTTTAAATTTTCTAGGTACAAGCATCGCAAAAAAGATGTTGAATCAAAAATTAAAGAAAGATGAAATTTGTTTCGTATTATTGACAATTCTTGGATTTTTGGGACTAACAGACACAGATTTCAGAGATTTTCATAAAAGAAATTCACCAGAAACTTCGTTGGATGAAACAGAAGACGATGATGATGACGATGAAGATGGTGAAACTCCTGAATTTTAATATATAATAAATTGTATTTTTACTACGAATGATATAATGTTATGGAAGACAATAAAAATGTTATGGAAATATTAAATATAAATGGCGCGGCCAAATTTATTGATAATAATAAAACTGTATTTATCACAGGTGTAACTGGGCAAGACGGATCTCATATGGTAGATTATCTGTTGAAAAATACAGATTATATGATTTTTGGTGGAGCCAGAAGACTTAGTATCAAAAATCACGAAAACATAAAACATCTTGAAAAAGAACCAAGATTCAAATTGGTAAATTTTGATTTGAGCGATGCACATGCCATCAATAGTATTGTCAAAGATTTACGAATTGACTATTTTATCAATTTAGCTGCTCAAAGTTATGTTGGTTCGTCTTGGGATTTTCCGGTTCAAACATGGGAATGTAATACAACCGGAGTAATTCATATATTAGAAGCAATTCGCCAACATCGTCCCAATTGTCGTTTTTATAATGCCGGGTCTTCGGAAGAACATGGAAATGTAGCATATGTTCCACAAGACGAAAATCATCCATGTCGCCCTCGTAGTCCATATGGAGCCAGTAAAGCTGCTGCGCGTCATTTGGTCAAGGTATATCGTGAAAGCTATAATTTATATGCTATACAGGGTTTATTGTTTAATCATGAAGGTACTCGTCGTGGAGAAGAATTTGTTACTCGTAAAATAACCAAGGGAGTTGCTAGAATCAAAAAGGCATTGGTTGAAAATAAAAACTTTGACAGCATTGAATTGGGTAATGTAGAATCCAAACGTGATTGGAGTGACGCAGAAGATTTTGTTGATGGTATTTGGAGAATGATTAATCAAGAGACATATCACACTGATGTTGTAGTCAAAAACTTGAAGGAATATGTACTTTCAAGTAATGAAACCCACACCATCAAGGAGTTTGTGGAACTCGCATTCAAGTATGCTGGTATTGAAGGCACATGGCACGGCAACGGTACAGGTATGGAATTCAGTATCAGCGCATCTGCTGCTATGAAATATCAACCAGTCAATAGTGTATTGGTTAAGATAAATACCAAGTTTTATAGACCTGCCGAAGTGGATTTATTGCTCGGCAATAGTAACTTGGCCAGACAAGAATTGCAATGGTCACCAAAAATATCATTTAATCAATTGGTTGAAAAGATGGTTTTGAATGACCTGAAATTAGAAGGACTGTTATGAATAATGTAATAAAATTTAAACAACCATCATTTTTATATAAATTATATTGGTATATCAAACGTAAAATTACTAATACTGGACCACATGGTAAATACTGTGGATGTAAAAAATGGGGAAGTTATATTGGATTGGGGTGTGGGACTGCTACGTATAAATGTAAATTAACAGTACATGGTTCAATCACAGACAAAAAATAAAAACAATATGAGTGAACACAAATTATATAATGAATTAGTAATGGATAGATTTATGAATCCACAAAATATTGGAGACATAGAAAATCCAGATGCTGTTGCGGAGGTAGGTGCGAGTGCCTGTGGTGACGTTCTTCGTATATCAATGAAAATTGATCCTGAAACACGAATTGTGTTGGATGCAAAAGCAAAAATATTTGGATGTGGCACTGCGATTTCTGCGGCTGATATCGCAATGAGTTTAATTAAAGGACGAACCGTTGAAGAGTTAAAAAACTTT
>Ga0304729_1002232_pt1 | contig 11828 bp, 9 predicted proteins | sample C_131016_MF_Meta_FD_190475 | JGI IMG/M metagenome (GOLD analysis project Ga0304729, IMG submission 190475) | Freshwater microbial communities from Lake Croche, Canada to study carbon cycling - C_131016_MF_MetaG (v2) (version 2) | ecosystem: Environmental > Aquatic > Freshwater > Lake | place... | reverse complement strand
GAGCATGACGAACCAGGCAAAGAGAGTTGCGTGTTCGAGCATATGTTTGAGAATGAATGAAATCGGCGAATGTCCAATGTAGCTGGTGAGCTGTCCGCTAAATGAATTCGGTCCAGATTTACTTAAGAATGCGGCATCGGTTGCCTTCGCCCAACCACCGTAGACCCAGACGCCACCTAACCAGAGGCGGAGAATTGTGATTGCGATGGGCTGCTTACGCCATGATGCGAGACCGATATTTTTTGACGACATGGGGGTATTAAACCGCATGGATCGAACTCTCGCTGATTGGCTCCCCCTTGTTGCTTCGCGGTGGAGCCTTTACTTCGTTGGCTCCCCCGACAGGCCTCGATCCTGTGACATCTCGATTAACAGTCGAGTGCTCTACCAACTGAGCTACAGGGGATTGAACATCGGAATGATACTAAAGGGCCTCGCCGATCGCCAACTCCTTCTGCGTGCGGCGCTGGGCTTCAAGCCCAACGAGGCGAGTGAAGGTCTCTGTGTACTCCGCCTCATTCTCAACTGGGTTGAGGCGTTGAAGGCTTGATTTAATCTCTGCAATCTCGCGGCTGAGCGCCACTTCACGCAAGCGCGCAAAGATCGATTGGATATATCGCTCAGAGATCTCACCATCTGTGCGGACCGGCTCAACAGTTAACTCTGTAATGAGCGAGCGAATTACTTCATCCTCAGTTCTATCGAGTAAATCAGTAATTGCTTGATCTGGAGCTTCATCTATTCGCGCACGAAGTGATGCATATGGCGGATAGGTAAAGGCGAGCGGTTCTAGGTCACTCCATGCCGCTGCAAGTTCAGGAACTTGAAGTTTCACCTTCAACACTTCTCGCTCTAACATCAGAATTGGATCCTTGAGATTTACTGAACTTTCAACCTCGGGAGTTGGAGCTGCAGAACTTCGTGAGCCACTCTTCTTTACTGCCGTGGAAACAATATCCACCTCCATGCCCAGCCAAGCTGCAACAGAGCGGACATACTCGGGGCGAAGAGATGCATCTTTAATTTTGCCGATTAGTGGAGCTACTTGATTCAGTGCACTGACGCGACCTTCGGGGGTCTTTGTATCGTAATCTGCGATGACAGATTTCATGGCGAATTCAAAGAGTGGGACTCGGCGCGCGACGAGATCTCGGACCGCTTCATCTCCCCCACTTTGGCGCAGTTCGCATGGATCCATTCCATTTGCAGCAACTGCTACAAAGGTCTGGGCAACAAATTTTTGATCATCATCAAAGGCGCGAAGTGCAGCTTTCTGTCCAGCAGCATCACCATCGAAGGTAAAGATCACTTCCCCGCGGAATGCATCATCATCCATCAGTAAACGCCTAATTATTCGGATATGGTCATCGCCGAAAGCTGTGCCACAGGTCGCTACCGCAGTCGTGACTCCAGCGAGGTGAGCAGCCATCACATCTGTATAGCCCTCAACGATTACTACTTGGCGCTTCTTGGCAATCTCTTTCTTCGCCATATCAAGGCCGTAGAGAAGTTGTGATTTCTTGTAGACCGGAGTCTCGGATGTATTGAGATATTTAGGACCTTGATCCTTATCGTCACTTGCTAATTTGCGAGCTCCGAAGCCAACAACATCACCAGAGATATCTTTCACCGGCCAAATAAGGCGATTACGAAATCGATCTATGTAATTACCACGGGATCCTTCTTTAATAAGACCAGCAGTATTCAACTCGGTCTCGGTATACCCAAGGCCCGTCAGGTGCTTATAGAGAGCATCCCACTCATCAGGTGCGTAACCAACACCGAAGAGATCAGCAGCACTGCGATCAAAGCCGCGTCCATTTAAGAAATCACGACCGACTTGGGCCGGTCCGGGCTTTGTTAACTCTTCTTGATAGAACTTAGAGGCAGCAAGGTTTGCTGCAACAAGTCTGGATCGATTAATCCCTGGAGTGGATGGTCCACTTGAATCGTAGGTGAGCTGATAGCCAATGCGTTCTGCGAGACGTTCAACCGTCTCAGTAAAGGTGAGGTGCTCGAGCTTCATCAAAAATGCGATGACATCGCCACCTGTCTGACAACCAAAGCAGTGGAAATATCCTTTAGAGGGAGTTACATGAAAGGAAGGTGACTTCTCATCATGAAATGGACAGAGGCCCTTCTTCTGTCCGCCGCCTGCGCCTTTAAGTTGAACGTAATCCCCGACGACATCATCAATATGGCTATGTTCGCGCACATGCGCGACATCTTCATCTCTTATCCGGCCAGCCATGTTCCCATCCTAACGATTCCTACCCACAGCCAACTCAGGCTATCGGCGGAGCTGGCTCGAAAGCTTGGCGTGGAGCGCATATGCGCCCGGGTCGGTGAGTGAGGCGATCTGATCAATGGCGACTCGAAGGCGCTGCGCCTCTGTACTCGCTTCACGCCAATCCTCAACGAAGAAACTCTCCAGGGCAGCTTCTCCCCCAGCAAAGACCATCTCTACTAGTTCTTTAATAACTATTTGCTGATCGGCATATCGCTTCTGTGATGACTCGGCGCTTATGACGTAATGGCCAGCCATCGCCTTTAAGAGAGCAACTTCAACTCTCTGCTCGCGAGGTACAACAAGGTTCGCCGAGTATCGCGTGAGGTTGCCATCACCATATTGATCACGTGTTGCAGCCTCTGCTGCGAGGGCAAATCGACCGATTAATTGAGAAGCAAGATCTTTCAGGCGAGCAAGATTGTGATGTGAACCATCATAGGAAGTTGGCCAGCATGAAAGTGATTGCAACTTTACAAGTGCACTCTCGACTTCTTCTTCCGTAATGTCGTTGAGATAGCCAGATTTTGCCATTGTAAAGAGCTGAGCAATATCACCAGTGAGACTCTCTAGCTTTACCTGTCCGGAGACAATTGCATCCTCTAAATCATGGACTGAGTAAGCAACATCATCAGACCAATCCATGATCTGTGCTTCCATAGATTGAGCCCCATCTGGAGCGCCGATCCGCATCCATCTAAAAATCTCAAGATCATCGTCGTAGACACCAAATTTACGAAGATCGGTCGCACGTGGCCACGGATATTTTGTTGCGGCATCCAGCGATGCTCGAGTGAGATTCAATCCAACTGAACGGCCTGTTGCATCAACAGTCTTCGCTTCAAGTCGGATAAGCAAGCGAAGCGATTGTGCATTTCCTTCAAAGCCGCCAGCTTCATGTGAGACTTCATTGAGCGCATCTTCGCCATTATGACCAAATGGTGGATGGCCTAAATCATGTGCAAGGCATGCACCTTCCATTAAATCAGGGTCTGCTCCAAGCGCCTCTCCCAGTTCACGGCCAACTTGTGCACATTCGAGTGAATGTGAGAGTCGGGTCCGTGGGAAATCTGATGCCCATGGGACTTCTACCTGTGTCTTCGCAGCGAGCCGGCGCAGCGCGAATGAATGGATAATTCGTGCACGATCTCGAGCAAATTCTGTTCGCCCACCGCGCTTAGCGGGTTCATCAAGGAAGCGTTCGCGATCAGCGGATGTATATCCATCTCGCTCATGAGCTGTTTGAAGAACCATAGTGTCTGAACTCTACTTCTTGATTTGATCCGTCAGGTGAATCCCGAATTGGCCAACGCTCTTATAGGCGAGATAGGCGCCAGTTTCACGCACAATATATCGCCATCCGCTCTTTGCCAGCGAGGCCGGCCCAGTTGCTGTCGCAGCGCAACTAGTGGTTATTCCTAGATCTTTCGCTTGCGCCGTTGCGCGATAGCAATGGTAAGGATCTGTGACAATAATGATTGAGTGCAAACTATGGGAGCGCAAGTAGGAGACATACGCGAGTGTGCTACTTAATGTATCTCGGCCTTGTGGAATCGCAGTTATTGCTCGCTTTGGAATTCCCATCTGGATAAGGGAACGCTTACTCGTCGAAGCCTCTGTGAAATTATCACCTTTAGCATTGCCGCCCACCGTAACGATTCTTGGAGCATAACCTTGACGATAAACCTGGGCGGCGCGATCAATTCGTGCTTGTAAGACATCGGTCGGGACGCCGTTATATTGCGCAGCTCCAAGAATCACGATTGCATCACTCTTCAGCGGAGTCGCATTATGGCCTGTGTTCCAGATCGAGTAAGCAAAGTACCCTGGGATCACAATCGCAAGTAAGAGAATAAAAGTGATGATTCGTCTGATGAGTTTGAGGAGAAAGATCATCCGCCCGAAACCGAATCATCGATCGTGATCGCTGGAATCTCGTCCGGGTCATTGAGCCAACCCTCAGGCAGCGTTGGTGGCCGGCCATGAGATTTTCTTCCCCGTGGGCTCTCAGAGACGGCAGTTGGATATGGCTGATCATCTAGTTGGCTAAGTAAATGCTCGAGTTCACCAAGGGATGCAACCATCCCGAGTGAGGATCGTATTTCGCGAGGCACTGTAAATCCTTTGAGGTACCACGCCATATGTTTGCGTAGATCTCTCATCGCCCGGCCTTCGGCTTGAAAGAATTCAACAAGGAGGTGTCCGTGTCTGATCATCACATCACGAACTTCAAAGAGAGTCGGCTCAGATTTAGTGAGATCACCATTCATAGCGCGCACCAGATCAGCGAAGAGCCATGGGCGACCGAGGCAGCCACGGCCAACAACAACGCCAGCACAGCCGGTCTCGGCCATCATGCGCGCACCATCGGCACCTGACCAAATATCGCCATTGCCAAGAACTGGAACACCCGTTGGCTTCAAATGTTCAACCAGGGTAGCAATCTTCGACCAATCTGCTTCACCGTCATACATCTGCTCAGCTGTGCGAGCATGAAGTGCAACCCAAGCAACTCCAGCATTTGCTGCGGCCATCGCAGCATCCAAGTACGTGTGATGATCGCTATCAATACCAACTCGCATCTTTACAGTTACAGGAACTCCATAAGGCTTCGCTGCATTGACAGATGCCTGCACAATATTTTCAAAGAGGCGGCGCTTGTATGGCAGAGCAGCTCCCCCACCACGTCTGGTTACCTTTGGAACTGGGCAACCAAAGTTAAGATCAATATGGTCGGCAAGATTCTCTTCCATCAGCATCGTGATCGCTTTACCAACAACAATTGGATCAACTGCATAGAGCTGTACTGATCGTGGCGACTCGCCTTTGCCCGGTGTGATGAGGCGAAGAGTTTCAGGATGACGTTCTATCAAGGCACGTGCGGTCACCATCTCAGAGACGAAGAGACCAGCGCCCTGCTCGCGACAGAGCGTGCGAAAAGCCGAATTGGTAATTCCCGCCATGGGCGCGAGGACTACCGGTGTTTTAAGCACCACCTCGTTATTTTCAAATCCCCCATTGGCGATGGGTAAGCGAAGTGGTGAGTGAGTTGCTAACACCCGAGTAGACGTGGTGCGAGCCACGCTTGAACGTTATCAATGCCGATTCGCTCCTGCGCCATAGTGTCGCGATCACGAATGGTGACGGCATTATCTTCGAGTGTCTCAAAGTCAATGGTGATGCAATACGGAGTGCCGATCTCATCTTGGCGACGATAACGACGACCAATTGCTCCAGCATCATCAAAGTCGACTGACCAATTCTGACGAAGTTCTGCAGCGAGATCACGCGCCTTTGGCGAAAGATCTGCATTACGTGAGAGCGGAAGAACTGCAACTTTGATTGGAGCTAACCGGTAATCAAGCTTCATAACAGCTCGCTTCTCCATCTCGCCCTTTGAGTTAGGGGCTTCATCCTCTGTAAAGGCATCCATCATGAAGGTGAGTGTGCAGCGATCTACACCAGCTGCAGGCTCAATAACGTATGGGACCCAACGTTCATTCTTCTCTTGATCAAACCATGAGAGATCTTTGCCGGATGCAGCACCATGTGCTTTGAGGTCAAAATCTGTACGGCTGGCAATACCCTCAAGCTCGCCCCACTCAGTGCCATTGAATTCGAATTTGTACTCAATATCAACGGTGCGCTTTGAATAATGCGAGAGTTTCTCTTTCGGGTGCTCGAAGAGGCGAAGGCGATCAGGATTAATTCCAAGGCCGGTGTACCAGGCAAGGCGGGTATCGATCCAATATTGGTGCCACTCTTCATCAGTTCCTGGAACGACGAAGAACTCCATCTCCATCTGTTCGAATTCACGAGTGCGGAAGATGAAGTTTCCTGGTGTAATTTCATTACGGAAAGATTTACCAATCTGACCGATACCAAATGGCGGCTTCTTCCGAGAAGTCTGTGCGACGTTATCAAAGTTGATAAAGATTCCTTGAGCCGTCTCAGGGCGAAGGTAGGCAAGTCCGCTCTCATCTTCAACTGCGCCAAGATAGGTTTTGAGAAGACCAGAGAATTGCTTAGGTTGGGTGAACTTCCCTTTATTGCCACAGTTCGGACAATTAACTTCATCCATCGATGCAGGCGGGCGACCATTCTTCGCTTCAAACGCCTCTTCAAGATGATCTGCGCGGTAACGCTTATGACATTCTGTGCACTCTGTCAGCGGATCGGTAAAAGTTTCAACGTGTCCAGATGCTTCCCAGACTTCGCGAGCAAGAATGACGCATGAATCAAGACCAACAACATCTTCACGACCTTGAACCATGGCACGCCACCATTGACGTTTCACATTGTTCTTGAGTTCAACTCCAAGTGGGCCGTAATCCCATGAGGCGCGCAATCCGCCATAAATTTCTGATGATGGATAAACAAATCCTCGACGCTTTGCAAGGCTAACGATTGTCTCTAAACGGTCTGCGGCCATTGATTTTCTCCTCCGGCTGGCTGTCGGCTTGTACTGGTCTTGCAGGCTGCAAGGTAATTAATTTTACCCTGAAATTCTCGGGAACTCTCCAGAATTATGCCTTCCCGAATCGCCGCTCTCGCTCGGCATAAATCTCAATCGCCCGCCAGAGAGTTCTTCGATCAACATCTGGCCAGAGCACATCGAGGAAGACCATCTCGGCGTAAGCCGATTGCCACGGCAGGAAATTCGATGTCCGCTGCTCTCCCGAAGATCGAAGAAAGAGGTCCACATCTCGCATCTGTGGGTTATAGAGATGTTTCGTCAATAATTTCTCGGTGATCTCTTCTGGCTTTAACTTTCGCTTGGCAACTTCACGTGCGATCGCAACTGTGGCATCCACCAGCTCGGCACGACCACCATAATTTACGCACATATTTAATGTGAGGACCCGATTCTTTTCCGTCAACTCTTCCGCTTCTTGCAGCTCGTTGATGACCGATTTCCAGAGTCTCTGTTCTTTTCCGACCCAGCGAATTCGTACCCCTAAATCATTCATCTCATCTCGACGTCTGCGAATGACATCACGATTAAAGCCCATTAAGAATTTTACTTCTTCGGGTGAGCGTCGCCAGTTTTCGGTTGAGAATGCATATGCGCTTATCTCTTTAACGCCGATCTCAATCGCACCATGAAGAACATCGAGCAGAGATGCCTCACCCGCTTCATGTCCTGCTGTGCGTGGCAGGCCACGTTGCTTTGCCCATCGGCCATTTCCATCCATCACAATCGCAACATGTGCTGGTACTTGCTCGGGCTTTAGCTTTGGTGGTTGCGCGCCAGAAGGATGCGTTGTTGGTGGAGTTACCTTGCGAGCCATAGCTACATTCTCTCAACAAGAGGTAGTGAACGTAAACCTCTTTCCAGATGCCACTGTAAATATGCCGCAATGAGCCCAGAAGCTTCACGTCTATTTCGCAACTCTGAATTACTCGCAGCTACCCAATCTCCAGAGAGAAGCGCTGACATCAGTTCTAAAGATTCTGGTGCCGGGGTTGGGGCTGCCGATGGCTTGCAGGTATTACAGACAGACCCGCCTCCAACGAGTGAGAAGAATTTGTGCGGACCCGGAGCATCGCAGACCGAACAATTCGTGAGCGAAGGGGCATATCCGGCTACAGATAAGGAGCGAAGCAGATATGCATCAAGGATCAATGATGGGTCATAACTTTCATATGTCAGTGCTTTAAGCGCGCCTGTGATCAGTAAATATTGTTGCAGCGCAGGCTCATGTTCATTCTGCGTGAAGCGTTCGGCTGATTCCAAAATTGCATTAGCAACTGTCCAGTGTTGATAATTTTCGCTGAGGCGATCGCCAAAGTTTTCAATACTCACTGCTTGCGTCACGGTGTCAAGAGATTTACCCGAATAGAGTTGCAGATCAACATGACTCGTTGGTTCTAGTCGCGCGCCCCAACGTGATTTTGTTCGACGGACACCCTTGGCTACCGCCTTTATACGACCGTGTTCACGAGTGAGCAGAGTGATAATCCGATCGGCCTCCCCCAGTTTCTGGGTTCGCAGCACAACTGCTTGATCTCGATATACCGCCACCCTCAGAAGGTAGTGGTGATTAGCCGCGAAGTCCGCGATTGACCGCCGAAATCACCGCTTTGAGTGCGGCTGTAGTTGTCGATGGATCAATTCCGACTCCCCAGAATGTCTTCCCATCTACTTCACACTCAAGGTAGGCAGCAGCCTTGGCATCGCCACCGGCAGAGAGCGCATGTTCGTAGTAATCCAAAACACGGATCGTCTTATCAACGTAACCAGAAATGATATGAACAAATGCTGCAATTGGACCGTTGCCTGTCCCTGAGAGTGTTTCTACTTGGCCGTTATCAGCAAGTTCGACAGAGAGTTTCACATCTTCATCGAGGTGTGAAGATTGTGAGAGGCCCTTCAAACGGAAACGGCCCCATGTCTTAGCGCCAGAAGGAAGATATTCATCTTCGAAGATATTCCAGAGAGCGCTTGGAGTTACTTCCCCGCCTTCGCTATCTGTCTTGCTCTGCACTACTTGGCTAAATTCAATTTGTAGACGACGTGGAAGATCTAGATGATGTTCATTCTTCATCAAGTAGGCAACGCCACCTTTACCCGATTGGCTATTAACGCGAATCACCGCTTCATAGGATCGGCCAATATCTCGTGGATCGATCGGTAGGTATGGAACTGCCCATGTGTGTTGATCGATATGCACCCCTGCTGCAGCGGAGTCGATAGCCATATGATCAAAACCTTTTTTGATTGCATCTTGGTGAGAGCCAGAGAATGCAGTGAACACTAGGTCTCCACCATAAGGGTGGCGCTCTGGTACTCGAAGCTGGTTGCAATATTCAACGGTTCGGCGGACTTCATCGATATTCGAGAAATCAATGTGTGGGTCAATACCGTGGCTAAACATATTTAAACCAAGCGTGACAAGACAAACATTTCCAGTTCGCTCACCATTACCAAAGAGAGTTCCCTCAATTCGATCTGCTCCCGCAAGATATCCAAGCTCAGCAGCGGCTACGCCAGTGCCACGATCGTTGTGCGGATGTAGTGAAAGTACGACGCTATCGCGATACTTCAGATTGCGGTGCATCCATTCAATCGAATCTGCATAGACATTTGGTGTAGCCATCTCCACTGTCGCTGGCAGGTTAATAATGGTCTTGTGATCTGGAGTCGGCTTGAAGATATCGTTGACGGCATTACAGACTTCAAGCGCGAACTCGAGTTCAGTTCCGGTATATGACTCGGGTGAGTATTCGAAGAAGATCTTGGTACCGGGAACCATGCTGCGAAGTTCCATACAGAGAGCAGCAGCATCAGTGGCAATCTTTTTAATGCCCTCTTTATCTTGGCCAAAGACAACGCGACGTTGCAAGGTAGAGGTTGAGTTGTATAAGTGGACGACGGCTTGCTTTGCGCCAATAAGGGATTCATACGTCCGGCGGATTAAAGGTTCGCGGGCCTGAGTGAGAACCTGAATAACAACATCATCTGGAATGAGATTCTCGTCGATAATCTTTCGGACAAAGTCGAAATCCATTTGGGACGCAGATGGAAATCCAACTTCAATCTCTTTGTAACCCATAGATACGAGCAACTTGAACATTGCAAGTTTGCGCTGTGAATCCATGGGATCAATAAGCGCCTGATTCCCATCGCGAAGATCTACTGAACACCACTGAGGGGTTTTTGTGATCTGCTTTGTCGGCCAGGTGCGATCTTTGAGATCGACCGGAATAAATGGCGCATAGCGATGCACTGGCATCTTCGATGGGCTCTGCTTGGGGAAAGACATGGCTATATCTTAGAGGATCGGTAAGTACCTGTTGATCTCGTAGGCGCTAACCTGCTTGCGGTACTCATTCCACTCTGCACGCTTATTTCGAAGCACATATTCAAATACTGATTCACCGAGGGTCTCGCGAACGAGCTGTGAACTCTCCATCGCGGCAATCGCTTCATCTAGGCTCGTAGGCAAGGCCGCTGGATTCTCATTATCGGTGAGCTCGTACTTGCCTTCGACTCCCTTTAAACCTGCAGAGATGATCACCGCAAATGCCAAGTATGGGTTGCATGCTGAATCAGGTGAGCGAACTTCAACCCGGGTTGAGTTCTCCTTCAATGGTTTATAGGAAGGAATTCGAACCAGCGAGGAGCGATCGTTGTGGCCCCATGTGACAAATGCTGGAGCTTCACCTTCACCAGATAACCGCTTATACGAATTTACAAATTGATTTGTAATTGCCGTGAACTCACGTGCGTGCTTCAAAATACCTGCGATAAAGGAGCGGCCTACATCGGAGAGCCCGAGCGGCTTTCCTTCTTCGTAGAAGGCATTTGCCTCACCTTTGAAGAGCGAGAAGTGTGTGTGCATTCCAGAGCCAGGGTGTTCGGTAAATGGTTTTGGCATAAAGGATGCGTGCACACCCTGATCTAGTGCAACTTCCTTAATCACATGGCGAGCGGTCATGATGTTATCTGCTGTGCTCAAAGCATCGGCATAGCGGAGATCGATCTCTTGCTGGCCTGGTGCGCCTTCGTGGTGTGAGAACTCAACTGAAATGCCCATTGCTTCAAGCATTGTGATCGCTTGGCGTCTGAAATCTTGTCCGACAGATGTTGGGGTGTGATCAAAGTAGCCACCTTGATCAACGGGAATCGGCGCAACTCCGGCTTCTGGTGCATTCTTAAAGAGGAAGAATTCCAATTCAGGATGTGTGTAGCAGGAGTAGCCAAGTTCAGCTGCTCGTTGGAGAGTTCGCTTCAATACATTACGTGGATCAGATTCTGCAGGGCTGCCATCAGGCATTGTGATGTCGCAGATCATGCGAGCAGCACCAGGGGCGGTTGTGCGCCATGGCAAGATCGCAAAGGTAGATGCATCTGGCTTTGCCAACATATCGGATTCAGTTATACGTGCATAACCTTGGATCGAAGAGCCATCAAAACCAATGCCTTCAGCGAATGCGGAGTCGAGTTCGGCTGGAGCAATAGCGACAGATTTTAAAAAGCCAAGGACATCGGTGAACCAGAGACGGACAAAGCGAATCGAGCGCTCTTCTAAGGTACGAAGGACGAACTCTTCTTGTCTGCTGATCTCTTCACTCATGGGGAGAGACTCTCAGGAAATTGTTACGCCTATGTTAAGTGAGTGAGGCTCCGAGACCGTGAGCAGCAGCTACCGCTGCATACATAATCTTTCCATCGTGGATATTTAATCCAGCTGAGAGTGAGGCATCATCGTTGAGCGCACGTTCCCAGCCCTTATTCGCCAGCGCAAGCGCATATTTAATCGTTGCATTAGAGAGTGCATAGGTAGAGGTTGCAGGAACTGCGCCTGGCATATTTCCAACACAGTAATAAAGAGATTGATGAACTGCATACGTTGGATCGGCATGCGTGGTTGCGCGTGATCCTTCAAAGCAGCCGCCTTGATCGATTGCAATGTCAACAAGAACTGATCCCGGCTTCATACGAGCGACGAGTGAATCAGAGACTAACTTCGGTGCCTTTGCGCCAGGAATGAGAACCGAACCGATGACAAGATCGGCATTAAGCAATTCTTCTTCA
>Ga0304729_1002227_pt1 | contig 11851 bp, 11 predicted proteins | sample C_131016_MF_Meta_FD_190475 | JGI IMG/M metagenome (GOLD analysis project Ga0304729, IMG submission 190475) | Freshwater microbial communities from Lake Croche, Canada to study carbon cycling - C_131016_MF_MetaG (v2) (version 2) | ecosystem: Environmental > Aquatic > Freshwater > Lake | place... | reverse complement strand
CTCTTCTTTGTTGCAGGTTCAATACTCTTCTCGTTGGCGAATATTGCACTCTTTGATCGAGTGACTCTGATCGTTGGATTCATTATCGGCTTCTATGGATTTATTCAGCACTTCAAGTTGGATTTCATTCACTGGAATAACCCGTACAACAGCGTGCTATCGACTTTGGGAAACCCTGACTTCGCTGCTGCTGTTATGGCGATCTTCTTGGTGCTGGCATTTGGTCTTGCGATCAATGGCTCGAAGAGTTCGATAGTACGTATCTGGGCTGCAGTGAATATGGTGATTTTGCTTGTCACCATTCTCTTTAGCCAGGTCCGGCAGGGTCTCTTGGCTGGCGCTGCAGGTATTGCAGTCATTGTTATTACGTGGGTACATCAACGTCAGAAGAAGGCTGCTCTTGGTCTTATTGTGCTTACTGCCCTTGGCGGCGCACTCGGATTGATCGCCATGTTAAATCAAGGTCCACTAAAGAGCTTCTTCTATAAGGCTTCTGTGACCTATCGCGGCGACTACTGGCGTGCAGGATTCAGAATGTTTAAGTCACATCCACTCTTTGGTGTGGGACTCGATCGCTATGGCGCGTACTTCCGCCAATATCGTGATGCAGCGCAATCACTTCGACGTGGCCCTGGCATCGTCTCAAACAATGCCCACGACGTACCAATCCAATTGGCTGCAACTGGTGGAATCTTTGTTCTGATCGCGTTCTTGGTTCTTACGATCTTTGTAGCCTGGCGCGGTATGGTCGCGCTGCGATCAAATACTGGAATCAATCAAATCGTTGTTGCAACCTTCTTCGGTGCGTGGGTGACGTACGAGGCTCAGTCCTTTATCTCGATCGATAACGTCGGTATCGCAATCTGGGGATGGATCCTCGGTGGAATTGTTGTCGCGCTCTCTCGCCCTGCGGTTATCGATGCCGTGACCGCGCCAGTGAATGCAAAGATCAATCCAACAAATAAGGCTGCGAAAGCGAAGAAGGCTGGATTTACAAAATCATCAAGCATTCTGGCTCAACCAATGGTCTCTGGTCTGCTCTTTGTGGTGGCTTTTGCAATCTGTATTCCTATGTATCTCTCTGACTCATCATTGAAGACAGCTCGCGGCTATGCTGCGCCAACCTCCGCGAACTTGCCCTCGTATCTACAGATAGTTCGTAAACCTCTGGCTTATGGATTCCAGGATGTGCATGTGAAAGAGAGCGTTGCAATCCTTCTTGCTCAAGCCAATCAACTCCCTGAGAGCAAAGCGAACCTTTTGGCTGTCTACAAGGACGATGCTCGTGGTTACGATGCCTTAAATACTCTCGCACTGATCGCTGAGGCCAATAAGAACTTTGCTGAAGCGGCCGGTTATCGCGAGAAGATGGCAATACTCGATCCGTGGAATTACCAGAATCTCTTGCAGTTAGGTCAAGATCTTAAGCAGGCGGGCGATAAAGCTGGCGCAAAGGCGATAATCGCCAAGATCGACACCTTTGCATCAACGACTCCCGAGGCGGCTACTGCGCATAAGGATTTTGGTTCGCTCTAAGCCGTTAATCTACGCATATGGCGCTAAAGGTAGTGGTGATTGGTCAAGGCTATGTCGGCCTCCCTCTCGCCCTTGCGGTTGCCGAAGTTGGCTGCCAGGTCATTGGATTTGATACCGATAGTGCTCGAGTATCGGGCCTCAATGCAGGCAAATCTCCGATCGGCGATATCTCAGATCAATATATATCGGCCCAATCGATCTACTATCGGGCGTCGAGCAACCTTGCTGATGTCGCAGATGCCGATGTCATAATCCTCTGCCTACCAACGCCACTCGATGAATCACGAAATCCTGATAATTCAATCTTGATTCAGGGCGCACGGGCGGTAGCTCCATACGTTGGAGAGCAGACTCTTGTGATAAATGAGTCCACAGTTTCACCGGGCTTCACTCGGGAAACCCTTGCAGCTATTTTTCCTAATAATGAGATTGCATATTCACCAGAGAGAATTGATCCAGCAAATACAAAGTGGAATGTGAAGAACACCCCGAAGCTAGTTGCTGGGTTAAATGATTCAGCTCGGGCTCGTGCCGTTGAGTTCTATTCAAAGTTCATCTCATCTGTGACCTCGTACTCATCAATCGAAGTTGTTGAAACGGCGAAGTTACTTGAGAACTCATTCCGATTGATAAATATCTCCTTCATCAACGAGATCGCAGATTTCTGCAGCAAGATGAAGATCGATGTCCGTGAAGTCATCGCCGCCGCATCAACGAAGCCATATGGATTTATGCCATTCTTCCCATCAAGTGGTGTTGGCGGACATTGCATTCCAGTTGATCCAAGTTACTTAGCTGCGAAGGCAAAAGAGATTGGCGCATCGACTCGCTTTATAGATCTTGCAAATGAGATCAATCTTTCACGGCCTTCCTACTTTGTGGGAGTAGCAACCGGAATGCTCGGGGCACTTACTTCAAAGAAGATTCTTGTAATTGGTGTGGCATACAAGCCAGATGTTGCTGATGTCCGTGAGACCCCAGCCGACGCTCTGATCTCACTGTTACGCAGCTCTGGCGCTGACGTCGTATGGCATGACCACTTGGTGGGTCAATGGAAGGGTGAAGCATCAGCCGCTTTGACGGCGGGCTATGACTTGGCGATCCTCGTGAACCCACACTCTGGTACTGATTTAGATGCACTTGGATCGATCCCAGTCCTAGATACCCGAGGTGGTTACTAATGAAGTACTTGATCACGGGCGGTGCAGGCTTTATCGGGTCACATCTCTCTGATGCATTAGTGGCCCGTGGGGATAGCATCGTTATCCTCGACAATCTTTCTACCGGTAATCACCACAACATTGAATCTTTGATCGGCAACGACTCAGTAACCTTCTATAGTGGATCGATCTTGGATGAAGTACTCGTCGAGAAATTAGTCTCCGAAGTCGATCACGTCATTCACTTGGCCGCAGCGGTCGGCGTCTTTACGATCGTTAATAAGCCACTTGAATCTCTTCGTATTAATCTCAACGGCACCGAGAATATTCTTGAAGCGGCAGCAAAGTTCAATAAGCCAGCCTTGATCGCGTCATCTTCTGAGATCTACGGCAAGAATGGCGGGGGACCGCTTAACGAAGAGTCTGATCGCATCGTGGGATCACCGCTCAAATCTCGCTGGAGCTACAGCGAAGCAAAGGCAATCGATGAATCACTTGGATATTTCTACTTTAGTGAAAAGGGTCTTCCTGTCCGTCTCGTTCGCTTCTTCAACACTGTGGGTCCACGCCAGGTCGGTTCGTACGGAATGGTTGTTCCACGTTTTGTTGCAGCAGCGCTCAAGGGTGAATCACTTGATGTCTATGGAACTGGTACGCAGTCACGTTGCTTCTGCCACGTAGCGGATGCTGTTGCAGGGCTCATCAGTGTGATCGATTCGGATGTGACAATCGGCCAGGTCTACAACATTGGAAATGACCACGAGATCTCAGTCGAAGAACTCGCAAAGAAGGTTATTGCTCAACTTGGATCGGCCTCCGCCATCAATAAGAAGTCCTATGAAGATGCCTACGGCGCGGGATTTGAAGATATGCAGCGTCGCATCCCAGATATCTCTAAAATTAAGGCCACAACCGGATGGGCACCACAGCGCTCACTTGAGACGATCATCGACGATATTGCGGGGTACTTAAAGCATGCAGGTCTATGACTCGGCGGCGAAGCAGCTCCCGGTAATCACCCCACTGAAGGGCGTCTGGGAGAAGCGATCCCTGCTTAAGCTCCTTGTGGCTCGCGACCTGACGGTCCGCTACAAGCGCTCGGTCATCGGTATCTGGTGGTCTCTGCTTAACCCACTCTTCACCACAGCGGTCATGTTCTACGTCTTCAACACCGTCTTTAAAGCACGACTCCCAGATGGTCAATCATTCTTGCCATATCTGCTTTCGGGTGTGCTCTGCATGACGCTCTTCAACCAGGGCCTCACAATGGCGGCGGACTCGATCGCAACCGGTGCCGGCGTATTGACCAAGGTCTATGTCCGACCAGAGATCTTCGCCTTCTCAGCGACCATCTCTTCTGCGATCAACTTCCTCTTTGGACTTGTCCCACTCACTGTTGTGCTTCTTATCTTTGGAAAGCATCCAGGATTGAAGACGCCACTGCTCTTGGTCTTTATGCTCTGCATGACGCTCTTCACGACTGGCCTTGGGTTGATGCTGGCGATCGCATATGTGAACTTCGATGACTCACGATCTTTGATCAGCATCTTCTTGCTCGCGCTGCAATATATGACCCCGGTCTTCTATCCGATCACTGCACTTGGACCACATACCCAGCGGGTCATTCGACTCAACCCTTTGACGTCGTACCTACAAATATTTCGCGATGTCTTTGGTGGTAATGCTGCTTCAACAATGCACGAATGGTTGATGATGATCGGGACCTCGCTCTTTATCTTTGTACTTGGCCTCTACGTATTTGGCCGCACCTGGCCAAAGGTGGTGGCAAAGTTATGAGTAGAGAGATCATCGTCGAAGGCACAGATATTGCATTGGCATACCGTCGTACTCGCCATCGCGTCTCTTCACTCAAGCAGACTGCGATCGACACAATCAAACGTCGCATGGCCTACGAAGATTTCTACGCACTCAATGGCGTCTCCTTCGAAGTCGCACGTGGTGAGACCCTCTCGGTCATTGGCCGCAACGGCGCCGGAAAATCAACGCTTCTTAAGGTCCTGGCCCGAGTACTTCCTCCAACCTCAGGTCGCATTATCGTTCGCGGCACTGTCGCCCCAATGATCGAACTTGGCGCTGGCTTCAACCCAGAACTCACCGGCGCCGAAAACATCATGCTCTACGGCACTCTCCTTGGCCGCGATAGCAAGACGATGCAATCACGTATCGAAGCGATCGCCGACTGGGCCCAGCTCACCGAGCACCTCGATATCCCAATCCGCGCTTACTCATCGGGCATGGTTGCTCGACTCGCCTTTGCAACGGCGACCGATGTGACGCCAGACCTACTCCTCATTGATGAGGTTCTCTCCGTCGGAGATGAGGATTTCCAAGCGCGATCAAAGGCTCGTACCGCAGAGATGATGAATGGTGGTTGCGCCGTAGTCCTCGTGACCCACGATCTCAATACCGTTCAATCGATGGCGACCCGTGCGCTCTATCTCGATCATGGAACGATGCGTGCGACCGGTAAGCCGCAAGATGTTATCGACGCTTATCACGCAGATCTTCGATAAATCATCATGAAAGTCCTACACGTTATCGCCCGTATGAATGTCGGCGGAACAGCGCGATACGTGGGGGATTTAGTCTCTGAAAAACCTGGCGGCCACCAGACACTTCTTGCAACAGGATTTGTTCAAGGATCTGAAGTGGAAGACGATTGCGTCAAAGGTCTTCCAGTAGTTCGCATTCCATCGATGGGCCGATCAATTAATCCGGTCGCAGATCTTCGCGCCTACTTTGAATTAAAGAAAGCGATCCGTGAATATCAACCAGATATCGTGCACTCACATACCTTTAAAGCTGGCTTACTCGCACGATTAGTCCCAGGGTCACATAAGCGAGTACATACCTTCCACGGACACCTCTTCGATGATCAAAGTTTTAGCTCAATTCAAAAGTTTGTCATCACCTGGGCTGAAAGATTTAACGCCAGACGATCTGATCTCTTAATCAGTGTGGGTTCAAAGGTCGGTGTTGAACTTCGTGCAGCAAGTATCGGTACTGATAAGCCATGGGTCTCGATCGCTCCCGGCGTGAAGCCACTCGCTACGACTACCTATAGCGGAGATTTTGTTGTGGGCTGGATGGCTCGTGTGACCTCAGTGAAGAATCCGATGCTGGCATTAGAAGTCGCACGATCATTGCCTTCGATCAACTTCGTGATGGCCGGTGGTGGTGATCTCTTGGATGAGATTCGAGCAGCAGCACCTGCCAACCTCAACGTCATCGGTTGGGCCGATGCAACGCAGTTCTGGTCATCCGTATCTGTAGCGCTCAGCACCTCAGATAACGAGGGAATGCCGATCGCCTTGATCGAGGCACAGCTCGCCGGGATTCCAGTCATTGCCACTGATGTCGGGTCCAATGCCGAAGTTATTGAAGATGGGGTCACCGGCTTTGTCTGCATGAAGGATCGCGATCAACTCGTTGCGGCAGTTCAACGCCTGGCTGATGATGCCGGCCTACGTCAGAAGATGGGGAAGGCCGCATCAGAGCGAGCACTCCAACGTTTTAGCCCTGCGCTCATGCTCGAATCTCATGCCAAGGCATATGTGGCATTATTCAGACCTACCGCCTAGGCGGCTCCCCATAATCTCTCAGGTTAGGCAGGTTTAATCCGCTTATGAGTATCGGTAAGCGCTACAACGCCGACTGGGCATCGATTGTCCTAGGGCTAGGCCTTGGCCTCACCGCAGCGCTCTACCTCGAGAGTACCCATGCATCGGATTGGAATTCCGTCTATCCGATCGTCACATCGATCAGCCGCATCTGCGCACTCCTCGGTTCGTACCTCGCACTCGTCGGACTCGTCTTAGTCTCACGTATCTCTTTCATCGAACGATCTATCGGTCACGATCGCCTCGTTATCTGGCATCGCAAGCTCGGCCCATACTCGCTTTACTTGATTACCTTCCACGTCTTCCTTGTCTCAATCGGCTATGCCGCAAATGATCACGCGAAGATCGGCGTCGAAATCTGGCGCATCGTGGTGAAGTATCCATGGATGCTTCCTGCAAGCGTCGCCTTCATCTTCTTCGCTGCCGCCGGTATCACTTCATATAAGAAGGCGCGCGCCAAGATGTCGTACGAGACCTGGTGGACCATCCATCTCTACACCTATCTTGCAATCGCGCTCTCCTTCATGCACCAAGTCCTTACTGGTCCAATGTTCATCGGCCATCCATTGAACAAGGCGTATTGGACTGGGCTCTATCTCGCTGCGGCTGCGGTCATTATTCTCTGGCGCATTGCGATTCCGATGGTGCGCTCGCTTCGCCACAATCTTCGCGTTGAACAAGTCGTTGTTGAAGGACCCGGCGTTGTCTCGATCATCATGAAGGGCCGTGGCCTCGATCGACTTGGCGCACAAGGCGGACAATTCTTTAGCTGGCGCTTTATCGCACCAGGACAATGGTGGATCTCCCATCCATATTCACTTTCAGCAGCGCCAACCAAGCACCATATGCGTGTGACGGTAAAGGCCCTTGGTGATGCGTCGACCGATGTCATCAACCTCAAGCCTGGTACTCGCGTCTTCTTCGAAGGTCCTTATGGCACCTTCGTTGCATCGAAGGCGACTCGCGGCCATGTCACATTGATCGGTGGCGGCGTTGGTATCACACCACTTCGCGCCTTGATGGAAGAGTTTGATCCGACGATGGAGATCGACGTTCTCTTCCGTGCATCTGTGGAAGAAGATCTCGTACTACGTCGTGAGCTCGACTCACTTGCCGATGCTCGCGGTGCGAGAGTGCATTACTTGGTGGGATCTCGAAAGATTCATCCAATGAATGCGAAGTACATTATGAAATTTGTTCCAGCCTTCCGCGATTCTGATGTCTATGTCTGTGGACCAACACCATTGGTCGAAGCAGTCCGTGAGGCAGCGCAATCTTGCGGTATTCCAAAGAACCGCTTCCACGACGAAGCATTTGAATTCCACGCGGTATAAAGGAGATATGAGATGGGCGCAAAGAGAGTAATGCTGATCGCTGGTGGAACCATCGGCGGCCTGGGTGCAGTCCTATCGATCACGCCACCACAATTTGGTTCGGCTACATCAAACGGTGGCGGGCTATTAGGCGGCGGGTCAACAACGACAACAACTCCTGCTCCAACCACAACAACTACTCCAACCCCGACTGCGACCACCACAGCTCCGACTCCAGCTGCAACCGCAACGAAGAAGGCAACTGCTTCAACTCCCGCTCCAGCAGCGACTACTGCAACCCCAACTCCTGCGAAGGCGAAGCCATCAGGCACTTTTAGCGGGAATACTTCACAGACTCGCTTTGGTCCAGTCCAGGTTCAGATCACTGTCGTTGATGGCAAGATCACTGCAGCAAAGGCACTTCAGTACCCAAATAATGATTTCCGCTCACAGCAGATCTCACAGCAAGCGATTCCATACTTGGTACAAGAGACGCTTGCAGCTAACTCGGCCAATATCCAGGGCGTCGGTGGCGCTTCATACACCTCACAAGGTTGGTACGACTCACTCGTCAGCGCGCTAGCTAAGGCTGGTATGTAATGACTCTGGCTCGTGTTCGAGCCGAGATTCACACCTGGGGAACGGTGATCTTCATCGATGCCTCAAGTGGAAAGATTTCAGAGCCACAGATCCAATCTGCGATCGATGAAGTACGCGATTTCCTCTACGAAGTAGATGAAGTCTTCTCAACCTACAAAGAGAACTCCCAAGTCTCACGCCTTCGTCGTGGCGAGATCGCCATCACTGAGTGCACACCAGATCTCCAAGAAGTATGGACGCTCTGCGCATATGCCAAGCAAGTCACTGATGGATCCTTCGATCCGTGGTGCGTCGAAGGTGGCTTCGATCCATCAGGTTATGTAAAGGGCTGGGCATCAGATCGTGCGATCGCGATGCTCAAGGCTGCCGGTGTCGAACATATTCAGATTAATTCAGCCGGAGACCTCTCACTCGCAGGTGGGGTAGAACCTGGTAAGCCATGGTCGATCGGCATCAGACATCCAGAAGAAGCCCACACAGTCGTGAAGGTCTTTGATATTACCGACGGCGCAATCGCAACATCGGGTACATATGAACGTGGTGCTCACATTAAAGACCCACACACAGGACTCATTGCGATCGGTGCTCGATCAGCAACTGTCTATGGCCCAGATGGCGGTATCGCCGATGCGCTAGCGACAGCGTTGATCGTGGCAGGCAAAGATGGGGCATATCTATTTCAGAAGCCCGAACTAGCTGGATATCACTGCTGGGTAATCGAGCGCCATAGCGATGAAGCGTGGTCGATCTAGACCTTCGAAGTGATTAAGTGGCGCTACTTTGAGAGCGAAGTCAGGTGGGCAAGCTCGTCACCGCTGAGCTCTACAACCTGAACAATCTCCTTGAGCTGATCAGCGTTACGAGCCGATGCGATCGGTGTCGTGACACCAGTCTGCGCACGAAGCCACGCAAGTGAGATAGCAGAGACCGAACAACCATGGCTCTTTGCAATATCGCGAAGCGCATCGACAACAGCCCAACCACGATCGTTCTGGTAAACAGTTGTGTCGCGGGCGCTGCCCTCGATCTTCACACCAGGTGCGTACTTGCCAGATAAGAATCCCTTAGCAAGACCGTAGAACGGTGCGCCCCAGAGGCCATTCTTCTCAACAACTGCTGCAACATCGCTCTCGTACTCATTTCGATCGAGCAAGTTATAAAGATTCTGAAGGCCGGTGTACTTCGCAAGACCATTTGCGGCCGAGACATCAAGTGCTTCCTGAAGGCGAGCACCGGTGTAATTAGATGCGGCGATATAGCGGACCTTGCCAGAATTGATGAGATCAGTGAATGCCTGAAGGGTTTCGGTGAGTGGCACAGTCTCATCATCAGAGTGTGCGTAGTAAACATCGATGTAATCAGTCTGAAGCGCAGCGAGTGATTCATCTACTGCAGCCTTGATATTGGCAGCAGATAACCCTGGACGAGTTGAGAGCTTTGAAACTTTGGTAGCAATCACCATCTGATCGCGATTGCCCTTGGACTTCATCCACTCTCCGATAATCGCTTCTGAGTCATGGCCACTATTTCCCGGGACCCACTCTGAATACATATCTGCGCTATCGATGAAGTTTCCGCCATGTGCGGCGTAGGCATCGAGGACGCCGATCGACTCCGCTTTCGTTGCAGCCCCACCCATGATGTTGGTGCCAAGGCAGAGTGGGTGGACGTGCAGGTCAGTTGACGGCAAGACGATGTGTGAGGATTCCATGCGGGGATTCTAATAGAGTAAGGCCATGACAACCGGGGGCTTCTCCAGCGCAGAACTCGCTCTTCAAGAGTCCGCTCTTACGCTCACCCACCTCGATACCGCTGCCGCGCTGGCTATTGGCGAGATCGCATTGAAGATGGCACACGAACGCGATTTAGCGGCTGCGATTGAAGTCCGAATCGGTGATTGGATCATCTTCCACGCCGCACTTCCTGGTACAGATAGCGGAAATGATTCATGGATCGCTCGTAAGGCCAGAGTTGTGGCTCTTACCGGCCATTCCACTATGTACGAACGCGTGAAGGCAGAAGAAGCGGGCGTCGATTGGTATGAAGCTAACAACGCTACTGAAGCAACTCATGCGATTCATGGTGGAGGAATTCCACTCATTGTTGAAGGCGTCGGTCAGCAAGGAACACTTTTGATCAGCGGTCTGCCACAAGTCGACGATCACTTACTTGGCGTAGAAATTCTTACTCAGTATTTAGCTGTACAAGGTTCGAAGCAACCAGAAGGAGAAGGCAAGTGAGTAATCCAATCTGGGTGGCGGGTGAAGTCTTGATCGATCTCATCCCACAAAAAGATGGCGGACGCCTTGCGGTTGTTGGAGGCGGGCCAGCAAATACTGCAAAGGCACTTGCTCGACTCGGAATGGATTCATACTTTATCGATGGCATGTCGACCAACGAGTACGGTCAGCAAGCCAAAGCGGAGTTCATCGCTGATGGTGTCAAGTTAGATTATGTGAAGTTCTCGGATAAGCCGATGTGTCTTGCAACAGTGACACTCGATGAATCAGGTTCTGCGTCCTATGAATTCCTCATTGATGGAACCGCGACCTTTGACTTCCAACGCGAGTGGTTACCAAATCCTGTTGTAGGAAATCCTGCGGTCTTCCATATCGGAACACTCGTTCCATTGATCGAACCTGGCGCGTCAGTGCTCTTTGAGTGGGCGCAAGAGATCAACCAGGTCGCACCAATTGTTTTTGACCCAAATGTTCGCCCATCGGTTGTGAGCGATCGCGCCCGCTATGAATCAATCGTCCGCAAATGGGCGTCATTGGCTAACATTGTGAAGCTTTCCGAAGACGATATCGCCTGGCTCTATCCAGGTCGCCTACAAGAAGAAGTCGCTGCCGAATGGTTATCCATGGGCGTTGATCTCGTTGTCATCACCCTCGGTTCTGAAGGTCTCCTTGGTATCACACGTCAGGGATCGGTAAAGGTTCCGGGAGTGAAGATCACGGTCGCAGATACAGTCGGAGCTGGCGATACCGTTGGTGCAATCTTGGTTGAAGGTGTTGTGAAGTATGGCGTCGCAGGTCTTATCGGTGAAACTCTCAAAGAAGTCCTTACTCGTGCAGCAGCAGCGGCCGCAATCACATGCAGTCGTGCCGGTGCCCAACCTCCTTACCTTCATGAATTGGATAAGTAATGCAACATATTGATGGCTCTGAGATCTCTGTCGCAATCGATCTTGATCAAGGGGCACGAATCGCATCTCTTCAATGGCGCGATCTCCAGTTCGCAGTTCCATTCCGCGGAACACCGCTCTCATGGGGTTGGTATGCAATGGGTCCATGGGCTGGTCGTATCGCTGATGGAATCTTGTATGACGAGAACGATCAAGAGATCACATTGCCAACTACCTGGGCCGCACCGCACGCAATCCATGGCTTTGGTTTCACTGGATCGTGGGAAGAGACCGGCAGCGGCTCTGCACGATTCGCTCTCCCTGCACCGTACGAAGGTGCATACCTCGAACAACGCATTGAAGTACTCGATGATGCGGTTCGCTGGACCCTTGAGTACGAAGCTAATGGTTGCACGCTGCCTGCCTGGTTAGGTTTTCACCCATGGTTCCCACGCGAACTCGAACGCGGGGGAG
>Ga0304729_1002226_pt1 | contig 11856 bp, 29 predicted proteins | sample C_131016_MF_Meta_FD_190475 | JGI IMG/M metagenome (GOLD analysis project Ga0304729, IMG submission 190475) | Freshwater microbial communities from Lake Croche, Canada to study carbon cycling - C_131016_MF_MetaG (v2) (version 2) | ecosystem: Environmental > Aquatic > Freshwater > Lake | place... | reverse complement strand
AATTGTAGAAACACCAGTTGTGGTAGAAGAAGCAAAGGTTGAGGAACCAGTAACAGAAGCTTAAGATTAGATCTTGAGTTTTGTAAGGCACCTCAAAAGGGTGCCTTTTTTTTATCTAAAAAAGTTTTTTACATATAACTGCAATCAGGTTATATTAGACAGGTAAGGTATGAGAAATTGCACACCAACCAGTAACCACGGTTCAGCAGGTGCAATTCGTTTTTAGTTCTTTTGGTTTCTAGTTCAGTTCAACACGTACGTGCTGTGTGATGGTGAGCGTGATTCAGGTCATGATTAGGGGGTAAGTCTTTTGACCTTGGAGTTCGAAGCACCTTGAACGTATGTGCAGATTGACCATCTGCAATTGCACAGCATACTGAACTTTTTTGGTCGATTAGAATAGTGGTTATTTCGCCTCCCTGTCACGGAGGAGATTATATTAGATAAGTAAGGTTGGTTCAAAATGATAAAGTGTAAGAATTGTGGTTATCCTGTAATTAGATTTTCTTCGTTGTCATTTGGAAGGAAGCAGTGTAAATGCTGTGGTACTATTTACACGGCAGCACAGATTAAGAAATAAATACTTTGACGGTTCGATCCCGGCATTGACCGTATCTTGCTCTCATAGTGTAGTGAGAGCATTTTGTGCGCTTGTCGTATAACGGCTAAGCTCGACATGGTGAATTGAGATCTGAGTGACGTTAAGTGTAATGGCCATGCACGCCGACGATTAAGTCGGAGGATCTGGGTTCAAATCCCGGAAACGTTATAGACCGCCTGGTTGATCGCCCTAGAGGTACGAGACCAGTGTCGAAAATTGTATGGACGCTAGGTTGGAGTTAATCGCCGAAAACCGTTAGAATGATTATCTACGGTAAGCCTAGTTCTTGGATGCATCGTGGGTTCGATTCCCACCCATACAATCCCCTCGAACATGTAGAGGTAAAATATATGAGGTTTCCCTATCGCGGAGGAGATCCAGGGTTCGAACCCGGTCCTCCGCTCATTTTCTAAGCGCTTTTTGCCACTTTAGCTCAGGGGTAGAGCAGGGTTTTTGTAAAGCTCAGGTCGTGCGTTCAAATCGTACAAGTGGCTATAATGTTTCCTTGAAGAGGGTAAAGTGTATGTTATATTAAACATACTATGAACATATTTTTTCTAAATGAAGATCCGGTATTAGCTGCACAAGATCAGGTTGATAAGCATGTGGTTAAAATGATTACCGAAAGCAATCAATTGCTCTCAACTGCGCATCACTTATGTCCTTCTGCAGATTATGGAGTTATTAAAGATCAGATTTATAAGAAAACACATACAAATCATCCATCTTCCAAATGGGCTCGTGAATGCTTTTTGAATTATGCGTGGTTAACTACGCATACAAAAGCGCTGTGTATAGAATATACTCGGCGGTATGGTAGACGTCATGCAGGTGAAGATAAAGTTGACTTCTTAACCACTCATATACCAAATATTCCATTTTCAACTAATGGCACACTAATGCCATCATGTATGGATGATGAATACAAAGTGTTTAGCAATCCTAAAACCTCTAATGAGGTAGTTATTAACTATCGTAATTATTATGCTAAAGGCAAATCACATCTTCATTCATGGAAAAACAAAGCTAAGCCTGATTGGATCTAGAACTACTAATTTGAATGGAGGACAGCAGGTTGTCGCCTGTTGACAAAGATTAATTCACTTTGTCTAACTCCTCTTTTATACTAATTATACATAGTCGCGACAACGACTTAAAAGGGAAAAACGAATTATGTTATTTATATGTCCTATTTGCTCTAAAGCTTTTGAAAAAGCTTACGAGATTTATCATCACAAAGATGCTCATGATAAATCACTTTATATTAACGAACCATTTGTTTATAAAGCAAAAACTCTTATACCAAAAAAACTAAATAATAAGTTTGAAGTAATTAAGAATAATCACAATGGGTATGTGTATAGAATGCAATGCTCTTTTAAATTTGATGTATTTTTATTTCCAAACGAATTTGATTGTTTTTTAATTAAACAATATGGATGGTTTTCTTATAAAAATAAGATTGGAGCTTCAAGAGACCACATGTTAAGTGTTTCTTTTGGTTACAAAAATAATATTGATCCCAATATTATTAGTCATCCTGCAAATTGCAAAATAATGCTTCAAAGAGAAAATGGTAAAAAATATAATAAATGTTCCATTAGTTTAATGGAATTAATTAATAGAATAGATTCATGGAATGAAAAGTATCCTGAATTTAAAAAAGAAAATAAAGGAGGTTACTTATGATTATGAGTTTGATTGTAATAGGTGTTATGATAGGATTAGTTACCGCCATGGGTTACTATGCGCACTCTCAAAGAGATAGTATGTTTGATCGTATCAACGAAATACCAGAAAAAGACATCTATTATTAATTTACAAATAAGAAAGTCTCCATTATATTAGATAAGTAATGGAGAATGCAGTGTATTGTAATAGCCAACAGGTCGAGTATAAAGGGTTCATCATTCATACTGAGTGGTCGGCCCCCATTTTCAAAAAAGGCAAAGATGGCGTTGTAACACGCGATTGGAATCTTGTAGGCTTTTACTTAAAGTCACCAAATCTTAAATCCAAAAACTTAAGTGCCATAAAGAAAAAAATTGACAGAATCATTAAGAAAGCCAGAGGTCCTGAGGTTTTCAAAACCAAAAAAACAAATAAGAAATCTTTTTTACAACCAGTGCAGTTTCCATTATATTAGAAAGGTAAGGAGAGAAAATGAGTACTCGCGGTGCGTATGGTTTTAGAATGGGTGGAAAGCAGTGGATTGTTTATAATGACTGTGATTCCTATTATAGAGGTCTTGGTCAGAATGTAGCCAATTGGGCTACCAAGCACAGTCCTGAAGAGGTGGCTAGGGTTCTTCCAATCATTGAGTTTGATGAGAATTATGAAGAAAAGCAAGACATTTTGTTTCCATTCATTGTCACCAAGAAAATGTCTGATGACTCATTCTTTATCGATGACACTCGATTTTGTGAATACTACTATATTCTTGACATTGATCAGCGTAAGATGATTGCTGTAAGTCGTCATTATAAGTGTGAACTGGATATTGCATGGGGAGATAACACCGCCACAGACTTCAAGGCTGCTTATCAAGCGATCAAAGAAAATATTGCTTAAAGCAAGGAATGTGAAATGGAAGATCAAAAATATAAATATAATGGTGTTAAGGCTCATCAGGCAGTAACATATATGTGTACAGGATGTGGAAAAAGTGTGCTGTTAATTACAGGAGGACATGGAAGGTGTGAGTATTGTGAACATGGTGTTCATACTTTTATGTTAGAACGGCCACGACCTACAACATATATTTGTAAATATTGCGGATATACTTCGTTATTAGCAAATAGCGGTATGTGTTCAAGTAGTCCTTGGAAATATCACAGTTACATTTAAAAAGTCTCTCCTTACAGGAGCATGCTTGGTCGTTGGCTAAGCATGCTCCATTTTTTTCTAAAAAAAAGTTTTTACAAATAACCAAGATGCTATTATATTAAACTGGTAAGGAAGAAAAAATGAATATGCAACTAATGTACGAGATGAATAATAAGTTGAACGGAGCAATCACCAATGAATTGGTTCGTCTTCAACTAAATCTTTGTCCATTTTGTGGTGATATACCTGGATCATTTAGAGATGCGCTTTCTGCCAAAGAATATCGCATAAGCGGTATGTGCCAAAGCTGCCAAGATCGCGTTTTTGGAGGCGAAGAATGACCAAGCAAGAGTTCTTTAATGAGTGCAAAAATCATGACTGGACCTATAGTTATAGTGACGATGGCCGAGTTTATCGTCAGGGTGAAGCGGCTGATAACAAACTAAGAGCTAAAACAAAGACAGATCCTGTTTTTGAAAACATTCATACTGCCTGGTACAATTACGTTTGGAGCGGTCCTCATCGCAATACTGAGCGTCTTCCTGTGCCTAAACTTGAAGATTTTTAATTAAAAATCTTTTTTACAAATAACCGCAACTTTGTTATATTAGACTGGTAAGGAGAAAACAATGACTAAGGAAAAAATCAAGGAATTGGTTGCAAGCATCGAGATTGGCACACCTGCTTCTGGTGGTTGCTGGACTGATACCTATCCATTTGTAGTGGTTCGTAAAACCCCACAAAAGCTCTTTGTTCGCGAAGTTGAACACGGAAAAAATCGTGATCAGTGGCCAAGTCAAGACTTTGAAGTCTATCTTGATAAACCAATTGGTCCGGAAATTGCGGTTAGCGTTTCGTCAAAAGGCGGATGGCGTGGGACCAACGGCTTTAAGTTTGGTCTTGGTGCTGCTATATATTATCGGGATCCAAGTTTCTAAATGAGCTACAAAGACGAGCGCATGGCAGAGTTTTATAACGCTGTTAGCAAAATCATTGGATCTTTTGTTGGAGCCATTCTCGTAGCTATTGTTGTGATTGAGTTTACCAGACACCTATGAAAATTATCATTGAGTTTTTTAGCCTTATGAAAAGAATTATTGCAACTGCAATAGGCTCTATCATTATTGCTATCATCTTGATTTTTAAGAAATAAAAGTTTACATTTTTATTGCCTCATATTATATTAAACCATGTAAGGAGATATCTCATGGTAGTTAACACTGGATAATATATGACAGAAAAACGTGCAAAAAAAGTGCATAAAAGATTAAAATTAAAAAAGCTATATGATCCCATACTTCTTGAATACAATAGCTATGCAAAAGCATTAGGTAGTCGTATTGAAGAATTGCGTCGTTTATATCTTAAGATTATTATCAGCATTCTTGTTGTTCCTCATACTGACATGTATCTATTCAAAGAATACTTCAAATTATGGCGTCATAAAGTAGTCTATGAAACTCAAGAATCAGAACTTCCCACGCGCACTGGCCATTATTTTGGCGATGTAGCGTCACGATTCGTTGCTATCTGGCGTGAATATGCATACATATGGATCGTATATCGTGCAGCCTGGCACATGTTATGGATAAAGTTTTGGGCTCCACTCTGGCGAGTTCTACATCTTAAGACGCCGCTGGATCAGTTTGGCGGACTAAAAGACTAGTGATTGCAGAAAAAAAACTTAAAAAAAGTTTTTACAAATAGCGTGCTAACCGTTATATTAGACTGGTAAGGAGAACAAGGAATATGAAAAAGGACAAGATTTTTTACACCAATGGCAATGCCCGCAGTCAGGTACTAGCCTGGAAAGAGGGCGTGGTAAGCCGGCGATTAGGCGTGGCTGAGACCGAAGTTTTTGATTTCAATGCCATGGGCAAGATCAGAGCCAAGCGAAGCAATGAGCTTCTCTGGAAAGTTGCGCTGCAACCAGGTTATTTCTTTCCTGATGGTCGCAAGGTTGTTCACTTTGAAAACGTAAACGATGCTTGCATTGTCATGGACGAAATCATTCGCGCTGACTGGGTTAATCGTATCATCATGGAAGATCAGGGTCTGGATTTAAGCGCTAGCGAAGCCAAGATTGCGCTCATGCTAAAGCGTTTCGCTCCCAAAAGTGAGACACTGGTGAGTGAAACCTTTGTGACATCGGTGTTAGCTCGAGCTCGCAACGAGGCGCAACTCCTAGCAGTTTGAAATACAGGGGCATCGCACGATGCCCCTTTTCGCCGTATATAGGTGCAAGCCGTATATAGGTGCGCGCGCTTGTATTAATATAAGCCATTACTTTTGTAAAAAAAAATATTTAAAAAGATTTTTTACAAATAATCCAAAAGTCATTATATTAGATAAGACAGGAGAAAACTGATATGAAAACAATACATCTGGATAAAGCCAAGATTCTGGCTGCGCATTATCCTAGTGGAAGTCTTTTTAGGCGCTCCAACGACAGTGTAACATTCATTCCCAATTACATCAGACTTGATATAAAGGGACGAAAAACGCGTATTGGTAAACTATTATCAGCAATTCAAGCGCATCCTTTTTTGAATAGAATCCAATTGGCAACAGTTTGTGGTTTTAGATCTCGACCTAACTATCAAATGCAAATTCTGCTGTGGTCCAACCTTATAGAGTATGATAAACAACTTAAAGGATATAAACTTGGTAAAGCTTTTTTGGAGTAAACGGTTATGAATAATGAAACAGACCTAAACAATCGCGCTGCGGTATTGCGAGCAGCGTTTCCTGAGTTGAGACACGGTCAAGCGCTAATGATTGCGTTGCGTGATAGGTATCCAGAACTGTATGTTCGTTTCACTGGGTCTGACGCAGACTGCTATTATAGCGATAGTCGAATACCGCAGTTTGTCTCAGCGCTGCCACTTCAGGACGCAGTCTGGAACTAACCGACCCTATAAATAGGAAATCGGTTTCATCGCTGCGGTTAAGCGGCCACATAAAAAAATAAAAAAACTTTTTACAAACAATCAGAAAAAGATTATATTAGAAACATGAAGAAACAGAACGATAGCGTATATATTAGATCAAATGGTGGCGCCACTGCAGCCTATCCGCACTCTCGCAGTGGAAGACGACGATTATACTGCCGCGGAAGTTTCACTCGCTGGGCGCAGCTGGTGATTGCAATCTCAGCCGATCCGCATCACAGTGCTGCACACTATTATGGCGTGGTATATGGCCGCGAGCGGCGCGGTGGCGTCAGCAACAGTGTGTTTGCGATCATAAGCAGCGAGGGCTGGGCCACATATGATGCAGCTCGTCGCACATGGAGCGCGGGTCCACACTATCCATTCTAGCACAGAGTGCAATACCAGGCGTCTCGCGCCGCGGTAACGCTACTAATGGCGCTGAGCAGAGATAATGGTGGTAAGCATGTGGTCAAAAAAATTGCTGCAAAAAAATAGCAATTTTTTTTACAGACTCTGCGGCAGCGATTATATTAGACTGGTAAGGAAGATACAAGAATGCAAAAGACACAGACTGCGTACAAGATCGAGACCAAGCTGCCGCAGAACAAAATCCACGTTGAACTTGGAGATCGTTACAGCGTCTACTTTCACGAGGAAGGGAATAAGACCTTTATGTCAACCCTTTATCCTCACTGCTTGAAAACCTTTTGGGAAGGTTATGCAAGGCCTTACGACACACATATCAAGACCTGGGCTGATTATGAAAAGGCCCGCATCACCTTTGAAGTCCCAGGAGCTTATTAATGTTTTTGACAAAGTTTGATCTGTTTTCAGTTACTGTTGTAGAGCCTAAGGTTAAGAAGCAGAAGTTTCATGTGATTGCTATTGGTCACATGAAGATTGTGAGTGAAGACCTTAAGGCAAGGAATGAAGTCGAAGCAAAAGAAAAAGCGATTTCTAAGCTTAAAATACGTGGTGGTGAAGGCTTTGAGATTCAGACTATTAAAGTGTTTTACGGTACTAGTAAGACTCAGAAGATGAAAGGTGAGGCAGTGCTGATGTGGCAATCACATTTGCAAAAGTTTTTTACAAACAGCAGCACGGCTGTTATATTAGACTGGTAAGGAAGGAACAAATGGAAGACAACATCAAGATCGTGAACAAGATTGGTCGCAACACAAAGCCTGAGTACAAGAAGACTATCAGCCGCATGGTTGTGATTCAGGGCAAGCCCGGGCGAGTCTCAGCGCTGAACACCGCGACTGCGGCTGAAAAGAAGGCCCTCACTTACATCAAGAACGAGGCTAAGTAAATGAGTGATTCCAGGGTACCCGACGCTCAGGATATTTTGACTGAACTGCTGATTGTTCTTGAACACGATGAGGACTTTTTGAAAAAGTTTACCCTGTACACTGGGATCGATATCGAAACGGTTGAAGATGCTTTGAGGCGCCTTCAGCTTGCCGATTAGGGCCCGGCTGCGCTCTGCCAGCAAGTAATCGTGTAAGCTGTTGCGGCGTATAGCTTTATGCTGCAGCAGCTCAGGTTGCTAGCAGTATTCGATCGAGCTCTTGAGAGCTCTCATCAAGCAGCAGTTCGCGAAGCTTTTTGTCCATTTTTTTCACATGAACTGGCCCTTATTTTCACGAATTGTTGCAGGATGTGAAACTCACGAGATGCCGGGTAATATTACAGCCGCAACACCAGTTCTGAATTCGATCTTTTAAAAAAGTTTTTTACAAATAGCCCGGTGAGGATTATATTAGATATATGAAAAAGCAAATGTACAACAACTACACTCTCGAACAGTACATGGAGATGGTCGGCTACGGCCGCAAGATTGAAGTGGTCAAGAAGGTGAGCGACGCTCTCGACGGTCCGGACAAGCTGTTCCACGAACGCACCATTGTGGAGCTCAAGAAGCAGATGAATGCGGTGGGTAAGTGATGCTCTATACAGGCCTCTTGCTCTCTTTTGCACTGGCCTGTGGCGGCTGTCTGGTGATCAGTGCTCTGAAGCATGGCATTCGCAATCTGTTTTAAGAAAAAAGTTTTTACAAATACCGCAGTGAGGATTATATTAGATACATGAAAAACAACATCATCGAACAGTTCATCACTGCCGTGGACAAAGCGTTCGAGGCCAACGAAAAGGCCAAAGCAGACATTGCTGCTCTCAACCTCAAACTGGAACAGCTTGATAGGGACCTCATGGAAGAGGAAATGGATTGTGCTCTTGACAACATCCTTCTCTGGAACCTCTCTTGCGTTCACGCAGAAATCGCCGAAGGGCTCGCTTCTCTTACCGAGAAAATGGACGCCCTCAAAAAGGAGATCGCATAATGGATGCACAGAAAGCTCTCATGCAGCAGATCAATCTGCTAAAGATTGATGCTGAGACCAAGAGCCGGTTGGCTGAGATGGTTACTGAGGTATATGCTGAAGGTTGGGATGACGGAGCCGCCTCCGCCGGCTGCTTCGCTCAGCTCGACAAGGCGGTGTTGTAATGACCGCCCTCAAAAAGGAGATTGCATAATGGACGCACTGAGAGATCTCTTGATCAAGATTGATCTGTTTAAGCTTAATGCTGAGACCAAGAGCCGACTGGGCCAGATGGTTGAAGATGTATATGCTGAAGCTTGGCACGACGGATATGACAGAGCTCTGGAGGATGCCGCCGCCGGCCGCTTCGCCCAGCCTGACAAGGCGGTGTTGTAATGACCGCCGCCCAGCGCACCGCCCGCACCACTGCCGCCCAGCGCACCGAAGCGCACCGCGACGCGGTCGCGACCGCCGCAGACGCCCTTGCCGCCGCGAAGGTCGCGGAGCCGCCAGCTGCGGTTGTGGCGGTCAGGTTGGCGTTGGCAATGGCTTCGGCGGCAAGGGAGGCGCGCCACCACGCCGAGCGCGCTTGGGAAGCGGTCGAAGCCGCCGACCAGGAAGCCGCCGGGCCCGTCGCTGTTGCCGCCGAAGCAGCCCTGACCGCCCGTGTCGTGGCCGAAGTGCTAGCACTTCGAACCGCCCTGGAAGACAGATAATGAATTTGTACAAGACGCGTTACGCCAGCATGGAGTGTGAAGGCGATGGCTATGCTGTTTACAACGACGTAACTGGGCTATACGTGGACACATATCCTACTGCAGTGGAAGCAAAGCGCGCGATCAATGAGATCACTCAGCGATACAGCGCAATAGACCGGCATTACAGTGATAGCTGAACTGCTCTACACTGTGCCGCTGCTAATTGCGGGTGTGGTGTTGCTAATACCATTGCTGCTAGAGCTGCGCCATTACAAATAATCTCTAAATCTTTTTTACAAACGCCCTGACTCCTGTTATATTAGACTCATGAACCTGATTGACGTGATCGCTGCCACTGCTCTTATTGCCTCTCTTGTCTGCCTGGCAGCGATTGCTGTGATACGCTGGCTAGCCAGCGGCGGAGAAGATTAAAAGATTGACGCCGCAGGCTCTGGTTATACTATTAGTATGTATAGACCTGGTGGTGGCACTCCTCCTCTTTGGTAGAGCGAAGAAATGACGCTTCGTGAGTTGGCGAATCAACCAGGAGCCTGTCCCACCAACAGGCAAAGTGAGAAATAACATGGACACGTTCATCATTGGCTACGATTACGGCTACGGCAGAGAGATTGACGCTGAGGTGGCACAATACGCCACCTTGTTTGACGGCGACAGCATCTTCGATGACCACAACTTCCAAGTGGGTGTGCGGGTCGCTGAGTCGGAAAAGGGGAACTAAATGGACCGCATGAGTGACCTGCCAGAACGGATTTGGTTTTCAATCGGCAACGGTGTCCCCAAGTATTCCCTTTCCTACTACAAGTTCCTTGGAGCAACGGAGTTCATCCGAGCCGACCTCGCCCCGGCTGTCGGGTATAGCAGGGAGCAGATGACGGATGCACTACGGCATTTCATCGGCCCAGCCCGGTCAATCGACGTCGAGCACTACATGAACTCCCTGACCCCCGCCGCCGAGGTGGTGGGGTCGTCGGATGTGGTAGACTTGCAAGCCGTTCGTGACCAGCTCGAAATACAGGGGAGAGATGGAAACTGGAACTATGACCAGTACATGGCGGGGATGTACAACGGGCTAGAATGTGCATTGGCAACGCTCGAAGACCGAGAACCAGAGTACAGGAAACTCCCCACCCCCGAGGCCAAGATGCTCGACCTGTCGGGGCTGGAGCGACTGGGTTTTGTGGAAGATTCCACTTGGTACAACTGTATCCAGCCGAAAGAAGACGGAGATTACGTCCGCTACTCCGACCTAACCGACAAACTTCTGCCCCCGGCGATTGGGTACAGCAGGGAATCATTACGTGAAGCGTTGCTTGACGGCTCTATGCCCATGATTGCCTCCAAGATGAGCAAGAGTGGCGAGTCTGAAGCTGTGGAGTACGTACCACTGGAGAGTGTATTGGATGCAATATTGCGTCTAATTGGAAGTACTGAGAAGAAGATAATTAAGTAGCTATAGAAGTGGCTACCAAAAAGAGAGGGAAAAAATGATTACAGAAGACAACGCGGAGAGCGTAGTGGTGGAGCTCTCAGACCGAGATTTCTTGGCTCTGGCTCGTGCAGCTCATGATCGAGACATTACATTTAATCAGCTATGCAATGAGATTATTCGTAAAGAGCTGGACGCTGCAGATCGTGGTAAAGAAGAGCAATAGCCTTGGTTATATTATACTAAGAGGAACAGAGCATGAGTGGTGAAGTAGCGGCGATACAGACTTCAGCTGGTTTCTTGAGAAAATAAAGCTTTTATTACTAGAGAATATGAGGAAAGAAGATGAGCATTGGAATTGGTAGTAGCCATTATGAAGACTGGGAAGACCGTGGAAAGCCTGATCCATACCCAACATGGAAGCAACTTGGTTATTGGAACATTGTGCGTGACTATAATCCCGAAGGATTTGCTCTCTATGACCCAGCAGTTGAGGGTGATGCTCTCTATATTAAATTTGATACCTTTGCAGCATTGGTAACCTATCTTCAGATGCAGGAGCAGATTGCAAACATGGTTTGCCCAACCTGTAGAAGCAAGGGATTTCCTGTAAGTTCTAGAGACAAACAGAAGTGTGAGTTCTGTGATAACCCAGAGGGGACTGATATCTTATGACCCTGTCAAACCTGACCCAAGACCTATTGATCGACTGTTACTTGAAATATCTCGACCTGAAGAGACAGGATAAAATCAAGACATTTACTTCCTACGACTTCCATGGATGGGTAGGAAGAACAGACAAAGTATCTGGAAAACTGGATGGGGAGTTCCACTTGAATGGAAAGTACTATGGTTACTATTCCAATATCAAGCCCATCAATTCGGATGAGAAGTTCTGGATTGATGGAGAAATGGTGTTCTGCATCACCGCAGAGTACTCAGGTTTCCATCATCATTTTCTGCTTCCTCACCTGTACCATGAGAAGATGGAACTCAAAGAAGGGAAACTGTTCTACGAGGGGGAAGTAAT
>Ga0304729_1002222_pt1 | contig 11873 bp, 11 predicted proteins | sample C_131016_MF_Meta_FD_190475 | JGI IMG/M metagenome (GOLD analysis project Ga0304729, IMG submission 190475) | Freshwater microbial communities from Lake Croche, Canada to study carbon cycling - C_131016_MF_MetaG (v2) (version 2) | ecosystem: Environmental > Aquatic > Freshwater > Lake | place... | reverse complement strand
CCTTCTCCAGACCCCCATCAACCACCGAGAAAATGACACTGAGCGGGAAAGCGGGAACGTAGTGTTCGGATTTACCGACTTTGATAGGAGTTGTTGTAGATTTTCACGAAGAACTGACCCGGGATTTTCACTGAGAAGTGACCCGCCCTTTTATGTTCCGTGGGTCAGTTTTGAGTCAAGGCATTCGATTTCTCCTTCCGGTTTTTAGTGGTGGCGATGTCGGTGCTCGCCTTGAAGCGGAAGCTGTCGTTTCCGGTTTCAAGGATGTGGCAGTGGTGAGTTAGGCGGTCGAGGAGCGCCGTCGTCATCTTGGCGTCGCCAAAGACCCCGGCCCACTCGCTGAAGCTCAGGTTGGTTGTTATGACGACGCTTGTGCGTTCATAAAGCTTGCTCAAGAGGTGGAAGAGCAGCGCCCCGCCAGACGGACTGAACGGTAGATATCCGAGTTCGTCTAGGATTAAGAGATCAAGTCGGACCAGTCGTTCGGCAATCTGGCCGGCTTTGCCGACTGCTTTTTCCTGCTCCAGTGCGTTGACGAGTTCGACTGTTGAGAAGAAGCGGACCCTCTTGTGGTGATGCTCCACTGCCTGAACACCAACCGCCGTTGCGATATGGGTTTTGCCCGTGCCCGGCCCACCTATGAGCACGACATTGTGGGCGCCATCCATGAACTCGCATCGATAAAGCTGCCGCACCAAGGCCTCGTTGATCTCACTGTTGGCAAAATCAAAGCCCGCAAGATCCTTATAGGCGGGGAAGCGGGCTGACTTGATCTGATACGCGATTGACCTGACCTCGCGTTCTGCGGTCTCAGCTTTTAGCAGTTGGGAGAGGACTGGAACTGCGGTCTCAAAAGCGGGCGCGCCCTGCTCGGTGAGATCGCTGACCGCCTGAGCCATGCCGTACATTTTTAGACTGCGCAGCATGATCACGATAGCGGCGCTTGCTGGATCATGACGCATGGCGAACCTCCCTTGCCCTGGCGCCATCGCGCAGCGTATCGTAGCGTTCGACATCCGCTCGTGGCTCCTTACTCAGGACCAAGGCCTTGGGCGCGTCCACGGTGGGCGCTGTTACCGGCTTGTCGTCCACGAGCCTATGTAGAAGGTTCAAGACATGGGTCTTGGTGGGAACATTGTCTGTTAGAGCCATCTCGACAGCGCACAGAACCGCTTGCTCGTCATGCTGCAGAACAAGAGCAAGGATCTCGACCATCTCCCTGTCACCGCCCGGGTGCTTGAGAAGATGGCGTTGTAGACGCTTGAAGGCTTCTGGCAACTCCTGGAAGGGCGCGCCATTGCGCAAAGCCCCGGGTTTGCGCTGGATCACCGCCAGATAATGTCGCCAATCGTAGATCGTACGTCCGGGCTGATCATTGGAGCGATTAATAACGCGCTCATGTTCACACAGGATTTGCCCTTCGGCGGCGACTACGATCCGCGTTGGATAGACCCGAACGCTGACCGGTCGATTGGCGAAGGATGCTGGCACGCTGTAACGATTGCGCTCCAAGTGGATCAGGCAAATCGGCGTGACCCGCTTTGTGTGTTCGACGAACCCGTCGAACTGCCGGGGCGTCGGCATCAGGTTAGCGACTTCATCAGTCCAGACGTCGGCGACGGTTCCGGGTAGGACCCCATGGGGGATTTGCTCCCATAGCTCCTTGCAGCGGCGCTCTAACCAAGCGTTCAGCTCCTCCAGATCCGCACAGTTCGGCATCGGCTGCCACAATCGGTGGCGCGCATCCCGAACGTTTTTTTCGACCTGCCCCTTCTCCCAGCCTGAAGCGGGATTGCAGAACTCCGCGTCAAACAGATAGTGACTGACCATCGCAGTAAACCGGGCATTCACCTGACGGTTTTTGCCGCGGCCAACCCGATCAACAGCGGTCCGCATGTTGTCGTAGATCCCCCGCCTTGCTACCCCGCCCAGCACCCGAAAGGCGTGATAGTGAGCGTCAAAGAGCATCTCGTGGGTCTGGAGAAGATAGGCGCGAACGATAAACGCCCGACTATGCGACAACTTGAAGTGAGCAACTTGCAGCTTGGTCCGCTGCCCCCCGAGGATCGCCCAGTCCTCGCTCCAATCAAACTGAAATGCCTCGCCAGAGTGAAAAACCAAGGGAACAAACGTTCCGCGCCCACTGGTCTGTTGTTCTTGCTGCCGGGCTGTCTTCCAATCCCGAACAAATGCCGCCACACGGCCATAAGAACCGTCGTAGCCAAGAGCCAGCAGATCAGTATGCAACTGCTTGGTTGTGCGCTTCTGCTTGCGAGACTTGCTCGCTTCAAGCTTCACCCAGCTCGAAAGCTTGTCAGCAAACGCGTCCAGCTTGCTGGGACGGTCGGGAAGCTTGAATTTTGGCTCAACCTCGCCGGACCGCAGATACTTGCGGATCGTGTTCCGCGACAAGTTCGTCCGCCGGGCTATCTCCCGGATCGAAACATGCTCCCGAAGAGCCCAACGTCGAATGACACTCAACAAATCCATGTCTATCACTCCCGATACCCCCGCCGCAGCCAGCCAGGGGGAAGTTCAACATGGGTCAAATCTCAGTGGAAATTACCGTCCCTTAAGGGTCAGTTCTCAATGCAACTCTACACACTTAAGGGTTTGAACTTCGTGGCTGTTCCAAAGCAAGCAGCGAACGATCCCATACAAGCACGCCGTAATAAACTGATCACGCAGCTGGAACAGCAGCGCGAGCTAGCCAAGGACGAGCACTATGTGGTCAAGCGGCAGAAGTGGGTCAAGCAGGAAGACGGCGGCAAACAGCTGGTTGACCTGCCCAAGCGCGTGAAGAGATGGTGGCGTGTTGACGGCGCAGGTAACTGCTTCCTGATCCTGCGCTATGGCAACAAGGTGATCTCCCCCATGCCAGACAAGGGCGCTATCGCCGTAGGTGAAAAGGGCAAGCTGCCTGAGATACTGGACGCTGTGATTGCAGCGGTGAGGACTGGCGAGCTGGATGCTGTAATGGCTGCCGCTAAAGCAGTTGATCCTGCTCGTGGTATCAAGCGCAAGGCCGCTTAATAGACCAGTCTAAGACCTCTCCCCAAGAGGACTGTAGCCCTGCTTGAAAGAGCAGGGCTTTCTTTTCGTAGTCAAGGCGATGATAAAAAAATGCCGCACTCGAGAGTTCAATCCTCTCCGGGAGCACCAGCTAAGCAAGTAAATTCAGCATCTTAGTCAGGCCATAAAAAGCCAAAAGTAGTAAAGTTTTGACTTTACTACTTTTCAAAGCCGAAATCCTTTTTCGGAAAATATAGGTTGGGACGCCCCCCAACATATCGTTGGGATAGGCACCAACGTCACCATAAACCAAAAACGATAAGCATACGAAGAAAAGGGCGTTCTACTGGGAAAGCTAGCTGGCTGAACCGACTTCATCCCTATGCTTGCAGAAGCGCATAAAAAACAAACCTACTATTACGGTATATTAGAAGGCGACTATACGCCGAACACGAGCACTTAACATCGTAAAACGGAAGTATTACTGCCTTACGATTCATAACAATAAAAATAAAATGGAGAAGGAAAATAAATGAGCTTAATTTTGCCGAGTATAAAACTATTTTTATCGTATTGTTTTTTTCCGCTCATTAGGAGTGAATAAAGCCCATAATTTTTTCGCTCACCTCTGGATAATTTCGGTTGTTAACGATCTCACCTTTGACACGATATTGGTCCATTGCAAGAATACGATCGGCAAGCGCTACCATCTCCGGAAGATCACTCGTTATAAGCAAAACAGACAGACCTTCATCTGATAATTTTCGGAGTAATTCGTGGATATAGGCTTTCGTCTTTATATCGATTCCAACACTAGGTTCATCAACAATTAAAATGTGTACATTTGCCGCAAGCCATTTAATGAGGCTAATTTTTTGCTGATTACCCCCTGATAATAAGCCAACTAATTGTTGCAGCGATGGTGTTCGTACTTCCAGCATTTCTACAAGAGGGTTAATCGCTGCTATTACTTCCCGATCTGTAAGAAAGCCAAACCGAGCACTCAGCCGCTTCCAAATCGGGATGCTCGCATTATCAAGTACGGAGTGGATGAGAATAAGACCTTCTTGCTTACGATCCTCGCTGACATAGCCAATTCCATAGGCGTCGATTGCATCTGCAACACTTTTGATTTTGGCTTTTTGGCCATTCACCAATACGTCTCCATGCGTTACGCGATAACGCCCGATAATTGATTTAGCTAGTTCAGTCCGCCCCGCTCCAACCAATCCGTAAAGACCAAGTATTTCGCCTTTGCGGAGCGTGAGGTTAATATCCGCGTGTCCCAATTCTGTTGCAACCTTTACAAGCTCGAGAACAGGTTCCTCAGTTTTATGATCACGCAAGTCTGCATTAGGGATTTGCTCATTCCGCCCAATCATTAAGCGTACTAAATCTTGACGTCCGACATTGGTCATAGGTTGACTATCGCACGCATTACGCCCGTCTCGCAAAACAGTGACGGTATCGCAAATTTCTTGAATCTCTTCGAGCTTATGACTGACGAAGAGAATTGATACACCGTCGTCACGCAGTTTCTTCAAGAGCGAAAACAGCGCAACTGTTTCGTGAGAGGTCAAAGAGGCCGTTGGCTCATCAAGCAGAAGCACGCGAGATTTTAGCGATAATGCCTTTGCGATCTCAACAAGTTGCATTTTAGCAACGCTTAACTGCGAAACTTGTGTCCTCGGATCAAGATCAAGTTCTAAGAGATCAAGCCAGCCTTTAGCTTCTTGATGAACGCTCTCATAATCAATCGGCTTGAAAAGAGAGCCACCTAATCGATCTAGCAAAATATTCTCACCGATTGAGAAGCGGGGAATTAAATTTCGCTCTTGGTGGACAACACCAATTCCTGCTGCAATTGCTTCGCGTGGGCCACTAAAATGAAAAGGCTTTCCATCCAGAAGCAAATTACCAGAATCGGGGCGGTGAATGCCAGTAATGATTTTAATCAGGGTGGATTTGCCAGCTCCATTTTCACCAAGCAGCGCATGGATAGATCCTGCAGCCAAATGAATAGAAACATCTGACAAGGCTTTGACACCTGGAAATGATTTGCTGATGTTTTGCGCTTCAAGAAGAGATGTCATCAATCAGATCCTCTTCAGGCTTTTTTGGAAACGAACTTCGCGTATTCGGTTCATGCCAACAGCCCAGAGAATAAGTCCACCAAGTACGACTTGAACGAGAAAGGGATCAATTTCAAAGAGTACTAAGGCCTGCGTGATGATCGCGACAATCACCACACCTAAAACGGTGCCGGCAACACTGACATGGCCACCCGCTAAGACAGCGCCGCCAATAACAGGCGCCGCAAAGGATAAAATGAGCCAGTCATCGCCTATAGAAGGTTGACCCAATTGAAGCCTAGCAACCAACATAATTCCGGCCATTGCCGCTAAAATGCCCGAAATCGCATGAGCCCACATGATGGTGCTTTTGACGGAAATTCCCGAAAGCTCAGCGGCGTGTAAATTGCCGCCGACGGCAAGAATATAACGGCCTACCCGTTGGCGGGTTAGCAGATAGAACACGAGCAATACCGTTACCACCATTGGTGAAACGAGCCAAGGTATGGGGCCAAACATGACCGTATTACCAAACGCTTTCACACTATCTGGTACATGATAAAAGGGCTGCGCTTTTGTAATACCCAGATTAATGCCTTTAAAAATGGAAAGACTTGCTAATGTTATTACGAAGGCAGAAATGCCCGTGCGGGCAATAATGAAACCGTTGACAAGACCCCCTGTCAAACCAATCAGAAGCGCTAAAATAGCCGCCATGAGTGGTGGCAATTCCCATACTTGCATCATACCTGCAAAAGATATTGCAGCGAGCCCGCCAATGGCGCCAACGGACAGGTTCATCTGACCAATGCCAATGATGATCATTTGTGAAAGAGCAATCACAGCATTGACTGAGATGGCCAGCAGAAGAACCTGAATGTTAAACGGGGAGAGAAAGGTTGGCTTCAACGCGGCGATAACCGCACCGCCCATTACTATAATCAGCAATGGTCCAGCCCAGTCCGATTGAAGATAGCGTAAAATTCGAGCATTCATCAGTAAATACCGCGTCTTTGCAAATAGCTGCGTCTGGCGAGATCAAGAAGGACGGCGAATAATAGAATGGCACCAAGCATGGCCTGGATCCAAAATTCGCCGACACGTAGTTGCAGTAACCCGTTTGTGAGCATGGTCACTAGCGCTGATCCTAGGAACGTTCCGAGCAAGCTAACCCGCCCGCCCATAAGCAACGTACCGCCTAGAACGGGACCTAAAAAGGCAGGCAGCAACCAGTCCTGACCGAGATGTCCAGCCATTGAAGGGATGGCGGCCCCATTGCGGGCTACAACCATTAGAGCAGCAGCCCCAGCAAGGGCGCCAGAAAGCGCATGGCAGATGATGTAAGTGCGATCAACACGAATGCCGGATAGTTCAGATGCGGCCGCATTAGCGCCCGCGGCCAGCATCTGCCTGCCTAACGGAGTGAAACGGTATAAAACATAAAGCGCAATAGCAAAAATACAGCTGACGATCAGTAGCGCGGAGACGGTTCCAAATAGTCGCAATTTTCCGAATTGAGCAAATTCGGGAACAATCACACGAAAGGCCTGAGCATGGGTCAGATAAATCATTAGACCAAAGAAAATACTCATCGTGGCGAGCGTGATGATAAAACTGTGAAGTCCTGACCGCACGATCAATATGCCATTGATAGCGCCCAAAAATGCACCGAAGGCCAGCGCCAATAGGATAGCCACAGGGTATGGGACTCCGGCTGCTTCGATTAACCAGCCACACGCCATAGCGGCGCTAACACCAATGGCACCAACGGCTAAATTTAAGCCGCCTGTTACGATGACGACCATCATTGAAAAACCGATCATGATATCGATAGACATAATGCGTGTTAGGGAAAAGACATTAAAGACCGAGGCAAAGCCCGGCGTTGCTAAAGCGAAAAAAGCACCAAATAAAATAATAAGTGCAAAGAGGCCGAATTCATTGGTTTGGTAAAAGCGCACGCAGAAAGCCTCACCTAAAGAAGTATTCTAGTTCCGTATATCGCGGGGTACAAAAGGATGGAAAGGCCGCCATTAATATGGCGGCCTTTCTTCGTCGATACCTTATTTGCAAGCCAAATAGGTAGCCTCAAAAGTCTTCATGATGTCTTTGGTGATGGACTGCATGGATGCAACGTAATTGTCGACAGCATCCTTGCCAGCAAACACCGTACCCGAGTCGATGAAGCGATTGGTAAGCGCGTTGGACTTAAACGGTGCGTTTGCTTTCACCGTGCAGCCATTGCGGAGCTTATCGGCTACGTATGAGCCAATATAACCCTGGCCATAGGGGTTCTGGAGCATCGTGCCGTGGACGAAACCATCCTTAATGGCCTTGATAACAACTTCGTCGTGGTCGATGCCGACCATCTTGATACGTTTATCGCCGATCTTGCGAAGAGCATTGGAGGCAACAACCGCAGGCACCCAAGCCGTCGTTACAATGCCATCCACTTCACCGGCATGGGCGGCGAGATAGGCATTGATTTTTTCTTCGGCGGGCTCCGGTGCGTCAATGTCAGCGATAACCTGCACAACTTTAACATCGGCACCTGCTTCAGCTGCAGCTTTATTAACCGCATCAATACGAAGCTGGGTATTTGGATCGACAAGGAAGCCTGTGAAATGGGCAATACGGCCCTTGCCACCCATAGCCTTGATCAACTCTTTTGTGCCTAAATAGGCTGAGTTACCGGTATCCGTACCGAAGCAAAATAAAGCCTTGGTAGGTTCTTTCAAGCAGCCCGCCAAAGCAATAACCGGAGCCCCCGCATCGGCCAACTCCGCCGCCGTGCTATTGGAACCAACGGGATCGCCAGGGAAGATCAAGAAAGCATTATATTTTTGGCTAAGAAGGCTCTCAAGTAATTCATTCTGTTGGCTCAATTCCCACTTTTGCGGGACGCGATAATCTGCGGCACCCAATTTGAAGTCTTTGACTGCATCCTTGCCGGCCTGCTCCCAGGCCGCAAAATACGGATGCGGGCCGCCCGGCACCAAGGCAACACGGGTTGGATCGGCTGCAAATGCCGAAGTTGCAATTGCTGCGAGCGCAATGCCTCCAGCAATCGCTGATTTAAATAATGGTAAATGAAGCGACATGGTTCAGCTCTCCCTTAACATTTCTGGTGGGCCGTCGATTTTGACCGCCCCGACCACAATTATGAGCGTTTTGCTCTCTTGCGTGATCTGTTGATACGCTAGTATACAAGAACTCAACCTGCAACTGGCTTGTACTTCATGCGTATAAAAATTCTCAAATATCTGTTTTTGACCCCCAAAATGGGTAAAAAGTCACTTAAAAGCCCAGCGGTCGGGGCTGTTTGAATGAAAATCGATCAAAAATGATGATGCTGAAACCGCTAAACGCAGCTTTCGAGCCAAATATGGACGAGCCCCTGCAATTGTCCATCGAGCTGGACCGGCGGAAGCCTGTAAGCGACCAAATCTACACGGCGCTAAGGCAGGCCATTATCACCCTCGAGCTGCCGCCGAGCACGCCGATCAGTGAAAACCGTATCTGCCGCCATATCGGTGTATCCCGAACACCAGTCCGCGAAGCTATTATCCGCTTGGCCGAGGAAGAACTCATCGACGTTTTCCCGCAACAAGGAAGTTTCGTCTCGGCCATTAAGGTGAGTAAGATTCGTGAGAGCCATTTTACGCGCAAATGTCTGGAACTCGGAATACTCGGCAAAGTAGCCGAGCATTGGTCACCCGAACTCTCTACCGAGGCGCGCAAAATACTTGCAAGGCAAGAGCATGCGTTGAGTTTAGACGACAAGGAGCTTTTTCATTCTCTCGATGAAGAATTTCATAAATTCTTCTCAGAATCTGTCGGCTATAGGGGTGTTTGGAATGCCATACAGGGCGCAAAGGCGCGGGTTGACCGCTTACATCGACTGGCTGCTATTGAGGGGCGCCTGCCAATTGTTATCGAGGAGCATAGGGCAGTGATCGATGCGCTTGACCGAGGCGATATATCGGGTGCTACCGCCGCAATGGTTTATCATCTCGATCGCATCCTCGCACTGCTCGACCTCATCATCGAACATAATAAGGAATATTTTGCAGAGTAAGAGGATTTTTTGTAATGGCCAGAATTGAACGCGTCGAACTTTGCCTTGTTGACCTCGTTCCTAAAGTGAAACGGGTCGACGCCATTCAGTCCTTTGTGTCGCAAGAAACGCCAATTGTCCGAATCTATGATTCAGATGGTGCCGTTGGAACGGGATATAGCTACACGATTGGAACAGGTGGGTTCTCAATCATAGAACTATTACGCCGTACGCTCCTGCCTGCCTTGATCGGTCGCAACCCCGCCGAGATCGAGCGTATTTGGAACGACCTCTTTTTCATGACGCATGCGACAACGGTAGGTGCCATAACCTCTTTAGCCATTGCAGCGATTGATACTGCACTTTGGGATCTGCGATGTAAAAAAGCGGGACTGCCGCTGCATATTTTCGCCGGTGGAGCGAAAGATAAAGTCCCACTCTACACGACCGAAGGCGGATGGCTACACCTCGAAAAATCTGCGCTTGTGGATGATGCGATTAAAGCGAAAGAGCAAGGCTTTGGTGGATGCAAATTAAAAGTTGGTCGCCCCGTTGCAGAAGATGTTGAGCGGCTATCAGCTGTGCGATCTGCAGTCGGTCCGACGTTTGAAATTTTTACCGATGCCAACCAAGCCTTTCGTGTTGATGATGCCGTTCGACGCGCCCGCCATTACGAGGCGATCGATATCGGCTGGCTCGAGGAACCGCTAACGGCAGACGATATCGACGGACATGTACGCCTTTCGCAATCAACCACGATGCCAATCGCTGTTGGTGAAAGCCTTTATAGCCCGCTTCACTTCCGTGAATATCTTCAACGCGGTGCCTGCTCGATTGTACAGGTCGACGTCGCTCGCATTGGCGGTATCACGCCGTGGCTAAAAACGGCCCATCTTGCTGAAACATTCAACATCGCTGTTTGTCCACATTTCCTCATGGAATTGCATGTCGCACTTTGCTGCGCGGTGCCGAATTCGCGCTGGGTTGAATATATCCCGCAGCTCGATTCGCTAACGACCAAGGGCATGGAAATCGTAAACGGTCACGCTGTACCGAGTATGGAGCCGGGTCTTGGAATTGCATGGGATTTTGATGCGATCGCAAAGGCCGCCGTATCAGGTTCGACCAGCACCGTGACGAAATAGCGATTTTTAAGGAGATCTGCAATGCGCCGTTTTGCTCAACTCATCAAAGTTAAGCCCGAAGCGCTTGACGAATATAAGCGTATTCACGCGTCAGTATGGCCCTCCGTTCTAAACACTATCAGAGACTGCAATATCCATAATTACTCGATCTTTCTGAAAGAGTCGGAGCATATGCTCTTTGCCTATTTCGAATATCATGGCAAGAATTTCGAAGCCGATACGCAAAAGATGGCCGCTGACCCCGAAACGAAAAGATGGTGGGCGATCACCGATCCTATGCAGGAGCCGTTCGAAACACGCAAAGAAGGCGAATGGTGGACGATACTTGAAGAGGTGTTCCACACCGATTGACGCGAATTCCAGCGCCCATCACCTAGCACCGGCTGATACGAGGACGTAAAATGAATAATCCAGAACGCCCGTTTAGAACCCGTCAGGGACAAACTTTGCCTTTTCGAGCTTTGGGATTTGGCGCGGCCCCACTTGGCAATCTTTATCGGGCGATTTCAGAAGACGCCGCGCGCTCCGTACTTCTTTCAGCTTTTGATGCCGGATACCGCTATTTCGATACGGCGCCGCTCTATGGTCTCGGTCTTTCAGAGACACGACTGAACGCTTTTTTAAGGCTCATCCGCGAGACGCATCCAGATGAACAAATTCTAATATCGACAAAAATTGGGCGGATCTTAAAATCGACCGCGCCAGAGAAGCGAACAGGCATTGGTTTCTTTTTCAACACACCTTCCCGCGAAGTCGTATTTGATTATTCCTATGACGGCGTTATGCGGTCGCTTGAGCACAGTTTCGAACGGCTTGGCATCGACAAGATCGATATTGTGCTGTGTCACGATGTTGATATTTTTACCCATGGTTCGAAAGCTGCTTCTGATGCGCGTATCGCCGAATTTATGGAAGGGGGCTATCGCGCGCTCTTGGAATTAAGAGCCGCTGGCGTAATCAAGGCGATCGGTGCGGGCATCAATGATTGGCAGGTAGCCGATAAATTGGCGCGAACGGGCGATTTCGATCTGTTCTTGCTTGCTGGACGCTATACACTTCTTGAGCAAGACGCACTCGAAACATTTTTACCTTATTGCGCAACTCAAAGAATTGGCGTGATTGTTGGTGGTCCCTTCAATTCCGGCATCCTCGCAACCGGTGCCGTTGCGGGCGCGTTTTATAATTACGAAGCTGCGCCGCCCGATATTATGTCACGTGTTTCAAAGATTGAAACAATCTGCAAAGCACATGATGTGCCGCTTGCAAGTGCCGCACTTGCCTTCCCGCTCGCTCACCCCGCCGTGGCATGTATCATTCCAGGTGGACAAACGCCTGTGGAAGTTAAACGTAATGCCGACACACTTAGTATAAAAATTCCATCACGTCTTTGGTCGGATCTCAAAGCGGAAAGGCTGATCCGAAGCGACGCGCCTGTGCCGGCCTTATGAAAATAGTACAAATTTTTTGTTCTTTACGGCAACATTCGTCTTTCTATCCGCTTAACCAGAAGCATTGGATCCTAAGCGGTGTAATAAACTTTCATAATGATCAAACAACGTAATTGATTTTAGTATCATTTAAGCCGGC
>Ga0304729_1002221_pt1 | contig 11879 bp, 9 predicted proteins | sample C_131016_MF_Meta_FD_190475 | JGI IMG/M metagenome (GOLD analysis project Ga0304729, IMG submission 190475) | Freshwater microbial communities from Lake Croche, Canada to study carbon cycling - C_131016_MF_MetaG (v2) (version 2) | ecosystem: Environmental > Aquatic > Freshwater > Lake | place... | reverse complement strand
TTCTACTACCCGGTGATGGCGGTGCTCTTCCTGGACCTGGGACTGACAGCTATCCAGTACACTCTGCTGAATGTGGCTTGGGCCGCGGCGAGCCTGCTCTCCGACATTCCCGCCGGCGTGCTGGCTGACCGGATCGGACGCAAGCCGCTGCTCGTGGCCGCCGGGTGCTGCATGGTCGCGGAGATGGCCATCCTCTGTTTTGCCCCTCACAACGGGGAACTGGTGCTCTTTCTCTTCTGTCTGGCAAACCGGATCCTGAGCGGCCTGGCCGAGGGGGCCGCGAGCGGCGCCGACGAAGCCATCGTCTTCGACTCACTGGCGGAGAATGGTCGCGAAGGTGAGTGGCATGGCGTGATGGAGCAACTGACCAGATGGCAGTCGATGAGTTTTGTCTTTGTCATGCTGGTGGGCGGAGCGGTCTATGCACCCGGTTTTGTGAATGGAGCCCTCGCTTTGGTGGGGATCACCGCCCATCTGGATCAGGCGACCACGCTTCGACTACCGCTCGTTCTGACACTGATCAGCGCCGTGGGAGTGCTGCTCTTGGCCCTGAATTTCCGCGAGCCCCTGCGGCATCAGCCCCACTCCCTGGAAGATCCCGAGGGTCACCAGGCCTCCTCGGCCTTAGGTGCGTTCGCCTTCACGCTCCAGGCAGGACGTTGGCTGCTTGGTAGTCCGGTCGCGCTTTTTGTTGTCTGTGCCGGTTTTGTGCTGGATTGCGTGGTTAGACTCTTCCTTGTCCTCAGCACTTCCTATTTTCGACTGATTGAGATTCCCGAGATTGCCTTCGGGGTGCTCGGTGCCGCTATGGGAGCTATTGGTCTACTTGTATCACCATGGATCCGCCGGATGGTGACCACCCGCAGCATCGGTGCCAGTTTTGCGATCATGACCGGAGTCGTCTTTGTGGGACTCGTGGGCGTGGCCTTCCATCCTCCTTACTGGGGACTGCTCTTCGGCTATCTCCTCTGGGGTGCCATGACAATGATCGGCTACGCGGTCTCGACTTATCTCAACCAACTCGTCGACTCGCATCACCGGGCCACCGTTCTCTCGTTCAAGGGTGTGACGATCAATCTCGCCTATGCTGGAATCAGCCTGCTCTTTGCCTTGGCTCTTCGTACGGTTCCCGGCTCGAATGCGCAGGAACAGCTGGGTCACGCCTTCGGATTTCTCCCGTTCTGGCCACTGCTGACCTGCGGCATCCTTTTCTTTGCATTCAGGAAACATCTCTCCCTGCTCAATGCTCCCTCCGTTCATCCCGGGCGATGATCTTGGCCTTTAACAAACCTTATGGAGTGCTCTCGCAGTTCACGCCCGATGGATCGTTAAACCGGACGCTTGCGGAGTTCGGCTTGCCGAAGGAGGTTTACCCGCTGGGACGACTGGATGCTGATTCCGAGGGACTCCTATTACTGAGCGACGAAGCGGGGCTTAACACGCGTCTGCTCGATCCGGAACATGGCCATTCACGGATCTACTGGGCCCAGGTGGAACGAATTCCAACCCCCGAAGCACTGGCTCAACTTGCCGCCGGCGTGACGATCCAAAATTACAAAACCCGTGCTTGCAAGGCATGGCTGCTTGATCCCCAGCCCGAGGTGCCTCCGCGAGATCCTCCGATCCGCGTGCGCAAGAATGTCCCCGACTGCTGGATCGCCCTGAAACTCCACGAGGGTAAAAACCGTCAGGTTCGCCGGATGACAGCGGTTATCGGTCACCCAACGCTCAGGCTTATAAGAAAGAGCATCGGGGAGCTGACTATGGGATCACTTGCTCCTGGTGACTGGAGAGAACTCTCGATCGAGGAGCGAGAAATGATTTTCCGATAGTTCGGTAGGAGGTCGGCGTTTAACCGGCCGACTCTTCGATCCAGGCAAGAGCTTTGTCGTAACTGCGGCGCTCTAAGTAGTGGTGGAACTGCGGGTCGAGTTGGCTTGCAGGCAACGCAGCGATCAGGGCGTCGATCCGTCCGGAAACCTCGATGAGTCGCTTCAGATGACCCTCGGCATCCCTATCCCTGTGGGCATGGTCCGCAATGACTGCAAGGCGCTCACGGAGAGCCTCTGCCAAGGGAACGAATTGAACGAATTGGGTGGAATCAGGGGAGGACATTCTGGCCGTGCTGGCGGAGCAGGTGGTCGCAGAGCACGAGATGTACCATCGCCTCGACCATAGGGACGGCGCGAGGCAGGACGCAGGCATCGTGGCGCCCGCGTGCAGCCAACTCGGCAGCCTCTCCCTCTACAGTGACTGTCTGCTGAATCTTCGCAATCGTGGCGGTCGGCTTGAAGGCAACACGGAAGAAGATGTGCTCGCCATTGCTAATGCCACCCTGGATGCCGCCGGAGCGGTTCGTGGCCGTGGAGACTTTCCCCTCCTCAATGACGAAGGCGTCGTTGTGCTCGCTGCCGGTGAGGCGTGTTCCTGCAAAGCCGCTGCCAATCTCAAATCCCTTTGTGGCTGGAAGGCTCATCATCGCCTTGGCAAGGTCGGCCTCCAGCTTGTCAAAGACGGGCTCTCCCAGAGCGGGAGGGACTCCGCGAACGACGCACTCGATGATGCCGCCAATGCTGTCGCCCTGGGATCGGACTTCCTTGATGCGGGCGATCATCGCCTCGGCGGCTTTCAGATCAGGGCAGCGCACCGGGGTGGCATCGACCTGGGCGGTCGTGACGGTCGCTTGGTTGACTTCGGAGTCCAGATCGTGGATGGAGCGGACGTAGGCGACGGCCTCATAGGCGGGGTGGAGCGTGCGGATCACCTTACGCGCCACGACGCCAGCGGCCACACGGCCGATGGTCTCGCGGGCGGAAGAGCGGCCGCCGCCTTCCCAGTTTCGGATGCCGTACTTGCTCTGGTAGGTGAAATCGGCATGCGAGGGGCGGAATATCGTCTCCATCTCGGTGTAGGCCGAGGGGCGCGCATCCTTGTTATCGACGGCCACAAGGATCGGCGTCCCGAGGGTCTGGCCCTGAAATACTCCGGAGAGGATGCGGCACTTGTCCTCCTCCTGACGCGGGGTGACGATGTCGCTCTGGCCAGGGCGACGTCGGTCAAGCTCGACCTGGATCTCCTCCGCAGTGATCGGGAGCCGGGAGGGACAGCCGTCGATGACACAACCGACTCCGCCGCCATGGGATTCACCCCAAGTGGAGACACGGAAGAGAGTTCCAAAGATACTGGCCATAAGAGTGATTAGTATGGGTGCTCCGGCATGTCAACTCACGCAAAATCTCCCCCAATCACCTGTAATTCGGCTACACATCGCCTGCAGTTATTTGAGCAAGGCGGCCTTTCCTGTCATCTCGAGGCATACTGGTCCGGGAGTTCCCCATGTATTTCTAGGAGAGGGGTGCTTGACGCGCTCGTGCCATGGTTTTATTGCATAGGTTGCAGCTTTAAGATTGCACTCCGTGTCATGAGAGCCAGCCGAGTTTTTCGGGAATGGGTCGTCGTGACGGGGTCTGTCATCGCATAGCTTCATTTCATTCAAGACTTCCTAACTTTAAGCCACTTATAATCATCATGTTTAATAAAATTTTTGGATTCTTCTCCAGTGACATCGGCATCGATCTCGGAACTGCCAATACCTTGGTTTATGTCAAGGACAAGGGCATCGTCCTTCGCGAGCCCTCCATTGTAGCCGTTAAGGCGGGCACGACCCATGTGCTTGCGGTTGGCGAAGAGGCGAAGCGCATGCTCGGGCGCACGCCCGGTAATATCACCGCGATCCGTCCCCTCAAGGATGGTGTCATTGCCGACTTTGAGATCACCGAGGCGATGCTCAGGCATTTTATTACCAAGGCCCATGGCAATCGTCGGTTTGTCCGTCCCCGTGTCGTGATCGCTGTGCCAAGCGGCATCACTGAGGTGGAGAAGCGTGCCGTGAAGGATTCGGCTATGCATGCCGGGGCCCGCGAGGTTTACCTGATCGAGGAGCCGATGGCTGCCGCGATCGGCGTTGGGCTTCCTGTCACAGATCCCGCCGCCAACATGATCATCGATATCGGCGGTGGCACCACCGAAGTGGCCATCATCTCGCTGGCAGGCATCGTCTTCAGTAGGAGTGTGCGTGTGGCGGGCGACGAGTTGGATGACGCCATCACCCAATACCTCAAGCGCGCCTACAACCTGCTGATCGGCGAACGCACGGCGGAGGAGATCAAACTGCGTCTCGGCAGCGCTTACGCCCTTGAAAAGGAACTCACCATGGAGGTCAAAGGGCGCGATCAGGTTGCGGGACTTCCCAAGACCATCACCATCACGTCACAGGAGATCCGCGAGGCCCTTGCGGAGCCGGTCTCTCGCATCGTCGAGGCGATCCGCATCACCCTCGAGCGTTGCCCGCCCGAACTCTCCGCCGATCTCGTCGACCGCGGAGTTGTCCTGGCAGGCGGCGGAGCCCTTCTGCGCGGGCTCGACAAGCTTATCGCCGAGGAGACCGGGCTTCCGGTCCACGTGGCCGAAGATCCGCTCAGCGCCGTGGCCGAAGGAACCGGCAAGGCCCTTCAGGAAATCGAGTTCCTGCGGGCCGTCGCCGCAGTCGATCGTCCCAGGGCCTGAAGCCGTTTCCGGGATGGCGGAGTAATCCCCGCCCGGATCTCTTCCACTCCCTTTCCGGGGCCACGATCAGGAAATCACCAGCAGGAACACTATCGGGATGAAAAAAATCCAGATTGCCTCCCTTGTCGTTTTCACCGTGCTCGCGATCGCCGTCTGCCTGCTCGAATCCGGCACCCTGACATGGCTCCAGTCCGGACTGCTCGGAGTTATCTCGCCGATCAGCCGTTCGGGGAGTGCGGTGAAAAGCAGCATCGGCACTCTCGGCAAGGATCTTCTGTCACTGGATCAACTCCAGGCAGAGTATGAGCGAATGCTCGCCGAGAACCGAAAGCTCCGCGCGGAGAATAACGGGCTGCGCGATCTCCAGCAGGACAACGATCATCTCCGACAGGTCTTGGGTTACCGGGAACGATCCTCGTTCCGCCTCGTTCCTGCGCTGGTGCTTGGCCATGATGCCGGCGTCTGGTGGAGCACGATCAAGATCAACCGAGGTTCGGCCGATGGCATCGCTCCTGACATGCCGGTGATTACCGACAAGGGGCTGGTCGGGAAGGTATCGGCCGTTTCCGGCAACCTATCCGAGGTGCTTTTGGTCACGGATGAAAACTGCAAGGTGGCAGCCAAGGTGGAGGGAACCAAGGAACAGGGAATCAGTGCAGGGTCGCGTGACCCGGTGGGTGAGTTGCGTCTGACGTTTTTGAGCAAACTGGCTGATCTTCAGCCCGGGCAGAAAGTTTACACGGCGGGTGTGAGCGGAGGGATCTTCCCCTCCGGCATCGCTCTCGGCACGGTGAAAAGTTTTCACGCCCGCGAACTTGATGGCGAAGCCATCCTCGAGCCCTCCGCCGATCTCGGCACGCTCGAGGAGGTCTTCATTGTCACCGGCGCGAAATGAGGCAAGCCATTCTATTCGTCATTCTCCTGCTCCTGCTGCCGATTGCCGTGGCCGTCCAGGATCTGCTGCCAGCCATTCCGCCCTTCCAGGCTAGGATCCTACTGCTTCCCGTGGTTTTTTGTTTCGGGGCGATGGCTCTTCCTCTTTTGCCCTCGCTCTTTTTCGCGCTGGCGACCGCCTTGGTCCAGGGGCTTGTCTTGCTGCAAATTCAGTCTGGGCAGGCGGAACTCGGACTCACGGTGCCTGTTGTGTTTTTTCTGGTCTGGGCGATTGTTCTGCAGATGGCAAGTGAGGCGACCCATGGGATGAGATGGGAGGTTCATGCCCTTGGGAGTGCCGTGATGACGTTGACCCTTCTGGGCGTTGAATTCCTGGTGCTCTGTGTCAGACGGGGAGGATTTCCGCTGGAGATGACTGTTCTGCTTCGGATCGTCATTCCCTCGGTAGCATCACTGCTGATAGCACCACTGCTTTACTTCACGCTTCGAAAAATGGTGCCGGTGTTCATTGAGGGTGCTCATCTTTCCAAAAAACCCCATTTAAGTAGGTAAGGCCATGAAATCGTCCGACGACTCGCTACGCAAGATCCTCATCCTCGCGGGAATTTTGGCCTTTGCACTCGTCCTGCTTCTGGCGCGAATATGGTATGTCCAGATTTACAAGCATGCCGACTACAAGGCTCGCATCAAGGGACACTCCCAGCTGACTGTCCGACTCCCGGCCGTGCGCGGCGAGATCTGCGACCGCAGGGGGGTGCCGCTGGTCGAGAACCGGGCCAGCATGGAGGTGGAGTTCTATTTGCCCGATATCGTCCGCGCCTGGAAGGAAGAGCATGACGAGGTGCCCATCCGCAAGTACTGGGGACTTGACCACGGCATGCGAGCTCTCAAATCCGAGCCCGACATCGTGAAGATCGTCAACGAGTCGATCGTTCCTCACCTCGAGAAGCTGGGGCTTGCCGGTGACTATAATAGCCGCAAACTGCAGGTGCATTTCCGCGATAACGCCGAGGTTCCCTATGTCTACCGGCAGGACCTTGATTTCGAGACCATGGCTCGTTTCAGCGAGAACAGCCTTGATCTTCCCGGCGTCACGGTGACGCTCAAGCCGGTCCGGCACTATGTCTACGGGGCTCTGGCGGCTCATCTCTTCGGCTATGTCGGCCTTCCCAAGGAGATCGACAAGGAAGAAGCGGCTCAGTTCAATTTCTACCAGCCTGATGTGGAGGGAAAAGCGCAGATCGAACAGGCCTATGACGATGTTCTCCGCGGCACGCCGGGGACCAAGTTTCTTCAGCGCAATGCCCACGGAGTCATCGATGGGGAGACCAAGAGGATCGAGCCGAAACAGGGATCCAAGGTTTGCCTGACCATCGACGCCCGCATCCAGTTCATTGTGGAGAAGGCCCTCCGTGTTGTCGGTCGCGGGGCGGCGATCGTGCTCGATCCCAATTCCGGAGAGATTCTGGCCATGGCCTCGGTACCCTCCTTTGATCCTAATCAGTTCGTTCCTTCGATTTCCAAGGCTGACTGGGAGAAACTCGCCAAAGACCAGACAGATCCCCTCATGAACCGAGCGGTGAACGCCTACGCGCCTGGCTCTACCTTCAAGCTCTGCACCGCGCTGGCCGGTATCCGCGCGGGTGTCGGCGATAGGCAGTTCGAGTGCACGGGGGGCGTCCAGTACGGCAACAAGTACATGAAGTGCTGGGTGCTCACCGCCAAGCCTCCTATGCCGCCCCATGGCCGCCAGGACCTGACCACGGCGATCAAGAATTCCTGCGATCCCTTCTTCTACCAGTACGGCAATGCCGCCGGCATCGACCAGATCGACGCGGTAGGTGGCATGCTTGGTCTGGGCCAGAAGACAGAACTCCCGCTCAACAACGTAGCCTCGGGTGTGATGCCGGGCACCGCTTGGCTTGCGCAGAACTATCCCCGCGAACGCTGGAGCCCAGGCTACACGGCCAACACCGCGATCGGCCAGGGCTTCGTCCTTGCGACCCCGCTGCAAGTGGCAAACATGGCCGCGACCGTGGCCAATGGTGGCATTGTTTATCAGCCACACCTAGTCGAGAAGGTAGTGAGTCAGGATGGGGCGGTGATCAAGGAGGAACCGGTGAAGATCCGTTCCGACTTTCTGAAGGAATCAGGAATCACCGCCGATCAGTTTGAGAAGGTGCGCAAGGGGATGTGGCGGGTCATCAACGACCCGGACGGCACCGCCCGCAAGGCACGGGTCAAGGATATGCTGGTGGCGGGGAAGACCGGCACGGCGCAATTCTGGCGCAATGGCATCAAGGACTACCACACATGGTTCATTTGCTTCGCCCCTTATGATAAGCCTCGCTATGTCGTCTGTGTCTTTGTCCAGGGGGGTAAATCCGGCGGCTCCGTGCCCGCGCCAATCGCCGCGAAGATCCTGGAGCAGATCTTCGCCATGGAGAAAGGGCAAGAGGTCAAGCTGGAGGCAATTAGCCCTGCTATTGGTAACTTCCAGCCGATTGCCGGAATTGACTTCTCGAAGGATCTCCCTGCGCAGTACGGAGGCGATAGCGCCCCCTCTTCGGAGCCCGCTGCCGAGGAATCTCCAGAGTCCGGGAACGGTTCAAACGGAGGCACCCCTGCAGCCAAGCCCGATATACGGGAGGATGCCGACAGCCATGTAAAAAACCGGAAGCCCCAGGCTCCGGGAGGACTTCAGAAATTCTTCAACTTCCTAGGTGGCGGCCGCTCTGCCGTTCCGAAACAATCCAACTAGGCGATCAGAAACCTGAAAGCTGAAACCTGAAAATTCCCGATCACCAAAACTCAACCCAACCTCCCAAACCAAAAACATCAATTCACGATCTGTTTATTAAACCTCGAATTGCTGCCTTCTGCAGTGCAGTCATTCAGGTTTCAAGTTTCAGGTCTCATCCTTCGCCCTTGTAACCCCTCAGACCTAACAGTCTTCAGTCTAAACCCTAATAACCTAATTCCATGAGCATTATTGAAACCGTCAAACGCCTCCTAGGCGTCAAAAAATCAGGCCCCCGCATCGAACTGATCGTCAGCTGCGAGAAACTCGAGAAACGTGTCGCCCTCCTGGAGGATGGCAAGCTTGAGGAATATTCCATCGAACGCGACAGCGAGCGCAATATCGTCGGCGGAATCTTCAAGGGCAAGGTCCGCAACATCGAGCACGGCCTCAAGGCCATGTTTGTGGACATCGGCTTCGAGAAGAACGCCTTTCTCCACTTCTGGGACGCCATCCCGGCGGCTCTTGATAGCGGCATTGAGACTGTCCAGCGCGCAGGGGGAGGCAGCAACCCGAAAAAGAAGCCGCAGATCACTGCAAAGGACATTCCCAATGTTTACCCCGTCGGAAGCGAGATCATGGTCCAGGTAACCAAGGGGCCGATCGGCACAAAGGGGCCTCGGATCACGACCAACATCTCTATGGCTGGCCGTTACATGGTCCTCATGCCTTTCAACGACCAGTGCGGCATCTCCCGTAAGATCGAGGATCCTAAGGAGCGCGCGCGTCTCCGTAAGATCCTGACCGAGCTAACCCTGCCTGAGGGAATGGGAATTATCATCCGCACCGCAGGAGAGGGGCAGAAGGCCCGCTTCTTCGTCCGCGATCTCGGCTTCCTTCTCGACCAGTGGCGCGAAGTGGAGAAGGGGATGGCCGAGAAGCCGGCCGCCAGCACACTAATCCTCGAGCCCGATCTGGTCGATCGTACGGTCCGCGATCTCCTGACCGAGAGTGTGGATGCCGTTCATGTCGATGACATCAAGGCCTGCGAGCGCATGCAGGAACTGGTAGGCCAGATCTCCAAGCGCGCCAAGAAATCGATCCACTTCTACAGCGGCCAGAAGCCTATCTTCGACAATTTCGCAGTTCAGACTCAGATCGATAACGCCTTCCTGCGCCAGGTCTGGCTATCGTGCGGCGGCTATCTCGTCATCGATGAGACCGAGGCCATGATCGCCGTCGACGTGAACACTGGGCGGAACAAGGGGAGCAAGGACATGGACAAGACCATCTTCCAGACCAACATGGAGGCGGCTGATGAGGTCGCTCGCCAGCTGCGTCTGCGTAATATCGGCGGACTGATCGTTGTCGACTTCATCGATATGAAGAACCGAAAGGACCAGCAGGCCGTCTACCAGCGCATGCGCGACCGCCTGCGCCGCGACAAGGCCCGTACCCATGTCCTCCCGATCTCCGCGCTCGGCCTGATGGAGATGACCCGTCAGCGAGCTCAAGAGAGTCTCTCCAGCTCGCTCTTCACGAACTGCTCCTACTGCCACGGCAAGGGCGTCGTTAAGAGCCAAATGACCATGAGCGTCGAGCTTCAGCGGGCGCTTCACACTCTCATGAAGCGTCACCAGGAGGAGATCCACGAGTTTAAGGTCACTGTTCATCCGGAGCTTCTCAACCGCCTCCGCACCGAGGACGAGGAACTTCTCATCGACATCGAGCGCAAGTACGCGGGTCGCCTCTCCTTCAAGTCCGACCCAACCTTCCATGTCGAGAAATTCACTGTCGCGAATGCGACGACAAATGAAGAACTGAAGGTTTGATTGCGACGCAATCGCCATCAAACAGGCTGTTAGCCTTTTAGGTCAGAAGCCGAATCTGAAATAAACCCCCGCCTCTCGAAAGGGAGCGCGGGGGTTTATTTTGCCGTGCTTGGAGAGGGAAGGCCACCGACCGTGCTGCCGGCCATCACACCGTGTTTTTCAAACCAACCCAGCGGCGTTTCGATCGCGTAGATGACGGCGCTGGATGAGCTGGGGATGGGTGTTTCGTCAAAGGGCTTCATGTCGTGGAGTTCGTAGATCATGCCCGAGCGACCCACGTAGGCAATGGAGAGGGGGAGTGGCGTATCCTTCATCCAGAAAGTGACAGATCGGGGCTGGGGAAAAACAAAGACCATCGCTTCGTCGGTCCCGAGATTGGTACGGGACATCAGGCCTAGTTCCCGTGAGGCATCATCGGCCGCGATCTGGGCATTCAGGGAATTTGTTCCTAGTGTTAGCGTTGCCTTCGGAAGGTCGGTTTGAGGCTTTGGCCCTGCATGCAGGACGGATGCTGCGAGGAATAGGGAAAGGAGTATAAGGAAAGGCTTTCGCATCGTGGCATCGGGTTAATAGATGATGATCGTAGTGAAGAAGTGAAAATATGAAATTCATGAAAGAAAAGAATTCTTATACTGCTTCTCTCTGCATTCTCTGCGCCTCTGCGCGAGAGCATTATGTATTTCTTAGCTCAAGGCTGCCTCTGTGTACGACGAGAGGCGCGCATGATTTTTTGCGGCAAATTTCTTGCCTTCGGCCGCTGACTTTCTACTCTGTTCAGGCCTGAGAATTCCTCCATCCGGGCGTTTCTCTAACACCCGAATGTCGAATTTCTTTCCCAGATGGGCCAATTGGCTTCCGCTCCAGCTGCTTGTCTGCGGCTTGGTGATCGGTGGACCCATCACTCTCGGGATCTGGTACTATTTCACGCCGAAGTACACCCGCGTCGGCTATCAGCCCGACCAGCCGGTGCCCTTCTCCCATGCCCTGCACGTGAAGCAGCTCGGAATGGACTGCCGCTACTGCCATAGCTTCGTAGAGGTAGCCGGTCACTCGAACCTGCCTGCCACCCAGACCTGCATCAACTGCCATGGCCAGGGCAAGATCCTGCCGAACAGTCCACGTCTGGCCGCCGTACGCGACAGCTGGGAGACAGGCCAGCCGATCCCGTGGGTGCAGATCCACCGCCTGCCCGATTACGCCTACTTCAACCATGCGGTCCATGTGAACCGTGGGGTCAGCTGCTACAGCTGTCATGGTGCGGTAAACGAGATGAGCGTTGTCTACGAGGCCGAGTCACTCAGCATGAAGTGGTGCCTGGACTGCCATCGCGCCCCTGAGAATTTCCTTCGCCCGCCCTCGGAGATCTTTAACATGAACTGGCATCCCGCCTCGCCCGAGGCGCAGCGTGAGCTGGGAACGAAGTTCAAAGAGGAGTGGAAGGTCAATCCACCCGTCAACTGCGGAGGCTGCCACCGATGAAAAAGATTTTCCAACATCCCACGCGTGATCTGAAGCCAACCCTCTGGAGAAGTCGGGGAGAGCGCGAGAACTCGGCTGCCTTTGCCGAAGATCTCGCCCGCGAGTTCACTCCCGGTGCCGCGGGATCCGATGGTGAGGATAACAATCTCTCCCGCCGCGACTTCGTCCGTCTGATGGGAGCAGCTACCGCGCTGACCGGCGTCGGGCTCACTGGTTGCCGCCGTCCCGAGGCTCATCTCGTTCCCTTCGCGAAGAGCGTCGAGTGGACGATCCCCGGCAAGTTCCTCTACTACGCCAGCTCCATGCCTACCCCGGCGGGAGCCGTACCGCTTACTGTCACGACCTCGGATGGTCGCCCCACCAAGATC
>Ga0304729_1002219_pt1 | contig 11896 bp, 3 predicted proteins | sample C_131016_MF_Meta_FD_190475 | JGI IMG/M metagenome (GOLD analysis project Ga0304729, IMG submission 190475) | Freshwater microbial communities from Lake Croche, Canada to study carbon cycling - C_131016_MF_MetaG (v2) (version 2) | ecosystem: Environmental > Aquatic > Freshwater > Lake | place... | reverse complement strand
TAGGTACCATCTGTTGCGATGCTTGCAGCGAGCGAACAACTGCCGGCGGAGACAAAGCTGACGAAACCAGTGTTTGGGGCGACCGTACAGACCGTAGGCGTATTTGAGAAGTAACTCTTCGTTCCGCCACCTGCTGATGCTGTAGCAGTGAGAGTGTCAGGTGAATTCAACATGGTGTACGAGGAGGCGTACGAAGCTGGATCTATCGTAATCGTACGAGGGATTAGGGCAACTGCCGAGGTAGGCAAAGATATTTGAACCGCGCTACCGCCATTATTGCTGACAGTAATAACCACCCTAATGAATTTCCCGTTATCAGATGAAACTTGAGTGTAGGTATTGGTGGTGGCTGAGGCGATATCAGAATATGTTCCCCCTGATGTCGTAGCGATCTGCCATTGGTAGGCGGTCGCAGTTCCTACACCTGTGATCGTTCCTGCGACGGCATTAAGTGTCGAACCAACTTGGGGAGTTCCGGTAATAGTCGCTGATGAGAGAGTTGGTGGCGCTGGTAGGACTGTGACTGTAATTCGTGTGTAATTGATAGTCCCATCACCTGCGGTGACTTTGATCAGGAAGTAGTCACCATTAAGAATCGTGGCGTTTGAGCCATTGGTAAAGGCTGTGGCAGCTGAGAAATTATCAAGGCTTTCGGTAGTGGTCGAGGCAAACTTTGCAATCTTATTAATGGTCGCCCCAACATCTGTAGCCGTAAAGCTTGATACTGCGACACCAGCTCCTTGAGCATTCGTCAAGGTAACCGCCCCTGCTATTTCAGAGGTTAAGGTGGCGCTTGGAGTCCCAAATGTCGGGACTACACCTTTGATGCTTGTTGTGGATGAAAGTGTTGCGATATTTGAAAGTCGAGTCAGGGTGATCGTGTAGGTATTTACAGTTTGGTCTTGAGCCGTGACCTGGATAGAGATCGTATTGGCACCAACTACGAGCGGCAGATTTGACGAGGCCGATCCTGATGTAACTGTTTCATAGGTACCAGAACCAACCTTAATCTGAACAGTTGCATTGACTTGATTGACCGTTGGAGTCACAGTCACTCTGTCAACAGAATTGACTACGGAAGAGGTATAGGCATTCGTTGTGGATGAGAAACCTCCCGCAAGGGTGCCTTGCGAGAGTGTGAGTGCAGAGAGTTTTGCATCATTTGCCATTGTGTATGTGAACTTGCTCGCTGAGCTCGCCAAGGATGATCCAGATCCGTTGACCGCGAATATGTCTACTTGACCCAAAACCGTCGTGACTGGTGACACTACTCTGATCTGTGTACCGGAGACGATCACGGTCGGGCTGCCTTGAATTGGGATCGAACCGAAGAGAACGCCACCCGTCGACAAGAGACCGTTTAAGCCAGTTCCGTTAATAATGATGTCTTGCCCACCTGAGATCATTCCTGATGAAGGCGAAATCGAAGTGATAACTGGTAAGGCGACATAGGTGTACTTGCCGTAAAGAGCGATGGCAGATGTTCCACCCGGGGTGATGACGGTGACATTAACGTCACCTGATCCAGAAGGAGCGGTCGCAGTGATCTGAGTTGAGCTCACCACCGTAGCTGCCACATTTGCAGCCCCAAAATTCACACTTGTAGCACCGGTGAAATTTTCTCCGGTAATTGTGACTACGGTTCCGCCATTAGCTGTTCCAGATGAAGGTGAAATGCTAGTCACCTTTGGGAGCGCATAATAAGTAAAAATATCCGCAGCGACAGAGCTAGATGTGCCGCCTTGATTGGTCACACGGACATCTACGGCACCCGCGGTAGTTGCCACCGGAGAAGTTACGGTGATCTGGGTGGAAGTTATGTTGCTCACGGTAGCCGACGTCGATCCAAATACAACGGTCGAGAGAGATGTGAAATTGGTTCCATTGATGAGAACTGAGGTGGATCCACTTAATGGTCCGGTTAATTGCGATAATCCCGTTACCGTTGGTGGAGCGAAGTACGTGAATTTATCTTCATTGACTATCACCGATTGCGTTCCCGCCGTGGTGACTCGAATGTCAACTTGCCCGGCTGAGAGGGCTGGAGAAGTAACCGACAATCTATTTGTTCCACTGTTGTATGAGACGTTGGTTCCAGCTGTCGTACCAAACAAGACAGTTGATGACGCTGAGAGGTTAGTTCCAGATATTTCGATAATGGTTCCACCAGTGGTCGGTCCGAATGTCTTCGATATTGCGGTAATCGCAACAGCCGTGGTGTAGGTGAATGCAGCATCAAGGGTAGAGGTAACTCCGCCAACGACGACCGAGACTCCAACAACGCCGGCACTCTGTGTTGATGGTGAAGTAGCTGTAATTTTCGTTGCGCTATTGATTGTGAAACTAGTTGCATTGGTAGATCCAAATTTCACAGCCGAGACATCCAAGAAATTCGTTCCGGTAATTTCAACTGAAGTACCACCGAGGGTTGATCCCGAGGTAGGAGTAATCGAGCTAATGGATGTCAGCGTGGTGTACGTGAAGTTAGAGGTCGTGTCCGACGACGTTCCACCTGGCGCAGTGACCTTCACATTCACAATGCCAGAGCCGGCTGGGAAGTTTGTTGTAATTTGGGTAGGGCTATTTACCGTGAAATTTGTAGCGGTAGTAGAACCGAAGGTGACAACCGAAGCATTGGTAAATCCTGTACCCGTAATAATGACACCGCTACCGCCGGCCGCAGCGCCCTGCGAAGGGCTCAAGCTAGAAATCGTTGGGGCTGCCACATAGGTGTATTTCGAACCTGCAGAAGTCGCTGAAGTGCCACCTGCAGTTGTCACGGTGACATCAACGACTCCCGATCCCGCAGGTACCTTCGCGGTGATTTCGGTTCCAAAAGTGTTGATTGTGTAATCAGTTAGAGCAACTCCACTTGATCCAAAATTTACGCTGCTGACATCAACGAAATTTGTACCTGAGATCTTCACTGTGTTTTGACCCGCGGTCGGTCCAGTGTTTGCTGTGACAGAGGAAACTGCTGGTAGTGCTACAGGATAAAGCGCTGAACAGGAAGCCGTTGAGTCTCCTGTCGTTGCAGTGACATTCGATGGCGCTACAGCGCCAGAGCTGCACGAGGTGGGACTAGGCTGAAAGAGGGCTAAGGTATTCGCCCCAAAGGAATATGTGGTCGATGGTGAAAAACCTGTGACTGGATATGCAGCTGATGAGAGAACCTGGGTTGGTCCAATCAGTGCCGTCCCCGTGAATGGTCCGATTCGGACACCGGTGCTCTTGCCTTGGGAAGCTGGATCACCTTGTAACCATGAGCCAGTTCCAAAGGAGGCTATGGGTACGCCGTTTACAAAAACGGTGTCAAAGGACTGGAGCGCATTACCTTGAACATAGTTTCTTTGATAAACAATGTTCACCCACGTATTAGCTGCCACAATAGGTACAGTCGGAGTTACATCACCGGCAACTGAACCGGATAAGAAGTCAAGGATCCTTGTACTGTTGCCAAAAATTGTAATTCCGTTACCACGATCACCATAAAAGCCATTTCCGTAGAAGGCATTTATATCCATAATCAATACTGGATTATTTACCTTCACCCATGTTTCGATCGTGAAGGCTTGCGATGTAACTATCCCGGTACCTGTAGGGAAATTTAATCTCAAGGTGTTGTTTGCGCCCAGACCTTGCGAATCACCTGGATAGGTGGTGGGCCCAGTCGAAGTGACTGAAAGGCTTCCGCGAATATTTGTGATCGGGATCGAAGTGGAAGTTCCTTGTTCAGTGGAAGTCGGTGTCAAAGTCCCGGTGATGGTGTAGTAAGCAGAGGATGGATTCCACGGGCAATAAGCCTTAAAGGGGCTTACCGTAGTTGTTGCTACTGCAGAACATCCTGGGATGACACCCAAATCTGTTTGAAACGAGACAGTTCCTGCCACTGAAGTAGTTGCGGTAATTGTGTCGATTACCCCGACTTGCACAGCGCTGTTGTATAGCGAGATGGTCGTTGTTGTGGCCGGCTTATTCACAGTGATGGTGACGGTCGCGGTATATTCAAGACCAGAGCTACTCTGAGTACCAACAACTGAATATGTTGTCGTCGGAGAAGAGGCTGTAGGGGTTCCGGAAATAATTCCCGTAGTCGTGTCTAGATTTAACCCAGTTGGCAATGCGGGGCTGATCCGATAGCTATTGATATCACCGCCAGTTGAAACCGGAGTTGGGTTGTTGGTAAATGGCGTGCCGGTAGTGGTCGAAACTGAAGCTGGTGAATAGGAAAATACCGGCGGTGGAGGTGCCGCAAAGTCTGAGACCGCGGTAACGCTTGTTCCACTCGTGGAAAGTCTTAATGTAGAACTATTTCCGGAGGCATCGCTCAGGCTTGATGGCACTGATGTATTTTGAGGTTTAAATAGCGCTACTACGGTTGCGCCGGAAGAAACCGTCGAACCTGAAACAGTGGTTGACCAATCATAAGTTGGATTGAACGCAGTTGTTCCCTTAGTCACAGAGGTCGGATAGAGCGATCCAGATGTAACGCGCATCTGGCTATAAGAAACCTTGGATTCAGATAAACTTGCGCCAAATTTACCAATTTTGAATATAGTCATGGAATACGTACCACTATTTGATACGACACCAGTAGAGACAACTTTTCCGTCAATAAACATTGTGAGTCGTGTTGTGCCTGCAGTAACAGACTTTTGCAAAGCTAAATGCGTCCAGACTCCTCTAGGAATAACAATGAGAGGGCAATCTGCTGCAGTTCCGGTGCTGCCGTCGCAACGAGGATGAAAGGTGTCACCATTATTTGTAATGTAGTAAGAGCCATACCTGGAATCCCAGGTACCAGTGCGCTGGTTCCATTGATCGCCAGTGGTGCCGTTAGAGAAGTCCAACCGACCGTAATCTTGAGCGCCCGTTGCAACTGGATTAGTTCCGGCATCGATCTTTACCCAGGCCTCAACTGTGTATGCGCTGTTGTTAGCGATTGCCTTGGCGGCTGGTAATTCGATGATCAGACCATTATCACTACCAGTGACTGCGAAGCTTCCAGGCCCGCCTACGGTGCCCGTGAGCGCAGTAGATGTTGCAGAAACATACGAGGATGAATCAGTTGGTGTGATCGTTGCGGTGAACGAATAATCGCCACCTTTTGGTGTCCATGGACAGCTCGCTGTGTATGGTCCTGAACCAGTTGTACTTATATTTACACAACCAGTCATGTTGACAGAACTATTTTGAAAAGTAATGACGCCCGGGACCGAGGAGGAAGCATTTATAGTATTTGCAGTTCCGGACGATGGGCTTGGATTAGTCAGGGATGTAGTGACTGTAGGAGTAAGTCTTGATACCTGGAGGACGAAGTTCGCACTTGACGAATTGCCAGATCCATCAGCGGCATTGATGGTGTACGTGTAAGTGCCATAAGAAGTGGGCGCTGTCCCTGAAATTACTCCCGTTGTCGCGTTTAAAGCGAGCGTGCTTGGTAAAGGAGTTCCGGCGCTGACTGAATAGCCTGTAACGGTTGAACCAGTACTTGTTGGGGTGGCTGAGACTGAACCACCTGGAAGCACCGTTGCTGCGGTATAGGAAATAACCGGGGAAGTGAATCCAGGTCCGGGGCCGCCTGCATCAATAGTTGGGGAGTTATTGGCTGTGAGGGTATATCCCGAATTGGAAGCATCTAACAAAATATTATTTGTATTGTTCATTAGGAGAACAGTCTGCGAGCCCGTGATTGCATCGATATTTGTTGACGAGCTCTGGGTCGCCGTTAATCGTGAGGTTGGTACTGCGAAATTGGCAGTGGTGGTACTTGTTCCTGAATAGACCTTAACTCCTTTAACGATTCGTAAATTGCTCATGCAACCCTTGAACCATTCATTTCCGTTGGTCACACCGATCGTGAAATTGTTGTACTGGGTAACCACATGGCCAGAGGCAGCCATAGTTCCAAGCATGATTCCATCTTGATAAATCCATATATTTGTGCCATTAGATTCAGCAACTACGTGATGCCAGGCACCATTTGTAATGAGATTTCCCGATGGTGAAGTTCCGATGAGATCATTTCCCCATTGATAATTGACCAATCCTGGGGTGGTCGTATTCTCATAAAGCCTAAAGGCGGTTACTGCTTTTGTTGTTCCATAAGCTCCCCAACCGACAAATCCGCCATTTGTTCCGACTGCAGTCGTCTTCACAAACGCCTCAATCGTGTACCAATCATTATTTAATGGAAGATTTGCTCCAGTTGTTAGACTTAGGGATTGGTTCGTACCGTTAAAACAGACCTCATTCTGCGGAGCTTTGCGCCAAGTCGCTGTCAGCGTGACGTTTCCTGCCACGCTGCCAGAGTTCGGGTAGATCACACCAGCGGCATAGACATTGGTGCCATCACTCCAACCGGCAAAGTCATATAACGCTTGAGTGTATGTATTAGCGGGAGTTATAAAAGTAGAGCCAACACAAGCACCTGATGGTGTGGTTGGGCCTGTGCCCGTACCACCTGATCCTGCCGCATAAGTAATCGTGGAGAAGGATGCGCACGAGAAGATATTTATTCGGTAGTACTTAATTGTGGTGTTATCTGAAGAAGTGACCTTAATGAGGAAGAAATCACCGTTGGCAATCGTTGTCGTAGTGCCATTACTCAAAGCGGTGGCCGCGTCAAAATTGGCCTGATTCTCAATTGTTCCCGAGGAAAGTTTCACAATCCTCGTGGTGGCCCAAGTATCGGTCGTCACAAAGTTGGTGGCTACAGAGCCTGTGGCTACAGCTGTGGTCAGAGAGATTGAGCCTGGACTTTCAGAGCCAAGAGTTGAGCTCGCCGTGCCAAGTGGTGCAGTCACGCCTTTAATAGTTGCTGTAGTTAAAGTTGCGATATTTGAAACGGGTGGCGCTGCGGCATACGCGGCTGTCTGGGCATTGTTATTTGTCGAGATTTCGGCAGCGGTTAACGTTGAGTTATAGATTGCTAAGTTTTTGATCGATCCATTGAGATAGGCGTCGTTCCAGTGTGATCTACCGATCCACAAGCTTGTCTTTGCACTAGCGGGTGGTAGATAACCTGCTGACATCTGGTAGGAAGTTTGGGTCGTAGAAGTAGAACCCACCATATAGGTGCCCCAAGCAGTTCCGTCTCGATAGAAAGTACAGAGACCAGTACTGCTGACTGTTACCGCATAGTTATGGAAGACATTATTATCAATAATATTTGTTGCTTCACACCCCGACAACGATCCAGACGCAGATGATATTTGTAGGATCATATGATTTGTCGTGTAGTCACGAGCAAGAAAGATTCCCCCCTTAGCGCCAGTTCCTTGGCTCCACCCATCTGCGCTGAAGTCGAAAATACGTGCCCAGTTGTAACTACCAGTGTTGTTCATTTTTGCAGTTGCTGAGACGCTCAGGCCTGGCCAACTAGTGGTTGCTGGAATACTCGTACCTATCGAGGCATAACTTCCGCTATTTTGACTGGTGTCATTATTTGTGAAAGTTATAGCGTGGTTTGTCGAGTCATAGCTATATAGATAGGTGCCTGTGCCATTGTTCAAAGTTGCGTCGTAGTGATTGGAAGTCAGATCAGTCCAAGTATTTCCAGACCCACTGTATGACGCTGCCGAATTTGCGTCGAGATTCATGACTAGGCCACTCGTAATGACTGATGCCGCCGCCGGGGCAACAGGCACGTTAATCCAGACCGATAGATTAAAACCGGTTCTCTTTGTCGCATCCGAACCCTGGAAAGTCCAGTCAGGTTGAGTGGCGTTAGAGTTGATACCTAAGTCGGGCGTCGGGCCGCCCTGACTATTCCAAGCAAAGATCGTCTTCGGTGTTGCAGGCGAGATATCAAACACCTGGAAGGCGCCATACCATCCGTTAGCAGCGATCTGGTCATTCGCGTCAAACTTGCCCGCGTCACCGAACGAGTAATTGGTGTTTTTATCAAAAGCATAGTTGTACGGCCAAATCTCAAGATGGCCATTATCGCCAGCGGTATTCAAGGAGTAATCACTTGAATAAACATTCATATCTGAGACGGTGGTTTTAATTGCATATGCGTTTGTGGGATCTGGAATTGCCAGGTTTGCAATTGTTGCGGCAGCACTGCTACTTGTGGTGTTCGCGCCTTGACCAGCCGTAAGTGTGTTTGATGAAAATTTATTAAAATCTACTTTTGCAAAGTCATTGCCGGAATTCAACTGGAACGTATAGCGCACTCTTGAAAAATTGGCGGTTGCCAGCGTGTTTGAAGCCTGGCTTCCGGTTGCAGACAATCCAAAACCAGCGTCGTACTCAATTTTAGTTGTTGTGGTATTTCGAAGTGGGTTGCTAGTCGAATAAAGCTTTGTCCAGTAATAGCCATATGCCCCGTACCCCGTGGCACAAAGTGCAGCAACACGTACGTAATATGGAGTGCCACCAGCTAAACCATTGATTGTGTAATTCAATGTGCTCGTCGATAACCCAGTAGCAGCAGTTGTGTAAGTCGTACCATCAGTGGAGTACTCGACCTGATAACCAGTAACGGTCGATGAGCCCGTGTAAGACGGAGGGGCTGTCCAGACCACTACCAAAGCCCCGGCACCAGCTGTAACTGATGTGACCGTTGGTGCTGCCAAGGAACTAACTTGTGCCGCGTGCGCAGGTTCGAAGAAACTTGGGGCGATTACGGTGGGGATAAAGGAGAACAATGGTGCCAACAGAATTGGAATGAGAATTCGGCTTATGCGGGTGCGCAGCGCTAGTCGGGTGCCGTCGGCCCCAAAGAGCGTGCTCATATCCACCCAATAGCCCCTTTCCAAGTTTGATAAGTACACCCAACCTTGAGAAAGTATGCCACAAATGAGGGTTGCCCCTCATCTTGAAGAGGCCCTTCAAATGTCGTGCTCCATGTCATATGTAGGGGTTCCGTTCTAGAATGAACACGTGGTAAACAAGTCGGAAGCGGTTCCCGGTGGGCGTCAGGCTGCCTATACCGCCCGTAACCGAGCGGCTCTGATTCTGGCCGGCCAGGAAGTCCTAGCTGAGATTGGGCCATCTGCGACAATCGAGCAGTTAGCGGCACAGGCCGAGGTCTCCCCCACGACGATCTATAAGTATTTTGAGAATAAGGATCGACTCTTCGTCGAGGCCTTGGGTGACATCTGGCATGAGTGGGTCCCGTGGGCATTTGCACAGACCTCAACGACCGATCAGCTTGAGGCAGTTGTAACACTTTGCCGCAGACTCTTCCGAGTAAAGCAGACGCATCCTCAGTTTGCAGAGATTCTTCACAACACGATTAAGCAGATGCCTGAGTTCTTTATCCAAGCCGATGAAGAGACCGCCAAAGGAGTGCTCGCTCGCATGGCGTCTGCCGGGCAGATAGCTGGCGATGATTTTGAGAATCGTTTCAAGCTCTGGTCCAGCATGTTCCTTGGCTTGATGGCTCATGTGCACGTGACGGAGGATCTCTCCGCTGAAGAAGCCGATGACGCAATCGGTATCGCCTTGTCAGTATGGGGCATCACTCCGGCCAAGGCGAAGAAGATCATCTCGCGTGACTTGGGATTAACCCTTATAAAATAAAAGTGGCCCCACCCGAAGGTGAGGCCACTTTCAAAACTGAACTACCCTGAAGTACTAAGCGCTCTCTCCTAAGACTGAGACGCGATTATTTGATACTGAGATAAAGCCACCACTCATCTGGAAATCATGTGATGAACCATCGCTCGCATTGATAGAGACTGTTCCGTCGACTAGTACGCCAAGAAGAGGCGCGTGGTCAGGCAGAATTCCAATATCACCTTCGAGAGTTCGTGCTGAAACCATTGTCGCTTCGCCCGACCAGACGCGCTTTTCGGGCGAAACAACTTCAACAGTGAGATTGGATGAGGCAGCCATTGTGGGTTATGCCTTAACCGATGCAGCAAGCTCTGCAGCGCGGCGCTCAACATCATCGAGCCCACCACACATGAAGAATGCCTGCTCTGGAACGTGATCGTACTTTCCATCAGCAAGTGCTTCGAATGCATCGATCGTATCCTTGAGCGGAACGAATGAGCCATCGATACCTGTGAAGACCTTCGCGACGAAGGTGTTCTGTGACAAGAAGCGCTGAATACGACGTGCGCGTCCTACCAAGATACGGTCTTCTTCAGAGAGTTCATCGATACCCAAGATTGCGATGATGTCCTGGAGATCTTTGTAACGCTGCAAGATCTGCTTCACGCGGTTTGCAACACGGAAGTGGTGCTCACCGATATAGCGAGGATCCAAGATACGTGATGTTGAATCGAGTGGATCCACCGCAGGGTAGATACCGAGCTCTGAGATTGGACGAGACAACACTGTTGTCGCATCCAAGTGAGCGAAGGTTGTGTGTGGAGCTGGGTCGGTGATGTCATCGGCAGGTACGTAGATCGCCTGCATCGATGTAATCGAGTGACCGCGTGTTGATGTGATGCGCTCTTGGAGCTGGCCCATCTCATCGGCAAGTGTTGGCTGGTATCCCACAGCAGATGGCATACGGCCAAGAAGTGTTGATACTTCAGAACCTGCTTGAGTAAAGCGGAAGATATTATCGATGAAGAGCAGCACATCTTGGTTCTGAACGTCACGGAAGTACTCAGCCATAGTGAGTGCTGAGAGCGCTACACGAAGACGTGTGCCAGGTGGCTCATCCATCTGACCGAAGACCAGTGCAGTTTTATTGATAACGCCAGTCTCTGTCATTTCGAGGAAGAGGTCGTTACCTTCACGAGTACGCTCACCGACGCCGGCGAATACAGATACGCCACCGAAGTTTTCAGCTACGCGATAGATCATTTCCTGAATAAGAACAGTCTTACCTACACCGGCACCACCGAAGAGGCCGATCTTTCCGCCCTTTACATATGGTGTGAGGAGGTCAATAACTTTAATTCCAGTCTCAAACATCTCAGTCTTTGACTCGAGCTGGTCGAATGCTGGTGCTGTGCGGTGGATAGGCCAACGCTCTTTAATATCAAGTGATGATGTTGGGACGTCGAGGGATTCGCCAAGTGTGTTGAATACGTGGCCCTTGGTGACATCGCCAACTGGTACAGAGATAGGTGCGCCGCTATCGACTACTGATGCGCCACGGACCATGCCATCTGTTGGTTGCATCGAGATCGCACGGACGAGGTTGTCGCCGATGTGCTGCGCTACCTCGAGCGTCAAGGTGCGTGACTCGCCCGAGAGCGTCACTTCAACACGTAAGGCATTGAAGATCGCCGGCATCGCATCGGATGGGAACTCAATGTCCACAACCGGTCCGATTACGCGAGCAACGCGGCCATTCTTAGTCGCTGTTGTTGATGTCATTATTCGCTCCCTGCGCTAGCTGAGGCAAGCGCATCTGCGCCGCCAACAATTTCACTGATCTCTTGCGTGATTTCTGCCTGACGAGCCGCGTTGGCTAGTCGGGTCAAGGACTTGATGAGCTCATCAGCGTTATCAGTCGCTGACTTCATTGCGCGACGTCGAGCAGCATGCTCTGAAGCAGCTGATTGCAACATCGCGTTAAAGACTCGAGCCTCGACATAACGAGGAAGCAATGCGTTTAGCACCTCGGAAGCATCTGGCTCGAATTCATATTGTGGAAGTAAGCCGGCTGGGGCTTCTTCAGTCACAAGTGGGAGAACTTGGTTCGCCACCGGAGTCTGAGTAATCATTGATTTAAATTGAGTGTAGATAATGTGAAGTTCATCGGCTGAATCATTTTCAGCTAAGAATGCTTCAATCAATGCTGCTGAAACGTCACGAGCATTGGCAAATTGTGGGTTATCCGAGAAGCCAGTCCATGATCCTGCGATCGCACGGTTTCTAAACTTGTAATAGTTCAGAGCCTTGCGACCTACGAGGTAAGCATCTGCTGTGATTCCACGCTCTTTTAGACCAGCGATGACAATGTCGCCTTCCTTGATTGCAG
>Ga0304729_1002218_pt1 | contig 11896 bp, 14 predicted proteins | sample C_131016_MF_Meta_FD_190475 | JGI IMG/M metagenome (GOLD analysis project Ga0304729, IMG submission 190475) | Freshwater microbial communities from Lake Croche, Canada to study carbon cycling - C_131016_MF_MetaG (v2) (version 2) | ecosystem: Environmental > Aquatic > Freshwater > Lake | place... | reverse complement strand
TAATGGAGGCTCTGGCGGTGGTGGTTCTAGCGGAACAGGCACAGGCGGTGTAGCAACAAGTTCACCAACCCAAGGTAATAATGGCGGTACAGCAATAGGTAGCACAGCTTCAGGCGGTGGAGGTGGTGCTGGTGCAGTAGGTGGAGCTGCTTCAGTACTTCAATCTGGCGCTGGTGGTGCGGGTTTAGCTTCTTCCATTACAGGCTCTAGTGTCACCTATGCAGGCGGTGGGGGCGGGGGCGGTGCAAATGGAATAACTCTTGGAGCTGGAGGTACAGGTGGCGGTGGTGCTGGAGGTGCTTATCAAAATAGTGGAGTTGCTGGTACTGCTAATCGAGGTTCAGGTGGAGGCGCTGGTGGCGCTGGAAATAGCGCTGTAAGTGTTCCTTCTGGTGCTGGCGGTAGCGGTGTTGTAATTCTATCTATACCAACTGCTCGCTATACAGGCACAACTACAGGTTCACCAACAGTATCAACAAATAGCACTTTTACAATATTAACTTATACCAGTAGTGGCACATATACAGCTTAAAGGAGCAAAAATGTCGCATTTCGCAAAAGTAGAAAACGGAGTAGTAACCCAAGTCATTGTTGCTGAACAGGACTTTATTGATAGTGGTGTATTAGGTCATGGTTGGGTTCAGACTTCTTATAACACTAGAGGTGGTGTTCACTACGGCATTGATGGTCAGCCCGATGGCAAAAAAGCTTTAAATAAGAACTATGCTGGCATTGGTTACACTTATGATGGCACAGGCTTTGCAGCACCTAGTCCTTTTCCTAGCTGGACATTAAACTCTGAAAGCTATCTTTGGGAAGCACCTACGCCAAAGCCAGAAGGCTTATATGATTGGGACGAAGCTACCCTTTCTTGGAAAGAAGCAGTAATAGCATGATTTGGAAAATTCTTGATGTTTTTGCTGAAAACGATATTATTAGTCAAGCAAAATATAGAGTTGTTAATGATTCTGTTTCTACAGAAGGATTTTGGACTTTTGCAAATAAAACACATCAAATGACTGACCAAACATCAGAAATAGATGTAGTTAATTGGATTAAAGCCGAATCTGTTGTAAATGATATTTGTATTATTGAATCTAATTTAGAAAAGCAATTAAATAATACGCAAGATGTAATAAAAAAATCATGGGTTAAGCCTACATTTAATGTGAAAATTTAAGGTAAAAAATGACAGCGCCAATTGATATTATTTCTAGAGCATTAAAAGACATCGGTGCATTGGAGGCTGGTGAAGTTCCAACTGCTGATGCGGCTCAAGATGCTTTTGATATGCTTAATGACATCATTGACCAATGGTCAAATGAAGGCATGATGATTTACAATGTAACTGAAATTGTATTTCCTCTTATTTCTGGTCAAACTCAATATACGATTGGTCCTGACCCAAGCACAGCAAACTATATTGGCGCTTCAATTACTGGTTCGATTGTAGGAAAAGTCTTAACTGTAACTAATGCAACAACTGGCGCAGTAGCATTAGGGCAAACCCTTAGTGGAATTGGCATTTCTGGCGTAGCTACTAAAATCGTTGAGTTTTTAACTGGCGCTGGTGGAAATGTTAATGAAGCTGGAACTTATAGGTTAAATGTAGATGCAACTACTCCTGCTCCTGCCTTTACAGGTTCTATTTCTGGTACAACTTTAAATGTAACTGCTATTTCTACTGGTTACTTAGGAACTGGTGCAGTTATTAGCGGAACTGGAGTTACTTCAGGAACGACTATAACTGCTGTTTTAAGCGCTTCAGGTGGAATTGGTACATACACAGTAAGTGCCAGCCAAACAGTCTCCAGCAGGGCTATGACAGCTACAGTAACGCCTATTCCAATTACTCTTTACTATCAGAAGCCTTTGGGTATTGATTCGGCATTTGTGCGGATTAATACGACCAGTAATGGTCAGCCTATTTATGGTGGTGGCTTGGATTATCAAGTGGCTATTTTGGCGCTTGAAAACTACAACCAAATTGGTTTAAAGACTTTAAATGGACCATGGCCTAAAGCTCTTTATTACAATGCTGGCGCAGAATCAGGCAATTTAACTGTATGGCCTAATCCTGCTCAAGGCGAAATGCACTTATTTACCTCAACCATTTTTAGCACTTATGATGATATTTATGAAAATTTAGCCTTTCCTCAGGGCTATTCAATGGCTCTTAGATGGTGTTTAGCCGAAAGATTAATGCCTATGTATGGCAAGGCTTCTCAGACTCAAATAACTATGATTAATGCTTATGCGGCTCAAGCTAAGTCAACTTTAAAACGCACCAATATGAAACCAGTTATGACTGCTAGTTTCCCTGATTCTATGTTATCTAGCAGAGCTAAAGATGCTGGCTGGATTCTTAACGGTGGGTTTACAGGCTAATGGCTGATTTTGGATTCGTTGGTGGAGCTTATGAAGCACCATCTATTTATCAAGATGCCCAAGAATGTATTAATTGGTATCCTGAAATTGACCCTACAAAACCACAAGATGCTAGAGGTGTAATAGCTTTATATCCTACGCCTGGAATGACTACAGTATCTAATGCTTTAAATAATGCGCCTGTTAGAGCTTTACATACTTCGCCTGATGGTAATACTTTTATGGCAGTTGTAGGAAATACAGTATATTTAATTGATGCCAACTTTTCAGCAACAATATTAGGTTATTTAACGACCAATATTGGATTTGTTCAAATTCAGGACAATAACATTCAAGCTATGGTTGTTGATGGCGTAAATCGTTATTCATACACTTATGGCAATTTAACAAGTTTTATTGTTATTGCAAGCTCTGATGGCGGCTTTACTGGCGCAAATACTGTAGATATTGTCGATAACTATTTGGTTTATAGCAAAGGTGGAAATAGTCAATTATATGGCTCTACTAATGCTTTATCTACAGCTTCTCCACAATTAAGTTTTGCATCAAAATTTGGTAGCTCAGATAATCTTGTAGGTTTAATGGTTAATAACCGACAAATATATTTAATGGGTGACAGAACATCAGAAATTTGGACTGATGCTGGTTTATTTCCATTTCCTTTTCAGATTATTCCTGGCTCAAATTCGCAATTTGGTTGTGCTGCACAAGGTTCAATATCAAGAATAGCTGGAAGTTTTGCCTTTTTAAGCAAAAATGCTCGTGGGCAAGCTATGTTTATGGCTTTTGAAGGCTATTTGCCTCAAAGAATATCAACTCATGCTGTTGAAAATACATTAGTTAATCAGACTATAAGTGATGCTATAGCCTATACATACCAAATAGAGGGTCATGAGTTTTATGTTTGCTCTTTTCCTTCTATAAATTTAACTTGGGTTTATGATGCAACGACTAAGTTTTGGCATAAATGGCTGTCAATTGATATTTATGGCAATTTTCAGCGCCATCGTTCAAACTGCTCTACAGTTTTTCAAAATAGGGTCATTGTTGGTGACTATCAAAATGGTTACTTATACGCTTTAGACAATAGCGTATATACAGACAATGGTGTGGCAATACGCAGATTGCGTAGATGCCCTCATATTGTTTCTGATTTACAACGACAATATTTTGAAGAATTCCAAATACAATTCCAGCCTGGAGTTGGACTTTCAAATGGGCAGGGCACAAATCCTCAAGCCATGCTTAGAATGTCTAGTGATGGTGGTTCTACATGGACAAAAGAAAATTGGACTTCGGTAGGCCTGCAGGGTAAATACAACAATCGTGCTATTTGGCGCAGATTAGGGTGGGCAAGAGACAGAATTTATGAAGTTTCTACTTCTGACCCTGTCAAATTTGTCATTGTTTCTGCTAATTTAAAAGCATCGGTAGGTGAAAATTGACTACCTCAAGCTACAAAATTAGTTATCCTCAAACGCCATTTTTAGACGATAAGACTAAGATGCCTACTGTTGCATGGCAACAATGGCTTCAAAATCCAAGCGTGTCAACTCTTAATGTTGGTGGTGGCTCTACAGGGGGAAATTACTCTGGAATAGCAGTTACAGCTTCTACTATTAATAGCACTACTATAGGCGTTACGACTCCATCTACAGGCTATTTTACAACCTTACAAGGCATTTATTTACAGTCTACAGGTGTCATGACCTTGGCTTATAACCAAGTTTCTGCAACTTCTAGCGCTAGTTATAGTTTTGGCACTTTTTCTGTTTTAATTTTAGCTGGTACTGGGTCTTTAACAGGCATTACTGTAACTTTGCCAGCAGGTGCTTTAGATGGTCAAATAGCTCAAATTTGCACAAATCAGGCTATTTCCTCATTAACTATTAGTCCTAATACAGGACAAAGCGTAAATAATCCTGCTACTTCATTATCTGGTGGTCAAGGAATTGCTTATATTTACACAAGCTCTACTGCTTGGTTTAGGCTTTATTAATGATTACCTATAAAATAGACAATTGGTTAGATAATTTGCCTGCTTTTAAAATAGCAGTCAAAGACCATTATGACGAAATTGAAACTTTAAAAGAATTTCCTCATGATTTTGATTATGATGCCTATGAAGCCTTATGGCGCATGGGTAAATTGGTTTTTGTTACAGCAAAAGATAAAAATGAGTTAGTTGGCTATATTATTTACTTTGTAGCCCCTCATATGCACTCTAAGAATTGTCTTACAGCGCATGAAGATATTTACTTTTTAAAGCCTGAATATCGTAAAGGCAGAAATGGTATTAAGTTATTTCAGTTTGCCCAAGATTACTTAAAGGGCATTGGAGTGGATTTGGTTTTATATAGCACTAAGTTTGCTACGGATAATTCTAGTCTTTTTAGGTATTTAGGCTGTAAACCTATAGACAAAGTATTTACTAAATTGTTACAAGAAACGATAATCAGGCATTAGGAGAATATATGGGCGCAATAGCATCGGCTATAGGAAATATTGTTGGAAGCACAGCTAGCGCTGTTGGTAATATTGTTGGCGCTGGAACCAGCATGTTTGGTCAAGACCAAGCCAATAGACAACAACAGCAGGGCTATTCAAACGCCAATGGCATAATTAATCAAGGTTATAACCAAGCGCAAAATGCTATTAATACTGGCTATGGAACTGCAATTGGAAATATTAATCAAGGATTTGGAAATGCCAGCAATCAAATTAATAATGGTTATAACTTAGGCGCTGCTGGATATAACCAAGGATATAACACAGCTACAGGCGCTTTGGGTCAAGGTTATAACACAACCACAGGCGCTTTAAATCAAGGTTTTAATTCAGCCACCAATGCAATAAATCAAGGTTATGGGCAAGCTGCTGCTGGTTATCAGCCTTATGTTAATGCTGGAGCAAGTGGTGCTAACGCTTTAAGCAATTTAATTAACTCAGGAGATGCTACGCATCAATTTAATAATGCTGATTTACAAGCAAATTTAGCACCTAATTATGCGTTTCAGTTACAACAAGGCCAAGGTCAAGTTCAAAATGTTTTAAATGCAACTGGCGGCTTAGTAAGTGGTAATGCTTTACAAGGCATAAATACATTTACTCAAAATTTTGCCGCAAATGCCTATCAAAACGCATTTAATAATTATCAAAGCCAAAGACAAAATATTTATGGTAATTTGCAAAATACAACTAATGCTGGTCAATTGGCGGCTGCTGGTCAAGGAAATGTATATACAGGACAAGGAAATGCTTTGTCTGGTTTAGATACAGGTTATGGTGCTGCCATAGGTAATGCGGCAACTGGTTATGGAAATAATCTTGCAAACTTAGGAACTAATTATGGCGGCAATATGGCTAATTTGGGAACTCAGTATGGCTCTGCTCAAGCAGGATTAAGCACTAATCAAGGGGCTCAATTGGCTGCTCTTAATACAAATCAAGCACAAACTAATGCTAATTTATATACTGGTCAAACTAATCTTCTTGCTGGAAATAATATTAACGCTGGTAATGCTGCCGCTAATAGCACAAATGCAATGTATGGAACTGCTAGTGGGGCAATTTCTACGCCAAATCCTTCTACAACATTTAAAATTGTTACCTAGGAATAAATATGCCATTAACATTTAATCCTGTTTCAGTAAATCTTCCAACGCCTCCTAGTTATGCTGGTGGTCAAATGGGTGCGCCTGTTGATGCAAATGCGCTTTCTACTTTAGGTAAATTAACAGACATTCAAGCAACTAGACAAGGAATAGCAACAAGCCAGCAAGCTCTTGCTAAAGCTCAAGCTACTTTTCAGCCAGAAGTTACAAAAACAGAAGAAGAAGCCAAACAACAGCAAATTAAAACCAATTTAGAACAATTAAAACAAATTAAAGCCCACCATACAAATGTTGTTGATAATATTGCAGACCTTATTAAAGACCCTAATTTAACCCAAGATAAAATTATTAATAAAGCTCAAGAAATTAATAAAAATGCTGGTGGAAGCGAGGCTTCATTAAAGCAATTTTTAATGAGTATGCCAAATACAAATGACCCTATTTCTTTAAAAAGATTTTTAACCAATCAACAATTAGCTGTTTTGGATTCTCAACAAAGATTGGAAAAAACCAATCCTAATGTTGCCATGACAAATGTTGGTGGCGCTATTGTGCCAACTGCACAAGGAAATCCTGAACTTGCAAATCAAGCTCCAGGAACGCAAGTAGGCAAAGCAATACCAACAACTATTACTCCTCAAGTATTTGCTAATCCTATTACAGGTCAACCTACAGTTATTGGTGGTGGCAGACCAGCAGGCAATCAACCATTGAGTGAAATTCAGCCAAATCAGCCTGTTCAACAAAATCAACCTGTCCAGCAAAATCAGCCTGTCCAGCAACAAGGACAAACAAGATTGCCTACCAATGCGCCATCTGCTGGAACTCAAATGCAGCAACTTCCAAATGAGTCGCCAGCAAACTTTAATGTTCGTGTAGCTCAGGTTCAAAATTCATTGGTTAAGGCTCAAGACCAATTTACAAATCCTAATAGCGAATTAGGTCATATACCTTCTTTGCAACAGATTAATAGCAATATTATGGGTTTATTAAAAGACCCTTCGGTTAATACTGGTGCTGTTCAAGATTATTTGGCAAAACGCACAAATAAAGGTTTGTCTAATCCTAAAGAGCAAGAATTAGCTAAATATTTAGAGCAAAGAATACAATCTAGAACTCCTAAATCTGATGCTGATGCTGAAAGCAAAAAAGCCGCTTATGGTAGCTTTAACTTAGATAAAACAGCTTTAATGGATTTGGTTCGTCAAGATAATGCTTGGATAACTACGCAAGATTTAAAAGCAAAAGGCACTTTATTTAATGCTGGTTCTGCAACAAATCCTAATTTTGGCAAAGTTGCTGAATTTAACAATCAGTTTGCTCAATTTGCTCGTGACCCTAAATTAATGTTATATATTTCATTAGCTGGCGAAAACCCTAATAAAATAGCTTTAGATAAAAGTGACCATGAAGCTGCTAGCAAATATTTTGGTAATATGTCTAAAGAACAAAAGCAAAAACTTGAGTTACAAAGACAAACATTATTGAAACTTATTGGGGCACAATAATGGCTCTTACAGAATACAATCCTAATGATTTTTTAAATTCTTTAGGTTCAAGCAATTCAGGAGTTACGGAATATAATCCTGATGATTTTTTGGGTTCATTAAAACCTTATTCTGAACAAGCTCAAGTTGCAAAACCATCATCAAATCAGCCTAGTTTTTTAAAAGGTGCTGAATTTTTTGCTAGAAATCCTATAGCTCCTAATTTAATACCAGAATCAATTAAAGAGCCTTTAATTGGCGCAGGAGAAGCGGCAACATCAATGATTTCTGGTGCTGTTGCTACGCCTATTGGTGCTATAACAGGCATATTAACTAACATTTTTAGCGACAAATATGGCACTCAAGAAGGCATTAAATTAGCAGAAAAAACTGCTGGCGACATTATCAAAACTCTTACTTATGAGCCAAAATCAGAAAAAGGCAAAGAATATACTCAATTATTAAGTGAATTGCCTGCAAAATTATCTGGTTCTACCATGGGCGCACCTGTTCCTGAAGTTTGGAACGCTGCACCTTTAGTAAAGCCAGCAATTTCACAATTAACTTCTGAAGGAAAAGCTCTTGTTTCCAAAGTTGCTGTTCCTGAAGCCATAAAAAATACTTACAATAAATACACAAATGCTTTAGAGCCAACTTTGCAAGACCAATTTATGACTAGGCAAGCGGCTGGTAATGCGCCTATGCCAAAAGCAAGCGTAGAAGTTTCACAACCAAGCGCACCAGTTGTTGAAAGAGCTTTTAATGTTCCAGCAGAGCAACCAGTTAATATGGCAGAAACACAGCCTTTTGTGCCTGAACAAATAGGTCAAAGAGAGGCCTTGCTTAAAAAGATTGGCTTAGAAGATATTAGATTATCGGCTTTAGAAGGTAATCCTAAAGAAGCTGCTTCTCAGTTAATTACTTCTCAGGCAGACCAAGGTCCTTATGGTTCTGGCATGACTCATCAAATCAATACAGAAAAAGCTGTATTAGATAGACATTTTGAAAAAGTTCAAGAACAAGCTGGTGGAACTGTTATTCGCCATGGCACTTCTTTTCAAGAAGGCGACAAAATTAAAGTAGGCAAAACCATTAAAGATGCTTTGCAAGAAGGCTATGACGAACATCAAGCGGAAACAAAAACGCTGTATGCTGATGCCGCTAAAATTCATGGCAATACTCCAGTAAACGTTAATAAATTTAATGATTTTCTTAATTCAGATGAAAATTTTGCCTATCAAAATGAAAAAGGTTTGCAAACTGGCGTAAAGCAATTTATGACACGCAAAGGCTTTTTAGATGAAAACGGAAATGCAAGACCATTAACAGTTGCTCAAGCAGAAGAAGTTCGCCAATATATTAATAGCAAATATCATTATGAAACAAAACAATTGGGTGGGCAGCTAAAAGGTTTAATTGACCAAGATGTTTTTGAACAAGTTGGTGGCGAAACATACGAAAAAGCTAGAAAACATTATCAAAAGGGTATTCAGGTTTATGACGACCCTAAAGCGCTTGGTGATTTACTTGGCGACCAGGGCGTAAATCAAAAAATACCTGATGAAAAAGTAGCTTCAAAAGTAGTTACTTTGCCAAATACGCAATTTGAGCATTTATTTAATACATTGGAATCAGATGGTAAAACAATTGCCACAAATCAAATTAAAACTTCTTTAGTAGAACAAATAAGACAAGCTGGTCAATCTGCTAAAGACCAACCTTTTAATTCTGTTGCTGCCGCCAAAGAAGCAGCAAATTTAAGTGAAAAATTAAAAATAGCATTTAAAAATGACCTTGAAGGTTTAAATGCTATATATGATGGTATTGAAGCTGGAAATATATTACATATTCCAAGTCGTTATCAAGGCGCTGGAGTTCAAACGCATTTATTAAAAAATAAGTTTAGTGAAATGGCTGTTCAAAAAGCTGGAACTGCAATAGGTGGAGCTACTGGTGGAATATTTGGTCCTGTAACTGGTGCTGCTGGTGCATTAATTGGTGAAAAAGTTGGCGCTGAAGGTGCGGCAAAGTTAAGAAGTGGCAGACAAACAAAACAATTACAAAAAGAAATTAAAAGCTCTACGCCTATTAGCGAAATGGGCGAAAAATTTAAAATTAAGGATTAAACATGACAGTCTCACTTTCGCCTATTGGCAATACAATGATTCCGTTTTTAACGAATTCAGGAATTCCTTTAAATGGTGGCCTGTTATATTCTTATGCTGCTGGCACAACAACGCCACAAACAACATATACATCTAATTCAGGCTCTATAGCCAATACCAATCCTATTGTTTTACAAAGTAATGGTGTTGCGCCTAATCCTATTTGGATTACTGATAATGTGTCTTATAAGTTTGTCTTAAAAGATTCTTCAGGAAATACTTTAGAAACCTATGACAATATTAATGGACAAGGCACAATTTCTGGCAATCTAACAGTAGGTGGCACATTAACTGCCAACGCTATTGTTTGCACAACAAATGAAACTATTGGTGGTAACTTAACCGTTTCAGGCAATATTTCAGGTGGCTCATTTACTGGAATTACTGGTCGTATTGTTCAGTTTGTTACTGCTACATCAACGACTGCTAGCACGACTTCTACTTCTTATTCTTCTACAGGTCATACGGCAACTATTACGCCATCATCTACTTCTAGCAAAATTTTAGTAATGGTTCACGCTTTATTATGGCAAACCAATGTATACGCATCAAATGGAAACTCTTTAGTTGCCTTGTATCGTAATGGAACAAATTTGGTAAGCGGAGCAGATTGGGCTATGGTTAATGCTATTACAAACGGAGGAACTGCTGGTGCTTATGGTTCTTTTTGCATAACTCAACTAGACCAGCCATTAACAACTAGCGCAACTACTTATGCAGTTTATTTTGCGGCACAAAATAGTGCAAGCGTTGTATATAACAGCAACGGTAGTGCTGGTCAATTAATTCTGATGGAGATTTTATAATGGCTACAAATGGAATTCCACAAGCGCTAAATGCTTTAACGCCTGGCGCAGAATGGACAATGACAAACATTGATGATTACAGCACAATTACTTGGCTTTCTCCAAATATACAACAGCCTTCACAAGCTCAAATTGACCAAGAAATTATTAACTTAAATTCTTATCAGCCTTATGAAGATTGCAAAAATCAAGCCACCGTTTTATTATTTAAAACTGATTGGACTACTATTGCTGATGTAGCTAGTCCTACTAATAATCCTTATTTAATGAATCAAGCAGATTTTTTTGCTTATCGTAATGCTGTTCGTAAATTAGCAGTAAATCCTGTAGCTAACCCTGTATGGCCAACTGAGCCAGCCGCAAAATGGTCGAGTTGATATGGAACAGTCAATTTACAACTGGGCATTTGGTTTAATTAACTTAGTCTTTGGATTTATTTTGAAAGTCATTTGGGACTCTTATAAAGAACTAAAAGCTGTAGATGCTAATTTGGCTGAAAAAGTTAACAGTATTGAAATATTAGTAGCTGGCAATTATGTTAAAAAGGACGATTTTGACAAAGTAGCTGATGCCATTTTTTCTAAGCTAGATAAGATTTCAGACAAGTTAGATAGAAAAGCTGACAAATGACTCGCATGAAAAGCGTTATGCACTCTAGAACAATGTGGTTTTCGTTGGCTTTAGTTGTTGTAGGAGCTTTATATGATAACTTTTCATATCTGCAAAATGTTATTAATCCTAAATATTATGGCAGCCTCTTAGTTTTAATAGGGCTTACTTGTGCTGTATTGCGCTGGTATACAACTCAGCCATTGGATAAAAAATGATTTATTTAATTTACCTGTTATTAGTTCCTATTAATTTAGTAGGCACTATTTTGACTTTTCCACTAGCGTTCTTTTTGCCTTTATTTGCCACAGGGCAATACGGCTGGATTAATAATGCTACTGCAAAAGCAACTGAACCTAGACTTCCAGCCTGGCTTAATTGGTTTCAAACTTGGGACAATAGCTTGTGGGGCGACAACGGTTTTAAAAGCAGTCATGGCACATCTTGGTTTAGTCAGGTTCAATGGCTATGGCGTAATCCTTTTTATGGCTTTGCAGTCAGGACTTTTGATGGCTCTACTGGCATGAATTATGTAGGCGACATAGCAACTAGCGAAACCCACTATGGGCATATTCTAGTAACTGGTCATGGATTGTTTCAGTTTGTTTATACGCATAAACTTGGCTCTAAAACCTTTTACCTTAACCTTGGCTGGAATATCAGGGCTTTGGTAGACCCTGCGTTTATTACGCCTGACCAATGGCATAACAATACAGAAGCTATTAAAGATTGGCACGCTACCTTTGCATTTTCACCGAGAATTGTTTAATGTTTGGGTTAATAATTCCTCCTAGTTGGTATATTTACCTTGCTCTTACCTTAACTAC
>Ga0304729_1002217_pt1 | contig 11899 bp, 10 predicted proteins | sample C_131016_MF_Meta_FD_190475 | JGI IMG/M metagenome (GOLD analysis project Ga0304729, IMG submission 190475) | Freshwater microbial communities from Lake Croche, Canada to study carbon cycling - C_131016_MF_MetaG (v2) (version 2) | ecosystem: Environmental > Aquatic > Freshwater > Lake | place... | reverse complement strand
ACCCAATTATTGTCGCTGCAGGATTTGACCCTATTTGGTTTGGTGTGGTTGTAACTATTAATATGGAGATTGGCTTAATCCATCCACCGGTTGGGCTTAATATATTTGTTATTCAAGGAATTGCGCCTGATGTTGCTTTGAGTAAAATTTTATGGGGCTGTTTGCCGTATGCATTATTAATGATATTGCAAATAGTCATACTTTGCGCATTCCCTCAAATTGCCACTTGGTTACCTTCTTTAGTTATGGGATAACACAGCAATATGCTGGGTTTAAAAAAATTCCTTACCCTTGTTGCTGACAAAGGGAAAAGTTTCTTTGGTAATTTATTTACTAGAAAAAAAGATACAGCAACTCATTTAACTGAGTTATGTGAACAACTAACATCAGAAGATGGGGTTGTTTCAGGGATAACTATTGCAAGAGAGTTTTGGAACCTTTATGAAAAATCAAATTTAGAAGAAAAAGAAAAATTTTTTTTAGAGGCAAATAAAAAATTTAAACCAGATTATTCACTCATTAATAGAGCCTGCAGAGATTTTATTGATAATAGTAATCAAATAACATTAGAAAATTTAAATCAACTTGTTGAGGGAAAAAGACAAGAATTGATAAGAAGATTAAATTTAGCTCCCAACGGAACCCAGTCTTTGGTCAACATGAGAGAAGACTTGATATATTTTTTAATAAAGCATCAAGCGTTAAAAGATTTTGATAAAGATTTTAGGCATTTATTTAGATCTTGGTTTAATCCCGGTTTTTTAAAATTAACTCGAATTAAAAAAGAAACCGACTCAGATATTTTGCAGAAAATAATTAAAAACGAACGTGTTCATGAAATTAAAAGTATAGAAGCGCTTTATAGACGATTAGAAAATGACAGATTATTTTATGCTTACTTCCATCCCATTCTTGATAAAGAACCTTTAATATTTGTTCAAGTTGCTTTTACGAAAGGTGTTGGAACTTCAATTCAAACAATTACCGAAGGAGGGGTTAATAATACTGAAGATTATGATGCTGTAACTTTTTATTCAATCAGCAACTCTAATAAAGGATTGCAAGGAATTACTTTAGGAAATTTTTTAATAAAAAGAGTTGTTTTTGAAATTCAACAAGAGTTCCCAAAAGTTAAAAACTTTTTCACATTGTCACCAATACCAGGATTTGCAAATTGGTTTAATAAACAGTCAGAAGATAAAATTAAAAAAATATTAAAAAATGATGATTATAAAAAACTAATGTTTTTAAAAGAACAAGATGATATTAACTTTAATCAATATAAAATTGAACAAAACAAACAAGCTCTTAAAAAAATAGTCTATCATTACTTAGTGGAAGAAAAAATTAACAAAAAACCCATTAATGGAGTTGCTTGTTTTCATTTAAATAACGGAGCGTCGATCTACGATATAGTTGTGAATGGCAATTTATCTATAAATGGATTTAAGGAATCTTTTGGAGTAATGGTTAATTATTATTATGAACTTGAAAAAATAGTTCAAAATCATGAAGAATTTGTTAAAAAAAACAAGATCTCAATAATGGAGAATTTAACTAAGAATGTCTAAAGTTAATAGAAAAGTAAGTGTAGCTCCTATGATGGACTGCACTGACAGGCACGATCGTTATTTTTTAAGATTAATAAGCAAGAATGTTATGCTTTATTCAGAAATGATTTCTACGGGCGCAATTCTTAAAGGTAAACAGAGAAATGTTTTAGAATTTAGTGAATTTGAAAAACCAGTTGCTCTACAGCTTGGAGGATCTTCTGTTAAGGAGCTGTCGGAAGCCTCAAAAATTGCGGAGGATTATAATTATGATGAAGTTAATTTAAATCTAGGCTGTCCTAGTAAAAAAGTTCAAAAAAATAAATTTGGTGCTTGCTTAATTAAGGAACCAGACTTGGTGATGGAATGTTTAAATGGAATGGTCAATGCAACAAAACTTCCAGTAACTGTTAAAACAAGAATAGGTTTTGATGATGTGGAAGATTTTGATTATTTAGATAAGTTTGTAAAAAAAATTGCAAGCACAGGAGTTAAGACAATTATTCTTCATGCAAGAAAGGCAATTCTTAAAGGATTGAGTCCAAGAGATAATTTAAGAATTCCAAAATTAAATTATGGAATAGTAAAACAAATCAAAGATAGCAATCCTAATTTAGAAATTATTATTAACGGTGGAATTATAAACACTGATCAAATTAAAAATCATTTAAAAAATGTAGATGGCGTGATGATTGGAAGGGCTATTTATCATTCACCTTATTTTTTAGCAGATATTGAAAGAGAGATATTTAATAATGATAATATTCCAACCAGAGAAGAGATTGTAAAACAAACAGTTGAATATTGTCTTACTGAAGTTAAAAAAGGAACAAGAGTTAATCAGGTCATGAGACACACTGTCGGACTTTTTCATGGTATTCAAGGCGCAAATTCTTGGAAGAGGTATTTAAGTAATAATATGCTAGTGAGAGATGCGGACGTTAAAAAAGTCGATTATATATTGGATTTAGTTAAAGATAACTTTAATTCTGCAAAATCTGCAGATTAATATATTTGACTAATTTGTTTTAAAAATTAATAATGATTTCATGTGGTTAGTATTAGCATTAATAGCTGGAGTAACTGTTGGTGTTGTTGAAAAAGACAGTATAGGAAAAGCTTTTGATTTTAGTGTTAAAACAGTTAAAGAAACAACTGAAACTGTCATCCAAAAAACTAAAGATATTACTAAATAGTTCCGTTAATTAACGGTTTCAAAAATATTAAATAATAATTGCGATATGTGCTGAGGTTTCTGATCAGCAAAATCAGAGATTTGATGTCTACAGCTAGTGCCATTTGCAACTATAATATCGTTATCTTTTAATTCTTTTTTAATTGTAGGTACTAAAGTTAAGTGTGCCATTTTTTTTGAAATATCATAATTTTTAACATCATATCCGAAGGATCCTGCCATACCGCAGCAACTTGTTTCGATTGATTTGTGTTTGATATTTAAAGTGGTTAATAATTCTAACAATCCCTTTAATCTATCTTGAGATTTTTGGTGGCAATGGCCATGAACTAATACGTTATGTAAAAATTTATTAGTTGATAGTTTTTTACCATCTTTAATTTGTTCAAGAATAAACTCTTCAATTAGATAGAATTTATTTTTAATTTTCTCTTTATTATCAATATTTTTCAAAGATTTAAATTCATCATCAAAGGTTAATAAACAAGACGGTTCAATTCCAACAACAGGTGTTGAGGCATGATTGTTATTAATAATATAATTGGTAAAACGTTGCATCTCAGCCTGCGCTTTATCTAATTGACCGTAAGAAATATAAGTTCTTCCACAACATAGGGGCCTTCCTAAAGAGTCGTCATCAAAATTTGGAATAATAGCTTTGTAACCGAATTTATTTAAAACTTTTATAGCGTAAATAAGATTTTGAATTTCAAAATTAATATTAAATGTATCTGCAAGTAAAATTACTTTGTTCTGATAATTATTTTGAGAATAGTAAATATTTTTTAACGGACTAATATTTTGAACCTCTGGCATAGTTCGTTTTGTTGAAAAATTAAATAACAATTCGAGAACTTTATTTAATACAGGAATATTTTTGACTTTATTAAAAATAGGTGCCATTAATTTAATAAACCCGATATTATTTGGCATATTCGAAATAATTTTATCTTTTAATTTCATTGAGAATTTTTTGTAGTAATGGAATAAAAACTCGCTTTTCATTTTAGAAATATCCACACTCATAGGACATTCTCTTTGACAGGCTTTGCAGCCTACGCATAATTCCATAGTTTCAAACATTTCTTTTGAAACAAAAGCACTCTTTGGTAATTGATTAGAAAGAGCCAAACGCAATGTATTTGCTCTGCCTCTAACCAAATCCTTTTCATCTTTTGTAACTCTATAAGAAGGACACATAACGCCAGAATCTAATTTTCTGCAGGCACCATTGTTATTACACATCTCAACCGCATCAGATAACTCTCCCCAATTAGACCAATCGTAATGTGTGGTAATTTTTTCAGATTTATAATCTGCCTTGTAACGCATTAGAGATCTATCGTTCTGCTTATAAGATCTGACTATTTTATTTGGATTAAATAAGTTTTTTTGATCAAATAAATCTTTCACATTCTCAAAGGCATTTACTAATTTTTTACCAAACATCATTTCATGAAACTCAGAGCGCAATATTCCATCTCCATGTTCACCAGAATGTGAACCTTTATATTCCTTTACCATTTGAAAGGCTTCTTCCGTAATACTTCGCATATTTTTGATATCTTGGTCTGATTTCATGTTGATAATAGGTCTTACATGTAATGTGCCAACAGAAGCGTGAGCATAAAACATTCCACTCGTATTATATTTTTTAAATACTTCGTTTAATCTTGTTGTGTAATCTGCAAGATGGTCAAGTGAGACAGCACAATCCTCAATGAAAGCAACTGGTTTTCTATCTCCCTTTAAAGACATTAAAATATTAAGACCAGCTTTCCTCATCTCAAATATTTCTTTTTGATCTTTTAAATTTTCATAAAATGAAAATACGTTATTTTTATTTTGAGATAGAATTAGAGTTTCTAAGTCTTTAATTTTATGTTTTACTTCACTTAAATTATCATCAATAAATTCAACCATTAATACCGCTTGAGGATTTCCTTGAAAGTACTTCTTTATTGATCCTTGAAACATCGGGATCATTTTTGCAAGATTTAAAAGATTATCATCCATTAACTCAACAGCAGTTGGTTTTAATTTTACAATTTCTTTTGTAATTTCCATGGCCTGTCTAAAGTTTTGAAATGAACAAAGACCTAACATCTTCTGCTTTGGAATAGGGGAGAGTTTTAATTTTACTTTATTGAATAAAGATAAAGTTCCTTCAGAGCCAACTAAAATATTTGAAGTGTTAAAACCATTTGGATTAATAAGATCTAGATTATATCCGCCCACACGTCTTTGTGTTTTGGGAAAATTATCATTTATTTCTTGTTTATTATTTTGATAAATTTTTATGAGCTCTTCTATAATTTTATATTGTCTGTTCTGATTATTTTTAGTGATCAGATAATCTTTGTTTATGTTTTCAAATGTATAAAGAGATCCATCATCAAGAATAGCTTCAACCGCTTCAACGTTATGAACCATGTTGCCGTAATAAAGTGATCTAGAACCACAACTGTTGTTACCAGTCATTCCACCAATTGTTGCTCGGCTACTAGTTGAAACATCAACTGGAAAACATAAATCATATTGTTTTAATTTTTCATTTAATTGATCAAGCACCAGACCAGGCTGAACCCAGGCTGTTTTTTCATTTAAATCTATATGTAAGATTTGATTTTGAAACTTTGAATAATCTAGAACAACGCATTCACCAACAGTTTGACCGCACTGTGAACTACCCGCTCCTCTTGGCAAGATAGGAAGTTCATTTAATGTACAATATTCAAGTACACGTAATACATCGTCAGTATCTTTTGGAATTACGATTCCAATAGGAGTTATTTGATAAATGGAAGCGTCTGCACTGTATCTACCTCTTGAAAACTCATCAAATAAGACTTCTCCTTTAACTAGAGATTGAAGTTCTTTTCCTATTTTTGAAATTGTATTTTGATTTAATTTCATATTTAATCAGTTTTTTTAAAATTAATTATATATAGCTTTATGTCAAAATCGAACTCTTTAAGACCAGGAAAGCATTTCTTACAAATTCCAGGTCCAACAAATATTCCAGATCGAGTACTTCATGCGATGAGTTATCCAACCATCGATCATCGAGGTCCTGATTTTGCAGAAATTGCTAAAAGAGTTTTAGACAGACTTAAAGGTGTTTTTAAAACGACCCAGCCAGTAATTATGTATCCAGCTTCTGGTACAGGAGCTTGGGAAGCTGCAATCGTTAATACCTTAAATCCAAAAGACAAAATATTAATGTTTGAAACTGGACAGTTTTCTTATTTGTGGGCAGAACAAGCAAAGAAACTTTCTTTAGACGTGGAACTTGTGCCAGGAGATTGGCGACATGGAATTGATCATAAAGTTGTTGAACAAAAATTAAGTCAGGACAAGGATCATAAAATAAAAGCATTATTGGTACTCCATAACGAAACAGCAACTGGCATTACAAATAATATTGGTAACATTAGAAAAGCAATGGATAGCGCTAAACATCCTGCGCTTTTATTAGTTGATACCATTTCATCTTTAGCTTCAATTGATTATCGTCATGACGAGTGGAAAGTAGACGTTACAGTTTGTGGATCTCAAAAAGGTCTGTTGTTACCTCCGGGACTTTCTTTTAATGCTATTAGTCAAAAAGCTTTAGAGGCGCATTCAAGATCAACTATGCAAAAAGCATATTGGGATTGGAAACCAATGTTAGAGAATAACAAAAATGGTTTCTTTCCTTATACACCAGCTACAAATTTAATTTTTGGACTTGATGAAGCTTTAAACATGTTAATGGAAGAGGGCTTAGAAAATATATTTAAACGTCACGCAAGGCATGCAGAAGCTACAAGAATTGCTGTCAAAGCTTGGGGCCTAGAAATCTTAGCTAAAAATCCTGAAGAATATTCAAATACTATTACGGCAATTCTTCTGCCAGAAGGTTATGACTCAGATAGTCTAAGAAAAGTTATATTAGATGATTATAATATGTCTTTAGGAATGGGACTTAATAAAATTAAAGGAAAAGTTTTTAGAATTGGTCATTTAGGAGATTTTAATGATCTAATGCTAGCAGGTACTCTAGCTGGAGTAGAAATGGGTCTTAAAAAATCTAAGATTCCTTTTAAATCTGGCGGGTTAATGGCCGCTATCGATTATCTTTCAAAGTAGATTTCGTTACTTTAATTAGTTACAATAATTCAGTTAAAATTAAAAATAAGGGGATACTTCATGTTACTTAAAAATTTTTTTGCAGCCGTTATATCATTTTGCCTTGTGACTTTTTCAGTAAGTGCACTTGAAATTAAAATCGGTCACGTGGGTGAACCTGGATCTTTATTTAACGATTCAGCGGAGCATTTTGTAAAACTTGCTAACAGCAAATTAGGTTCAAAAGCAAAAGTTGTAAATTTTGGTTCTAGCCAATTAGGTAGCGACAAAGAAATGATGCAAAAAGTAAAATTAGGAACATTAGAAATGGCGGTTCCATCAACATTCATGTCAACTGTTCATGATGAATTTGGCGTTTTTGAAATGCCTTATATAATTAAAGACAGAAAGCATATGTCTAAAGTTGAAAAAGAAGTAGTAAACCCAATACTTTCAAAAAATTTAGAAGAAAAAACTGGATATAAAGTTTTAGCTGTTTGGGAAAATGGATTTAGACAAATTACAAATAATAAAAAACCAATTAATGTTCCAGACGATCTAAAAGGAATTAAATTAAGAGTTCCGGAAGGAAAATGGAGAGTAAAAATGTTCCAAGCTTATGGAGCAAACCCAACTCCAATGGCATTTGGTGATGTATTTGTTGCCCTTAAAACAGGAACAATTGATGGACAGGAAAATCCTTACACTCAAATTACAAGTGCAAAATTTCATGAAGTACAAAAGTTTTTAAGTGTAACAAACCATGTGTATACACCTGCCTTCGTTGTAGTTCATAAAGAAACTTGGAATAAATTACCCGAAGATGTAAGAAAAATTTTAGAACAAGCCGCTAAGGATACTCAGCCGTTTGTATATAAACGAGCAGCAGAGATGGAAGTTTCTTTATTAAAGGTAGTTACGGATTTTGGAGTTAAAGTAAACACCGCGAATAGAGAAGCATTCGTAAAAGCAAGCGATCCAATTTACAAGGAATTTGCAACAGATGTTAAGTCAGGAGCAACTCTTGTTTCTAAAATATTAGATTTGGCTAAAGCTAAATAAGTATAGTTAATTTTATAACTTATGATCTCTGCAAAGGCGTACGATAAGTATCTGCAATATTTTCTTTTTTTTCAGATGATCTCATTATCAATTACGGTATTATTGGGAGTCTGTTTTAGATGGGCAGGACACTCTCTGGTTTGGTATGATGAGATTGCAGGAATTCAGCTTGCTTGGATTACTTATTTTGGCTCTGCTTATGCTTCTTTAAAAGGCTTACATATTGGAATGCCTACTTTAATAAAAGTTTTTCCGAAAGATATTAGAAAAATATTATTTGTTTTATCTAAAATAATTATTTTTTTATTTTTCTTAGTTTTAACTTACTATGGTACAAAAGTTATTATTGTTTTAAGAGGAGATACTCTAGTAACCTTAGATTGGATCCCTCAATCTTTTGTACAATCTGTAATTCCAGTTTCTTCTATTTTAATTATTATCTCTGAGTTTCTTTCTTACAAAGAAGCCTACGAACAAACCATTAAAGATTAAATGATAGTATTATTATTGTTTTCAGTTTTAATATTTTTACTCTTTATCAATATTCCTATTGCGATTAGCATCGCTGTAGCAACTGTAGTAGCAATGGTCGCTAAAACAGGACCACAGTATTTAGTTAATACAGCTCTTGCTATGTATAATGGAGCCAAAAGTTTTCCATTAATTGCCATTCCCTTATTTATTTTAGCTGGAGCTATTATGAATAGTTCTGGAATCTCAAGAAGATTAATTGCTTTTGCTTCTGCCTGTGTTGGTTTTATCAAAGGCGGTCTAAGCATGGTCACTATTGCTACATCAATGTTCTTTGCTGAAATTTCAGGCTCTGCTGTCGCCGACGCATCTGCATTAGGTTCAATTCTAATCCCGGCAATGAAAAATAAAGGTTATTCTCCCGCATACGCAGCATCAGTTGTGTCCTCAGCTTCTTCACTTGCTATTATTATACCACCATCCATTCCAATGATTTTATATGCTGTGATAGCGGGATGTTCTGTTGAGCAATTGTTTGTTGCAGGATTTGTACCTGGATTTTTAGGAGGCTTTTTAATGATGGCCGTGTCTTATATTTATGCAAAGAGAAAAAATTTACCTATTGAAGAATCTTTTAATATTAAAAATATAAAAAGAACTGCAAAAGAAGCTGGTTTAACTTTTATTTTACCAATAATAATTTTGGGAGGAATATTTGGTGGATTTGTAACAGCAACAGAAGCTGCTGGCTTAGCAGTGTTTGCTTCTTTAGGCATAGCATACTTGTATAAAGAATTTAATTTAAAACAATTTTTTGATTCAACTGTTGAAGGAGGGTCGCAAACAGCAACAGTCATGTTATTAGTCGCGTCTTCTATGTTGTTAGGTGAATTCTTAACTATGGAACAAATTCCACAAAAAATAGCTTCGTCTTTAACAACATTAACTCAGAATAAATATTTAATTTTAGCAATCTTAAATGTTTTTCTATTTATTATTGGATTTTTTTTACATTCAGCTGCCGCAATTATTTTAGTGGTACCAGTTGTAATGCCTTTAATTAACAGCCTAGGAATAGATCCTGTTCATTTTGGAATTATTGTAACTTTAAACTTAGCAATCGGTCAGCAAACACCCCCTGTTGCAAGCGTTCTCGCTGTAGCCTGTTCCATTGCAAAAGTAGACATGTGGACGGCAACAAAGGTGAATATTATCTTTATCAGCGTTTTAATTTTTATATTATTGCTTTGTACTTATGTTCCCATTGTACCGATGTCTTTAGTTGAGTACTTTTATAGATAACAAGAATGTCAAAACTAATTTTACAAAAAAAAATTAGCGATTACATAATCGAAATATCGTTAAATCGTCCGGAAAAATTAAACGCTTTAACAAAGCCTATGTGGAAAGAATTAGGCGCTGTTTTTAAAAAACTTTCCATTAATAAAAATTTAAGATGCGTTGTAATTAGAGGGCAGGGAGGAAAATCTTTTTCTCCAGGCAATGATATTAGTGAATTTACAACTGAACGTTCGAATAGCAAACAATCAAAAGATTATGGAAAATTTTTGCACTCTACATTAAAAGCCATATTAGACTGCCCCATTCCAACCGTTGCTTTAATTGAGGGTATTTGTGTTGGTGGAGGTTTAGAAATAGCTTCTTGTTGCGATATTAGAGTATGTGGAAAATCATCTAGATTTGGCGTTCCTATTAACAGACTAGGCTTAACAATGGCACCAAGAGAAATGCAGCCGTTAATTAATTTAGTTGGAAAAAGTATCACTTTAGAAATTTTATTAGAAGGTAGAGTTTTTGATTCAGCAGAAGCTTTACAAAAAGGCTTAGTTAATAAAATTGTCTCTGATAGCGACGTTGAGAAAGATGCTTACGAAACAGCGGAAAGAATAGCTGATGGAGCTCCATTGGTTGCAAGATGGCATAAAAAGTTTGCAAAAGAGCTTTCAAATAATGAAAAAATTACAGATAAGATGAACGACCAAGGTTATAAATGCTATGATACTGAAGATTTTGATATTGGTTACAAATCGTTCTTAAATAAAATAAAACCAAAATTTAAAAATAAATAACTATGCCAGGACCTATTCATGGCATTAAAGTTCTTGAACTAGCACAAATAATGGCAGGCCCAAGTTGCGGTCTACTCCTTGCTGATCTTGGCGCTGACGTTGTTAAAATAGAAAAAATTCCAGACGGTGATGATACAAGACGATTTACCCCGCCCGATGTTAACGGAGAAGCAGCAGCCTTCATGACTATGAACCGAAATAAAAAAGGATTTGCTTTAGATTTAAAGAGTAATGAGGGCAAAGAAGTATTTAAAAAAATGGTTAAAAAAGCCGATGTAATAGTTGAAAATTTTAGAAAAGGAACCTTAGAAAAATTAGGCATTGGTTATGAAGAACTTAAAAATATAAACCCTAAAATAATTCTATGTGAAATATCGGGATATGGCAGAACAGGTCCTTATGCGGATAAAGGAGGATTTGATTTAGTCGCACAGGGAATGACTGGACTTATGAGTATAACCGGAGAAAGCTCAGATAAACCGCCAATGAAAGTTGGCGCACCTATTACAGATATTACCGCAGGAATTTTAGGGGCAACAGGTGTGCTTGCTGCTTTAATTCACCGAGACAAAACTGGAGAAGGGCAAAGAGTGGATACCTCTTTATATGAGGCTGGAATTATTCATACTTACTGGCAATCAGCAATTACAAGTGCCACTGGAAAATCTCCAGGTCCTTTAGGATCGGCTCATCCGTTAACAGCTCCTTATCAAGCTTTTAAAACTAAAGATAAATGGATTACGGTTGGCGCATCTAATCAAAATAACTGGATTCATTTACTTGAAGCTTTAGGAAGAAAAGATTTACAGGAAGATAAAAGATTCAGTAGTAACGCTAATCGTATGAAAAATTTGCAAGAACTTGTTGAAATTTTAAATAAAGAAATGATTAAAAAAAATTCTAAAGAATGGTTAACGATATTTGATCAAAAAGGTCTTCCGTGCGGACCCATCAACAGTATAGAAGAAATGTTTGAAGATTCTCATACAAAACACAGAGAAATGATTATTGAAGTTAAAAATACTAAAGCTGGAACATTTAAGTCTATTGGAATGCCTATTAAATTTTCAAAATCTAAAACAGAAAAATCTAAGGGAGCGCCTATATTTGGAGAACATACTATAGAAGTTTTAATAGATTATGGTTTTAATAAAGCTGAAATTGATAATTTAATTAAAAATAAAATAATTTATTCTTCAAACAAATAAGCTTAAGAGTCTTATTGAATGTTTTTTAAAAGATTATTCTCACGTAGTAATTTAGAATTAAAAATTAATGACGGCGGTAGAGCTGCTGCTGGTTATAAAGGTCAAGCAGGGGATTGTGTTGTTAGATCTATAGCAATTGCCACAGGCATACCTTATCAAAAAGTGTATGATGACTTATTTAAAGCCAATCACGAATTTAGAAATACTTCAAAA
>Ga0304729_1002216_pt1 | contig 11901 bp, 12 predicted proteins | sample C_131016_MF_Meta_FD_190475 | JGI IMG/M metagenome (GOLD analysis project Ga0304729, IMG submission 190475) | Freshwater microbial communities from Lake Croche, Canada to study carbon cycling - C_131016_MF_MetaG (v2) (version 2) | ecosystem: Environmental > Aquatic > Freshwater > Lake | place... | reverse complement strand
TCAGGCCCTCACCCAGATGAAGAGGGGCGTCATGATCATCAACACAAGCAGAGGAGGGATCATCGACACGGCGGCCGTGATCGGAGGTCTGAAGAGCGGTCAGATCGGTTTCCTGGGTCTAGATGTCTACGAGGAGGAAGGGGATCTCTTCTTTGATGACCTCTCGTGCCAGATCATCCAGGACGACTTTTTCATGAGGCTACTGACCTTCCCCAACGTGATCGTCACCGGCCACCAGGGATTCTTCACGGACAGCGCGCTCCACAACATCGCCGAAACGACGATCCACAATATCTCTGACTACGAGCATCACGCGGTGGCACCCGAGAACCAGGTGACGCGCCAATAGACGCAACTGACCATGAAAAAAACTCCTCCCCACAGCCCTAACCCCAGGAATTCCTCCTCGCACTCGAACTCCCAGCATTGGATACGCTGGTTTTCGGACACCAACCGATCCCATGTCCACATTGTGGGAGGAAAAAACGCCTCTCTGGGCGAGATGATCAGCAATCTGGGCGACGCGGGCATCAGGGTCCCGAACGGATTCGCGACGACGGCTGAGGCATACCGAGAGTTCCTGCGAGCCAACGATCTGAACGGGCCGATCTCCCTCTGTCTTGCCGGCCTGAAAAAAGATAATAGCAACCTGCCTGCTGTCGGGGCCGCTATCCGGAAGATGATCCTGAAGGCCGAGTTCCCGAGCGCGATGGCCGAGAAACTGACAGGCGCTTACCGGGAAATGAAGCAGCGCTGCGGCCACACTGTGGAAAGTGTGGCGGTACGCAGCAGCGCGACGGCGGAGGATCTGCCGGAGGCCAGCTTCGCGGGTCAGCAGGAGTCTTTCCTGAATATCCGCGGCGAAAAGGCGCTGCTTGAGGCCTGCAGGAAGTGCTATGCCTCGCTCTTTACCGACAGGGCGATCATCTACCGCATGAACCACGGGTACGACCAGATGAAGGTGGCCCTCTCGGTCGGAGTTCAGGAGATGATCCGCTCGGACAGGTCAGGATCGGGTGTTATGTTCTCGATCGATACGGAGACGGGGTTCCCGGGCTGCGTGCTGATCGATTGCACCTGGGGTCTGGGAGAAACCGTGGTCCAGGGGATGGTGGAGCCCGACGAGTACAGGGTTTTCAAGCCGCTGCTGGGAAAAACGTCACTTAAGCCGATCATCGAAAAGACACTTGGACCCAAGAAAAAGAAGATGGTCTACGCGATGGCAGGACAGTCCCTCTCCCACTCTCACTCCCATTCCTCCTCTACACGGCTGGTGAACACCACGGAGAAGGAGCGCTCCAGCTTTGTACTGAATGACGAGGAAGTCCTCCAGCTCGCACGGTGGTCCTGCATCATCGAGAAGCACTACGGGCAGCCGATGGACATGGAGTGGGCCAAAAATGGCCCCAAGGGCTCTCTCTATCTTATTCAGGCTCGTCCGGAAACCGTCCAATCGCGCCTGAAGTCGGCAGCACTCAAGACCTACCAGCTGAAAGAGAAGGGCCGCCTGCTCGCCAGCGGACTGGCCGTGGGTGACTCCATCGCAACAGGCAAGGTCTGCTGCCTGGAGAGCGTTGCTCAAATCGGGCAGTTCGTGGAGGGATCTGTCCTTGTGACAAGGATCACCGATCCGGACTGGGTCCCGATCATGAAAAAGGCCTCAGCCATCGTGACCGATCACGGGGGCAGGACCAGCCACGCTGCAATCATCAGCCGAGAACTCGGACTCACCGCGATCGTCGGGACCGGTGACGCCACACGCATGCTCAAAAACGGGAGCCAGGTCACGGTCTCATGCGCCGAGGGGGAAAAAGGATCTGTCTACGCAGGGATCCTGGATTTCGAGGTCCGCGAGATCGACACCACAAAGATCACAAAGACCCGGACAAAGCTGATGGTAAATGCGGGCGATCCTGGCACCGCGTTCCGATGGTGGAGGCTGCCGAGCGACGGGGTCGGTCTGGCCCGTATGGAGTTCATCATCGGGAATTTGATCAAGATCCACCCGATGGCTCTCGTCCACTTCAAGCAGCTGAAGGATCCCGTGGTAAGGAGTGAGATCGAGAAACTGACGAAGGGTTACAAGGACAAGACCCGCTACTTCATCGAGACACTGGCCCGAGGGATCTCCAGGATCGCGGCCGCTCATTATCTCAAGCCAGTGATCGTGCGGATGAGCGATTTCAAGACCAATGAATACTCCCAGCTGATCGGCGGCGCGTCATTCGAACCGAAGGAGGAGAACCCGATGCTAGGCTGGAGAGGCTCCAGCCGCTACTACAGCGAGGGATACCGTGAGGGCTTCGCTCTCGAGTGCCGTGCCGTCCGGATGGCGAGGGAGGAGCTGGGACTCGACAATATCGTGGTCATGATCCCCTTCTGCAGGACGATACACGAAGCGGACAAGGTGCTGGGAGAAATGACCAAGAATGGACTAGTCCGTCACCGTGACGGGCTTCAGGTCTACGTGATGGCCGAGATCCCCTCCAACGTGATCCTGGCGGAGCGATTCGCGCAGCGCTTCGATGGCTTCTCGATTGGATCCAATGACCTGACCCAGCTGGTGCTGGGCGTCGATCGCGACAGCGGTATCCTGAGCCACCTCTTCGAAGAGCGCGACGAGGCCGTGATGACAGTGATCTCGGATCTGCTTTCCAGGGCCAGAAAAAGCGGTGCCCACACGGGCATATGCGGCCAGGCGCCCAGCGACCATCCGGATTTCGCACGCTTTCTGGTGAAGAACGGAATCGACTCCATCTCGGTGAGTCCCGATAGCTTCTTGGCCGTGAAACGGGTCATCGCCAAGGCGGAGCACGACATCGAAATCCTCAAAAAGAATTAATATCAGTCGGTGATTAGATCACTGACTGAGTTCGAAAATCGGCAGCCCTAAAACTTAAGCTAAAAGCTTAGGCTCCTCCCTTTGAAAGGGCTTCCTGTCAGGTCGAGATTACTTCAATGAAATCTACGATCCCCGTAACGGTCTCCGCGATCCTTCTATTGGTCACGAGCGGTTGCACCACGGTCACGGACCGATATGGAAACACGCATTCGGTGATGACTCCTATGGGGGCGGCAGTCGTTCAGACCGCTACGGCTACAGGCATCGGCGCGGGTACAGGAGCCCTCATGAGAGGCTCTAATCCTGTCGCGATCGGTGCCGTGAGTGCCGGCGCTGGAAGCGTAGGCTCTCAGGCTATCAACGCCTTCATTCCTAAATCGAACTAGGTTTCAATTAATACTTCAACCCGGTTGGGGAACTTCCCCCAAAGCTTCACCGCACGACTCGGGTCTACTCGGCAGACGGAGTGGCTTTATCAGCCGGAGGAGTTTCCTCGGTGTCCTCTGGAGTCTCCACGACAGCGTCTGGATTCTCGACGATATCATAGTCGCCTGAGGGCTTGCCTTCGGCCTTAGCTTTTTTCTTTTCTTCCTTCTTGCGCTTTTTCTCCATTTCTTTCCTGCGCTTCTCGAATCCGTAATTGATTTTAACCATGGGTTGTTCTGTTGGTGTTGTGGGTTATTGGCACAGGTGCGGTAGCGACTAAAGGTCGCCAACGTCACCGTTCAGCCATTTGTTGAATCTCTCGTCGAGTCTCTCGAGCATAGCTGCGGTATCCCGGTCCATGTTGGTGAACTGGGCCCATTTCAAGATATCCTTGGATTTTCCGGAACCCTCGATCTCCCCGATGAAGTCCTCCACTAGGACTCCCTGCGCGGCATAGGTGCCGCGGAGGTGCTCCTTGCAGAGTTCGGCTGTCTGGTTCTGTCTGTTCTTAGTCCCGATGCCCATTCAGAAGGAAAGTAGGGCTCTCGTAGGAAGGTTTTGAAGGCTGAGAGGAGAGCCCGCAAGATTGGAAAAGAAATGGGCTGAGTAGCTCAATAGGCGATTACTCTACTCTCTTTCTGCTCGCACACTAATAAAATTATCAAAAAGTCTCCTCGGACTTTCGCCGAGCCATCAAGCGCATTTCTTTATTTTATCTTGCAAAACATGGAAAACCGTTTAGTTTGAAGTAGTTCGATATTTAGTGATTCGTTGCATGGTGGATTGCCCGTTGATTTTTTTCGATGGTGATTTGAAACCCGGTTCTCGGGAACAGCTCTGATTAGCAGATTTCAACACCAACAAAAAAACACATCATATGAAACTATACGTAGGCAATCTGACCTTTGACACCACCGACCAGGATCTCCGCGAGCTCTTCACACAGTACGGCAAGCCGACGGACGTCGCCCTTGTCACCGATCGTGAGACCGGCCGTTCCCGCGGATTCGGCTTTGTCACCATGGGCAACGCCGAGGAAGGCAAAGCAGCTATCAGCGCTCTCGAGGGCAAGGATTTCCAGGGTCGCAACCTGACCGTCAATGAGGCACGTCCCCGCGAGGATCGTCCCCAGGGCGGTGGTGGTGGCCGCTCCTTCGGAGGAGGAGGCGACCGCGATCGCGGTCCTCGCCGCTACTAATCCGGAAAATCGGGTCGCCGTAAGGCCCCAAGAAACCAATCAATGAAGGCGGAGTTCCCGAAAGGGGACTCCGCTTTTTTGTGTTCTTCCATGAACTTCTCATCGGCCGATTGATCCTCCGGCTGGCTGAGAACGGAGCTCCCGTGAGGATACTCCTGGAGATAGCATGAGATGTAGTCAGCGATCGCACTCGCGATCACAGGGAAGGTTACCAAGCGTTGGTCCAGGAGCTTTCCCTGCACATCCTTTCGGTCAATAAACTCGATCTCTAAAAAACATTTGGGAACCTTGTCGAGCTGGGGATATCTCTGCATCTGATAGAAGAGGTAGGCGCCCGTGCCGTCATGGATGTGGTAGTCATTGAGGGAGTCCATCGCGGCCGAGCGGGGGAGAAAGTTCCTCACCGCGGCGGAAGTAGCCGCCGCAAGCCCGTCTGCAAAAAGGAGGTCAGCCTCGTGGTTTGGGTTGAAAAACCTGCTGTGGATCAGTGCCACCGTACCAAGGGCTGCTCCGTGGCGAAAGGTATTGAAGTGGATGCTGACCAGAGCCGCTGGATTCACGGCGTCGGCTGCCACCTTGGCGCGCTGGGCGAAGTCGGGGTTCCAGTCATTGGTTCTGGTGAGGATGCAACGGATCTTCGGCGTGCGATTGTGACCGCGTTCCGATTCAAAGGCGCTCTGGATCTCCTGGGAAAGCTCGAGTGTGAGATCCTTCTCCCTGAGGCCTGAGGGAGAGGTGGCGTTGTTCGGCGAGGAGTTCGACTTCAGGAGGTGTGTCCCGGTAATATTCGTTCCCCCGTGACCCGGATCAATAATCACCGTCAACTCCTCGGTGGCAAAAACGCCGCTCGCGAAGACCATGAGAAACGCAAAGAGACCGGTGAGGAAAAGCGTGAGCGAAGGGTGTCGAAATCGCTTCACGGAATCTATCACATCCCAGGATACCTCCTGGCGAGAAGGGATGCGAGTTCCATGGGATCGGAGATCCTGAAGTCAGCGCTGGAGTGATTGGTCCCCCAGTTCCGACGGGCAGGAACCTTCTGGGCGGCAACATTGACGCTGAGTGTACGGGCACCAAGGCTCTTGAGGCGGTCATCGAGACTCAATCCCAGATCGCCGTGACCCGTATGGGCTGAGCCGACAACAAGGACGACTTTGTCTCCGTGCACATTCCTGAGCACGTTCTTGGCAATGATCTGGTTGCGATAAGGGATCATCGGATCAGTCATGCTCACATTGGCCATCGGTGTATCGACAAGAACAACGGTGGCCTTGTATCGGGATGCCAGTTCAGCGACATCCAGGACACTCATGATGCTTTCCGTGCCGAGCAACCTGCGGGCACACTCAGCCTTCTGACGATTGTCCAAGTAAGCCGACAGGGGGCAGTGGGCGATCATCGAGCTAGCGAATTCCTGCTTGTCACCAGCTCCCTTGGGGGAGGCGTAGTACTTGTTGAAGGAGCTCTGAAGGTCGCTTGAAAATTCAAAGGCTATACTTCTGAGATTCGTGGTCTTGAGCAGGTTCTCAAGAGCCGCCATAGTCAAAAGACGGCTTCTCTCATTCCCGTGGTCGAATCCGATGATGAAGACGACAGGGAGCCCCGTGGGGCTCACCGCGGGACCTGTAAATGTGGCGGAAGGACCAAGGGAAGGTTTTCTCTTGGCAAAGAAAAGCTCCGCGCAAGACGGGAGGGTTGAAACCCCGGTGTTGTCGTCAAGAATATCATCCGACGGGGGTAACGCCACGCGGAATGCAGATGCAAGTGGGGAGTAGAGAGATGCATTCGCAGAATTCTCAGACATCGAATCGATTGGCAACCTGAACGAGCGCGTCATCGGAATCCCCTTTGACTCGAGTAAATGCAGGATCACAAAGACACTCAGGAACAAAGGGATAAGCGTCAGTGCGGAGTAAACGAGAGGGTGCGTCCGGATGAGCCAACTGTGCGAGAGGATGTGCCTGTGGGATGATCCCCCGGGACGCCATTTACCATGATCTCTCGGCTGAGGACTGTCTGCACCGAAGGAGTCTTTCATTCCCGAAGTATCGGGTGGAACGACCACCCTCCAAAGCTGGAATCCCTAAGGAATCAGCTTATTGAAAAACGGGGAACACTACTCCCTCTCTTCCCGGGCGTCGGATTCGGATTCCTCGATCTTGAGCAGATCATCAATATCAAGGGATGGAGCCATTGGCTGACCGGGCAGGCTCTCAACATTGCGGAGGCTTCGCTCGATGGCCCGGGAACGCGTGCCGACGGTCTCGATCTTGTTGGTGGCTTCCTGAAGCTTCTTTTTCACGCCATCCAGAGCATCCCCGAACTTGGCAAACTCGGACTTCACGTCACTGAGGGTTTTCCAGACTTCGCTCGACTGCTTCTGGATCGTGAGTGTCTTGAAGCCCATCTGGAGGCTATTCAAAAGGGCTGCAAAGGTTGTCGGGCCCGCCAGAACAACGCGGTGCTTGCCCTGCAAATCCTCGATGACTCCAGGAATGCGGATGATCTCAGCAAAGAGTCCCTCGGTCGGTACGAACATGACGCCGAAGTCGGTGGTATGGGGAGGATTGAGGTACTTGGAGGAGATGTCCTTGGCGCACTTGAGGACGGCGTCCCGCAGCGCCTTGGTCGACTCCTCGATGGCAACGAGATCGGCGCGTTCCTGGGCCTCGTGGAGGCGCTTGAAGTCCTCAATGAAGAACTTGGCATCCACCGGCAGCCAGACAACGGAATCATCCTCACCCTTGCCCGGGAGCTTGATTGCATACTCGACGATCTCTCCTGAGGGGGGGTTCGTCTTCACGTTCTTCTCATACTGGGCCGGCGTGAGCATCTGCTCCAGCAACGCTCCGAGCTGGACCTCGCCCCAACCGCCGCGGGTCTTCACATTGGTGAGGACTTTCTTGAGATCCCCTACACCAATGGCGAGGTTCTGCATCTCGCCGAGTCCGCGGTGGACCTGCTCAAGGCGATCGGAGACCTGCTTGAAGGATTCGCCGAGGCGCTTCTCCAGGGTCCCCTGGAGCTTCTCGTCGACTGTACGGCGCATCTCCTCAAGACGGAGAGCATTGTCTTCACGGAGCTCCTTGAGCTTGGTCTCCATGGTGGCACGGATGCTCTCGAACTTCGTGTCGTTGGCACCGGTAAGTGCCGTGATGGTCTCGGAGAAGGACTGCAGGCGATCATTCTGAGTCTGTCCGAGGATGGTAAGTCCGTTCAGAAGTGAGGCGTTACCCTGATTGAGCATGGTTACGGTCTCCGTGCGGCCGTCACGAGCATGGGTGGCAGCTTCCTGACGGGTGAGGTCGAGTTCCTTGCTCAGAACGGCCGCATGCTGATCGTTCATGGCGCGAATCTGCTCCAGCTTGACGGCGATCTCCTCAGGGCTTGTACCTTGGGAGGAAGACGTGGAAACAGCAGGCTTTCTTAGCTGAATCACCAGCACCGTGATCAGCAAAACAACGATGAGTGAGAGCAGGAACAGTTCCATGACAGGAATGACTTTACCCGGAAGTCGTGCGATTTTCCCCTTAATTCCTCTTTTTCCCCAAGGAATTCTGCTATTTTGTCATCGCAATGGTCACCATCACTTCTACCTACGACGGCGGTCTCCGCTGCACCGCCACCCATGGCCCCTCCAGCGTCAAGCTGATCACCGATGCCCCGCTCGACAACCACGGCAAGGGTGAGAGTTTTTCACCAACTGATCTGGTCGCCACGGCTGTCGCTAACTGCATGATGACCGTCATGGGAATTGCCGCAGAAAGGCACGGAATCGACATCAAGGGTACAATTGTCACTATTGGCAAGGAGATGAGTTCCGAGCTACCCCGCCGCATCGTCGGCCTCAAGTCCGTGATGACAATACCCCTGTCCTCCGATCACCCGCAGCGCGCTTTGCTCGAGAATGCCGCGAAGTCCTGCCCGGTGAAGCAGAGCCTGTCTCCGGAGGTCGACGCCTCGGTCGAGTTCCGCTATCAGGAAGCGGGGGCTGGGAACTAGAGCTCCCGGAGATGTCCGGAAGATTGGTTCGCCAGAAAGTCCGCGTAGGCGTTCCTTAACCCGGTCTCGAGATCGTATTTCGGCCGCCATCCGGTCGCGAGCAGCTTGGAGCTGTCCATCAGCTTGCGAAGGGTGCCGTCCGGCTTGCTGGAATCCCAGGCAAGCTCCCCCGTAAAGCCCGTGACCTTGGCGATAAGCTCCGCAGCCTCACGGATCGTGACATCGCTGCCATAGCCGACATTGATCCAGTCCGGGGGATTCTCCATCCCGAGGACAGCCAGAAGCCCCGTTGCCAAATCATCGGCATGAAGGAACTCACGTCGGGCGATACCGGTACCCCAGAGTGTCACGGTCTGAGCCCGGCTCTGCACGGCCTCGTGAAAACGTCGGATAAGGGCAGGGAGCACATGCGAGTTTTCCGGATGGTAGTTGTCACCGGGTCCGTAAAGATTAGTCGGCATGGCCGAGTGGAAGAGTACCCCGTACTGCTTGCGGTAGTATTGGCAGAGCTTCAAACCGGTGATCTTGGCGATCGCGTAGGCCTCGTTGGTCGGTTCGAGCGGGGAGGTGAGAAGGCATTCCTCGGTCATCGGTTGCGGTGCCTCGCGTGGATAGATGCAGGAACTTCCGAGGAAGAGGAGGCGCTTCACACCCTGCTGCCATGAAGCGTGGATGGTATTGTGGGCGATCGCCAGGTTCTCGTGGAGGAACTCGGCAGGATAAGTGTTGTTCGCATGGATGCCACCGACGCGGGCCGCGGCCACGATGACGACCTCAGGTTTCTCCTTCGTATAAAAATCGCGGACCGCCGCAGCATCCAGCAGGTCGAGTTCGCTGCGCGTGCGGAGCAGGAGATTCTCATGACCGAGCGCACGGAGGGCTCTGACGATGGCCGAACCGACCATGCCGTTGTGTCCGGCAACGTGGATCTTGGTGGAGGAACTCATCATGTTTTACGGAGGAGTGACTCCCAAGCCATTGCCGACACCCGTATTCTGGTAGGCCAACTCGCGGCGCGCCACTTCGAGATCGGCTTCTGTCATGATGCGGACGAGTTCCTTGAACTTCACCTTCGGTTCCCAGCCGATCTGCTTCTTGAGCTTGGCAGGGTCGCCGATAAGCAACTCCACCTCGCTCGGGCGCTCGTAGCGTGCATCATGCTTTACATACTGCTCCCAATCAAGGTCGAGCAGTCCGAAGCACTCCTGGCAGAATTCACGGATCGTGTGGGTCTCGTTGGTGGCACAGACATAGTCGTCGCCCTTCTCCTGCTGGAGCATGAGCCACATCACCTCGACATATTCCTTGGCATATCCCCAGTCGCGCTGAGCGTCGAGATTGCCCAGGAAGAGTTCGTTCTGAAGGCCCATCTTGATACGGGTTGCGGCGCGGGTGATCTTGCGGGTAACGAAGGTCTCGCCGCGTCGGGGGCTCTCGTGGTTGAAGAGGATACCGTTGGAGGCGTGCAGATTGTAGGCCTCGCGATAGTTGACCGTCAGCCAGTAGGAAAAGACCTTCGCGCAACCGTAGGGTGAGCGGGGATGAAACGGAGTTGTCTCGATCTGGGGCACCTCGTGTACCTTGCCGAACATCTCGGAAGAAGAGGCCTGATAAAACCTCACGTCCTGGGTCAATCCCGACTCACGGATCGCCTCCAGCAGGCGCACGGTGCTGAGTCCCGTGACATCGCCGGTATATTCCGGCACGTCGAAAGAGACGCGCACATGGCTCTGGGCACCGAGATTGTAGATCTCGTCGGGACGGAGCGCATAGAGGAGCTTGGTCAGCTGTGAGGAGTCGGCCAGATCGCCGTAATGGAGGAAGAGACGCGTCCCAAGCACATGGGGATCATTGTAGAGGTGGTCGATCCGGCTCGTATTGAAAGTGGAGGCGCGGCGGATAATGCCATGCACCTCATACCCCTTGGAGAGCAGAAGTTCGGCCAAGTAAGAGCCATCCTGACCAGTGATGCCCGTGATGAGTGCTTTTTTCATAATCCGATGCTAGCATCAGTAATATTGTTTGTCTTTGCGTATAAGCGCAATTATATCTTTTGAATATGCGCAAGAAAGAGCCTCGCGCAACAACCCGAGCGGGCAACAGAGTACTTGTCGGGAAAAAATTGATCGCAGTGGCGCTTCCACTTCTTTCAGAAGGGGAGATTTCCCTGGTGACTGCGATCCGTGAGGAACTCGGCAGCCGCGGAGACTTCGAAGTTATGGTGCTAAGCGGTGGGTATGAGGGGCTTCTGCGCAAGGTGGCTGAGCGCGGGGCGTTGGCCGGAGCGATCGGGGATTTCATGAGCGAAGTCTGGCTCGAATCCCTTCTCACCCGGGGAGTCAAGGTGGTCCGGATCGATGATGACACCAGAGGCAGTGGAACAGGGATAACCTCGATCGGTGTCAACAATGTGATGATGGGAGACGAGGCGGCCCGCACACTCATGAGAAGCGGCGTTCAAAGTCTCGGCTATCTGGGACCGACGGGGGCACCTAGCTCAGTGCGTCTGGGTGAATGCTTCACCGCGGCATGCGCTGCTCAAGGACGCGAGGTGAGCCGCTGCAGCTCCACTGCGGGGGTACCACTGAAAAACTTCCTCCTGTCACTGGCTCGACACGCAGGCCTTCTCTGCTCATCCGACCACCTGGCACGCATGGCGATCCTTCAGGCCCAGCAGGAAGGGTTGCGTGTGCCAGAGGATCTGAACGTGATCGGTGTCGGCAATGTGCGGACGGAATCGCTTTATGCCGGAGTGGAGATTTCAAGTTTCGAGCTCCCCCTCACCCAGATCGGTCGGCTTGCGGGAGCAGCGATGGCGGATCTTCTGGAAGGCAGACATGTCCGGCCGGCAACCGTTAATCCACTGCTTCACGAACGGGCGAGCAGCCTACATTCCGATTCAGGCATGGAGCGTGCGCTGGCATGGCTAAAAAGCCATCCGGACACGGCCATCACGGCCGGGGAACTTGCCCGAATGGCAGGAATGTCCCGACGTTCCTTTGAAACGGCCATCCGGGTCTCCCGGGACATCTCACCCGGAAAACTCCTTCAGGAGATGAGACAGGGGCGTGCCGAAAAACTGCTCAGGGAAAGCAACATCGATATTTGCTTGGTAGGTCGTGAATGCGGGTATCCGGAGGCGGCGGCTTTTTCCACTGCCTTCAAGAGATGGACGGGAAAAAGCCCCAGGGAGTTCAGGCAATCATTCCTCACTGAATCCAAAGAAAGCTGACTCCGGGATTGGAACGCTCCAGATCCCTATCGGTACGGAGCTGCGGGGCCAGCGTGATCATTTCCAGGGAAACCGGGTGGAAGATCGAGAACTCTTCTCCTGAAGCATATCCCAGGATGTCACCGTCGCGCTGGTACTCGGCGAAGACTTTTCTTAAGCCCGTCCTCAGCACCCCTCCACGGCCACCCGAACCGTAGCCGT
>Ga0304729_1002214_pt1 | contig 11907 bp, 10 predicted proteins | sample C_131016_MF_Meta_FD_190475 | JGI IMG/M metagenome (GOLD analysis project Ga0304729, IMG submission 190475) | Freshwater microbial communities from Lake Croche, Canada to study carbon cycling - C_131016_MF_MetaG (v2) (version 2) | ecosystem: Environmental > Aquatic > Freshwater > Lake | place... | reverse complement strand
TCCAGCGCACCTGCGCCGATTTCACCCGTCACCGCTCGCGGAGGTCACTCCGGCAGTTTCGATACCACAGACCCAAGGTCACTTAAAACCATGACCACAAGCCAGTGGATTGATGCCGAAAGAGCAAGACAAGTGAAAAAGCAGGAAGCAAGGAACCGCTAACTACTTTTAGGAGTTTTTCATGGCTAACAGCTTACTTACCATTGATATGATCACCCGGAAGTCTCTCGAGATCCTTGAGAACAACCTGGTCATCTCCCGCAACGTCAACAAAGAGTACGACGACAGCTTTGCCGTCGAAGGTGCCAAGATCGGCTCGACCCTGCGGATTCGTCTGCCGGATCGCGCTCTGGTGACCGACGGGGCCGCGCTGCAAGTGCAGGACGACAACGAGCAGTACACCACGCTGACGGTTTCCAGCCAGAAGCACATCGGCATCAACTTCACTTCCGCCGAACTGACCATGCAGTTGGACGACTTCGCGGAACGTGTTCTCAAGCCGCGTATCAGCCAGTTGGCTGCAAGCGTGGACGCTGATGTTGCCAACGCGTACAAGTCGATTTTCAACACCGTTGGCACTCCCGGCACCACACCTGCGACCGCTCTGGTTCTGCTGCAAGCGCAACAGAAACTGAACGAGTCGGCTGCGCCTATGTCGCCGCGCTACGCGACTGTCAACCCGGCTGCAAACGCTGGTCTGGTAAACGGCCTGTCGGGTTTCTTCAACCCGCAAAGCACGATCAGCCGCCAGTTCAAGACCGGCATGATGGGTGAGGGCGTTCTTGGCTACGACGAAATGAACATGTCGCAGTCGATTGTTAACCACACCACGGGCAACTTCCCCGCTTCGCCGATCTGCGCGTCAACGGTTCCGTCCACGCAGGGCGCAACAACGCTGGATATTACCTACACCAGCGGCACGAAGTCCCTGAAGCAAGGCGATGTGTTTACCATTGCAGCGGTCTATGCGGTCAACCCGCAAACCCGTCTTAGCACTGGTAGCCTGCAACAGTTCGTTGTGACTGCTGACCAGACCCTGACCAGCACCTCAGCGACCATTGCGTTCCTGCCCGCGATGTATACCGCGACCAATGCGCTGGCTACGGTTGACGCGTTCCCGGTTGCATCGGCTGCGCTGACGTTTGTTGGAACCGCGTCCACCGTGTACCCGCAAAACTTGGTCTATCACAAGAACGCGATCACGCTGGCTACGGCTGACCTCTTGCTCCCGCAAGGTGTCGATATGGCTTCGCGCCAAGTGCATAACGGTATTTCGATGCGTATCGTGCGTCAGTACGATATCAACAACGACCGTATGCCTTGCCGGGTCGATGTGCTGTATGGTTTCAGCACCATTCGCCCACCGATGGCCTGCCGGATCTGGGGTTAACCAAAACGCCCCCGCCTAGCGCGGGGGCAATTCAATCTTTCAGGAGAAGCAATCATGGCACTTCCTTCAGTTGGTGGCGGCTATCAGTACACTGATGGCAATATTAACGAGCAGGTAATGGAAACCCAAGCAGCGCCCGCAACGGCAACTGCAACGGCCACGTTAACTGTTGCTCAACTTACTTCAGGGCTTTTAGTGTGCGATCCAACCGCTACGGCAGCATCCTACACGATGCCTACCGCGGCAGCGATTGACGCTGTTATGACCAACATGAAAACTAACAGTTGTTTTCTGTTGAACGTCGTTAACCTGGGTACTAGTTCTGGAATTTTGACGTTTGTTGTCGGCACTGGTATTACTTCGGTTGGTAACCTTCTGGTTGCTATTACCGGCAGTGCGGCTGGCGTTGGTGGTGCGGCTCAGTTCCTGTTCCGCAAAACCGGCACGGCGGCCTATTCGGTTTACCGGGTAGCTTAAGCAACAACACCTCGCGGCGTAAAACCCGCGAGGTGGTTTTTAAGGACGATCATGGTCATCTACATGCGGCACCCGGTTCACGGCACCAAGGTCGCTATTGCGGAGGCTGAAGCCGAGGCCGATGCCAAGAACGGTTGGGAACGCTATGACGCAGGTGCGTTGCTGACACCCAGAGAACCCGTGCTGAACGAATTGGCTAAACCTCGCGGGCGACCGCGTAAGGAACTCGCGGCATGACCACCTCCGCTGGCGATCAGATCAACGGGGCGTTGCGCCTTATCGGTCAATTGGCCGAAGGTGAAACGCCTTCTGCGGCGACTTCAGCCGATGCGCTGACCGCGATGAACCAGATGCTGGATAGCTGGTCATCTGAGCGCCTGTCGGTGTTCTCAACGCAAGATCAAGTGTTTACCTGGCCTGCGTCTACCAAATCCAGAACCATTGGGCCAACTGGCAACTTTGTTGGCAACCGTCCTGTGTTGTTGGATGACGCAACGTATTTCCGCGATCCAAGCAACAACATTAGTTTTGGCATCAAGATCATCAACCAGCAGCAGTACGATGGGATCGCGGTCAAGACGGTGACCTCGACCTATCCGCAGGTGATCTGGCTGAACATGGACATGCCCAATATGGACATGTACATCTACCCTGTGCCAACAAAGGCGCTGGAGTGGCACTTCATCAGCGTTACCGAACTGGTTGAGCCAGCAACTTTGGCAACGGTTTTGGTAATTCCGCCCGGCTACCTTCGTGCGTTCCGGTTTAACCTTGCGTGTGAGATTGCTGCCGAGTTTGGCGTGGAGCCGCCTGCAACGGTGCAACGGATTGCAATGTCCTCCAAGCGCAACATCAAGCGGATCAACAACCCCGATGATGTGATGAGCCTGCCGTACAGCATCGTGGCAACCCGCCAGAGATTTAACATTTTTAGTGGGAATTACTAACATGGCTAATATCGCTATTTCCGCACTACCCGTTGCCGCTTCGCAAGCTGGCGCTGATGTGCTGCCGATTGTGCAGGCAACGACCAGCACAACCAAGCAACTGTCGGTTACGCTTTTGTTTACCAGCCCAACGTTTGTCACGCCGATATTGGGCGTGGCAACCGGCACAAGCCTTACTGCGACCGGGACGATTGTATCTACCGGCACTGCGGGTGTGGGCTACGCAACGGGTGCTGGCGGGGCGGTAACACAAATAACCAGCCGCACTACGGGCGTGACGTTGAACAAAACGGCTGGCGCAATTACTTTGGTCAGCGCAGCGGGGTCAGCTACTGCTGCTACTTTTACCGTAACCAATAGCACCGTGGCTGCAACCGATGTAATCATCCTAAATCAAAAGTCAGGAACAGACCTGTACGATCTGATGGTCACCGCAGTGTCGGCGGGTAGCTTTAACATTACGTTCCGCACAACAGGCGGCACCACCACAGAAACCCCAGTTTTGAATTTTGCAGTCATCAAAGCAGTTGCGGCGTAATTGAAAACGCCCATTCTCGGCGGCAGTTACGTTGCTCGGTCGATCAATGCGGCAGACAACCGCATGGTCAACCTTTTTGCCGAAGCTATCCCAGAGGGTAGCGGCGGGAAGGAAGCCGGGTTCTTGCTGCGGTGTCCTGGCTTGCGGTTACTTGCGACCGTTGGCACCGGCCCTATTCGCGGCCTGTGGGTGACCAATGGCGTGGCCTATATGGTGTCTGGGGACAAGTTCTACAGCTTAAGTACCAGCTACACGGCCACCCTGCTTGGCACGGTGTCTGGCACCGGCCCGGTCAGCATGGCCGACAACGGGACGCAGATCTTCATTGCCTGTAACCCGTTAAGTTACATCTACAACGTATCCACGGCGGTGTTCGCCCAGATTACGGACGTTGATTTTCCCGGCGCTGGATCGGTCGGTTACCTTGACGGGTACTTTGTATTCAACGAACCAAATTCGCAAAAGTTTTGGGTTACCAGCTTGCTGGACGGCACGGCCATTGACCCGTTGGATTTTGCCAGCGCAGAAGGTTATCCCGACAACGTGATCGCGCTGATCGTAGACCACCGCGAAATCTTCTTGTTTGGCACTACCAGCGTAGAAGTCTGGTATGACGCTGGAACGCCGGACTTCCCCTTGGCGCGGATTCAAGGCGCGTTTATGGAAGTCGGGTGCGAGGCCGCGTACTCTGTGGCAAAACTTGACAATAGCGTGTTCTGGCTAGGCTCAGACGCTCGGGGGCGCGGGATTGTCTACCGGGCCAACGGCTACACGCCCGCACGGATCTCAACCAATGCGGTGGAGTACGCCATCCAAGGTTACGGCAACATCTCCGATGCGATTGCCTACACCTACCAGCAGGACGGCCACCCGTTCTATGTGCTGATCTTCCCGTCGGCTCAGGCTACTTGGGTCTATGACGTATCCACCACGCTGTGGCACGAACGCGCTGGATTTGAGGACGGTCAGTTTACACGGCACCGCAGCAACTGCCAGATGTCGTACAACAACGAGATTGTGGTCGGTGACTACGCGGACGGGCGGCTATACGCCTTTGATCTCGATGTCTACGCTGACGACGACCAGATCCAGAAGTGGCTGCGGTCATGGCGGGCGCTGGCTACGGGGCAGAACAACCTCAAGCGTACCGCGCACCATTCGCTGCAACTGGATGCAGAAACGGGTGTCGGCCTAAATGCCTATCCCGCTTACGATGCCGAAGACCTCGCCACCGAAGCGGGCGACATCATCGTTGCCGAGTTTGTGCAAGGGTATCTGACCACGCAAGGCAGCGACCAGCTAGTTACTGAGGTCGGTGACGGTAACCAACCGTTGGTGACGCAAGTGCAACCTGCCGAAGACTACAACGGCTACGCGTTAGAAACCAATGCCTACACCGCTGCGCCGGGTTACGACCCGCAAGTCATGCTGCGCTGGTCGGACGATGCGGGGCATACCTGGTCAAACGAACACTGGAACTCAATGGGTAAAATTGGTGCTTATGGCACCCGCACCATTTGGCGGCGGCTCGGCATGACGGAGAAGATCCGCGACCGGGTGTATGAGGTGTCGGGAACAGATCCGGTTAAGATCGCTATTATGGGCGCTGAACTGTTTGTTACGCCAACGAGTAGCTAATGGCTAATAGCCTCAACATCACCAACATCCCCGCGCCTCGGGTGCCGTTTATTGACGAGCGCACCGGACTGATGGCGCGGGAGTGGTATCGGTTCTTTCTCAACCTATTCATCCTGACCGGCAGCGGCAACAACCCCATCACGCTTGAAGAATTGCAGCTTGGGCCGCCCAACCAGCCCGACCTGACCGAGTTACTGATCCAGATCAACCAGAACATCGCCCCGCAGTATGAAGATCAATCGGGCGATTTTTTGGCTACTCTCGACACCGCGCAACTGATGTCGATGATGTCGCGGTTCGAAAACGCTGAAGCTGCCATCCAAGGGGCGTACCTTAATCCAATTGTGCAGACAGGCACCATTGCCAACTACAATCTGGACGGTAGCCCAACATTGGGCGGCGTGGCCTACGGCACCGGCCCTGCGTTGGCGGTCAGCGCAGCGGGATCGTCCGGCCAGGTACTGACTAGCGCCGGGGCCGCAGCGCCGACTTGGGCAACGCCCACCACAGGAACCGTGTCTAGCGTGTCTGTGGTGTCGGCTAACGGGCTGGCGGGGACGGTAGCTACCGCGACAACAACCCCAGCAATCACGCTCTCCACGACCATTACGGGGCTGCTCAAGGGCAACGGCACGGCCATCAGCGCGGCGGCATCCGGCACTGACTACGCCCCGGCGACCAGCGGCACGTCGATCCTGTACGGAAACGGGGCTGGCGGGTTCTCCAACGTAACGATCGGCACGGGCGTGTCATTTGCAGCCGGGACGCTATCCGCGACCGGATCGGGCGGCACGGTGACCAGCGTGACCGGAACGGCCCCCGTTGTATCCTCTGGCGGGACAACACCGGCCATTTCAATGCCCGCCGCCACAACGTCGGTCAACGGCTATCTGACTTCGACTGATTGGACGACATTTAACAACAAGGGCAGCGGCACAGTAACCTCGGTCAGCGGTACTGCTGGGCGGATTACCAGCACTGGCGGGGCGGCCCCTGTCATTGATCTGGTTTCTGGAATTGCTACACCCGGCACTACCGGGTCTGTGTCGCTTATCCCCGTGGTCACCATCGACACCTACGGGCGGGTAACCAGCATCACAACCGCTGCCAATCCGCAAGGCACCGTCACCAGCGTTGGGGCAACGAGTCCTCTAAGTTCAACGGGTGGCGCGACTCCGGTAATTTCAATTACTAGTCCGCTTCCAGTTGCCAACGGAGGCACAGGCGCATCCAGTTTTACCGCCAACTATTCTTTTTGGGGCAACGGAACCAGCGCGGTGCAGGCTGATGCTGGATTCGTTCGCACTGGCGCGGCTGGGCGTTACCTGTTCGGCTCCCCGACGGATGATGGGACGAGCAAGGTGCAGGTGAAAGGCGTAGCAAAGTTCTTTGATAGCTCAGGCTCAAGCTATCTCTCGGTGAACGCAGGTAGCATCAACTCAAACAGCGCACTATCTTTTACGTCTGGAGCGGCTCAGTCGTTGGTAATGCTTGCGGGCGACGGGACTGGCATAGACGGTGGCGGAGTGCAGATCGGTGGCGGCGGTAGTGTTGGGGCAGGATTATTCGGAGGTGGCTTTACTGCCGTTGCTGGTTCTGGGTCTGGTGCAGGATCGACCGGCGGTGAGTGTGCTTTCCAAGGTGGCGATGCGTCGGGTGTAGGATCGGCGGGAGGAGCAATCACATTTGTCTCTGGCGTTGGCGTAGCCAGTACCGGACTGATTAACTTCAGCGACACGCTAGGGACAACAACTGCTACTTACGCGCCCGCTACGGGAAAATTTACTATTCCTACACTTAACCTGACAAACGCACTATCTGCTTTGTATGGGGGTACAGGTCGTACTTCACTAGGAACAGGTGTGTCTACTGCACTAGGCGTAAATATAGGAAGTGCTGGTGCTTTTGTCACGTTTAACGGCGCACTTGGTACGCCGTCAAGCGGCACGGTTACCAATCTGACCGGCACTGCCAGCATCAACATTAACGGAACGGTTGGGGCTACAACTCCGGCTACCGGCTCGTTTACAACGCTAACGGTGAGCGGCAACGCAACAGTCGGTGCTGAGATGTTTAGAAGCACGGCAACCGGATATCTGCGGATAGCAGGTGGCTCACTCGCCTCTGGTGGAACAATACTGCTTTGGGGTGAGTCTCATGCCACGCTCCCCAACGTCACTCAAATTGGGTCTGCAACCGCAGGGGCAACAGTACAAACTTTCGGCGGTTCTGGCACTGTAATTACCACCGTTTCCTCCACCGGCCTTTCCGTCACCGGCACTCTAACTTCGTCGGGTACTATTACCGCTACCAATGCAGACGTTATATTGACCGCAGGAGGTCAAATCAAAGTATCGTCTACTTCTTCAGCATCTGGCACGGCAGTTGTACACAACGCAAACGGCTATTACTACGACCTATTATCATCGCGCCGCTATAAAGAAAACTTTCGCGCAATCCCCAACGACCGTGCGGCGCTGGACAGGTTTTTGAAGTTGACCCCAGAATTGTTCGACCTAAAGAACGATCTTGGCGACAAGGATGTAATTAACTTTATAGCGGAAGATGCGGCGGATGCCGAAAAAGATGGGTTGCTTTCGCTGACGAACTACAACAGCGATGGAGCGCCGCAGTCTCTGCGTGATTACGGGTTTAGCGCCTACCAGCAACTTGTCCTGCAAGACCACGAAGCCCGCCTTGCCGCTTTGCAAGCCGAGTTCCAAGCATACAAAGCCGCGCACCCGTAAATAAGGAATATACCAAATGTCATTAACAAAAGTTTCGTACTCCATGATTCAAGGTGCGCCGTTCAATGTTTTGGACTATGGCGCTGTTGGCGATGGGGTTACAGATGACACAGTTGCGCTAAGAGCCGCTTGTGCTGCGGTGCAAGCAAATGGCGGCGGCACTCTTAATTTCGGAAATCTTACGTTCAAGGTTTTTACTGATACAACTGATCTTGTTGCCATCGGCGCTTTTTCATCTCTCAATGGTGTTCGTCTTCAAGCAAGCGGTGCAGCATTTGTTATTGCTCGGAGTTTTCCATCAGCCCAAATAGTTGATATTTTTACGTTTACGGGTTGCAGCGCGATTACGATTGAGGATTTTAGAGGCTCATACACCGGCACGGCCAGGTCTGAAATCTACACTCGCGGCGGCAGATTTGTAAGATTCTTGCGCGGCTGCGTTAACGTCCGAATCGGTAATTTATCTTTTACCAATTGGTCAACGGTTGTTGATATAAACCGTACCCCGTCTGATGTTACCGATGAACGAAGCGTTAATTTTTGCATTGCAAATATTGCCACGACTGCGGTTGGTTATCCGTTGCTAAGCATATCTTCTGGCGATAATCTTGACGCACAAATAAATGCAACGCTTTCTGGGCGTTCATATTTTACTTACTCACCTAAAAACCACCGTGTTGTAATCAAGTCGGCAAACGCTGATGCCAGCAACGATGTGTTAATTTACGCTTCGGAGGGTGAGCCATGCCAAAGCGTTGATTTGACGTATACCAACACTGCAACCACTTCCACAACCGCTGGAACTCGGCGGGGTGTCGGATTGTATTTCAGAGATACAACGCCAAACATTATTAGAGATGTTCGCGTTAAGTTCAATATCGCTCAAAGCACGGGCTATTTGAGTAACGGCTTTGAAGTTAACAAATACAATGGATCGTCTTTTGACCCGGTAGATCGCGGGCATACATTGCAAAACCTTGAGGTCAGCGGGAACATAGACACTAATGTGGGATCTATTGCGTTCTGCGATCTTACGAACTGGGGTCTTGGGGAATTCGTAAGCAACATCACATTCAAAGACTTAAATCTTGCGGGTGGACAACCTAACTTTGCTTTTACGTCACTTCAAGACCAAGCAGTGCTGCAAAATGTAGTCTATAACTCTGCGTTAAACGTGGCTGGAAATACCACGGGGAAAGTAATTTTGATTGGTGTAAAAGCCACTAATATTACTGCCGCAACATCTGATTCATTCAAGCACGATTACATTGGCTGCAATATTACAAGTGGGTCAACGCAGTCGTATACAAACAAAAACTTCGTAAACACTTTTATCGGCAGTCAGTTATTTAACCCTGCCCCCGTCACGAACCGTGCGAAATTTTCTACTGTTTCTATTGGAAACGTAGCTTACGCATCGCTTGGAACAAACGTAGCGCCGGTAAACGGGACAGAGTACTTCTCTGAACTCTTTATCCCAAAAGTTATGACGTTAACCGGAATTGGGTTTTTGAACGGCGCAACGGTAGGAACGGATAAACGTATTATTGCGCTTGCTAACAGCGATGGAACAATTTTCGCCACAAGTAATCTTGCTGGTGCTACATCTAGTTCTGCAAATGGATTTCAAGAAATAGCGTTTACCGCGACAACTACAGTTTCGCCGGGAACCTATTTTGTGGTGGTGCAGACAAATGGCGCGACAGACACATTGCGTTTCGTTGCGGCCAATACGTTTATCGACGTGCGAACAGCTACACGGGCAGGGACATTTGGGACTTTGCTGCCGCCATCAGCACCAATAACTTCTTTTACCGCCGATACCGGCCCAATTGCGTATGTGTATTGATGCAAACTAAGGAACAACTATGAGCAGTGTCAATCTCTCAGCATTTGGTGGTGTCGGCTGGCAGTTCTTCGACAACAACGGCGTGCCGCTTGCAGGTGGGCTAATCTACACCTACGCGGCAGGCACCACGACACCGCAGGCCACCTACACGACCAGCGCGGGAACGGTAGCGCACACCAATCCAATTGTGTTGAACTCGGCAGGCCGAGTGTCTGGGGGGCAGATCTGGTTGCTGTTCGCCAACTACAAGTTTGTCCTGCAAACCTCGGCAGCGGTGTTGATTGCGACTTACGACAACATTACCAGCGGTAGCGGCGGCAATGGAATCGCAAACTTTACCGGCGATGGCACCACGGTTAGTTTTAACTTGGGCAACGCAACCAACGAAACCACCACGAACGTCTACATCAACGGCGTTTACCAGCAAAAGAACACCTACGCGCTCAGTGGGTCAAATCTTGTGTTTTCCGCCGCGCCCCCGTACACATCTTCGATTGAAGTCAGCTACACCTAGCCGGAGCCAAACATGACCGTTACCGTAAAAGTGCTGATCCCGGCTAAAACAGCCGAAGCAACTCAAGTTACCCAATACACCGCGACCAACGTCACCACGATCATCGACAAGTTCACGGCGACCAACTTCAGCGCAACTGCGGCGACCTTGAGCGTTAACTTGGTCACGGCGGCGGACACGGCGGGCAACCAGAACTTGATCACCAAGACCAAGACTTTGGCCGCGTCTGAGGTGTACACTTTCCCCGAGATTGTCGGCCAGGTGCTGATGGCAAGCGGGTTTATCTCCACCATCGCTGGAACGGCCACGGCCATCAACATCCGCGCAAGTGGGCGGGAAGTTAGCTGATAGGCCACAGGAGAAAGACATGGCAGACGACTTCTACAGCAATCCTGCGGTACTCGCTTTGGGGGCGCAAGCCGCGAACGTCATTACTCAGCTTCAACGGGTTGATCCAAATTACGATTGGACACCTTACATTCTTCAGGCGGCTGACTACCTCAACCAGCAATATCCGGACAAGGGCTGGCAAGACCCAAGTCGTGGCACACCTGCTGGCATTTCAAACATCATTCTCAGTTCCGCAAAGAATGACCCGGCAATGTCGGCTAAAGTATCTGCCGCGCTCCCCGCCATTCAAAATCAACAACAGCAGCAACAGAACTCGATTCAGGCGGAACAAGCAACGCACGGAGGTAAAGGGCTTTTGGGTGGGTTTGGGCCGTTTGCCAAAATTGCGGCATTGATTCCCGGCCCACAACAGCCTTTTTTGTTAGCCGCAAATGCGGCAAACAGCCTTAGTCAAGGAAACTTGATCGGCGCAGCAACAAACGCTCTTGGAGCCTATAACGGTTTCAGCGGTGGGTACAATCCCGGTGCTGGCGGCGAGAACGCATTATCGGCCCAAGAGTTTGCGGCCAATGCAGGAGTCGGCGCGAATCCGACGATTCCTTCGTACATGCAACCAACCGCTGGAGGTGTAGCCGATACCGGCTTTGGCGCGAACACAGGAGGCAATATGGATGGCTATGACCTCGGCGGCGGCTTGACCGTTGACCAATACGGAAACGTTACCGGAGGTACAGGAATCAACACCGGCGGTTCTGTAGACCCTTCCGTTGGCGTTGGCCCCGCATCTGGGCAAGGAATGCTCCAACGCCTTATGTCCGCTACCGGCTTGTCCGAAAAGCAACTTACGGGTCTAGGCTCGGCGGCGCTTCAAAGCCTCACCTCGTTGTACGGAGCCAGCCAGATTGGCAAAGCCGCCTCTACTGCGGCGAACATCGGTACGGGTGCGGCTGACCGCGCTACGCAACTCCAGCAGAACCAGTACGATCAGACCCGTGCGGATCTCGCGCCGTATCGTACGGCGGGGACAAACGCGCTGGCGCAACTGACGGCGGGTACGGCTCCAGGCGGCGAATTCACCAAGCAATTCGGCATGTCGGACTTTGAGCAAGATCCCGGCTACGGGTTCAGGATGTCCGAAGGCTTGAAGGCGCTTGACCGTACCGCCGCAGCGCGGGGCGGGCTGTTGTCAGGGGCCACGCTGAAGGGCGCACAGCGGTACGCGCAGGATCTGGGCAGTCTGGAGTACCTGAACGCGTTCAATCGCTACCAGACCAACCGCAGCAACGTCCTCGGCCCAATCCAGAGCCTTGCCGGTGTTGGACAGTCTTCGACCAACCAAGGCATAACTGCGGGGAGCAATTACGCGACCAACGTGGGCAACCTCGGCATGAGCGCTGCGGCTAACCAAGCTAACGCCGGGCTGACCGCCGCGCAAGCCAACCAATCGGCATACGGC
>Ga0304729_1002213_pt1 | contig 11909 bp, 12 predicted proteins | sample C_131016_MF_Meta_FD_190475 | JGI IMG/M metagenome (GOLD analysis project Ga0304729, IMG submission 190475) | Freshwater microbial communities from Lake Croche, Canada to study carbon cycling - C_131016_MF_MetaG (v2) (version 2) | ecosystem: Environmental > Aquatic > Freshwater > Lake | place... | reverse complement strand
AATTTCTATAAATATAAATGTTAGGATCAGATCGTCGTATTGATCCCGAAAACATAAGAGATGCTATGAAAAGACGTAAAAATGATAATGGTATTTTAACATATAACATTGATGATATTGAAATGCATATAGAAGGTATTAAAATAATTAACGAATATTCATCTTGTAATATTGAAATGTCTCAATTAGAAAATATTCGCCCTTATTTAGAATTTATTCATGCATTAGAAAAAATGTCTGGATCAGAGTTACTTGTTAATTTTCCTTTACATTCAACCTATGGTACATTTTTTGGTCCTTATGGTCATAAAGGACTCACTTATACCCTTGAATATTCTTACATTATTGCTTTTTTATTAGGTTGCAAAGATTTTATTGGTGCTCATAAGTGTGTTTATCATTCTCCAAGTAATGTTACAAAAGATGATGATCCGCAACCATTAACATGGTATGAAGTGATGTCGGCTATTGTAGAATATATAAATAAAGAAATGAATATTAATGATGCATCTGTTAATCCTTATCCTGATTATATGAACTATCCAGAAGATAAAGTAAACAAAAATGTATGCAAAGAAATTTCTTTACTCGGAAAAAATAGTTTTAAATGTATGAAAGGTTATGATGGTGAAGAATATTGTTTAAAATTTGAAGAAGCACCAAATGAAGCAGAAGGTCGTTATAAAACATTTCAAGATTGTCAAAAAAATTGTTCACCAGAAATACATTATAAATGTGAAGGCAATGGTTGCACACAAACTACTGATAATGTTGATCAAATTAATGTATTTGCAACAAAAGAAGAATGTGTTTATAAATGTATGAATAAACCTCAACCTTCAACTTTATTAGAAAGTTTTTTAGGACATGATCAAATGTATAATCACGATAAAAAGATAAACAAATATATGGTTTTGATTGTGATTGCGACCTTGTTATTTGTCATCTTATCAAGTAAAATTGTTTATTTTTTAACAAATTCATTATTTGGAATAACAACTGATCAAAACGGTTCACCTACTGAAGCTGGTATTCTTTTACATGCTATTGTATTTTTTGGTATTTTATATGCTGTATATAAATTGATTAAAAAGCATAAAAAACATGTTTCCTTTAATTTATTAAAAGGAAATGATTGCAGAGAAGGTAATCTATGTAGTGATAACACTTTTTGCGACTGTCCAGATGAATATTGTAAATTTAATGACAAAGGAGAAGGATTATGTGTAAAAGTATAAGAATTGAATTCTATAAGAAAATTTATTAGAAATTTATTAGACGTACTAATTTTATAAAATTGATTTTTATAAAATAAAAGATAAAAAGTATAAAAACAACTCACAAACACCCTCAAACAATGAGCTTCGACAACACCCAAATTACTTCAGCTACTGGCTATAACGTTAGTAACATTATTTACGGAAAGCCTCGTGATGGTTCGATTCCTAACAGCACGGTTTCGTTCAAACGTATTCCTATTGGCACTCGTAATCCTGACGGCACTACTGGTGAATTGATTTTGCCTACTGAAACTCTCTTTTCGTTTGGCTTGCAACCCAGTGTGAATATGACTACTGGCAAAACGGATGGCTATACGCTTGCCCTTTGCCTGTGGAATATGGATGGCGCCACTCCTCAACAAAAAGCTTGGACGGATACGTTTAATGCTATTTGTAATCATGTTGCTGATCATGTTTTGGAACATCGTGATGACATCGGTAAGTATGAATTAGAAAATGCTGATTTGAAAAAGCTTCGTACCAAGAGTCTTTTCTGGAAGTTGGACAAGGGTAAGATCGTGGAAGGTACTGGTCCGATGTTGTACGCGAAAGTGTTGCAAAACAAGAAAAATGGTAATTTGGCGATTACGTCGCTGTTTTATGATGAAAATGGTCGTGACATTGACCCTATGACTTTGTTGAATAAGCAATGCCATGCGAAGGTTGCTATCAAGATTGAAGGTATTTTCATTGGAAGCAAGATTAGCTTGCAAGTAAAGTTGCATGAAGCTGAAATTAAAATGAAAGATTCTGGGATTAAGCGTTTGTTGCGTCCTGCGTTGACATCGACTACTGTTACGTCGTCTGATATGCCATCGCAAGCTGCCAATGCCACTATCTCCACTACTGATGCCACCGGAGATGGAGATGAAGATGATGATACTGGATCGTTGAAAGGAGACGAGTCCGAAGAAGAACAAGAACGTACCCCTACCCCCCCACCGGCTCCTGTAAAGGCTCCTGTTCGACGCATGGGTAAGAAGTAAAAAATAATTAAATTAAATCATATACATTCAAAAATAAAAATTAAATCAAAAATTCAATTAAATATACAAGATAATAATCTTATATATTATAAATAAATGAGTGCAAATTATAAAAAGTTTAGCGAATGCGGTGTTTTTAATGGATGTAATCGTATGCTCGTAAAAGGAGATTCTCGAATTATGAATCCTCTCATGATGGGTTTAGAAGCAAAAAATCCTTTTAAAATACAATACAATGGTATGAATGTACCACCATTGGTTGATAATAATACTAATGTCTATAATAGATTAAAGAGTGCCTATCCCCAATCATATATAAACTAACTAACAGAATTTTAAGACAATTTTTAAGACAATTTTATAATAAAATTTTTATTATAAATAAGGTTAACAACAGGTTGATACAATTGGTTTTTGGTAAAAAAGCGGTTTTTAATATGGGTTTATATTTTGACCAGCTCCAGATTGATTACCATATTCTACAAAAGATTCATTATTATTCATAATAGATTGTTCTGAATTAACAGGATAGTTTGAGTTTGCAGTGTCTAATGTACTTACACGACCGTCGTCTGCTACGTTATTCATACCAATGATTTGCCCACCACTAATAAAGACAGGGCTAGCCATTGCTACGATTACGTCTGATACAGCACGAACAGATGCATTTTGAGGTACATAACCAGCACTATTGATACCAGTCGTATAATTGGATACATACTGGATAATGTTAGGTCGTGCCGTATTTGAAATACCAAAATTTCCAGGTGCGTTGGTACCATTTTGTGTTGAATAATAAGACATGTTTTATCTAATATAAAAAATTTTAATTTTTTATATGATTTTAATTACTACAACGTGTTTATTTTTTAAAGATTTTTATTTAATATCCAGGCCCAGCAACACCATTAGGGTAGAGAGGGTAAATATTAACAGCACCTTGGGCGATAAGGTTATTGTCATAATTTTGAGCTTTGACGTTATTGTTGACAACATTATTTATACTGTTTACAGGATAGTTTGAGCTTGCAGTGTCTAATGTAGCAGAAGTTACACCACCGTCATCAACAACGTTATTCATACTAATTAATTGACCTCCACTAAGAAAAGCGGGTTGAGATAATGCAACCATTACATTAGATGAAACATTTACTTTTGCGTTTTGAGGGACTAATCCAGCATTGTTTAGACCATAATTATAATTAGCAGAAGCTGCTTGAGCCGACACGTTAATAGTGCGTGCTATACCGAAATTTCCAGGAGTGCCTATACCATTTTGAGTTGAATAATATGCTGACATGTTTTCTTTTAAGTATTATTTTATTTATTTTATTTTTTTTTATCAAAAAAATGTAGCATATTTTTGACATAATGGTTTTCTCATTTTTCTAATTTGTTGAGCAAACTCACGACACTCATCATTTGTCAAATTACCACCATTTTTCATTTTTCCAGCCATTTTTTCAAAAATTTGACGGAATTCATGCATACATCCATCTAAATCTTCACAGTATTCTTTCTTTTTATCCAATGTAATACCCTCTTCTAAAAATCCTTCAATCATTAACAAATGTTTTAAAATGCAATCATGGCATTGTCTTTGTGTTTGAAATAAATGATCTTCTAATAAAATACAATTTTTTGCAGCTTCTCGTAAATTAAAACGAGGATCTAAAATAGGATACAATTGTTTACCAGCACCGCAAACACTTACACCTGTAGTACTATCTATGTCACATACTGATGATGAGTCGTTTGAATTAACGTTAGAATTTACATTAGAATTTACATTAGAATTTACGTTTGAATTAACATTTGTTTGTTTTGGTTTTTCTTCGGGTAAATGTATTTCTGTATACGGTTTAACACCATAATCTGCATCGCGACTACCTGTTAAAAAAGAGTCATAACGAAATGCGAAAATATCATCTTGTAAAGGCATACCGTATGTATAATTTTGTTGATCTTTCATATTGTTTTCATTATCCATAACAATAGAATGGACGTTTTTTTCATAAACAAGTGAAGATGGTACAAACATTTTGCGATTATCTAAAATAGCATTTCCAGATTTATAAAATGATTTATACATCTATATTTATTTTAATAAAAGATATTTCTATAAAATGAGTAATCAACGATTTATCGAATTATCAAGTTCTTACCGAGATCGTACTAATTATCCTAAACAGGCTTCATTTGAAATACCATTTGCTCAAGCAACTCAACAAAATCAAAATATACATCTGGTTGGTGTTTATCAAACTGGTGCTAATTCACAAAATAATAAAATATTTTCAAATACCATTTATGTAAAAGATACCACGGTAAATGGTATTATTGATTTTTATTGGGGACACTCGATTGTTAATTTAGATTTTGGTTTACTAGGAAGTGGTTCAACTACTGGATCTATTGTTGTACAAGGTTTACAAACAGTTTATTCAAATGTTCCAAATATCTATGTAGGTTATCAATTAAATATAGGGGCAACAACATCTATTATTACATCTTATACACCTTCTACTTTTACATTTACAATTGATAAAGCATTGACAGCTGCGCCAATTAGTGGTACTGCATTTACTATTACAGATCCTAGCACAAATTCATCTATTGTTATACCAGCAATTGATTCATGTGGTAAAAATATTATAGATTATTCGCAAATATACAATAACTATTACATTATAAACGAAACACTTAGTCAACTTCAACAACCAAATATAATATACAGTGTAGTGTCTTCTTATAATTTTAGATTACGAACAGCTACATTACAAACACCTTTTCCATCATCATGGGCTGTAACAGATAATTATTCACTTCGTAAAACATTACCGAATCAAATCTTTACTACATTAAGCCCTCCTTTTCCTTTACCAACATTTCCACCTGTAGCTATACCAAATACATCTCCTATACAATATTATCCTCAATTAACTTTATCAACCAATTGCATTTTTTTACCAAGTAGCGCAAATCCAAACGATAATTATTATAGCGGTCAATATATCTATGTCTATCCGACTTTAGTCGCAAATAATGAAACAACTTCTCTGACAAATATACAAGGCTCTTGTTTTTATATTCAATCGTATGTAGGAAATGGTTATAACGCATGTTTTGTCACAAATATAAATACACCTGAAGTTTCTGGTAGTAGTGCTTTTTTTCCAAGTTATACAAATACAATGTCAATATCGTTACCAACACCTGGTTCTATTATTAATATTGTATCTTTTTTAGGTGATAATGGTGTTCCATTAAATTATAATGGAAGCACTGTTTCACAAAATGAATTAGTTGCTTATGAAATTAGTTTAGTAAATTTAACGTTACCTAATAAATTACTTGTTACTGGGTCAACCATTTCTCGTTATCCATATGTTTACGTAGAATTGTCTGTGCGAAATAATTTGTCTATTAATGCAATTTATAGTAATAATCCTAAAAGCACGAAAGCCATGTTTTTAGTTCCTATTACTGATATTAAAAATTTAACAACTGCATCGTTTATAAGATTAAATGGTGGGTCTATGACACAAACGGTGAAATTTAAGCCTAACGACTGTTTAAAATTTTCAGTATATCTACCAGACGGTACATTATTTGATACAGTAATGAATGATTATTATAGTCCATCACGACCAAATCCATTGGTACAAATTGATGCATTATTTGGCATTGAAAGGTTATCTGGACTATGAAAAAATAAAAATAATCAAATCTTGTTTATTTTTTTTGATATTTAATAGTTTCATTTAAATAAAATGAGTAATCGTCGTTTTATTGAAGTATCAAGTGCACATCGTAACCGTAATCAATATCCAAACCCATCGCAATTTGATATTCCATTTTCTCCATCACGTTCATTAAATCAAAATCAAACAATAAAAGGTGTGTATTTAAATACAACTACTAATAATTCTGCTACACTTTATACACAAAGTATTGATGTTGCAGATACCGTAACAAGTGGAATTGTGGAAAATTATTGGTATGGAAATAATGGAGTGGTAGATTCTGGTATTGTAACGACAACAGTTACAAGCTCAAGTAGTCCTATAACGATATCTATTAGTGGTCTAACAAACACAATAACAGCGCCAACTGTTGGATTTTATATTTCTATTAATAATAGCATAGTTGGAACAATTATAACTCCTCCAGCTCCAACAACAACAAGTGTTACTTTTAGTGTTGAATATCCTAGTATATCACTTGCTACACCACTTACCATTCAAGCAGGCTCTACATTTGTTATTTTAAATAGTACTGTCGAAATTGATGATTCTACTTTACAAACAGCACCACCGACAAGTACTGTTTCATCATTTTATGTTAATGTATCAACTTTAAAATCTCCTTATAAAAATATTCCTAATTTTTATGTTGGATATTTACTTCAGGCAACAACAGGTGCAGGTCTTACATGTGCAGGTATTATTAATTCATATAACCCAAGTACAGGTTTAATTAGTGTAGAAATACCGTTGTTAACAACACAAGTAATAACAAGTGGCGGAGCTATTAAAATTATTGATCCTAGTAATTATACTTCTAGTCCTGTATCGATTACATCAGGTGGTGTTACCTATGTTTGTCCAGCAAATACGTTAGTATTACCATTAATTGATGCAAATGGTAAATATATTCTTAGCTATGATCAATGTTATAATAACTATTATGTAGTTTATGAAACTCCGATTTACTCAACACCTAGTACAACTTCAATAGTTAGTAGTAAAATTGTTTCATATAATTTTTTAACCAATACAGCCACATTAGGATCTCCTCTTTCTAGTAGTTTGCTTACTCCAATAACTTCTATAACAATGAATCGTTATTCTATTCGTAAAACATTACCTAATCAAGTGTTTACTACAGTTTCAACTGGAACATCTCTACCACAATTTCAAAACATGCCTATAATATATTTAAACAATTGCATCTTTTTACCTAGTTCCGCAAATAATAATGATAACTATTATACGGGTCAATATATCTATGTCTATCCTAATCAAACAGCAAATAATCAAATCACTTCTTTATCTAATATTGAAGGTTCTTGTTATTATATAAATTCATATGTATCAAATAATGGAGCAACAAATGCATGTTTTGTATCGCTTGTAACTCCGCCTAATGTAACTAGTCCTACCCAATATTATCCAAGTTATTCAAGTAACATTACAAATTTTCCATCACCAGGAACTGTTATTAATATTGTTAATTTTGCAAACGACAATTATAATCCTCTTATTTACAATGGTAGTGTTGTCTCTCAAAATGAAACAGTTGCATATGAAATTAGTCTAGTTAATTTAACACTTCCTAATATAACTCTCATCACAGGTTCACGAGCAGCTTTTTATCCTTATTTATATGTAGAATTATCAAATGTAACTGCTTCTAGTAGTTCTTCAAAAAATGTAATTTATAGTAATAATCCAAATAGTGGTAAGGCTTTATTTTTAGTGCCTATTACAGACATTACTGATCCATTACGTTCACCATTTATTAAATTGGATGCTGGTTCAATGGTACAAACCGTTAAATTCAAACCAAATGATTGTTTACGATTTTCAGTGTTTTTACCAAATGGAGAATTATATTTAACAGTAATGTCAGATTATTATACACCATCAGGACCAAATCCAATGGTTCAAATTGATGCATTGTTTGGTATTAAAAGATTAACAGGAGTATAGTTATCACTTTTTTAGATTTTTGTGAAAAAGGTAAAATATAATTTAATTTATTAATAAATTAAATGAGTGCATCTGTTGTTATTTGTATACTTTTGATTAGTATCATACTTTATTACGCAACACATCATGATTACAAGAATAACAAGGGTCCTAACAAGGGTCCTAACAACGCTCCTAATAACGCTCCTAACAACGCTCCTAACAACGCTCCTATAGAACACTATTGTTCACCTTATAAACATTTAAATATGTCTGGTGGAGAATCATCTTATAAATGTGGCTGCCCATGTGTTTCTTACGGTAGTCTTTTTGACTATCAAGCGCAAAAAAAAGACCAAACATATGGTGTTCCTAATGGTTGTCAAAAAATTTTTTAAATTTTTCATCTAATATATTTATATTTATAATAAAAATATTATAAATGTATCAGCTACGGCTGTTTTTAGTCTTAAACTAGTTTAAAATATTAACAAATAACTAGACTAAAAAATAGTATGTATTTATTTCATATCTCTTTCTTTTTGCATTTTCATTGCTTTTGATAATAATGAACCGGTTGATTTTGTTACAGCTGTTTCGGCATGTTTTGCACCAATTTCTCTATCATTAAATTCTGAATTTTCAGTTTTTTCGACGTGCATATAGGTATTAATAACTGGTTCTTCATTCATATCTATATCTAAATCATCAATCGGTGTAAAGGATATTTTATCCGAATGTATAGAAGTTGATATTTTAGGTTTTGTCGTTTTTGGTTCTTGATTGGTATTTTCAAATTTTACATACTTTTGAGATTGAATACGGTGTGCTTCTTGTCTTTCTGCTTCTTGTCGTTTTGCTTCGCTAAGAATAGTTTCACCTTTATTTTTTTCTGTTTTTTTTGGGTTTATTTCTTTTTTTTTGATGAATTCTATATCTTCATCTTCTTGTACTTTTAGTTCTTGTTCACGTCTTTCTAATTCTTTTTTGCGCAATTCTAGAGCTTCCATTTCTTGTTTACGTAGTTCTAAAACTTCCATTTCTTGTTTACGCAATTCTAGAGCTTCCATTTCTTGTTTACGTTTTATACTTTCTTGTAATGATGTAAAAAAATCAAAAACAGTGTGCCCTTCAAAAATATCAAAATTATTTGTTTCATCATTCAAACGAATTAAACAAGGTATTGTTTTTATTTTGATTTTTTGATCATTCAAAATACGCTGTCTAATATCTTTGTTATCTATACATGTAAGTGTTAATGAATCAATTAATTCAGGTGTTTTTTGTAACTGTGACATTAATTGTTTTGATGCATTTGAATATTTACTATACAACAACACGTCCATTTTTAAGGAAAGTTCACATTTTAAATAATAAATTAAATAGATTTAATAATATAAATAAAGATGGAACATGCAAAATGTATAGATCAGTCAGATCTTTTTAATCTATTAAAAGGAACAAAAGTTGATCTTGCTAAAGAATACAATGATCAAATCGATCCCAATCAATATGTTGGTTGGGCTACCATTACAGATTGGGCACCTTTACCTCGTCAACTTTTTACAAAACGCACTGTAAACATGATTCGTGTAAAAGTTTATGAATTTCTTTTAAAAAGTACAGGAAAATCTATCGCACCATCAGAACGTGTTGCAGTGATTGCTTTATTCGGTGTTTATGAAAATCATATTCCTAATACTGGTGATATTTATGGTAAATTTCTTGTAGTAGATGAAACCCAGCGAGATGATTATGGTTATATTGTAGATAAAACGATTTCATTGTTGATTAGTAGTATTGACACGGATATTGGAATGCAAGAAGCAAATAGTAAATTGTCTATATGGAATGCTACTTTATTAGGTGATTTTAATGAAAATGGTTTACGACAATTTCCACCTATAAAATTAAGAAATCGTGGACCAGATCGTATGTTGTTTCACATGAAATATTAAGGTGTACGTTGCGCTTTTAAGAAAATAGTAAATTTTTTTGATTTTTTTTTAATAGATAAAGATAGAAATGATGTATACTTTAGTCTTTCTGTTTCTATTCATATGCTCGAATCCATCTGTACAAGATTTTTTTGCTAGTATTATCGGTAAAAAACAACCAGATGTTATATCAGGATTTTGTTTAGCATTATTATTTTCTTTAGTGATGATTCTTCTATACAACATGAAACAACATACATCTGAACCATTTTTATTCAAAGTTAGTAACTTTAATCCTCGTTGTAACGGTTTATACAACGGTAAACCTAATACGTTCCAATATCAACAAATTGGTTGCAATTATAACAAACCAGTTGGAGGTAATCCTGATATGATTTTAAACAATCAACAAAGTGATACAAGTATTAAAGGTTATTGTACACCTGAACAAGACCAACCATTAGGTTTTATTGCAAGCCCAAATAAAGATAAGTTATACGGTAGCGATCCACACTATTTTCAAAGTTTTGGTGATAGTCAGTTATAAAGTTTGGTTTGTAAAAAAGCGGTAAATAAATTTAAATTATAGTAGTAATAATAAATGTCAAAACCTTTATTATTATCAAATCCTAAAGATACTCCTTATGGAGATTTGTCACCTTTAAAAAATAATATTGTGCATGACGACAAAACAAATAAATTAACTAATATTATATCGTTGGCTTATTCTACGTTAGTTAATGTAACTAAAAAATCAATCATACAAGAAATTATACAATCAGCACCGACGATTTCAAAAGAAAAAGCATTAGCACAACTTACAATTGAACAAAATGAAATATATTTAAAAGCATTAAAGCATGGAATGGATGTAAAATATGAACAATATCCTGAAGCCTGTCAAGCTTTACTTGATATTCGAGAAGAACATATTTATTATGTTGCGAATCCACCTAACCGTTTTCTCGGTGTCGAAATCATAAAAAACCCAGATGGAAGTGTTTTTATTGAAGGCGATAATGTAGTTGGAAAATATTTAAAAGAAATTCGCAGACGTTTAAGAATCCAATTGTTAGAAAAAGCAAATGCTGAAAAACGTACCTACATTAATAAAATTTATAGTGTTTATAAAGTTTTAAAAAATGAAATTGTAAATGGTGAAAATGATTTGTCTGACTATCTTTATAAAAATGCTGATGAAATTATTGAAATGAAATATTTAAATAATCAGGTTGTCCCTATTATTAATATTACAGATTTATTAGGATTAGACAGCATTCATTACAAAGATATTAATTTTTTTCTTCATTATCCTGATTCTATCGCAGAAGTTTTACGTTATATGTATGCAAATGATTATAATGAAAAAAACATGAATAGTATTATTAAATATTATATTGACAAAATCATTAGAAAACATACACATGATAATACACATTACATGCAAATGTTTGAAAAAACCATAAATGAATTGGTAGAAAAACGTCAACTTGAACCCTTAGGAAAACGTTTAATTGCATTAAAACAGATGGGAAAATTTGAAGATTTTACCTTTCCATACCAGCTGTTAAATCCTAGTAAAGAAATGTTTGATAAGTATCAAAATGAAACATTAAGTGATTATGTTATCCCAGATAAACATTATTCAGATGTATTACTGAAAAATATTGTTAACGTTGAACCAAAACCTAAAAAACAATATCAAATGAAAAAAGATGAAAGTAAACGTGAGCAACGTGAGCAACGTGAGCAAAGTGAGCAACGTGAGCAACGTGATAGTGAACTTATTGATCTTGATGATGACTTGAAATTTTTTAGACAACTGGCAGACTTGAAAAAATATAGCGATGAACAATTATTACACGCTTTAGATCAACTAAAAGAAAGATTTAATGTTGAAACAAAGTTAGTTGAATTGATTAAAAGTAAACGAGATCGTTCTGCACAACCATTATTATTAAAAGTAAAACAAGCTTTACTAAAAATTAGATCTAATTATAAAAATAAACAGAA
>Ga0304729_1002210_pt1 | contig 11914 bp, 25 predicted proteins | sample C_131016_MF_Meta_FD_190475 | JGI IMG/M metagenome (GOLD analysis project Ga0304729, IMG submission 190475) | Freshwater microbial communities from Lake Croche, Canada to study carbon cycling - C_131016_MF_MetaG (v2) (version 2) | ecosystem: Environmental > Aquatic > Freshwater > Lake | place... | reverse complement strand
AGGTGGTGGGGCAACACATTGTACCCATAGTATATCATGTCTTGCAACCCCTTGGGAAATTATTTATGGCGGTAACAACTACGCAGCGCAGCCTCAAGTACATGAGGGACAACGGCTTCTATGCCGAGGTGGTCGAGCGGTACAACTCCTTTACCAAGCGCAAGAATGACTTCGCCGGCTTTATTGACATCCTGTGCCTGGGCCAGGGGGTGGTAATCGGCGTGCAGACCACCAGCTGGGGCCACACATCAGACCGGCTAAAGAAGATCCTAGAGCATGAGAACCTGGACATAGTGAGAGAGTCAGGCATCAAGATAGAGGTCCACGGATGGCAAAAAAAGAACAACCGCTGGGAAGTAAAAATTATTCATGTAGAATAAAGCTGCTTTCTCCTTGGTCCTCGGACCCTTACCCCCTAGGAAACTGGGGGGTTCTTTTAACATTAACAGATGTTAGAGTTGGAGAAAATATTTTTAGTACTTATTGCCGAAAAGCAAAAAGTGCTGTATAGTGTTAATCGTTGCTGTCGAACGCAATAGATTTAGAGCCGTTACTCATGCATTGGCCTCCGGGGATTCTTGGAGGGTTCGACCCAGTGCAGTAGTAACGGCTTTTTTCGTTTTCGGCGGCCACCGGACTCCATCCGTTAGCAAGTGGTTGTATCGCCAGCGTGGAAGTAAAGACAAAAAACTCGGTGTGACCCGCACCTCCGAAGTAGCGTAAGCCAAAAGGAATAAACAAGGTTGTCGTAAAGACACATACCCTAGACCGCTGGGAGATGATCGACAAGCCGGTGAGAACTGGCTTTATCGGGATTCCAGGGGAGGGCGGCTTGGCTGGCCGATAGATCGCGTAAAAACCGGTCAAAGCACCTTGATAAAGAGTCGCTGGCAATCCAACACCCAACAGCCGGGGGAGGGAGGGTCAACGGGTAAGAGGGCTTAGCTGTGGTGATACAACAGTTGACATGCTAGTAATTCATGAGTTATGATATTTACGACTTTAACTTTGGGAAAGTTATGACAAATATTGGCAAAGGCCGTTGGGTTGATGGGATGTACGAGGTAGAAATATACCCCGAGGAAGAGTGGGAAAAAACATGGGCTCAGCAGCTGGGCGGTAAGAAGGTTTTTCATGACAGCCTGGCTAGCCTTTGGCTGAGTGGAATGACCTATACAGCAATAGGCAAAATGCACGGCATGGACCCAAAAGATGTTTCCTACATCTGTAAGCCACTTGTAAAAAGGCATAACGAGCGATGCGAAGCCAACATAGAGAAGTTAAACAAGGTTTTAGTGTGCCCTGATCCTGAGTACATGTTTATGACTGACAAACGTACTGTGCTGCAGGAGATGTGTGCGCTATTGATAGGGGGTAATGAGATAAAAGAAACATTGGAACAACTTAGCAACTTAGGAGAAAGCAAATGAATTGGAACATTTTTAAGAGAGTAGCTGAACTAGAGCAACAGGTAAAAGACCTTACGGACTTTAACGATGATCACAGCCGATGGATTGCGCAACTGGGTGAGAGGGCGCAAAAACTGGAAAGCGCAAATCAGAATTTAATAAACTCAAACCAAGCCCTAATTGGAAGGCATGAGAACATTGGCAAAAGATTACAAGACCTGGAACATCAGGTTTATCTTCAGTCACGCGACCCCCGCATTGCCGCTCTTGAACAACAGGTAAAAGACCTTACGGACCTGAACAGTGATCACAACCAATTTATTGGGAAACTTGAGGGCAAGATAAATCAAATAAATAACAAGCTTTTTATACAGGCGGTAGAACACAAAGCATTCTCTGAAGTAGACAAAGCAAGGGAGGCTAGGCGTCTTTACCACCGCGAATGGCGCAAAAAAAATAAACTTAGCGAGGATGCTCGCAACAAAAAGAACGCATACGCTAGAGCCTACTACGCACGCACAAAAGGAGCAAAGAAATGAGAAAAGTACGATTCATGGAGTTGATGAAGGAGCCCTTCAAGAAACCTACACCCCTTGAGATGATTGCCGCCGAACTAGCTGACGCGCACCTTGAGAAGTTAAACGCTGAGACTGCGGTGGAGTACGCCCAGTCAATCGTTAACTACAACATGACCCGCATTGCCCGCCTTAACGCACGACTGGAGGAATACAAATGAAAGACAACCAAGAGATAGCAGAAGACTACACCGACTGGCTGGTAAAGACCGGCGGCTTTGCAAGGGACATGACCTTGCGTGATGAGTTTGCGGGGCTGGCTATGCAAGGTGCTATATCGCACGGTCTTTTTAATGCGGCTAAAGCAGATCAAGACTACGCTGAATATGTTTCGTTTCTTGCTTATGTTTATGCAGACGCAATGCTCAAGGAGCGCGCCAAATGACATTCAAATACCTAACTAAATTGCTGGTTTTCTTTACGCTTGGCGTGTTAGTAGGCATGTTTTTTATTGAATGGCGGGGGTAAGCAAATGAACTGCTGTAACGACATAGGAACTTGCACACAAGGGCGTGACTGCCCTATCAGAAAGCAACGCGCACAAGAAGCCAATGAGGCGTATGTCAAAGGATTTTTAATGGGGCAGGAAGACCCACTAGATGACCTTGCCGATACCTTCAAAGGCTTGATTGCTTTTATGTTTGTAGTAGCTGGCTTAACAATGATTGCTTTTGCTATATGGGGGAAGTGATGACAGGCTATAAATCAAAACGCGATGCGGCGCTGGACGAGGAAGGGATGTACCTTGTGCATCACACTAAGCGCAAAGATGAAGATGACGACACCCAAGTCTATAAGCGTCCGTGGGTAGACCTTACGGATGGAGTTATGTGCGATATAGCTAATGAACATGGTTTGATGAGCATTGATTGGATTGACTTTGCTCGTGCCATTGAGGCCAAACTAAAAGAGAAGAACACATGAACTCACAAGAAAAAACATTTGATGCCATTGCCAAACTAAAAGACATTGAGCTTGAATTGCTCCGCTTGAGGAATGCTTTGGATATGGCAAACAAAATAATAGATGCGCAGACGCGCCCGTGGGTAAGCCTGACGGATGAGGAAATAAAAGAAATCGTTGGGCCGTGGGGCGACATACCTATCAAGGGCTACACCCGCAAACTTATTGACCAAATTGATGCCAAGCTACGGGAGAACAATGCATAAGTCCAACCACCACGCCGTAAGGATGGCGTTACAAAAGTACCCTGATGGGCTGACTGTATCTGAGATAGCCGAGAGACTGGAGAAAGAACCCCCGCCCATGCGGCGTGCGCTAATAACAATGCCCGATGCTTACATAGACAGATGGATAGCCCACCGAAAACAATGGATTGCTGTATGGTGTGTAGTAGTGCCACCGAAAAATTGCCCTAAACCAACCACGAGAAAGGAGAAAAATGGACACGCCGAACTTCGCAGCCTGGTCCAATGAAAACCTAGCAAAGTTTGCATCTGATTCCTACAAGAGGATGCAAGCACAACAAGAGGCCATCATGCAAATGCAAGGTGATCTCAAAGACGCAATGGTGCAACTGCGCCAACTACTTAAGGATAAAAATGAAAATCTTGTTGACTAAGATCCGCCTTGATGGTGGAACACAACCCCGCAAAGAGCTAGACGAAACCCTAGTCCAGCACTACACCGAAGAGATACTGGAAGGCCAAGCATTCCCGCCAGTCGATTTATATTTTGACGGCAAGCACTACTGGCTCTCTGATGGCTTTCACCGCTGGCACGCACACAAGCGCGCAGGGCATAAAGACATTGAATCAAACGTCACAGAAGGCACCAAGCGCGATGCCTTTATAGCTTCTCTCAAGGCTAATGCACAACATGGCAAAGCCAGGACGCCAGAAGAGCGCCGTTACGTTGTCCAGCTTGCGCTTGAAGACATTGAGCTAGGCGACTTGTCAGACACGCAAATTGCTCAGATCTGTCTAGTCAGCAACATGACTGTAGGGCGTGTCCGTAAAGCGATTGGCCTCAAGAAAGAAACAACTGTTGGTAAAGATGGTAAGCGGCGCGACACTTCAAAAATTGGCCGCAAGGCACTTCCTGCGGCATATCCTGAGCCTGCATTTGAGGATGAAGACAAGCTCACGGAGTTAGCTACAGAAATAACAGCGGTATCTGAAGAGAATACAAAGCTCAAAGATATGTTGGCGGTCCGTTCGCTTCCTGTTTCGGAAGAGGCGCGAGCCGAGGTTAAAGAAACCATTGAGTTGCTGCGTGAGCAAGTAAGAGAGCTAGAGGTTAAACTTAAATCCGTGACGCAAAGCAGGGATGAGTTCATGTCTAAGAACGCTGAGATGCTAAAGCAGATAACATATTGGAAGCGCAGAGCCGAAAAGGCCGCATAACACCGAAGCTGGGCGGTTTCCCAGCAGGAGAAAGCATGATTGAATTAAGACCACATCAAGCGGATGTAGTGGAGAAGCTCGAACAGAGTTTTGCCCAGCACCGCTGCCAACTGTTGTATGCCCCAACAGGTTTTGGCAAAACAGAGGTAGCCATGCACATCATGGCTCAAGAGGCCAAGAAGGGCGTCAAGGTTGCGATGGTGCTAGATAGGATTGTGTTGGTAAACCAAACCAGCGCACGCCTATCTAAGTACAAGATCAACCACGGCGTGATGCAGCAAGATCATTGGCGGTATCGTCCCCTCGAAAGAATCCAGGTATGCAGCGCACAGACCTTGGAGCGCAGGGATGATTTCCCCGATGTTGGCCTCCTGATAGTTGATGAGTGCCATGTGCAGCGCCAGAAAATAACTGAGTTCATCAAAGAACGCCCAGAGATGCGAGTCATTGGCCTGACCGCTACGCCATTTGCAGACGGCTTGGGCTCTACCTACACCCATGTAGTCGGAGCAAAGCCTACGGGGCAATTGATTGAAGAGAAATGGCTAGTCCCACTCAAGATCTTTATAGCCAAAGAGATCGACATGACTGGCGTTAAGAAGGTGGCTGGCGAATGGTCGCAAGATGAGACAACCAAGCGCGGTATGCAGATTACCGGCGATATAGTTGACGAGTGGGTTAACAAGACCAATCAACTGTTCGGCGGTCCTAAAAAGACTGTGGTGTTTGCCTCCGGCGTAGAGCATGGAAGGGACCTTGTAAGGCAGTTTAACGAGCGCGGCTATAACTTTGTTTCCATCTCTTACAAGGAGGATGATGACTTCAAAAGGGAGACAATTGAGGATTTCAGCGCCCCTGACACGAAAATTCACGGACTAATTGCCACAGACATCCTAACTAGAGGTTTTGACGTGCCTGATGTGCTGATAGGAGTGTCAGCTAGGCCGTTTTCCAAGTCTTTTTCCTCTCACGTCCAGCAAATGGGCCGAATCATGCGACCCTGCGATGGCAAGACGCATGGCATATGGCTAGACCATTCGGGTAACTATCTACGTTTCAGAAAAGAATGGGACGAATTGTTTGAGGAGGGCGTCACAGAACTGCATGACGGCGCGGAGTCAACCAAGAAAGAGCCAACCGAAAAGAAGAAAAAGGATTCCAAGTGCGGCGGCTGCGGTGCGCTTTGGATATGGCCTGATAGAGTTTGCGGAGAGTGTGGATGGACGCGGCCAATGAAAGAGGTGCTAAACGTCCCAGGCCATATGGTTGAACTGGAGATGGGGCAGAAGAACTTTGTGGCAGAGAATCAAAGTTTCTACTCTGAGATTCTGTACTACAGTCGTATGCGTGGGTATAAAGATGGCTGGGCTGCACACAAGTACAAAGAAAAGTATGGGGCATTTCCTCGTGGCCTCAAAGAAAATGTAAAGTCACCAACCTTCAAAACCCTTCAATGGATTCAGAGCCGCAACATCGCATGGGCAAAGGCTAGAACATGAATTTTGAAGACTTTGCTAGAGAAAATGGCCTCATAATTGACCATGTGGTCGAGGGCCGGTGGGTAAGAGTGCCGACAGAGGACCATCCGAGAAAGAAGAACGGCGCGTACATATTTGACGGCAGAAGTGGCCTCATACAGAACCATGCAGTCCACCAGTCTCCCATCAGGTATGTATCCGACCAACCATTCGTGCCTGACCCAAACGCTGCAGCCAAGCGCCAAAAGCAGCGTGAGGATAGGGTAAAGCAGCAGTCCGAGGCGGCTAAAAAGGCAGCATTCATCTTTAACAATGTTAGAGTAGAGCAGCATCCTTACCTAGTTCGCAAGGGATTTACCGAGCCGGCAAAGGTTTGGAAGGGGCTTTTAACTGTCCCCATGCGGGTGGCTGGTAACTTAGTTGGCCTCCAGCTAATCAATATAGACGGAACAAAGCGGTTTTTGTCAGGGCAGCAGACCAAGGGGGCAAGCCTCGTGATAGACAACAAAGGGCCGAATGTCCTTGTGGAGGGGCTGGCAACTGGTCTTTCGGTGCGTCGGGCGCTGAAACTCATCCGGCTGCGCTACTGCATCCACGTTTGTTTCTCGGCTGGGAATATGCTGGAGATAGCAAAGGGCCTGGACAACCCAATTGTGGTGGCCGACAACGACCTGATGGGCGTAGGGACTGCCAAAAAAATAGCCTCTCGCTACTGGTTAGGAGAGGCCGGGGAAGACTTCAACGACTATGAACAGAGGGTAGGCAGCCAGGCAGCTGCCGAGTCCCTCCGCCCGTTCTTTTAAGTGGATGTCTCTAGGTTGCGCACCTGGGCGCCGGTGTCGTAGCCCCGGTGGTAGGACCATATCTCGAGCGGCGTCATAAAGTCGTTCTGCTCGTGCTGGTCGGTGCGTGCGTGGAAGTATCCCATCGCGAATGCTTCCATTTGGCTATAGGTGAATGTGACTTTCATTTTTTCTCTTTCATAACGTAAGCGGGATTGCCGGTCTCGCGCATATAAAACATGGCCTCATTGTTGGCCTCTTTTTGTGTTTTGAATTCACCCAGCAACGTATGGTTGTGGTTGTAGATTCGGTAAATCATGTTACTTTCCTTATAAATGGATCATGCGTGGACAAGTAGTTTTCGAATTGCTCCAGCACGTTGGCTTTGTCGCCTTTAAATCCGAATTCCTGCTTTATGATTGCATAGCACGAGCGCCCTTTGCTAATCTTTAGCCCGCGCAGCTCCAGTCGGAGCCCAGCGCGCAGAGTCAATAGCCGGTAGGTCGCTATTTGGTTTGGTTCTGTGATTACCATTCGTCCCCCTCAATTGGTTCGTCAACGTCGGATTCGTTGTAATGGGTGAGTATCTCGGGCCGGTAAAGGGCCATAACGGCGTCATAGCAGCGATCACATACCCTGGCAAGGGGAATGCCTCGGCCGTCATGTTCCCACCAGCTATCAGCCAGCAAATGATCGCAGCGTTTCATATTGCCTCCCACTTGAGGCCGATAACCGAGGGAAAGAATTCCCGATTAAAACCGCCGTTCGCTTCCCTTACCCAAACCCTGCCGGTGCTGCCTGGGTGCTGCGGTGGTCTGCCGCCGGTAAGCTCGTAACTCTTGAGCCGGTTAGTGATGAAAATATCGCCTATGGTGGCGGGCGTGCCGTCTGCACGGACTAATTTTTGATTGTCTTGAGTAATCATATTGTTTACCAGCTAGAGCTATAAGAGAATGACCATTTATAGTCGCGGGGCGCTGAAAGCAATTTATCCAGCGCTTCAATTGTGTATTCCAAGTCGGCAATATAGCCTTCGCCATATTCTGTGTCGCCAAAAAAGAATCCATCGGCGGTGGGCAGCGTGCGACTTGCAATTGATTTATCGTGTAAAACTAGGCGGCAAAGCCCCAGCAATTCGGCCAACTGTTCAGCGCTTACTTCGTAATCATTGCAATCGTCTACGCCGTTTTGCACATTTTCCACAAACCATTTGTGAATAGCGTTGGCCTTGCGCCAGTAGGCGGCGCCATATTCAATGCCGGATACGGGCATACCCTGGGCACCACTTACCGGCACTTCGGACAATCCTTTTTGCTCTGGGTCTTCTGCATTGCAGCGGTTGACGTGTTTTCGAGCCGTCAAATACATATCTAATCCCATAACTTTAACTCCTGTTAATGTTGGGCAAAATAGCCCCAAAAGCCCCACGCGTGAGGCTTTAAGTGTTATTTGTCGAGTAACCCTCGGGCGGTGTGGACCGCATCCATCAGCTCGTCGGCCAGGGTGGCGTCGGGTATATGCTTGTGGACCATGCCGGACCAATATGCCAAGCGGTCGAGCGCCTCGCGCAGCTCCTCCATAACGATCATTTGAAACCGAAGCTCTGTTAATAGGTCGGTGGATGTTTTCATTTTTAGCCTTTTGCGTTAAGTTGGAATTCTTGCCGGCCTCGCTGGATTAATGCGCGGGCCTGGGTGCGGTCCTCGGGTTGTTCGGCCGCGATCAGGGTTTGCAGCTCTTTTGCCCTTTCGATCCGGCTGGCCGGCTTGTTTAGGCGTTCATACCTATAACCGGCGTCGATGTAGTGAAATTCGGGATGGTTCACGCTGCGGCCCTCAGCTCTCGGATCCAGTCGGGCGCCGGCTCGTCGTCGTCGTATGAATTGGTCCACACTCTCAAACAATCGGGGCACACTTGGCCGCGCAGCTCGGCATTGTCTAGCGGCGCGTATGCGGCGTGCATATGCCGGTCTTCATGGCTGCGCTCAGCTCCGCAAATAGGACGGCCAGCATAAAAGCCGGTATGGGTTAGGTGTAGCATGGTTTAGCCTTTCAAAATAGGGATTACGCGGCGCGCCAGCTCGTCGGTGCGCTTTGCTTTGGTTCCGTGGGCTCTAAACCCAACGATAAAATCGCGGTCGGCGCGTGCGCACCATGCATCAAAATTACCGCAATTTTCACAAGTCGATTCGTCGCGGGTTTGCGTTTCGCATACGACAATGCGGCGTCCCTCGGGGGTGTAGGACAGTTTCGGGGTATCGCTGGGCACGATACAAACCACCGGCAAACCCTGGCCGCTTAGCGCATCAGCGTGGCCGGCATCATCGGCCGATAGATTCACCACAAAGCCCCAGGCGGTAGCATGGCGGGCCCAATTGATGGCTTGGGCGCTATGCTTATGGGTGTAGGTAAAACCCTTCCGGCCAATGTTCGCGGCCACTATTTGCCCCAGCTCGTAGGCGTCGACGTTTTCCCCCAAGCCCGGGAGATCCCCAGCGACGTTATGGCGCCAAAGTGTGCGCGGTGGTAGGCTGCGAATATGGCCGGCCAGCTGGTCGATGGGCACGCCTCGCGCTGGGACCTTGTCCCATTGCATACGAGTGTAAAAATCTTCCCCATAACAATCGGCGCCATAGTGCGCGCAGCTGGGCGGGCAGCTGGCACGCGGGCTATAAGTTTGTGGAATAGGGCCGGTTTTGCGGTTGCCGGATGCGCGAATAAATGTATATTTGGCGCTCTTATACTGTTCGGTTTTCATGCTATGCCCTCCGGTACCTCAATATCGCCGCCTAACTTGCTGGCAACATAGCAGCGCATGGCTGCGATTAGTGGTGTTGGGCCGTAGGCAATGATTGAATTGCGTGTGGCTTTCCAGAAATGCTCTGCATACGCACCCCCTCGGGTGGTTTCAATAAGCTCACGCTCAATAATCGGCCCGCCTTGTGCCCAATTGTCGGAGGGCTCAAATGGCGCAGGATAGCCAAGCCCGCTTTCATCACGCTGTACTTTCCCTATGTAACAAACCCCCCAAGAATCAAAAGTAACTTCGAGTCCTAGGCACTGTGCCACCGCCCAATCAAGGGCGGTGCCTTTTAATTCATTTGTTTTCATTTTGTTGCTCCAATTTAATAGCGCGCTCGATGTTGCGCTTGTTGTATCCGTCGGCCAGTTTGTCGGCCAGCATGGCGCGATCTATGGCCTCAGGGGTTGGGTATAGCGGCGGCGTGTAGGGTTTCAAAATGGCCTCAAATAGTGGGTGTAATTCGTTCATTAGTAACCCCTAAAAGTGCGCACGATTGAATCGTTGTTAGTGTGCAAATCGATAATGTCGTAATCTTCACCGGCTGCGCGCTTAGCCTCTATCCAGGCGCTGGCGTCGCAGTCTTCTTCTAAATAGGCCATATGCCCATTGCGATAACTGTAAGGGGATATATCGCCGTCAATCTTGAGGCGGCGTAATTCGGCAATGGGCACTTCAACCCAGCCATGGCCTGGGTCCTGGAAAAATTTGTATTTCATGATGACTTCCTCGCGGAAACTCGAACGGTAGCGTAGGCGTCGCCCTGGCTAGTGTGGGCCTTGATTAGCTGGCGGCTGGGCTTGAAGTGCATCGCTACTGTCTGCCAATCGATGGTTATCTTTCCCTCTGATTCACTGACTGCGGCGCGGTGATATACACCATCAATTGTTGACTCTCCCGAATCGATAAGCTCTTGCCGTAGGGCTTGCTCGTCAATTTTCAGGTCGGCAATTTGCGCCTTGACCTGGGCTAGTTTGTCCACAATGTGGCCGAGAATGTTTTCAGTTTTCATAATTTAAGCTCCAAAAAGATAAAAAACAATGGTCCAAATTAGGACCGCTACTATCGCGCCGATATAGTCCGGCGTCCGGCTGCGGGGTAACTGGTAATGTTGTCTCATTGGTTAAGTCCTTTCAGGGTTTGGAGTTGCTGGCCGATACCCTGGCCGCGTAGGGGATAGGAAACATTAGGGAAACCATCCAGGGCGGCGGCGTAATGCTTGCCAGCTAGAACAACGATATGGCGGTCGAGATGCTGCTGCATCAGCTCCCCTCGGGTTGTGATTTCCCATATAAGGCGCCCGCGCTTGTTAAGCTTTGAGAGGGCGCAGTTATAGGGCTCGATGATGGCGTCGGGAGATATCACGCCATAGAGCCCGCTCAATATTAGAACGTCGGCATCGACGCGGGCGGCTGCGGCCATTGCTAGGCGAAAAGCCTGGCCGGTGTAGAGCTGGGCAGCTGGGGCCGCATGGTCCAATTTAGCGGCGCTGCAGGCGATTAGGTATAAGGGTTTCATTGGTAGAGCTCCTAAGTAAGCGGGTTAATAAAACAGTCGAGTCGTTATGCTCTCATGTCTGATATATCACGTCAAGGGGTTTTCATACGGGATCAATTGAGAAAATTGTATGCGTCACCCAGTTACAAAATAGCCTGGTCGGTTCAAAGCGTAGGCGCGCGGTTTATTGCATGGTCGCATAGGTTGTGATACAGTCGGCGCGTTCTCAATTCATACCTCATGGTTTAAATAAATACTGACCAGTCACAATATGGCCAAACAGTCAACGCAAAAGTTAACGCGGGCGCAGATCCGGGAGGGGTTGGATACGATCCCGATAGATACGCTACTAGGTGCCGGCCAGGGTAAACAACCCAAGCTAACGGCCAAGATGAAAAACTTCGCGCACGCGGTTGCACTAGGCCAGACTAAGGCATCAGCATATAGAGGGAGCTACAAAGCAACGGCTACTAAGCGCACAATGGCTAGTAAGCCGTATGAGCTGGCAAAGGACGGGAGAATTCAGCGGGAGATCTTAGCCGTCCAGGCTGCATTAGAGGCGGAGAAATATCGAACCCCAGCTCAATTGAAGGCTCTACTCGTGCAGCAGCTGGTGCAACACTCGCTAGATGATGATTTCCCCCCAGCGTCCAGGGTGCAATGCTTGAAGCTTTTAGGCCAGCTATATGAGGTCGGTGCCTGGGTGGAGAGAAAAGAGATAACGACAGTAAGCCGATCCGAAGATATCCGCACGCGCCTACTCTCACGGCTCCAGGCCATAACAGTGGACGCCACCGAAGTGCAAGCCGATGATGCAATGGATCTACTGGCCGAGATCAGAGGCGCCCAGGCTCCCAGCTCGCAGGAAAATGATGGGCCACCGGCAACCGACGGCCACCCAGCCGACCCCACCGCAGGGGCACCCCCCGATTCAGGCCCGCCGCGCACAGGAGAGCCTATACATACTATTCCACTCAAACGATCCGAGCCAAAACAGGGGGAGGGGTC
>Ga0304729_1002208_pt1 | contig 11915 bp, 4 predicted proteins | sample C_131016_MF_Meta_FD_190475 | JGI IMG/M metagenome (GOLD analysis project Ga0304729, IMG submission 190475) | Freshwater microbial communities from Lake Croche, Canada to study carbon cycling - C_131016_MF_MetaG (v2) (version 2) | ecosystem: Environmental > Aquatic > Freshwater > Lake | place... | reverse complement strand
CACAGAATGCCTGAAGCTAGGTGAGACCAGTGCTGTTATGTTCTCTGAACTGTCGGATGACTTCGAGACCCTAATGCGTAATGCTCAGTGGTTGTTTGAAAATTCTGAGGAGTGTGGAGGAATGAACACCATGATTGGTGACTATATGAAGGGGCTGAGTAAGCTTCATTGGAAAGTTAAGGCAACATTAAATAGGAGTATGAAGTAATGGTACAACCTCAATTTCAAAATCAAAATATGTTCTATCAAGAAGGTGACACAGACACTACTGATATGGACGTAGTTAACACCTTAAAGTTAAACCCTAATGTTGCCGGTACACCAGACATTAACGAAGCAGCCATTCGTAAGGCATGGCAAGATAATGTCAAAGGCTTTATGGCTAAAGGATACAATCAACAAGCCGCTATTAAGATGGCTAATCAACGAGCTGACATGGCACGATCGCGTGTTAAAGCTGCTATGAATCAATAGCAAAGAAAAAACCCCTACCTAGAGTAATCTAAGTAGGGGTTATTTTTTTTAATCGCGGTATTGTCTTCCGTTTTGCTTTCTCCAAGCGTCGTATTCTTCTTCTTTTCTTTTTCCTTCCAAATACTCTGCTGAAGCCTTACTAGCATCTGATGAGCCATATCGAGCCGATGTAGACATAGGTGGTACATACTCATTAGAATTAGTATTCATCATGTCAGCAAAACTTCTTTTCTTAACTGACACAGCCTCTGGAGCCACAGGAGCAGGAGCTACTGGTGCTTTAACTTCGGGTGCCTGTTCTCGAATAGGTGGCGTATAACTACTTAAGGCAGTACCCGCAGCACCACGAGTCATCTGAGCAATACCATACTTACGAACATTTTCATTGTTCAGTAATTCGTTATAGCCTTGCTGAACCTTTGTTGGAGAAGACATTGCCCACTCCTTAACTGTTTGAATTTCTCTTCCAGCTTTAACTGGACGGTTAATAACAAAGTCTTTGGCAAAACCGTTTTCACGTTCCATTAAGTTAATTAATGATTCAAATTGTTTTGCATCAACAGCTAATGTAGGTTTGTTTAATGCCCAACCATTATCAAAAGCTTCTCGCAAAACACTGTTAACTTCTTTAGTATACTTATCCCATTTAGCTTTTGCTTTAATAGGATCAAGTTCTCTTTTAGTCATCATTTCTTTATACGAATCACTCTTAACATTTCTAGCCAGCTGAGTAAAGTAGGCATCAACAACTGGAAATTCTCCAGTAGAACCAATGCCAATGTGTGTCTCATCTTTTACTTTATCTAATGTAGCTAATTTAGCTTTGTTATAAGCAACAAACAATCGAGAAGGTATCTGTGCAATCTCAGGAATAGAGGCAGGGATAGCTACGTTGTTATAAGAGTTACGATACATATGCATCGTGTCCATAGTAGTAATCAAAGCATCATGAACGGTAGCTACTGAATGAGGAACTGATTCCCCCTTGTTAGCATGTTGAAGCATTAACTGCATCAAGGCAGAGTCAGCCATTTGAATAGGCATAACACCCATCAAACGCTTGAGGCTTGAACCCATTGAATTATCAAACACATCAAACTTGTTAGTGGCTTTGTTGTAAAACCGCTGAGTAGCTTTAGCGTGAGTAGGGTTCAATTGAGAACTACCGGTTGCTACTTGAAGATTGCCTTCCCTTAGTTCCCAGTTGTTTGTATCAAACATCATTTGCTTAACACGATCACCCTCAGCATCTACACCTCTAACCGTCTTCTCAGGATCATAATTATAGCCAACATCGCGAGTGCTATAATAAGCGGTATCACCCGTAATACCTTGATGATTAGGAACAGTGTTTAACGCTGCAAACATAGTACCTAGTCTACCCAGGTTCTTAGTCAATGTACCATCAACAGACTTACGCAGAGCACCTTCAAGAGCCAAGTTTAAGTCTCTAGCTGCAGCAGTAGAGCTAGTATATTTATGACCAACAGCATCTTCATATAGTTGTGAATACTTAGGGTCATCCAGCAAATCAAGTACATTACTGTAGAACATACCTGCATCTTTGCCGTATGATTTCTCCATCAAGGGTGCTTTCAAAAAGTCTGAAGCAAATTTATCTCCATACTTCTCAGTTGCTGCATCAAGGAAGTCATGCCATCCTTGTAAATGACCGTCTTTATCTGCTAACAATGTACCCAATTGATCATAAATAACATCTTTAATATGATTACGCATGTCACTTTGAGCTGGGTTGTATGAACCTAAACGAACAGCGGTAGCAGCATCTCCACTAAACAATGCCTGCAGCATAATACCATTTTGGTTTCCATCATCATAATTAAGTGCAGTTAAACCAGTGTGTGTTTTTGATTTAGCAGGGTCTAAAGAATTGGCTTGTAGATTAGCAAAGTCATACCACAAGTTTTGATGAGATTGATTCTCACCGCGAGACATACCGGCTAATTGATTTAAAAAGGCTTCATCAGCCGAAGTTGGATCAGTTAACCATTTGATGTATTTATTACCTAACTCAGCAAGATGAGTACCCATTTCAGGAGTATACTGTTTAATGATATCATATTCCGGTAAGGCGTGAATAGCTTTATTTCTTAAACCTTCAGGGCCAGTAGATCCAAAATAATTAGCTACTGCATTTTCCATTAAGCCAAGCATAGCTCGATCAGACGCAGGCAGATCCATCAACTTCTTATGACGGGCTTCTCCAACAGAATTAAATACCGACTTAGCTACATCCTTTAAACGATTTACTTGTTCAATATCAAATGCATGAGTAGGCAATACATTACCTTGTTTACCAAAGTTTAATGTGTCACGAATAACATCTTTACTACCAAGAATATCAGTGTCAAAATTGTTACGAACAAATCGGTGATTAGCTGCAGATTGTGAGTAATGAGTATATCTTAACTTGCCCTCAGTGCCTTCAGCAGCACGGATATAACGATCAACAATTGCTTTTTTATTTTCAATTTGCTCACGAGCATGTTGATCACGTTGTTTGTCTAAGGCATCTACATGTTGTGGATTGCTAGAATCAAAGCCTTCCTGTTCTTCTACTCGCTTCTTTAATTTATTAAATGAATCACGATCCATATTAAATTGTTTAGCAAATCTACTTTCAGAATAACCTTTTGATTGATCAAAGTTATTATTATCCATTACATCCTTGAATCTAATTTTTAAAGAATTCAAAGCATTAGTGTCAACACGTTCACTAATCCTACCAAGAATATCTTTAGTAGTATTAGCTGAACCCCATTCAGAGCGAGGGCTATCCATTGAATTACGACTGAGAGATGCACCCGGCTTATCAAAGGTAGACAAACCAAGAGGAACGGTAGAAGAAGCAGAACGTGTTTCTTCTCCTGTAAGTGCTGAAGCAAGGGTCTGTAAACCAGAGGCTAACTTTTTACTCTTGTCGGTAGCCATTGCTACCCATTCACCCCGATGATCTTGTGTCCAAGTTAAATTACCATTATCAAACTCATTAGCAAAAGATGCAGAAGCAAATTCATGGATAGTATCGCTAGGCATTTTAATGCCAGTGCGATCTAAGGCATTAGATAATGAACTATAGATAGCATTAACAATTGCTACCTCAGGTGCAGCATCTTCAAGCTTGTTACCTCGTGCATCAACAAAGCTACCTTCTTCTTGAAAGCGCTCACGCATTGTTTGATGAATAGCTTTGTTAGTGGCAATACCAATGTAAGTAGGTAGCACCGGTGCAATTTGACGAATGTACTCCGGATCCATCCCCGAATCTTGAAAAATACTTTCAGCAGCAGAAATACCATTGCGTCTTGTTGTTGCATCAGGAAGAAACATACCAACAGTTACATTAGAAGCCGCTTGGTTAACAGCATCTGCGGCAGTACTAATTTTTCTACCCAAATCATTAGGAGAAATACCTTCAGTTTCGCTTGATTGACTAAGTACATCATGGGATAAGTTAGCTGCAAATTCATTAGGTTGTAATCTACCGCTTTCATCAGTTGATTTTAAAGCTGCTCGATCGGCGGTGGCTCTGAAATCCCTAACACCCGCCAACTGGCGTCCTTGTTCTTGAGCTAATTCAGGATTAGTAACAGGTCTTGTTTTATAAGAACCAGTATTCTCATCAAAGATTGGTGCGCCATTAGCATCAGTGTCTAACTGTTGTTTTTCCTTTGCCATAAAAGGGTTATCTAGGGTACGAGCTACATCTTGGGGTGATGAAGTCTCTGTAATAGGTGACTGATTAACAACACTCTCATAGTCATTTGACTTAGGAACAATATCAAGGCCTGCCTGTCTACGAATTTCCTCATAAGACTTTGGCCCACCACTTAAAGGAGGAACTACTCCTTCTTCTAATGGTAAAGCATTAGCTTGATAACCACCTACCACATCTCTTGCAGGTGCTGCTGCCCCTAAAGGAGAAGAAGGGGTATACGCTTGCGACATTGCATCGCGAATTTGAGCATTGCGATCTTGTAGACTGGGGTCTAAGTTAACTTCAACACGGGGTTTAATACGCGGTTCAATGCGTGGAACGAATACAGCCATTATTTATTTCCTTTAAAAGCATCCATAGCCATTTGCTGTGGAATTTTGAAACTACCTACTAATGGTAATGCCGAAGCAAATTTACCAGCAGCAGCGGCACTATTGCCAGTTGCAGCAAGGTTTGCACCTCGCACTAATTTACCTGTCCATGAAGCAACAGGTGATATATCTTCTGCATTGTTTAATATATTACCAATAGGATCCTTAGTAAACTTAGGAGTTGTATTTGGATATATAGGTGAAACAAAGTCGCTTATCTTTTCAACAGAACCAATTAAACCGGAAGCATTAATTGTTCTTTGAATTTTTCCTTTGGTCGTTTTAATATAAGGGTTATTAGTTGTGCCATAAGAAAGAACATCTTTCATTTCATTAGTAATCATACCCATAGCTAAAGCCATACCAATAACAGCAAATGCTTCATACCGCATGCCTACATTACCATCTTTAATATACTGCTTGTATAGTTTGGGTAACATTTGCGAAGTGGCTGTTGAAGTAAAACGAGTCATTGCAGTAATCATTCTTAGCCGAGGATCAAATTGATATGTAGGTGTATTCCATGCTTGAGGGTGAACAACTTTATCATTAACAAGATTAGTTATACCAACAAAGATATTGTCCATTATCTTTTTCATTGCAGGGTTATTGGCGTTCTTAGTTATAAAGTCTTGTGTAAATGGTTGCTCACCGTTCTCACTAATAAAATTAAGAATTTCAATGGGATCAATTCCCCTGTCACGCAAGAACTGCATAGATTCTCTTTGCTCAACAGTAAACCTAGCTTCACCTTTAAGTGCTTTGGCAAAGTTAACTGGATCTGCATTTGTACCTGCAATAAGAACTTGCATATGCCCTGCTAACAAATCAGCAGCAACAGATAATGTAGCAAGTCTTGTTGAGTCTGTGATAGCCCTTAAACCAATAACTCTGGCAAACACACTCATAACCTTACGTGCTTTGCTGTCTGCAAGTTCATACTTAGCTTGTGAGTTATAGCCTGAGTCTTCATAACCTAATCTCTTTAATAAAGCATAACCAAAAGCTCTTTGATGTAAATCTTCAATTTCTTTTTGAATACTATTATATTGCTTTTGGTTCTTAGCATTATTTAAATCTTCATTTAATTGATCTAACTTATTATGAATCAAATGATCTGTTGATCCTCGCAAAGCAGAAATACCAATTTTAGATAATGTTACAGAGGCACCCATTCGCATGTCTTCATTTATCTGTGGCATAAGTTCTCGAAAAAAACTAAAAGCTTGTTTGCCCATACCATCTCTGCCTGTACCTAGCATTGACATAGGTAATTCAACCAAGGAAGAAAGAGCAGCTTTACCTAATGAAGACATCATTGTTGCTAACACACCCCATCCTAGAGCACTCTTAATAAAAGGAACATCTTCCATTGTGTGATATTGTCCTGTCACAATCTCATGATATTTCTGTACAGTAGCTACCGTGTCTTTATAAAGGTTTTCGTCAAACTTTCCATTCACATCAAACTCACCATTACCTCGGGCAAGCTCAAGGATCTTGGCCAGTTTATTTCCACCCTCACCATACATCATTTTGTGCATGATACTACCAGCCATGTGTTCTTTGGTTATGTGGAGGTTGTGGAAGACATTGCTTTCAAATAAATCACTCAATCCCTTGTCTTTAAACACACCAAAATTAGAAAGCTTTTCTCTTGCAGCAGCACCTAAATTAGCATCACCTGATACTAAGTTTCGAATAGCTTCTGAAGCCTCCTTGCGTGTAGCACCATTGTTCATCATGGTTTCCATAACCCGTTGGGAGCCTTCTTTAAACCGTGTAGGGTTGATTGTTGCTGACTCAAACAAGTTATTTAAAGTATCTAATGCAGAAGTAGTGATACCTTGTTTATTAGCTTCATTTTTCATTTCAGCTCTAGTAGCTTCTTCACTTTCCCAAAACTTTTGTAACACATCGGAATGAGGGTAGTTTTCTGGAACTGCATCACCTTTACTCCAATAATCATGGAACGCATCCATAACCATTCTAGAAGCTTCAGGTTCACTAACACCAAGCCTGTCGGACATTGATCTACCAGTGTTCTCAGTCCACCGACCAATCATTGCTTGTTTAACTAACTCAGCATGAGCACCGGGAAGAGTACCATCCGGCCCCATAATAGATCGCATTAACGCAGTCCAAGGTCTAAAGTTACCATTATCCTCTCTAATGGCTGGCATTTCTTGAAGTGAGCTACGGAACAAATCTAATGGGCTAGTAACCAAACCTTTTATTTTAGTCCAAAAACCTCTGTTAGAATCTAGATCACCAATACCCGCATTAGTAACCCCATTAGCTAAATTAGCTTTGTCTACTCCATCTTTAACATCAGTGAACGCTGGCTCAGGAGATGAAGTATTTTTATTCTTTTCTAACTTGGCTGCATTGTCAACAACGAAAGCTTCTTTATCATTCAACGTCTTTGTTGATTCAGACTTGGCATCAACAACAGAATGCCATTCAGCCTGTCGTCTTGCAAATGCAGGAATATCATGAGCACCAGCAAATCCAATACCAACAAGTGCTGAATCAAGCATGTTCTTATAATAATCATGTTGAAAAGTAGGATCAAGAATTTGCCCATTGTTTGCATTGTATGCGGACAATGCATGTTGTGCTGCCATTTGAGCTGATTGTTCTCCAGCTGCTACTCCAAATCCCGCTGCAGCCCTTAGCATTGCTTCTTTAGTCATCAGTTGTTTAGATGCAACTTCAGAAGACATGTTAGCTAATTGAGCAACTGATTTAATAGAATAGTCTTCAGCATACTTTAAGGCTTCTGCACGAGTTGAAAGTATAATCCCATCAGCAGTTGTTTTGCCAACCATCATATCCGCTACTGCGTTACGCTCTGCAAGATTAAACATACTAGGCCTGACACCAATAGCCCCGCCCATATTCTTCAGGCCAACTTGAAATAGTAACGCTTCAGCTAACGCAATACCAGTAGCTTTTAAAGGATCTTTATGATCAATAGGCTGATCAGCATAACTTTGCCCAAGCATAGGTAAAAACGTAACGCCAGTACTTGTAAGCAAACCACCAGCTGTTGCCCCAAGCGCAGCTTCTAAAGGTAAAGCAGCTGTAGCTGCAGTAGTCCCCACCATAATACCAGCAATTAAAGGAATAGCGCCAACAATGTTATTGCTTAATGCAGAAGTAGCATGATAGATTTTACTCCAAGGGCCATTGCTATTGTTCCAAGCATCAATAGGTGATGTCTCAACAGAGGGAGCTGCAGACGCTCTTAATTCAGAATTTAAAACCATTTTACGACCAAGGTCAGACAGATAATCAATCTTCGCTGAATCACCGGCTAATTGAGATACACCACCAATCATCCTGACAAGTGAGTCTCCACCACTAACTATACTATCAGACCACGGGCTTAATGATTTGTTATTAACTGTTCTATCATCTAACGGGTTAGCAACTACCTGATCATTAAACCAACCTTGGCTATTCTTATATGAGTATAGTTGTTGGCTTAAGCTGTTGATTTGCCTATTAACTTCATCAATCTGCGGTTTAGTAATAGATGGGTCTTTTAATTTAGATCTAAAAAAATCAATCTGTTCATTTAATTTACCTGCACCAATGTTACTGAACTGACTGCTTAATGCGGCTAACTCTTGGGGAGTTTGAGCAACGTACTTGGGTATAACCTTTGCACCTACTCTTGCTTCATTGTAAGCATTAATACCCGCAGACAAATATTCATTACGACCATCTACCCAATCAGGAAGAACATCAGCCAATGCTTTTGTTGCAATAGCTTTATTAGCTAACTCAGGAGATGTCTGATTAGACACCGGCATAATTAAATTAGTTGTAGCAAAGTCTGAAAGAACTTTTTTCTTATCTGGCCCTTGAACTAAACTAGTAAGGTCAGGCTTTGCGTAATCAACTACTTGACGACCAAAAGCGTCCGTACCATAATTGATAGGTTTGGTGTAACCTAAGTCAGCACCTGCCTTATAATACAAGCCAGAAACCCCTTGATCACTACCCCATTTAGGGGAGTTATCATAGCCAGCGCCTCCGGGTTGTGTAATCTCAGGAGCATTAACTCCATAAAAACGAACAGGCTTATTTAATACTTTAGCAGTATCATTATCAATTACAGTAGTAGCCTTACCATCGTTCATTTGAGAGAAAGCCGCAGCCTTCGACCGATACTCATCAGCAATAGCTCTTTCAGTATCAGTTTGTTCTTGATATTCCATTTAGCTTTCTCCAAATAAATTATTGTTTAGACTTATAGGGTCTTTTAAGAATGTCTTCACGCTCTTTAGGTGACAGACTATGGTAGTAAATACCGGGATTTTGTCCGACAGGCGTATTAGCCATAAACAATTGTTGCTGCTGTGGTGTTAATCCACCAACCTTCTTACCAGTACTATCTACTGACCCACCCCATTCTGCTTCAATGATCTTTGCATATGCAGCGGGTGGTGGAGCCTTGCCACCCCATTTATCAGGATCTTGTGTGGTCGCCCATCTACGATAGTCATCCATAATTCTACTTGCGATTTCAAGACCTTCTTTAGGACTGGCTTCTCTAACAGTGCTTCCACCCCAAGTGCCTTTATCTACCATTGTTGTCAACACAGATTTTTGATTAATATCAATAGCCGATTTGATAATTGCGCTCTGAACATTCTCAGGTGTAAACTCTTGCTTAGTGTTAGACAGTAGTGTTACCGCTTGCTGAATAATTTTTGCACGACCAAGATCATTACCATTTTCATAGCGAGCGCCCGGAATAAATTGTAATGCTGTTAATGCAGAACTAGTAATATTTTTAAGTTCTTCACTTGTAAAAGGTTTGCCGGTCTTAGGATTATTCATTGTGGCAATAGAACCATGAACTGCTTTTTCAGTGGCAGAATCCATAGCAGCAGCATTAGACTTATCTACATATTGAGCCTGAGAAATAGGATTACCTTGAGAATCCATAAGAACACTTTGATTAGTGGCAGGATTAAATTGTCGTTGACCTTTAACAATCTTACCAGAAACAGTATCAATTAAATCAACAGCTGCAGCAGGGCCGCCCGTTTTGTTAAACAAACCTACAGGTAAGCCTCTAGGTACAAGAACTTGCTTACCATTAACTGTTTCAACATCATTCCAACGAGCATCACCTTTATTATCAATAGCAACGGTCTTGGATACCATAATACCATTAGGCCCAGGTACATCAATGTTTTCTAAATGACCTTTTTCAGCGGCGGCCAATGTTGCAGCAGCTGCTCTTTTACCCGCATCAGTAGGATCGACTGCATATAGGTGACCCATCAATTGTGCTTGTCTAATATTAGTACGTAGTTCAGTTCTACGTTCATCAGGATCAGTAGCTGTCAATGGTTTATTTAATGCTTGAAGAATTTCTGGTCGATATTTATGTTCAACTTTATCTAGAGTAGCAGCGGCAGCCATATACTCTCGTTCAATTTCTTTACCTTCATCACGACGTAAAGAATTTCTATCTTTCAAATCCTGCATTTTCATTTTAAAATCTTCATTAGCCCTATCACGCTGGTATCTAGCTTCAGTGTTTGATTCTGATCGAGCAGCACGTTGATCATCACGATCTGCTTGGTATACTAGTGTTTTATCTTGTCGGTCATTAGCAGCGGCAATGGTCTTATCTTGGCGAGCATCTAACGCTGCTTGAGCATTACGCTGATCAGCATGTGCAATAGTATCCCTAGCTGCGAACCTTAAGGAGCCACCAGTAGATCCACCAGTAAGCATACCACCAGCAGCCATTACTGCAAAGCGAATTAAGTCTTGGTCTTTAAATAAACCTGTTTCACCAAACACAGAAGCTAAACTCTTTTCAAGAAAGCTTTTAGGATCAGGCTGTGTCTTAGCTGTTTCTTTTAATGCATCAATACGTGATTGGTTTTCTTTTGCAAAATCAGAAAGAGCTTGTTCATCTTCTAAACCAAAAGGTTGAAAATCTTTAGCTGTTACTTTCATACCTGGAGCTGATACGGTCATTCCTTTAGGTACATAGCCCAAGTCATATGCTCCGGGTGCTTCTGTTTGAGTAATAACTTCTGGTGTTGCAGGCATTACAGGAACCATTGCTCCGTAATTACCCTCATCTATTTGTCTGGTAGGTTGTTGAGGTTGCCCCTCTACTGCTGCCGTAAATTGAGGAACTTCAGAACGTACTCTTTGATTTTCTGGAACAGGAACTTCACCAATAGTGCCTTCATTAATAGTACTGGGATTAGTGCCTAATACCACATCAGATTTTGTAGGTACTGGTACTGCCTTATAAGGTTGTGCCACTGTTCCTGCTGGTGCTGCTTGTGCAGTCGCAGTAGGAACAACTTGCACCGTAGGTGGTGGGGTTGCTACCGTTACTGCTGGAGGAACTGCTGGAGGAACTGCTGGAGGAACTGCTGGAGGAACTGCTGGAGGAACTGCTTGTGTAACAACTTGTTCTTGAGGCACTGTTTCTAGCACAGACCTCCACCCTGTATCTTGCTTTTTAGGTGGTGGTTCTTTAGATAACAACGTTTGAGGATTAATTTTATCTTGTTGTGCATTCCACATATCAGCTAAACTAGAAACACTTACAGTACCATCAACAAATCCGGGTACATCACTACGACCGTAATTAAAATCGGGTACACCAGTAACACCATCAGCATACCCTGTCTGAGCACTGCTACCACGACTAAACTCAGGCACATTGGTCTCACCCATATAGTACCCCATTGCAGGTACACTTGTAGTACCGTCTTCATATCCCATCCTGTGTTTACGTGGGCCTACCTTAGGAATCACTGCCAAGTTGTTCTGTACTTGAATCATACCAGTTAAACCAGAAGCACCTACTACTGGTGTACCTTGAGCATAGCCACGACCTTCAGCAATCATTCTACGAATAGCATTTTTGTTCTTTGGATCTTGAGCAGCTGATTGGGGAATAACAGCTTCACCGGGGGTTAACATAGCGGGTACTGTATCTGTTGGCCCGGGACGAGGTACAACTTGTTGTTGTGGTTGTTGGGTACGGCTAGCTAATGGTGACTTCAGATCTTGGAGTTTAGCTTGGTGTAGCTGTTCCTTGTGACCCATCTTTTGATTGGCACCACCAGCTGCTTCTTGAAGTTTGATCTCATGTAGTTCTTGTTTGCGAGATTCTTCTCTCTCCATCTTAACACTTTCGCGAGCTTCCTGAGCTTGTAGCTTAAGAAACTCACGATGTTGTTTTCCACTGAGTGGTGCATTCATACTATTTTCCTTTCACAATTTTACTTGCGGCAAATATTCCAAGCGGAATTAACGCAGCTGGCCCTAATGCG
>Ga0304729_1002205_pt1 | contig 11938 bp, 8 predicted proteins | sample C_131016_MF_Meta_FD_190475 | JGI IMG/M metagenome (GOLD analysis project Ga0304729, IMG submission 190475) | Freshwater microbial communities from Lake Croche, Canada to study carbon cycling - C_131016_MF_MetaG (v2) (version 2) | ecosystem: Environmental > Aquatic > Freshwater > Lake | place... | reverse complement strand
GGAAGTACCGTTGACTGTAATAGTCGCATTTGCTTGCGTACGAACTGGAGTGACAGTTATTGATGTAACCGAGTTGGCAACTGATGCTGTGTAGCTCTCGGTTGCACTAGCAAATGAGGGAGATAGTATTCCGGAAGAGAGTGCTAGGGATGAAAGAGTTGCGTCGGTAGATGCAGCGCGAGTAACAGTGACTGTGTAAGTACCCGTTGTCGTTCCATCCTGGGCTGTGACAACAACGGTGATGGTATTTGATCCCACGTTGAGTGAAATTGAGCCTGAGGCCGCCCCTGATGTGACAGAGGTGCCATTGACTGTGATGGTGGCATTGGCTTGTGTGCGAGTCGGCGTGACAGTAATTGAAGTAACCGCATTAGCAACAGATGCTGTGTAACTAGCATTACCCCCATCGAATGATGGATTGAGCGTTCCGGAAGAGAGTGCTAGGGCTGAAAGAGTTGCGTCGTTGGAAAGGCGCGTAACGGTGACTGTGTAAGTACCGGTTGTAGTCCCATCTTGGGCTGTGACAACAACGGTGATGGTATTTGATCCCACGTTGAGTGAAATTGAGCCTGAAGCAGAACCTGATGTGACAGAGGTGCCATTGACTGTGATGGTGGCATTTGCTTGTGTGCGCGTCGGGGTGACAGTTATTGATGTAACCGAGTTGGCAACTGATGTTGTGTAACTTGAAGTACCACTGGCAAATGTGGGAGATATCGTTCCGGAAGAGAGAACTAGGCTAGAAAGCGTTGCGTCAGTAGATATTCGCGTAACAGTGACTGTGTAGCTCTTTGTTGTCGTCCCATCCTGGGCTGTGACAATGACGGTGATGGTATTTGATCCCACGTTGAGTGAAATTGCACCTGAAGCAGAACCTGATGTGACAGAGGTGCCATTGACTGTGATGGTGGCATTGGCTTGTGTGCGCGTCGGCGTGACAGTTATTGATGTAACCGAGTTGGCAACAGATGCTGTGTAACTTGCAGTACCACTATCGAAAGATGGATTAAGCGTTCCGGAGGAGAGAGCTAGGGCTGAAAGATTTGCATCGTTGGAAAGGCGTGTAACAGTGACTGTGTAAGTCCCGGTTGTAGTCCCATCTTGGGCTGTGACAACTGTTCGAATGACGTTGGGTCCGACAGCTAGTGCACCGGCAAAAGGAGTTGTTCCCGTTGCGCCTATGTACTGAACGGTCGTTGAATTGCTATCGCTCTTTGTTGCAGTGACTGTGTAACCGGTGGCGACTGAGTTTGCAACAGATGCTGTGTAACTTGTTGTGCCTGAAGCAAATGTGGGCGATAACGTTCCGGAAGATAAGGTTAAGTTAGAAAGGGTTGCAATGGCAGAAGGTGCTCTTGTGACAGTGACTGTATATGTCTTTGTTGTGCTCCCATCCTGGGCTGTGACAACAACTGTGATGGTATTTGATCCCACGTTGAGTGAAATTGCGCCTGAGGCAGAACCTGATGTGACAGAAGTGCCATTGACCGTGATGGTCGCATTTGCTTGTGTGCGAGTTGGAGTGATAGTTATCGATGTAACTGAGTTAGCAACAGATGCTGTGTAGGTCTCCGTGCCGCTTGCGAATGTGGGAGATAAAGTTCCTGCAGATAGGGCTAAGGCTGAAAGGGTTGCATCTGAAGAGCCAGCTCGGGTAACAGTGACTGTGTAAGTTTTTATTGTGGTTCCGTCTGCAGCCGTCACAACCGTTCTAATGACGTTAGCTCCGACAGCTAGTGCACCTGTAAAAGGAGTTGTCCCGGTTGCGCCTATGTACTGAACTGTCGTCGCACCGCTATCACTCTTTGTTGCAGTGACTGTGTAACCGGTAGCAATTGAGTTAGCAACAGATGCTGTGTAACTCTCAGTACTACTCGCAAATGTGGGCGAAAGCGTTCCTGAAGATAGAGCTAAGGCAGAAAGGGTTGCAACGGTGGAAGCTGGCGGAATTGTGACCGTAATGTCCGGGCTATAAACAATGTTGTAGTCCCGAAATGAGCGTTGCTTGAATCGGAAGTAATAGGTATTACCAACTGTCAAACCAGTTTTCACGTAGCTCGCGGGAGCTAGACTGGCTGTGTCGATATAGTTAATTGTGCTCCAGTTGTAGTTATCGGTGCTCATTAGCCATTCTTTGGCTTGTAGGCCTTGGCTATTGATTGCGTCTGTAATGGTCCCAGCAGTCAAAGTCACCGACGTCCCAGAAACGGAAGCGGTAAATGATGCAATAGTTGGATAATTAGCACCATTTCCGACTGGAGTAGTTCCTCCACCCGTTACAGCGACGCCGGTATCGCAGCCGACGGTTGCGTAGCCAGAAGGTTTATTTGAAAAAATATTTTTTCTAGTTTGACCATCTAATGGATTGTTTCCCGCTAGAAATGTGGCAAGAGTACTTCCAGAAGCAGCGCACGAGTTAATCGTGGTAAGCAAATTATCATCTTGAAAAAGAAACTGGCTGGAAGAGAATGATCCAAAATTTAGAGATGTATCTGCCGAATAACCAAAGGAAATACGCGTCAGTTTTGGATTGCCACCCAAAGCATAACCCCCAAATGCGACTGAGGAAGATGCTGAGCCTGACATTTCTATTGAAGTCAAACTTTGATTACCTGTAATACATTGGCTGCAAATTGATGTGATTGATGGTGGCAAAACTAACTTTGCAATTCCTGTGTTATACAGAGCTGTGCCTGAAATTATCTGCAGCGTATTAGGAAGTGTCACTTGTGTTACGTTCTGAAAATTTTTAAAGGTACCATTAAGTTCAGTTAATCCCGATGAAGATAAATCTACAGAACCATTACATGCACTATTCGTGGAAGATATTGCTGAGTAAACAAACACTTTACCGCTTACTGAACAATAGTAGGCAGGAGGAGAGTATGAAGAACTACAACTCACTGACCCCGAAACGGTTGATAAAGTCGAGCTTTTCGAACCCGGATCAGAATTCGCTAAGCAAGCTGTTGAATTTCCTGAGTCATACGGAGTGTTGAACAAAGCATAAACTTGAGAATCACTTGTAGTTGGAAAAGTTGTCGCTGGCGTGTAGTCCGATGAGTATCTAGCTGTCGAACTTAGTCTTATTGCACTCAGATTCATTGCTTGACCCGTACCACCACCTAAAATGACGCCATTGATATCTCCATTCTGGCGTTGATAATTTGTGGTGCAGGTACTTATTTTTTTGCCGTCAAGAAATACTGCCGAAGAACCACTACTCATATTTGTGTAGGCGTAAACAACTATTGCAATGTTGTACCAGGTATTTGCAACGGGTGCTATTGAATTGACACTACAAGTATTTCCGCCCAACTGATCTGGGTGCCATGTAAAGACACCTGTGCTAGACCAAGTCAAATCAATTACTCGATAAGCACTAGCAAATGTCCATGATGTAAAGATCTGATTTGAGGTAGCGATGCTAGAGAAGTTGATATTCGATTCAAAAGTCACGCCTGCGGTTGGGTTATAACCTCCACCGGTATTTACCTGCTGCTGTCCTCCACTTGAAATTGACATACTTCCGTTGGTGACTGCCGCAGCGGCTTGATCAAGAATTGCAGGTATTGAAGTCTCAGCAATGGGCACGAAGAGAGTTCCAACCAAAACGGCAACGAGCATCCGCACAACACTCGTACGAAAATGCATTTGAGAGCGCTCAAGAGCCGATTTGAACTCGTTTATCATAATGTCCCTCATATCGAAGATTGAATTGATTGTTCATGATTGGGTAATAATGTCATAAATGAATGATATTTACATATCTATTAAGCGCTTCCAAATGTCGTGCTCTATGCCACACCCGCGGTTGGGTTCTACAGTTGGGCCATGGCGGCGAAGAAGCAGGCGGCAGAATTACCGGGCGGACGCCAGGCTGCCTACAGCGCTCGAAATAAGGCACGGCTGATCAAGGATGCCCAAGAAGTTCTGGCTGAAATTGGTCCTTCGGCGACTATCGAGCAGATAGCTGCACACGCGGAAGTTTCTCCGACCACTATCTATAAGTATTTTGAGAATAAAGATGAGCTCTTCATTCAGGCTCTGGGCGATATGTGGCACAACTGGATTTCATGGGCCTTTGCGCAAACTTCGACGACCGATGACCTTGAGGCAGTGGTGGAGGTCCAACGTAGACTTTTTAGAGTGAAAGAGACACATCCTGACTTAGCTAAGGTTCTACACAACACCCTAAAAGAAATGCCGGATTTCTTTATCGAGGCAGATGAGCAGATTGCCAAAAGAGTGTTAAATGAGTTAGCGTCATCGGGACAATTAAATAATGAAAATTTTGAATATCGATACCAGTTATGGGAGAGCACGAGTATTGGTTTATTGTCGTCAGTGCACGTTACAGAGACTCTCTCCGCTGCCGAAGCAGATGTTGCGATGGCAATTGGAATGTCTCTTTGGGGAATTAGTGAAGCGAAAGCTAAAAAGTTAATTTCTCGGCCACTGGGACTAGCTTCGATCTAGTAGATCTTACATAGAAGAGACGCTGTTATAAATTCCTTTGAGCAAGTCTGCTCCTGTTTCACGACTAGGTGCATTTACTACAACAACTGAAATTCCTTTTACTGGTTCAGTTAGCTCTTTAATTAATTGTGCTTGAGAGTCGATTGTCTTTGGCTTGATTCCCATTGACGTTGCAATTGCCGCTAGATCTAATCCATGGGGTGTTCCAAAGACTTCTTCAAAGCCATCAACACCGCGCTGTGAGAGAGTTGAAAAGATTCCACCGCCATCGTTGTTGATGACAAAAATCTTGAGGTTGATATCTTCTTTATGAATCAGGCCGGTGAGATCGTGCAGAAAGCCTAAGTCTCCAAGCACTGCAATGGTTTGTTTACGTTGGGAGGCGATACCAAGCGCTGTCGAGATATTGCCATCGATGCCCGCAAGGCCTCGGTTGGCAAAGGTTTCAACGCCATCGCGAGCCACAGCGAATCCTTCGAGGTCACGGATGGGCCTAGATGAAGAGATAAAAAGTGATGTTCCTGAAAGAACTCCTGCAGCGATTTCGCGGGCAATAAGTTGTTCAGACCATGTTGAAATATCAGAGACCATTTTTTGTGCACGAAGTGAGTACTTCTTCCACTTCTCTGCATATTCAGCATCAGCTGGTTGAACTTCAACGACTGGAAGTTGAGTGAACTTTTGGTCTGCCATGCGGTCGGAATCGACAGTAGACATACGTGGGTCGATAACAATCTCTTTACGTGCGGTCTTGATAAATGCATTGATAGAACGAGAAAGGGTTGTGCGACCGATGACCACGACTGTATCTGGGGCTAGATCTTCGGCGATTGTCTTAGAGGTGAGGAAGACACTGGCGTGTGAAATCGCGTTCTTAAATGTCAGTGGGTCTTCGGCGATGATTGGCCAGCCGACTGTGTCTGCAAAATCTTTCACAGATTCTGCACTTAGCCCACCACGATCATGGCCAATGACCAAAACTCCACGTGTTGATTTTGTATAAAAAGTTCCGGGAGTCTTACGATCAAATACTTTAGGTGCGGTAATTGTTAAATCATTGAGCCAGTTATCGCTCTTATCTCCCACAAGTGGTTCTTCAAATTGGATATTCAGGTGTACCGGCCCTGATTGAAGAGAGTTAAAAGGAAGCTCCATCGGATAGACGCTGCCTGAAACATCTGCAAAATATCGAACAGCTTTTCCAAAGATGCGGGCTTGCTCGGTTGTCTGGTTAGCTCCTGTGCGGCGCAAAGATGCTGGGCGATCTGCTGTAAGAACTAGCAGTGGAATATTTGTATGTGATGCCTCAAGAACTGCAGGGTGGTAATTAGCAACTGCAGTACCGCTGGTGCAGACGATGGGGACTGGGCGGCCTGAGGCCTTGGCGATACCGAGTGCAAAGAATGCTGCTGTGCGCTCATCTATACGGACATGGAGCTTGATGTGCCCTTTGGTACTTGCTTGATAGAAGGCGAGAGAAAGTGCTGCATTGCGGGAACCTGGTGAGATGACAACATCGGTAACGCCGGCTTCAATGATCTGGCGGACGATGACGCGCGCAAGCAGAGTGGATGGATTCACTACAGGAGCTCCGCTGTCTTCATGACGCGATTCTTCCACCATTCGAAGCGGTCATGTGCCACTTCTAATCCGGTGAAGTCAGGCCTAACATCGGTGATTTCAATCTGGCCGTCGACAATTGGAAGGTTCGCAATATTTGCAGCAAGGAGTGACCCTGTTCCAAGTCCACAATCAAAGTTCATTTCAGGAAATGAGGCCGCGAGGATAAGTCCGTAATTGATTCCGACTGCACTTTCGAGCGCACTTGAGATAACGACTGGAAGTTTGTGGTGCTCAGCCAACTTATGTGCACGGTCAATTCCACCGATTGGTTGGACTTTAAGCATCAGTACATCGATTGCTCCCGCGAGGTTTACGGCAAATGGATCTGCTGCTTTGCGAAGGACTTCATCTCCAGCAATCTTGATATCGATTGCGAGCTTCTCTTTAAGTTCGCGGAGTTCTTCAACTGTTCCACAAGGTTGTTCTGCATATTCGAGCGGGCCAATGTTTTCGTAGATAGCACGAAGGTTGGTGATTGCCTCATCTACAGACCAATTACCGTTGACATCGATGCGCAACTTTGCCTTAGGCCGCAAAGTTCTCACTTTTGCAAGGCGTGCAATATCTTCAGGCAAGATATCGCCAACTTTTACTTTAAAGGTTTCTACTCCTGGAAACGAGTTAACGATGCGCTCAATATCTGCTGGATCATTCAGTGCTGGGATAGTGCCATTTACCTTTACTGAATTTCGAAACAACTTTGGGCGAGGCTTGGTAGCAGCCTCTATTGCGCACATCAGCCATGGCGCGCACTCTTGATAGTCATATTCAAGAAATGGTGAGAATTCGCCCCACCCGTATTCGCCTTTGAAGAGCGCTACTTCACGAATATTGATTCCGCGAAAGTTGGTCTTAGTAGGCAGCGCGATGACGCGCATGGTGTCGAGCAGGGATTGATCCATAGATTTACGGACGCTTAGGGAACTTTCCAAAGTCAGGCTTGCGCTTTTCTTTGTATGCATCGCGTCCTTCTTGGCCTTCTTCAGATAAGTAGAAGAGAAGCGTGGCATCTCCTGCAAGCTGTTGAACTCCAGCAAGTCCATCATCGGCTGCGTTCATTGAAGCTTTAATGAGGCGAAGAGCAAGTGGAGAGTTCTGCAACATCTCGCGGCACCACGAAACTGTTTCTGCTTCAAGATCTTTCAATGGAACAACGGTGTTAACGAGGCCCATGGAAAGTGCTTCTTGGGCATCGTATTGACGAGTCATAAACCAAATTTCGCGGGCCTTCTTCTGTCCAACGTTTGCAGCCAATAAACCTGAACCGTAACCGCCATCGAATGAACCAACCATGGGACCAGTCTGACCAAACTTTGCATTGTCAGCTGCGATGGAGAGATCGCAGACAACATGAAGAACATGTCCGCCGCCAATCGCCCAACCAGCAATCATCGCGATGACTGGCTTTGGTGTGCGACGAATCTGCACTTGTAAATCTAGAACATTGAGGCGACCAACGCCTTGTTGTGCAAGTGAATCATCGCCGAGATAGCCATCATCTCCGCGAACGCTGATATCGCCACCAGAACAGAATGCTTCATCGCCTTGACCAGTAAGGATGATGACGCCGACTTGTGCATTGTCGCGAGCTAAATCAAATGCTGATTTCAATTCAATAATTGTTTGTGGACGAAATGCGTTGCGCACTTCTGGACGGTTGATCGTGATCTTTGCAATGCCATCGGCTACCTGATATTTGATATCGGTAAATGATTCGCCGCCAGGAGCTGTTACCCATGCAGGGATAGTCCGGTCACCAAAATCACGCTTAATAGGCTTGCTCACGATTCCTCCAATAGGTCTACGAGCGATAGCCTACGCGGGCAATGGAGCAGAACGCACAACGAGAAGTTCGCACGGCTAATCCCGATTGGTCAGTCAGCGAAGTAATGGCGCGCGTCACTTCGGCCATGGATTCTGTAGGCCCCGCACTTGCCTTCGGCAAGGTCCAGAGCACTCACGTTCCCGATCGCGTCAGCGTTGTTGTGGGAACGACCGGAAGTTCTGGAGTATCTAAAGAGGTAGGAATATCTGCTGCTGCAATTCGTGCTTCAGCCATAGCTTCGAATAATTATCTTGGTGCACAGGCGGGAGATACCTGGTCGCTGCTACTTCCGTTAACACATATTGCAGGTGTCAATGTCTTGGTGCGCGCACTTGATCTCGGTACTGAACCGATTGATCTTCGAGGCGAACAAAGTAGCTACCCGCACGCTGATTTCACAGCGATAGTTCCGGCACAACTCTTTAAAGCGCTCAATGGCGATGATGCGCTCTTGCAACATTTAGTTGCTGCCAAGTCTGTACTTGTCGGAGGTGCCGCACTTCCTGATGACTTACGTAAGCAAGGTGAAGAAGCGGGCATCACCATTGTGACTACATATGGAATGACAGAGACAACGGGTGGGTGTGTCTATAACGGAACTCCCCTTGATGGAGTTGAGATTTCAATTACTCCTGAGAATCTTGTTGCTATTAAAGGCGCTGTGTTGGCAGAGACATATATCGGTGCAGAGCAGATGTGGGCTAGCGCGATTAACGATGGTTGGTTCGTTACTGCAGACCTTGGAAAGATCGAAGGCGGTAAGTTAATCGTTGAGGGTCGCAGCGACGATGTGATTATCTCTGGCGGAGAAAATATTTCTCTCGGCCATATTGAGCGCACTTTGCAGGCACGATTTCCTGAAGTAACTTTTGCCGCCTTTGCAATCAGCGATCCGCAATGGGGAGATTCACTTCATCTTGCAGTTGTGGGTAAAGATGTTGTTGAAGAAGATTTGAGTGCTTACCTCGCTTCAGAAGTTGGGCCATTTGCAAAAGTGAAAGGTTTCCTTCACTTACCTGAACTTCCCTTGATGGGAATCGGTAAGGTGGACCGTAAGAAATTAGCGGAACTATTCATGGAGGCAGCTCATTAATATCTGGATCCAAGGAGCACGCCCGCGCACACTTCCGGCAGCGATCGCACCTGTCTTGGTGGCAACCGCGGCGGCTGGATCTCACCGCAAACCTGCTGAGGCGCTATTGGCGCTGCTGGTAAGCCTCTCACTTCAGATAGCTGTGAATTTCTCCAATGATTACTCCGATGGAATCCGCGGAACTGATGACAATCGCATTGGGCCGGTGCGACTTACTGCATCAGGGTTAGCACCTGCGGAATCTGTGAAGCGCGCAGCAATAATCTGCTTTGCCTTTGCTTCGATTGTCGGAATTTATCTTGCCTACCTATCTTCGTGGTGGGTCATTCTGATTGGTATTGCATCGATTGCAGCCGCTTGGTTCTACACAGGTGGAGCTAATCCTTATGGTTATAAAGGTCTAGGCGAAGTCTCAGTCTTTATCTTCTTTGGTGTAATCGCAACTGTTGGTTCGTATTACGTACAGACACTGCAGATTACCTGGCTCGCAATCGCGGCATCGATTCCGATGGGCACATTGGCTTGTTCACTACTAGCAATAAATAACATTCGCGACCGTGCTCAGGATCTGCAAGTTTCAAAGCGCACCTTGGCTGTGCGCCTTGGGGATAAGAACTCACGTCGCTTCTTCGTCTTTCTTATTATCGGTGCCTATCTCTTTGCTGGCCTTACCTTCAAGCCATTTGCCCTACTTACATTGCTGACAGTGCCGATCGCAGTGGGAATCTCGCGCGAAGTACTCAAAGGTGCCAGTGGACGAAATCTAATTCCACTACTTGCCAAGACCGGCAAGTTGCAGCTGATCTTCGCGCTAACTTTCGCTCTCGGGCTTGCGCTGTAAAGGAGATAGAATCCATACATGATTAAGTTTGAAGGGCTGCTTTTACTCATCTCGCTCGCGTTGGTTCTCTATGCCTTTATTGATTGTGCGCGGCGCGAAGATTATGAAATTCAGAAGTTGCCTAAGTGGGGTTGGTTGCTCTTAATCTTCTTTACCGGTTCTTTTGGTGCAATTGGATTTCTCGTGATTGGTCGTAAGCCACGTAATGGTGGAGGCGGACCAAAGGGAAAGAAGCGCGTGCTTCCGCCCGATGATGATCCAGATTTCTTACGCAGTATCTGATCTATAAACCAGAGTAGGTATGTTTTCCGGTACCCCATACGTTGACGTATACATAGTTAAATAAGAATGTAGAGCCGGCGAAGATACATAACCACGCAGCGCGACGTCCACGCCAACCCACTGTTACGCGAGCGTGTAGGTACGCAGCGTAAGCAACCCAGGTGATAAATGCCCACGTCTCTTTTGGATCCCAGCCCCAGTAACGACCCCATGCGCTTTCGGCCCAGATAGCGCCGGCGATAACTGCGAAGGTCCACAAGGGGAAAACAAATGCCACTAGGCGATAGGAAAGTTGATCGAGAACTTCAAGAGATGGAACTCGTTGCAACCACAATGGACGAGGTCCGCGGCTTTCTACTCTTTCGAGATAGAGATAGGAAGCTGCAACCACATTAGCCAGAAGAAATACGCCGCCAGAGATAATCGCTGAAGTTACATGGATAACCAGCCACGTTGATTTCAGTGCAGGAACTAATGGTGCGCTATTGCGGTATAACAAAGTGATGGCGGTACCGAGTGTGAGTAAGACTGAGAAAGAGACAAAGACCCCGAGCCAACGAAGATCATATTTGCGAAGAGCTGCGAGGTAGGCACCGGTAAATGCAAGAGCTCCGGTAATAGAGAACTCATACATATTTCCCCATGGAACATGGTGAGCAGAAATTCCGCGGCAGATAACTCCGGCAAGTAGAAGTAAGAAGCCAAGGATCATCATCGCGGTTGCGATGCGCGCTGTCTTCTCGGTGCGCTTAAAGTCGAGAGTCTTTACTAAGAGATTTCCTTCAGTGGTATCGGCTGCTTCAGGTGCGCGCACCGCAAAGGCGGTTTCATAGGCATGGGCGATAAAGGCGATGGTAAATAGTGCCATCGCTGAATACACGAAGTAATTCGATGTATATGCCCACGTTGTCTGCATTACTTTTCTCCCTTTAGCGCGCTAAGAAAATCTTGTATCTCTGCTGCAAGGCCTGGCGCCCCGTTCTTGGCAAGTCCTGCTACTTCAACTCCATCTGATGTAATGCGGATCCAGATTCGACGACGACGTCCGTAGAGTGAAGATAAGAGGCCTAGGACGGCAACAATACCGCCGACCAGCGCATACTTCTTTCCAGGATCTTCGACAATCTGCAGGTTGATCCACGGAACAACGGTCTCTAATGTGATGGAGCCCTCAGGATAGGTAAATGTTTCACCAGGTTTTACCGAACCTAAGCCAACTTTTGTCAGCTTCGTTGTATCAAGTCTGTAGACCGATTGTGGAACGCCTGAATCGAGTCCGAGATTGCCCTTCCATACCGAGAAGAGAAGTTTCGGATCTAACAGTTCTGGAAATAACGATGTTGCACCAAGCCCCGCGGTGCGCGAATTAGTTGGTACAAAGGAACCAACGAAACCGATTTGTGGATTGGCATCGGGAACTTTAATTGCACCAATCGAACGTAAGTTTCCATCTTGTGGCAAGAATGGGGCTGGGCCTTGGAATGCGACATCACCTTTGGAATCTCGCACCGTAACAACTGGGCTATAACCATTTGCCTGCAAGTAGACGCGGGTATTACCAAATGTCAGCGGTTCGTTAACCTTAATGATCTCTTTACGAGTTAGGCCGTTATTGGTGACCGTAACCCACGCGGTGTAATCCTTCGGCGCATTAGTTGCCGGGTCATATTGCGCAACAAATTTATCGACATGGATTTGGAAAGGAGTGAGCGATTTATCGCCCATAAGTTTTCCAAATGTAAGAGTGTCATAGGAAGTTGGGACGTTGATAAATCTCTCGCCGACATTGACGATC
>Ga0304729_1002204_pt1 | contig 11946 bp, 9 predicted proteins | sample C_131016_MF_Meta_FD_190475 | JGI IMG/M metagenome (GOLD analysis project Ga0304729, IMG submission 190475) | Freshwater microbial communities from Lake Croche, Canada to study carbon cycling - C_131016_MF_MetaG (v2) (version 2) | ecosystem: Environmental > Aquatic > Freshwater > Lake | place... | reverse complement strand
CGGATATTGCTGTGGATCGCGTGACAATTGAGGATCTGCAGTGTTTACCCACGAATTTCGAGGAATTCGCTACAACCTTTTTGGATGGATTGTCCATCAAGAACCCGTTACTCTTCCAGAAACGTATCCAGGGATTGGTGTCGTACTTCAAGGGCGCCGATGAACGGTTACTGCCCCGGCGCGTCGAGGATGACAAGATGCTGGAAAAGGTGGAAATGTCCGAGGAACAATTCACACAGTACTTGGAAACTCGATGGGATGAACTCAAGGCCAATAGCAACAAGCCGAAGAATCCCCTGAATGAAGATTTCAAGTCGTTCCGTGTCAAGTCCCGCCTCGTCTGCAATTACACTGTGCCGCCGGATCTTCGGGCTGCCAGCACGAGCAAGGGTGAAGGCGAAGATGAAAAGTCGATTGTCGACAAGCCCGAAATCCTGAATGCTCTCCGTGCGAATCCGGAAAAGTATCTGTCCAAGAAGGCCTTGACTCAATATGCCCCTAAATTACTCCGCATGCTGAATAACATTTCCATCGGGGATGGAGCTGTGTGGCGCAATCAATTCATCTATTCCCAGTACCGCACCCTGGAAGGTCTTGGTGTCTTTTCGGCCATTCTCGATGCAAACGGGTGGCAGCCGTACAAGATTGTGAAACAGAACGGGCAGTGGGTGGAAGATCCCAACATGAGCGATAAACCCGCCTACGCATTCTATTCCGGTGAGGAGAAAGAGGATGAGCGCGAATACTTCCGCCAAATCTTCAATGGTCGGTACGAATCCAAATTCCCAGAATCTCTCAAGACCAGTATCGCCTCGCGTGCAAAGAAACTGCTGTGCCTGTTCATGGCTTCATCGTCTGGTGCAGAGGGAATTACTCTGGCTAATGTCCGGCACGTTCACATTATGGAGCCCTACTGGACACCTGCACGCCATGATCAAGTAATTGGACGCGCGATTCGCATTTGCTCCCACGCCACCTTGGATCAGGAGGAACGCACAGTCAAGGTGAGCTTCTACCTCTCCGTGTTTAACGAAAAGAAGGCCAAGACATCGGATTTCCCGAACATTGCAGCAATCCGGAAGGCGGATACCTCCACGAAGCGCTACGAAGGTCAGCCGGTGGAAACGTTCATGTCTACAGACGAGTACCTGTATGACGTGTCGTACAAGAAGGATCTCGTGAATCAAAAGATCGGTCTTCTCTTGAAACAGTCTGCCATCGACTGCGAAGTTCACCGGAAACTCCATAGTCGTGAAAAGCCTGTCTTGTCATGTATGCGGTTTGATAGTACAGTGAAGGGTGACGATTTAGCTTTCAAGCCGTCCATGAAGTCGGACGATCGCGACGATTCCTACTTGCGCAATATGGACCGCAAGCACCGGCGGTTGCAAAAGGCCCTGATCAAAGGAATCCCGTTTCTGTACGACTTGGATTCCCAGGAGATTTTCGACCCAGCTGCCTATGAGGACAATCAGCGGTTAATTAAGGTGGGGCAGCGCGAATCTGAAGGTAAGATCCGTTACGTGCTCGCCTGGTGAATATCCTCGAGCCACGGGTCGCACACCTTGGCCCAGCTCTTGAAGGGGTACGTCTCGATTGCTGCACGACGAGTTGCAAGATTCTTTGCAGCGGACTCAAGGGCGTCTGCAACCGACTCCACCTTGAATGTCGGGGCGTACAGACCGAGGGGCATTCCACCGGGAAAGTAGTAGCGCGAATCAGGATCCGTCTCGATAATCTCCGCAACACTATTGTTCAGGAAGGACGGGTAGCTGCCCACATCCGTCACCACCTGGGGCGCGCCCGTGTAGAGGTGCTCGAGCTGGCAGAGACCGTATCCCTCACCGTCGCTCGTATTCACACCGATATCTGACATATTGTAGATCTGGTTGATCGACTCGTCATTGAGCACGTTAGGCGGTGCCGTATCGACAATCAGGAGGCGCTTGGTGAACTCCTCTGCGGCCAGTCCATCCTTCGCCAGAGAATCCGTAAAGATGCGCTGAACGTCATAGTACGATCCCGACTGGGGGTTGACGTTTGTCACAATGAGCAGGTGAGCATTCGGGACCGTGCCGCGCTTCAGGAGACGCACAAAGCCCATGATCGTCAGGTCGAGACGCTTGCGCTGGCTGTTGCGGTTCATGTTGAGGTACACGACTGCATCCGACGGAACCTTGAAATTCGTGCGGAGAGACACACGCTCACCACGAGGCATGTTCGTGAACATGGTGGGGTCCACGGCGTGCTCGAGAACCTGCGGCACGACACTACGATCCTTCACCGGGTACTGTGCATAGGCAGTGGCCCACGAATCCGTGAAGCAGTAGATGCGGTCCGCGTGGAGATTCATGCCATCAATGAGTCCCTGGTTGATTCCGTGGTACACCTGGTCAACATAGAGCCAGATCTTGTACGGCGGCTTGCTGTCCTTGTCGAGCTTGAGGGCCTCAAAGAACTTGCAAATGATCAGCGGATCATTGTAGATCATGACCACATCGGGCGACACTGTCTCGACATACTCCTTGATCTTGTTGAAGCCGAATCCCTCCTCCTTGGGATCCTCATTGGCCGCTGCATCGTAGGCAATGACACCCTCCGGGACCTTGCGGTGGCCCGGGCGATTCGGGTGACGCTGGAATCCGAAATGGAACGTCTTGACCTTGGGGGAAAGCGATCCGAGCTGACGAAGCATATTGTACGCCACCTTGGAGTAACCGGTCGTCTGATCAACGTGCGTGCTAACAAAGAGGAACCTCATGGTTTGCGTTTTCTCTCGGGTTCTCTATAAATCAGAATGTCCCACCAAGTGAACTCGATGCAGGATTATGTTACCCAGCGCAAAAGGCAGATTATTGCTGCCACTTACAGGTCTAGCCCTCCTCCCCAGTTCCGCGAGTATAACAGCATGTACCTGTCGGTCAAGGCGAATGCTGCCACTGTCTATACGAACCGCCTGGCACCTCCGGCCTCGAACAATGTGAATAACGTTGCGATCGGACGCGTCACTTACGCGAGCCTTTGTTGCGTCGGGTCCGGTACCGCCGTCTAGCACCCTTCATCTTGTTCAGGGCAGTCTCGATCATTTGGAGTGTTTGGGAATCTGTGATGCGTTTCTTGAATTCAGTCAAGATCAACTGAAATCGGATTTTGTCACCATTCACGTCGGGTACCTTTACGCGATTCACGACATTGGTGATGTAATTGAATGCATACATGTTCAATTCGTCGGGACTCTTGTTTCGCATCGCCAAATAGTCATCGAGGAATTGATCACACGGGTATCGCTCAAACTCCTTGGGGATTTCCATAAATTCAAACCCGGCACGATTGTACATACTTGCAACCTCGTTTGTGAACACAAGACTCTTTGAATTGATGAAACTACGCTCATTGTTCCCTATATAGACTGCGCCGGGAACCAGCTTGACGAACTCTCTTCCGATTTTCTCTTCCAGTTCTGCACCACGACAAATTGGTTTGCCAACATTCCGGCTATTTAACCAATTTTTCGTATAGGTGCCCGATGCAAGATTGAACTGTAGCGATTGAGGTGTTTTCAGAAGTTCACCTGCACCGTGAACTGTAACTGCGCCCACACGTTCGACAATGGCAGAGTGAAAGACTCCGATTTCAAGAACAGTATCGACACGTGTAAAGACAAGCTTGATGGGTGAATCGGCTGCCGTCTTGTAAAAGATCCATGTATAGGTTCCGGAGGGAAGACCATCCGCTCCTTCATATACCTTGATCTGGTCCAAGAAACTCACAAACCGATCCATATCCAACGGCGGCAAGATGGCATACTTGTGCTCACCTTCCCACACTACATTCGGAGAACATGCGGCACCAATCTTGTAGCGCAAACGGACATTGCTTTCTTGTTCGACGCGATATCCGTCTTCCCATACGGCATCACAGTCGCGTACAGGTGCTCGACCCATCGGACCCCTGCTCATGAAGTCGTCTTCCATTACTTATTCGCATATAAAGAATCAGTGCGCCTAGATACAAATGCCGGGCGCATTAATGCAGCTCATTGCCGTAGGGGCTCAAAATGAGATGATCACTGGAAAACCTTCCATGACCCATTTCCGCACCGTGTACCGTCGTCACACCAACTTTGCAATGGAACATATCCGCCTAACCTTTTCTAGTTCGAATCTGGATTTTGCCACGACCCAGTCTCGGCTCTTGACAACACGCATCGATCGCTACGGACAGCTTGTCAATGACTGTTACTTGATCCTTACACTTCCGGATGTGTGGTCACCCCTCGTAGCCTTGAACGGTGTTGCGCCTCCGACTGGATACGATCCTCGGTGCACTGCGATTGGGTACGAGTTCCAGTGGATCCAGAATATCGGGTACAATCTCATCAATTACATTGAACTCACCGTGAATGGCGTGTCGATCCAGAAACTGACAGGCGAGTTTCTCAAGTTCTATTCCTTCTTTACCCACGATGCGGCCAAGCGGGCCTTGGTCGACCAAATGACGGGAAATGTGAAGGAGCTGTACGAGCCTGCAAATGCCTACGATCGTCAGACCCAGTACCCTCATTCAATCACAGTTGGATCCACCACGGGTCTTTCGATGCCAATGACCACTGTGCCTGAACCGAGTATCCGGTCACGCCAGCTCGTGATTCCTCTCCATTTCTGGTTTTGCGAGAACCCGGGCCTGGCCTTGCCTCTGATTTCGCTCCAAAACTCCGAAGTCTTTATCAACGTGTCCCTGCGCCCCTTGCAGGATCTGTACACAGTGATTGATGTGAATACGACATCTCCGACATATGGACAGCGCATTGAACCTGCAGGAATTTACCCGATGCAGCTCTTCTTATCCCCTCCTACAACCACGGGTGCACCGAGCAATCCAACCTTGACGACCTTCTTCCCGGATCCCTATCTGGAGTGTAACTTCATCTCCCTTGAGGATACTGAAAGCAACCAGCTTGCAGTGGCGGACCAGACCTTTCTCTTTAAGGAGGTTCGTACCTTTTCCAATACGGGACAGTTTGGAGCGAATACGGAAATCCTGCTTCCCGCATTCAATCTCGTGACACGTGTCTTTTTCGCCGCACGTCGTACCGATATGGAACTGGGGAACAATTGGGACAATTACACAAATTGGCCGAATCCGGATCGCGCACCCTTCACCCCCAACACCTTGAATGTTGCATCGTCTCTGTACTCGAGCGGTCAATTCCAGATTTCGTCCGTGTACCCGAAGGATAGTGTTGTGGATGGCGTGATTCTCTTTAACGGCAAGGAACGGTTCTACACAAAACCCGTCTCGTACTTTTCGCTCATCCAGTCGTACCGCCACACCACTGGAGTGTCCTCGTCGAGTCTCCCGGGCGTGTACATGTACTCGTTCGCTCTCAATAACGATCAGTATCAACCGAGCGGATCATTCAATGCAAGTTATGTCGACAAGGTTTCGCTGCGAATCACCCTGCAGCAGCCGATTGCATTAAGTACCTTGGCTGGAGGAGGTACGCAGGTCTGCGTGCTTCGCTCAACGGTCTTTAACCAGAATCCGACCATCATTCCGGCTGCAAACTTGAACTTGATCAATCCAAGCACTGGACAGTTACTGTATCAACCCTCCGATGTCGTGACGGTGATTCAATCGAGCACGGGTACTTTATTATTCTCCTACACCTATGACGTCATTACCTACGTGGAATCCTATAACTTTATCCGTATTGTCAGCGGACTGGCAAATCTCGTGTTTGCATCATAACAATGGATACTCCTCACGTCCCACCTGTGGGTCCGGTGACTACAATCACAAGTGCCCGAATCAAGACGGCCAAGGACGATGTCGATGTCTTGGAGTTAATTCCGAAACTCTGTGGCGGCGTTGCCAAGTTCGAAGTGAAGCCCTTGTATGCACAAATCCGTGAAAAGAAGCTCTTGACGACTACCGAGGAGGAGGATAAGCAGGCAGGGTTTCCAGCCGTTCAATTCTTCATTGAGTACACGGACAAGGAGGGTGGGCATACGGATTCCTACAATCTAACGGAAACGGTTATGCTGGGAGAGTACACCACAATCGGGCAGATCTACTGTGCGCCGAGCACGATGGCTTACCAAATAAGCGTATGGGCGTCCCTGGGCGCCATGGGGTTTCTTCTCGTGATTCTCTACTTTATCAATATCTTCTATTCGTGGAAGATCTGGGATATGAATGACAAGAACTTTGCCACAGGTCTCGTCCCCAATGATACGCGGTTTGGAAACGTTGGACGATTCTTTGCCTGGCCTGCCTACCTTGTAGCCTCTCCCGTGACCAAATTCATCATGGCAATCTTGGCAGCAGTTGGACCCTATGCAATCGCATGCCTTAACGTGCTCTTCTATTTCTTTGTGATTTCAAAGGGTTCTCAAAGAAATCTCGAAAGTTGAAGTAAAGGATGATCCAATTACATCTGGTCACGGCTGGTCTTGTGTGCGGGCTCATCTTGTCGACTGTCTTTATCCCGCCCACCCGTACTGTGAAGCGCGTTCCAACCCCGGCTGATGCTTCGACCGTCTATACCACTGATACCGGATGCATTCGTCTGACCCCGGTTGAAGTTCCGTGCACCACGGAGCCAGAATCGTTCAATCTTTTAGCATCCTTCAAGTAATGATCATCACTGGAGTGCTCGAACGGGGCGCGCCCTTCTTTTCGTTCATTATCGGGCTTGGGATTGCTGCACTCTTGTTTCACCGCAATTACGATACAAAGAACGCTCTCGCAATCACGTTACAAGACGCAACATCCAAGGTAAGCCAATTCGACGGAAAGTGCTATCGCTTCCGCGTCGAGGACGCATCTTGTGAATTCGCGTCTTCCTTATAAACAAAATGGACGATGCAACCTCTCTCGACGCCCTGCTTCCGAGTCCGCAGGGACCCCAGTCGTCTGGACCGGTTGTTCCCATGCCGTCGGGTCCCGGACCGACTTCGGGCATGACACCGTCGTTCAAGCCAACGCTCCCCGCGATGGGTTGGATGTTTCGGAATCTCAAGATCTATTTCTGCTTCTTTTTGGCTGCTGCGATCATTTCCCTCTCCACCCCGCGCAACCTCCTCCTCCAGTATTTCCCGAATGCGTACACATCGGGAGGCGTTGTGAGCTACACGGGCGCGGCAATTCTTGGCGCTGCGAGTGTGATCATTTCCCACCTCTTTGTGGTGTTCTTTTCGAGCATGGGGGTCTAAAGACAATTTCTCTGTTCAAGTCAATGAACCAACCGCCGGTTCGAGTGTACCCGAACATTCTGTTGGGTGCGGGCCATATGCTGACACCCATGTTTGTCGCCAAGCATGGAATCACGCACGTGATTAACTGTGCATTTCCGGAAGATTCGCCCCTGTGGTTTCGGAAAGCGCACCCAGACAAGTATGCGTGTATGGCTGCATACGATTCGGTGAATGTGAAGATTCTCGATTGGTACCCGCGGTTTGAGTCCCTCATGCGCCAATTTCTTCGGGAGTCAAAAGGAACCGTATTTGTCCATTGTCAGGCTGGTATTAACCGGTCTGCCTATCTACTCCTCTTTTTTATGACGAAGAATTTTGGCCATGATTTTGGTAAGCTTGTTCGGCAAGTCCGCATGTTCCGGACCGTTTGTACGAACCCCGCGTTTATGAAGGAAGTTTCACTTGTTCTGGCAGTTGAATAGTCGAAAACGGAATCTGGATTTGCAAACCAGTATGTCTTCCCCCCCACACTCTACTTCCTTCAACTTTCAAAATGTCCTCCTCTATCGTTTCCCCCAAGCTCAACACCCACCTCTTCTTCTGCAGCGAGTCCAACTGCTCCAACCCGGTCGGCCAGCACGACGAGATGTGCATCCAGTGCGAGGCCTCGACCGTTTCAAGCGACTGCCCGGGCTGCGGCGAGGACATCCTCGTTGGCGCCAACGGCTACTGCTGCGACTGCTGGCAGGAGCGCTTCGGCCAGGACGACCGCGACGAGCCAGTCAGTTGGTACAAGCCGATCTGCGAGGAGTGCGACAACGCCTACGCAACGGACACCAGCTGCTGCGACTACTGCGCGCACATCAAGAACAAGCTCAAGACGAAAATGACGCCCGCCCAGAAGGCGGACTGGCAGCGCCTGCTGAACAAGCGGAAGCCCGCGCTTTCGCCGATCCGGATCCCGAAGCCCGGATGCATCGAGTGCGGATCCAGGACCATCACGTGCTACCGCGGCGACGATCCGCTCTGTGCCAGCTGCGAGGAGGATGCCTACGGTTCCTCGCCATCGTGCTGCAACCAGCGCGAAATGAGGGGCAAGTGCCAGGAGTGCAACTACTTCTACGAGCTGACGTGCTCGGAGGACTGCCGCACGCTCTGCCGCCCGTGCCAGAATATGCTTCGCGAGCAGAGGCGCTACTGCAACCGCTGCGAGGGCTACTACCACCTCGAGAAGGGTGACGCGGAGAGGCGCGAGTGCTACGACTGCGACAGGCACCAGGCCATCATGAACCCGGAGAACGTCTGCGAGGAGTGCGGCGTTGAAAGCTGGGCCGAGTGCGACTGCAGCAAGATCGAGGTCGAAGAGGAGGAGCGCTCCCCCCGCGGATGGTGCAACTGCTGAAAACGACAAGAAGAACAAGAACAAAACAAAAAACCTTTTTACATGGAAGACAAATATAGATACATAGTATGTTGCGTACAGTTCGTGTTGCAGGGAGACTGGTTGAACTTACAGGGTTACAGCAAGTTTGGCTGGGAATCGACCATCTATCTAACCCGCGTATCACACTCTACTATCCTAACGGTCCCACAAAGACGATTGACTATGCGTATGATCAGTTGGTAGAAGCCAAAAAGGACCTAAAGATTCTAGAGAACACGTTAAGCCCAGAATCGCGTGAACCACTTTCGTTGAATCTTACAGTTGGGGAACGCCTCAATTAACTTCTCTTTTACATGGAAGTGTCTATCAGTATATGGTGCTATAGTCTAGTGGTCAGGACAGGAGGCTTTGAACCTCCGAACCTGGGTTCGATCCCCAGTAGCACCTTCACATGACGCACAATGTCCGGCCGACCGGTCGGATTGGGAGTTCATGTAGAGAGCCACTGCAACAATACCTACGACAATCAAGATCCACGCCCAGGCCATTTACTTACGAGCCCGATGAGATTTGCGCCGGGTGCGACGACCTCCACGCCGGGCTGGAGAGTTTGTAGGCGACACTGGATTCGAAGACGGAGGAACAATAGCCGGATTTCCGTTGTCAATGCTTGCAGGAAAGTTTCGTTTCATCAAGTCGTACAAGTCTTCAGAACCATGGATGGATGCAAGAACGGTATCCTTGAATACAACACTCGCTTCATCTTCGTCGATTTGAATCATGATATTTGGGTCAGCCGACGACTTGATCTGGTACGCAGGTGGCTTCTTGATGATGGAAAGACCTCCCGATGGAATGAAGAGGTAGGATCCCTTGTGGGAAACATACGAGAGCTCATCGTCCTTTAAGTCGATTTCCCAATCACCGGTCGAACTTTTAAAAGGCAATGGCATTACTTACTTACACGAATATCTTGAACGAGTGGTATGGATGTGTTCAAGGTACGCAGAATCCGCGAAACCGGATCGTCTTCAATGGGCACGCTCGATTCTGTGCATCAAGAGATTGTACAGACTCTGAAGGATTCCAAGACGAAGCAAATGGAATTGACAGAAGAACGAGACGGACTGCGTGTAAAAATTGAAGAGACCCGGACATCGAATGATGTCAAGGTGATCTTGCAATGCTCGGAATGGGAAAAGCGTGTCAAGGAACTGGAAGAAGAAGTGTCGCACCTGAATCCGATCGAGGGATATTACCTGAAGAACATGGACATCTTAACCGAGTATTACAAGCGCACGGAAGGACCCAGTCTTGCTGTGGCGGCACCCAAGGATGCCAATACATTCTTGAAGTTCTTTGCCTCGGCGGCTCCAACGGACGGTGTGTCTCGCAAGCAGATCTTCGACGAGTATGTGACTCGCATGAAACTGTCCAACTGCCCGGATGTGGTCCAGCAAATGACGGAACATTGTAACCAGTGCAATGTGGCGCGCGAAGAGATCAGTTCCGAGGGAATCTTGGTATGCCCGAACTGCGGGTCGGAAGAGTATGCGTTAGTGGTGTCGGACTTTCCCTCGTTCCGGGACCCGCCCAAGGAACGGAACAATTATGCCTACAAGAAGATCAACCACCTCAATGAGATTCTCAACCAGTTCCAAGCCAAGGAATCCACCATGATTCCGGAAGAGGTCATGAACGAAGTGGTTCTTGAAATCCGGAAACGGCGGATCAATAACATTGCAGACTTGACGGAAAAGGAGATTCGCGAAATCCTGAAGAAACTGGGCCGATCCAAGTATTACGAGCACGCAGCCCACATTCTGTCACGTTTGAACGGGAATCCACCACCGACCATTACCCCGGAAATCGAGGAAAAGGTCCGCAATATGTTTCAGGAAATCCAGGCACCATTTCTGCTGTATTGCCCCAACGACCGCACGAACTTTTTGTCCTACTCCTACATTCTGTACAAGTTCTTCGAGCTTCTGGATCTTGATGAGTACAAGGTCTACTTTCCGTTGCTCAAGTCCCGGGACCGCCTGATTGCCCACGATCAGATCTGGAAGAAGATCTGCGACTACCTGAACTGGGAATTTATTCAGAGCGTTTAATAATGCAACCTCAACTTAACGTTGATAACTTGGTGGTGGGTAAGAGGTACAATGTGTTCTTTCTCCCAGACCCCTTCAGGGATTCATATAGGAACTTGCATGGGTTGACGACCGGTGGAGTCGAGTGGACTGGAACGTTCACAAAGATTGAAGATGATCAAGCCGTTATTGAGAAAGACGAGAAGGATAAGAAGGGCCGCCCAGTTAAAGGATATTTTGGCAATGACAGCTATAGGTTCGAAGAGGTGGCACCTCCTTCCGCGCCAGCTCCTTCCGCGCCTGCATTCAAGAGATATCCAGCGGGGAATGCGATTAATGCAGCGCGGGCACTGAAGCAGGCGGCAGCAGCGGGTACGGGGGGACGTCGTCGCAGCACCCGTCGTTCTTCGCGCGCGCGGAAAACTCGTCGTCGTTATAAGTAAATGGCAGAAATCCCCGCAGACAACCTTGAAAAGGGAGTCAGATACCGGATTGATCATCGGATGAACTTCCTTCCAGGGCGGGTTGGCGTGTTCGACAGACTTCTTGGTGGAACTCCTCCAAATGTTGTGAGCGCTAGGTTTACGAATGTTCGGGGACCGGCTGGCTTTAGATCCCCCTCATCCGCATATCGCGTAGACGAGTGGACGTTCCGAAAGAGCGGACAGACGCTCGCAACTGAAAAGGTTGCACTCGCAATTGGTCTTCCACTTGGAGCTAATGTTGACCCCAACGAGCATGACCACGCGTTACCTGATGAACTCGAACGGGAGGTGAAGAAATTTGTAGGCAAAAGTCGGCGCAAGAGCCGTCGCCGTGTTAAGACCAGGAAATACAAAAGATCCGCGTAAAGATCCTCTGCCCAACCTTACAGTTCGGAAATGCCTCGAGTAATGCCTTTTTAGCATCCGCAAGAGAGATGCCCTGTGGAACGTCTGTATACAGGTACGTTTCGCCCGAAGCTGCTTCGGAGCCTGCAACACGAACGGCATTCTCAACAAAGCGCTCAAGTCGTAACGAGTAGTCACCAACTAATGCACGGAGCTCTTCAGCGCTAGGCATTAGTTATTGTACGCAACCACGTTAAAATTAGTGAATATTTCTACGCAAGACGGGGCGCCTGACGCGTGACAAACTGCTGATTCATCTGTTTCGGCCGGAAGGACTCCTCAACCACCATGCGCACCACATCCGGATTGAACGTCTTGCACGAGAACACATCGAGGTACATGTCATTTGTCTCTTCACAAAAGTGGGCGCAAATGTTGGA
>Ga0304729_1002203_pt1 | contig 11948 bp, 11 predicted proteins | sample C_131016_MF_Meta_FD_190475 | JGI IMG/M metagenome (GOLD analysis project Ga0304729, IMG submission 190475) | Freshwater microbial communities from Lake Croche, Canada to study carbon cycling - C_131016_MF_MetaG (v2) (version 2) | ecosystem: Environmental > Aquatic > Freshwater > Lake | place... | reverse complement strand
CCGGTGTTTTTGAAATGGTTTGAAGGAACTTTGAATCCGGCAACTGTGCCCGTTGTGCTGGTCATCGTGCCGGTGCCACCGTTTGGGTTGAACGTGATGGCGAATTTGATCGCAGTCCACTGCGCATACAAAACAGTGACGCTCTTAAAAGTTACAGTTGCTGCATCTTTGTATTTAACTCGCCCAATCGCATCTAGACCCCAACCGGCAAAGGCATAGCCAGCTCGAGTGAAGGTGTTGGTCGGCAAAGCGGGTGAGCTTGAAACCCAGCTGGTGTGCACGAATGCATCAGTCGAATTGTTCGCCACCAAATAGAGGTCATAGCTCGCAGTCGTCGCCGGCGTAGTGGCGGCAGCCGGTTGGCTGACCGCTATAGCCGCAAACAAAATTGTTGCGAGGGCTAGCATTTTGGTGAATTTGTTGCTCATTTGAACTTCTGACTGCACATTATCTTGACCGAAGATGCTCTTTGAGTCTATGCGCAAAAAAATGTTAATAACCTGTGGGTTTTAACGCTCAAGTCGCCTAAGTTTTAAAGATGGCTCGCACGCTGATTGCAAAGTCGAACCCGATTAGGGTCGCGTTTTTGCTGCTCTATATAGAGGCCTGGGATGCGCTTGCCGAAATCTATGCCTTGATGCGCGCCGACGCACGCTTTGACGCCCAAGTGTTTGTGCTGCCGCGCAAACTAACTGGCGACAGCGAGTTCGGTGGAACCTTGGTGGCCAGCCGCGCGCTTGAAGAGCTCGGCGTGCCGCATGTGGTCGTGCCAACCGATAACCCCGCCATAGGTTTAGGAATGATTCGCGATTTCGCGCCAGACTATTCGTTCATCAACTATCCGTGGCAGCGCAACTACCAACCCGAATACCGCGTCGATAGCCTGATTCGACTGACTCGAGTTTGCTACGTGCCTTATTACTTCTTGCCGCTGATCAACGAGCCAGGCGAAACAGGTGTAGCACCGCACATCTATACCCAACGGTCACACCAGTTGGCTTCGCTGGTCTTCACACAAGATGCGAACGTTGTCGATGCCTATGCCGGCACCGAGCGCGGCAATAGCTTCGTGCATTTTGTCGGCAGCCCGAAAATCGATGCGATGGTTGCACAGGGGCAGACGGTTGCGAAGTGGCCGATCGAGGCTCGCGGCGAAGGCACGGGGTCAGAAGGCGCGCAGGCGCAGCCGTATCGAATAATTTGGGCACCGCACCACACCTTCGAAGCAGCCTGGTGCAACTTTGGCATGTTCACAACCATGTACCAAGATGTGCTCGAGTTTGCGAAAACCAGAACTGACGTCGAAATCGTCTTGCGACCACACCCGTTCATGTTTGGCACACTCGTAGAACTCGGATTGCTAACCGCTGCTCAAATTCGCGAATGGCGCGCAGAGTTCGAAGCATTACCAAACACCCATATCGATCAGGGCGGCAGCTATTTAGGGTTATTCAAAGCGGCCGACCTGATGATCACAGACGGCATTTCGTTCTTAGGTGAATACCCGCTCGTAACGGGCAAACCAACGGTGTTTATCGAAAAGGCCGAGCACTGGGGTTTTAGTCCGATCGGACAAATCGCCGCAGCCGCCAACGTGCGATTTGCGAGCTTCGACGACTTCGTTGAAGCGTTCGACGATATCAAAACCCACGGGTTGCCAGATCGAAGCGTAGAGATTGCAGCGCTTCGGCAGGCAGCCTGCCCTAACCCTGGCGAATCTGCCAAACAAATAGTCGAGATTGTCGCTGCCGATTCGGCCGACGGGACCGGTCTGGTCGACGCATCGATGGTGACGCAACTTTCGTGGGAAGCCAAGGCGGATCTGCGCCGCCTCGAAGCAGCCCGAAATATCGACTAGCCAAAGGCTGCGAACACAAAACTCGTTCTCAGCCAATAGCGTTAGGGTGAGGTTTGCGGGTCTTCTGCAAGAGAGTGGCAACAGATGAAAGTCAATGGCAAAGTATTAGTGGTCACCGGCGGTGGCGCTGGCATTGGGCGCGAAGTCGCTCTCGAACTGATTCGTCGTGGTGCGAAAGTCGCGGCCGTCGATATCAACGAAGGCTTTCTAGCCGAGACCGCAAAACTCGCTGGCGCGGGCAACCAAATTTCGACCCACGTGGTGAATCTTGCAGATCGCAAACAGGTTCTGGGTCTACCAGCGGCTGTTATCGCCAAGCACGGTGCCGTTGACGGTTTCATCAACGTAGCCGGCATCATCCACCATTTCAAGCGAGTCAACGAACTTGAATTCGCAGAGATTGAACGCGTGATTGATGTGAACCTGTGGGGCCCAATCAATATGGCTAAAGCGTTTATACCTGAATTGCTCAAGCGCCCTGAAGCGTATCTAGCCAATGTTTCGAGCATGGGCGGCTATGCCCCGGTGCCTGGCCAAACCATTTATGGCGCGACCAAGGCCGGCGTAAAGCTGCTGACCGAGGGCCTGCACTCAGAGTTAATGGGCACTAACGTGCACGTCACAACGATTTTTCCCGGAGCAGTCGGCACGAATATTGCCGTGAACTCAGGCGCTGTCACAGCTGCTGAGAGTGCCGCGATGACTGCCGGGGCCAGCAAAATCAAAATGACACCGGCACCGCTTGCCGGCAAAATAATCGTCGACGGTGTTGAGCGAAACGCATATCACGTGTTCGTTGGCAGTGATGCAAAGACCATGGATGTGCTCTGCAGGCTAATGCCTGAGCGAGCTGCAAAGATCATCTTCAACCAGATGAAAAGTTTGCTTGGCTAAGGCCACGCTTAAAACAGAAGCCCCGCGGAGCATCGCGGGGCTTCTGTTTTTTTACTGACGACTAGTCGTCAGAGCCTGAGTTTTCGTCGTCACCCGAATTCTGGTGGTGCTTGCCGCCGAAGCTGCCGTTGTCGTCACCGCCGTTGTTGTCATCGCCACCTGCGCCGCCACCGAAGCTGATCGGCGGCAAGGTAGCAACAGGGGCCGGTGTGGTTGGCGTGGCAGTTGGGGCTGGTGTCGAAGTAGGTGCGGTTACCGAAGCAATCGACGAACCGTTAGAGCTTGTGGTCGAACCATTGCCGGCCTGAGGGGACAACGACTCTGAACCAGCAGAGGTTGCGTTGCTCACCTGAAGCGAGTTAGTGCTAGAGCCGAGTGAGGTGAACGAACTTGCGCCGGCAACCGGTGCTACTGAGGCTGCGTGTGCTGCGCCGAAACCTGCTGCAACTAGACCTGCGCCTAGAAGAGCCATCGTGGCGATTGAGTTTCTGTTCATGATTCTCGCTTTCTCAAGCCCTTTGCTTGATGTGTCAATAATGACGAATCAACCTGAACCCAACCTGCACCAAACCTGAGAGCGAACTGACAGTTTTGCCCTCAGGTTTGGCGGCTAGTTTCACCCTAAATTAGGCCGCTTGCGAGCTCGGCTGTTCACTAGGCGACTGACCCAAGCGCTTTGCTCGCCAGTATGCAAGATCAGCTTTATTGCACAACCAATCAACAAAGCGCTCGTTGAACAAAGCGTCTGGGCCGCGCTGCTGGCGAATCAAGGCAATGGCTTCATCTGGTGAATGGCCATCGCGAATCAACACGAGAGCCATCACCAGACCCGAGCGATTGAGACCCGCTTGGCAACGAATCAAAACCCGCTTGCCCGCCTTGAAGTCACGATGCGCCTCGGCAACCGGCAGGGCCAAATCGGCTTCTGGGTCGAAGTCATCCATGTTGCCATCAAAGAAGGCAAAACGGATCTCTTTGACTCCCCAACCGGCTGGGTTAGCTGAACCATAGAGCGTATAAACCGCATCATAGTTTTCGAGAGTCGGGCCAAGACCTGCATAGTATTGGCCGATGGTGTCGTAGTCGTGCGTGCCGCCCTGCCAAAGGTTTGGCAGGATTTCGCTGTGCAGCGCTTCTGGAAATTGAGTTTCACTCACGGGTGGTTATACCCCTTTCTTGATTTGGTTATAAATGGTTGAAACAACGAGAGCCCAGGTTTCTGGTGTCTCTTTGAGAGGCTGATAGCCGCCGGCGCCGCCGATCAAAACGCGTCCCTGCGAATATTCGAGGGCCTTTGTTGCGACCATGTTGGCTGCGTATTCGAAGCCTTTGGCTGTGTAGTTCGCCAATAGCCCCAGATTGCTTTCGCCGGTGTGACCGTCTGCGCCAGCCGCTAGCAAAATCACATCTGGCTTATAGTCGTCAATGATTTTTGCTGCCTTATCAATCGCTTCGATGAAGGCATCGTCGCCGTCATAACGTCGCAAGTTGAAGTTGTATTTATCGATCGACGCATCGTGCAGTTCAGCTCGCTCATCACTCGAAACATTCAGCTCTGGGTCGTGCGGATAAGTCGCGCCAACGTGAATACTGATTGTCGCAACCCCGCTGCCTTTCAGCATGTGATACACGCCATCACCCGCATGGATATCCCAGTCGAGATATAGAGGCTTGAGACCTGCAGCTTGAAAAGCTTTGGCGGCATAAACCATGTCGTTGAAAGCGCAGAAGCCGGCGCCGTGGTTGTGGCGAGCGTGGTGCTTCGCGCCCTGCGGGTTGAAGGCAACCTTTGCGTGGCCGTCGATGATCGCGTCGGTGGCTCGCATTGTTCCGCGGAACATTGCGAAGGCCGCCTCGCCCACTTTTGGCTTGTTGCCATACCAAACGTCGTTTTGGCCATCGATGGTCTGCTGAACATAATCGCTGTCATGCACTGCTTCTAGATAGAGGCGGTCTAGCTTGACCATGAAGTCTTCGGTGTCGTTTGGATCAACCACGGTGACCTGGTCACCGAGTTGGTTCACGAGCAGCTCGGTTGCGAGCTTTGCTCTGATTGGGTTAGTCGGTTGCGTGCCATCGCCCACGCCGATCTGCCAATCTTGATAGATCTCGCCATAGGCGATGAAGAGGTTTTGTTGCTGTTGGGCTTTGCCCTGTTCGGTGTTGATGTTCTATCTTCCTTTCGGTTTTGTTTTTGTTGCTTTTTGTTTTTTGATTTTTGGGGTTGGATGGGCCTGGGGTTTTTAGCCGCCAGGCCCATCCATGGGATTTGCTATCGCTTGATCTCAGCTGGAATGCATCATCGCTTTTTGCTCGTTGTTTAGTTCCACGCTCTTTGCTGCGAGTTCGTCCAGAACTTTCAGGCAGACAGTTTGAATCGAGAAGTTTCGATAGTCAGGATGGGCTTGAATACTTTTTATTAGTTGTGGTATCCAGCGGCCCAACATGTCACTCGATGCATCATGACTCTCGCGTTCAATGTGAGTCAAAGTACTCAGCCACAGATTTACTTCGAGCTCGTGTCGCTTATCGATTTCAAGAAGGGCCTTCTCCCAGTCTTTCGAGTCTTCGTCTGCGACTTGATAACTCGTTGGCGGCCACAGGCTTCTTTCCTTTTTTCTAAGAAACTCAGTCAGCGATTCAAGCTGCCTTTCTTTGCTGGTTTCTGTTGGAAGAAACTGTCTTACCTCGCTGATGGCTTCTTCTGCTAGCTGTATCGCCCGCCGACGTGGTTTGAAGTGATTGAAAATCTCACTAAGTTTCATATCGGCATTTTGATTCAAAATGGGTTCTGGTTCGAATGGATCTTTATCTATCGAACTGAACACATCCCTGAAGTCAAACTGAACAAGCTGAAGAAGTTTGATGCCATCTGTTGCATCATCATCTAGGTCAAAAACATCTGGGTGAGAAGCTCTGAATGCCAGCTGCTTGCCCACCCGGGCTATCCCCGTTATGAACTGTGGGTGTTGGATGGCCAGCGAACCCAGGTCGAGCTTTTGAGATGAATCTCTGTCGAAACTGTCAAGCACGAACTTTGTGGTGATCTTTCGACCATCTGGAGTCGTACCCAATCTTTCGTAACTCCAAAGAAGCTGCGACGCCCAGATCATTCCTCGCCTTCTGTGGTGGTAGGCGTACCTATCAAAACCTTGCTCTTTGAAGACCTGAAAGTCGCTCATCACCACAGATAAATTTGGATTTTTTTCCATTTTTCTCCTTATTGAGTTATCAAGACATCAGTGTAACACACAAATCGCGTTTTCGCGCAAACTAATAATAAATCTGCGTGTTTTCTCAAATACTATTTGCCGCCACTGACATTGGCTAGGCCAAATGTCTATAAACCAGCCCAAAATCGCCATTAAACAAAAAGTGGATGCCCGGTTCGCGAGCATCCACCTTCTGCATTAATTAGGTATTAGCTGCGATCTCTGAAGTTGTCTTTGTCGCGCATCGAACGGTTGCGTGCTTCGCCAAGTCGCTTTCGCTTGATGTTCGCGTCGTCGAGCGTTGCAAAGCCCATCACCTCGTCATATTGCGCACTCATGCGCAACTTGGTGCGATCACTAAGCATTGATGACGATTCGATGAATCGCATTAGGTCTTCGCCGGCGGCCGTCAACAGATCGTCTGCTTCTTGCTCGCGACCCTGGCGATAGAGCTCTAGTGCTCTGTCGCGCACATCTTGCAAACGAATGGCTTTCAATTCAGCAAGGATGTCTTCATCGCGCGCAGGTTCGATCCATACACTCGGGTCAATCAGCGCAACGTCAATCGTGCCGAAGCCATCTTTCAACTCACCCGCCACGACATCGAAGTAGTGAAAGGTGTAGTCGATTGCCGGCAAACTTTCGATGTTCGAACCAAAGTCTTGATGATCGAGCGTGATCTCGAACACCAAGTTCTTTTCTTCGCCACTTGAAAGATCGCCGAGCTTGCCATCGGCAACTGAACCACGACTCACAAACTTGCGCAAATAACGCGTCTTGCGAATTTTGGTTTCTGGGCCGATGAACGGTTCAATGACTTGAATCTGAAATTCAAAATCGATAATCGTCTTCGACAACAGATCGTCGATTTCGGCTTGCAGACCGCGCAAAGCTTCGTCGAGTTCTAGCGCGGCGATGTGATTGCCGTTGCCGGAATCTGCGACTGCGCCGAGCACGCTCTCGTCATAACCCTTGCCGATGCCGATGCTTGTAGTCGACACCAGGTGCTCGGTTGCGGTTGCGGCAAGTTGCGCAAGCTGCACAGGGTCGGTCACACCGGCATTTGCCTTGCCGTCGCTAAGAAGCAACACAGTCGACTCGATACCGCTTGGTGACTTTGCCGCTTCGGCAAGAGCAACGCGGTATCCCTGTTCTAGATTCGTTTGACCGCCGGTTTGCAGTTCTTCGATCTTGCGAATCACTTCTGCGCGGTTCATAGAACCCACGCTCTGCAACTCAACTTCGACGCGTGCCGAATCATCGAAAGTGACAACCGACAGCAGGTCATCGTGGTGCAAGCGAGGCAGAGTGTCAAGGATGGTTTGTCGCACCATCTCGAGTCTGCCGCCACCCATCGAGCCCGATCGGTCAACCAAAAAGATCAGTGAACGGGGCTTGCGGGTGATGCTGGTTTCGACAACCGGAGCAACCGGTGCCGTGATCTCGAACATAATGCCGAGCGATGTTTGCGTGCCCTTTTGGCACGACTGGTGTTCGTATTTGACGTTAATCATGTGGGGTGGGGTTCTGCTTTCTATAAGAGTGGTGGTGCAAGTTTTGAAACGGGGCTCGACGCACGGTCGAGAGAAATCCAACTGGCTGGTGCCTCGTCGGCTTCGCCGTTATAGCGCACTCACCAACTCGTGCTGTGCGTTCAACGCAGAGATGTGCAACAGCTCGCCAAAACTTGTGACTGCTTCAGCCGCAACGTATTTGTCTGGACGATTGCGCATGCGCTCTTCGACATCGGTGTGTTCGATGCCGATAGTTTCAACGCGATACACAAAATCCCTGGCCAGTTGCGATTTGCAAGCAACATATGGCTTGGCAAGTGATTCAGGCAAATATGCATCAAGGATGCTCTCAAGTCGCTCAGCCAAGGTGTCTGGGTGATCAAAGACTTCGAGCGCGAGGGGGCTGCCGGCAACGGCAACCAAGACACCGCGTTGACCAAAAATCGGTTGTGGTTTTTCGAGCTTGAGAGCTGCGGTGTCGATTGCGATTTCATCAGCCATCTCGACGAGCGACTGAGTTGGTCTCATTTTGTTGGTATTGGTTGCAAAGTTTGAAACCTCGTGCCACACATCACTCTGATCTGCATAGCTTTGAAGAAAGGTGCCATCCGTGTTTTTGCGCATGCCGCGAATTGCTTTGCGCACACGAGCCGGCGCAGTCTTGACACCGATTCGCTGTTTGTGGTCGCCGCCCCATCGGCCGGCTTCAACGCAGACCACAGGCAGTGCGGTGTTGGTGTTCGCACCGATCAACACCGTGCGGGTTAGTGCCCGGTGTTGCCAGCCGCCTTCAAGCAGCGTGCCCTCAAGCAGCAGCACTGGCATCTGGCCCTTGTTCGAAATCTCTAGAAAGCCAACCTCTGGCGATGAGCCTTCAACCACAGTGACCTGCCCCGGCTCGGTGACTGTGACATAGTCGCGAGCCTTGATTGGCGCATCGGTGAAAACCGGAAACCAAGTCAGGTTGCCATAGCGCTGGCCTCGGCCGACGTGCATCTGAGGCAAGTCTTGGTTTTTGCGTGTGAAAGCATCGCCCTGGGCTGGATCTGCCGCTGGGTCATTCGACCCGTTTGCCGCCTGAGCGCTGCTAACGCCATCGGCGATTACTTCGTTTAGAGGCTTGTTGCTCAATAGGCTTTCGGCCCAGCTGTTTGATTCCATCGAGTCCTTTCGTGACCTTCTGTATTTACTATACCACACAAATCGCGTTTTCACACAAAAACAACTTGAGTTTGTTGTGATTGGCTAATAGAACAGGTTCGTATGTATCATTATTCCTATGACCTCTGACATCCACTCTGACAAGGCCGTAAACCTAGTTATCTTCACCGTTATTGAAGATCAGGTGCTTCTGTCGAAAGTCTGGGATGAAGACCTGATCTCGCCCCTTTCGGCTATCGACCCTAAGAGCCGCGGGCTTTCACTTTTCGTGGTCACCGTGCCAGCGAATGAAGATCTTCAAGCGCGCCTCGAAAATGGCCGCGCCCTGCCAGGTGGCTACCTGCTCGATGACGAAACGCTGCAATCTGCCAGTCAGCGAATTCTTTTTGACCAGCTGGGTATCAGCCCGAAAATCCGCATTCGCCAATCTGGCATTTATGACGAGCCTGGCCGCAACCCTTTGCGTCGCGAACTGGCTTTCGCATACTGGGCGATGGTTGATTTCAATCTGATTAGAAGATCACTTGGTGGTCGTGACCGCATCGGCCTAGAGCTTGTCAATAATTCAAAGTTTCTTGACACGGCGCCTGACACATTCGAGATGCCCCTCGAAGATTTCGACGGCATTTGTCGATTCGGCAATCGCTTGATGCCGAGGCCTGGTGTCTATCACAAAAAGACATTGACCAAGGATTTGCCGACCGGCCGAATCTTGGCTCTGGATCATGACGACATGGTCTTCTATGCTTGGCGCGCCATGCGTCACGCTTTCGATGGCAAGCTCGACCCTTTTAGATATCTTGGTGTGAACCCGCTGGGTGAAACTTTTAGGTTGAGCGAGGCTCAAGAATTCAGCGAGATTTGTCTAGGCGAAAGAATCGATCGAGACCTTTTCAGACGTCGAGCGCACGCAATTGAACGTTCAAACATTCAGATGCTTCGAGGTAGTGTCGACAACACTCGTCCAGGTAAACCGGCAAATCTGTATTCGCTGCTGACCCCGGTCGATGCCGATGAAGAAGCCTGGTCGCATGACTCGACTCGAATCAGGCCAATTCCCCGCAAATAGTTTTAGCTATCAGTTTTTTGCTGCAAGCTTTTCGAGCGTGCGCATGAAGGTCTCGTTTGGGTAAGCATTTGGCAGAACTTCGAGCACTGAAGCGTGCGCTTCGTCGAGCGACTGCCCCAGAGCGCGCATTCCATAGGTGATTGCTACCGCCGGCGTTCTCGATTGCGATTGAACGCAATGCAAGAAAACCTCATGGCCCTCTTTGCGCAGTTTTGCGATCGCATCAGCTGTATTTGCAAATGCAAATTCGAGATCGAGATTGCTGGTTGTCTTGTGGCTATCGATCAATAGAACTTCGAGCTTGTCTTTGATTCTGTGAGGAACCTCGCTCTTGCCAATGCGGCAAAGTGATACCACGGCAGTCACTGAATCAGGCAGGTTCGCCAGGCTATCGACGCCGCCGAGCCATAGACCTGCGTCTTCTGGGTGCTGAACCAGCCAACCGCGATCGTCATAGTGCGCTGCATAGTGAAACTTATCGGCGGTTGGCCATCCAGAGTCATAGGTTTGGCCACCGTTTAGCGCAAGATAAGTTGCCTCGACCAACTGTTGCTGTGTGATGCCTGGCCAGCCATGCAACTTTAGGCGCCATGCTGCAGGAACCGCCGTCAGACCGTATTTTGCACCAGCCAATGCACCTGCGATTGCGGCAACTGTGTCGGTGTCATAACCCGCGCGCACGGCAAACTCGAGGGCAAATCGAAGTCGATCAGATTCAAATTCGAGCTCGTCACTCGAAACACGTTCAGCTTGGCAAATAGCTGACCACGCCCCCTGAAAAGCATGGATCACCCAGCCGTTGTTTGAGAAGTCTGCTGGCTTGCTAGATTCAGCCTCTTCGATGAGGGTGACCCAATAGTCGTGAGCGCTCGGCCGAACGTGGGGCAGTCCCACTCTTATGTCGAGCTCACCCGTGAGCACTGCGTGCCTAATCGCGAGGCACCACAAAATGCACGCGTCGGATGCGTCATCGTCAAAGTGAGTTAACTTGCTAATCGCGCGAGCGTTCGTAACGGTTTGCTCTTCAGAGTCAAGGGTGGCGATGCCAACTGGCCCGGTTCGCATGAGCGAACCATTGCCGCCAGACTTGCCACGCGCTTCATGCAACGCTCTAGCTGAATCGAATGCCGAAGCAGCAGTCAAGTCAGCGAGATCACTCAATACACTTCGCGTTTGAATGCCGACATCGCGAGCGGTCTTCGACCACTCGACCCAATCAGCAACAATCTGGTCGAGGGTAGCCTTTTCGCCGAGCGAATTACCCTGAGCCATTTGTCGAAGAATCACGTAGGCCATCGCCGTGTCGTCGGTATATTCGCCCAATGCCCAACCGCCACCAACCCGAAGCTCGACAGATGCAGAATCGGCGATAGGTGGCTCGAACTCGTAGGGTGCGCCCAACGCGTCGCCGGCTGCGCTCGCCACAATCACGCCTAGTGCACGATCTTTTTGATGATGACTTAAGTCCATATGTTTCTGCCCCTCATTCATTGTTAGAGCACCGCTTCGCTCAAGATTTCGTAGTCGTCGAGTGAGAAGGCAGCAAAGACAACTCTCGCGATATTGCCGCTTTCGAAAGCCAAGGCGTCTTTGACTGCGCTCGCTGCAACTTGGGCGGCAGCTAATTTTGGATACCCATAGACCCCAGTTGAAATCGCTGGAAAAGCTATCGAATTAGCCCCCAAGGCAACCGCCTCTTCGATGCACTTTGTATAACAAGAGCGCAAGAGATTTTCTTCTTGGTTTTCGCCGCCATGCCAAATTGGGCCGACAGCGTGAATGATGTGTTTTGCGCTCAGGTCGAAGCCCGGTGAAACCCGAACATCCCCGGTTTCGCATTCGCCAAACTGCCATGTGTATTCAAGCAACTGCGGGCCGGCTGCAACGTGTATGGCGCCATCGACACCACTGCCCCCACGCATAAAGCGGTTCGCGGCATTGACGATAACGTCGACTTCTAGCGTGGTGATGTCGGTCAGCTGTACTTCAAATTTGATGTCGCTCATAGAGCCTCCTCGCACAATAAATCTAGGGGCAACCACTGACATCGCTAAGGAATAAAATGAGGGTATGAGATTTATTATCGCCGTCATAGATGACAAAGGCCGTTCAGCGTCTGGCAACGAGATCGAGGCTATAGATGCTTTCAACGACAAACTTGAGGCCGGTGGGCATTGGATTTTCGCATGCGGCATCGAAGCGCCTGACCAGGCTCACGTGATTGACAACCGCATGGATGC
>Ga0304729_1002202_pt1 | contig 11949 bp, 6 predicted proteins | sample C_131016_MF_Meta_FD_190475 | JGI IMG/M metagenome (GOLD analysis project Ga0304729, IMG submission 190475) | Freshwater microbial communities from Lake Croche, Canada to study carbon cycling - C_131016_MF_MetaG (v2) (version 2) | ecosystem: Environmental > Aquatic > Freshwater > Lake | place... | reverse complement strand
AAAACTCAACAAATATGGATCATTTATTTCTTCTTGATGCCTCAATGGCGATTGCAAAGACCGATTATGTGTCTTTCACTTTCTTCATTGGCACAATGGCCATGATGGCCGCGGCGGTATTTTTCTTTTTAGAATTGAACAACACTAGTAAAGAATGGAGAACCTCGGTATTGGTATCTGGGTTAATCACTTTCATTGCTGCTGTTCACTATTACTACATGCGTGGTTACTTTTTAGAAACGCATGAAAGTCCAACCTTTTTCCGTTATGTAGATTGGTTATTAACGGTGCCTTTAATGTGCGTTGAATTCTATTTAATCACAAAAAAAGCCGGTGGTACCACAAGTTTATTATGGAAAATGATATTAGCTTCTGTTGTAATGTTAGTAACAGGTTATTGGGGTGAAGCAGTTGCCCCAGCTCAAGCTACATTATGGGGAACTATAAGTGCTATTGCTTACTTCTACATTGTATATGAAGTATGGATGGGAGATGTTAAAAAATTAGCCACTGGCGCTGGTACTGCAGTAGCATCTGCGAATGCAGCATTAGGTTGGTTCGTTTTAGTGGGTTGGGCTATTTATCCTTTAGGATATTTAATTGGCACAGCCGATGGACAATGGTATGCTAGCTTCAAAAATATTGGAATTGACATGAATGTTATTTACAATATTGGTGACGCTGTCAACAAAATAGGTTTTGGTTTGGTTATTTATAGCTTAAGTAGAAAAGCTGCTTAATATATTACAGTAACTTTTAAGGGGCAAGTTGGTTACTTGCCCCTTTTTTTATTTAATTTACATCCATGCAGATAAAACTACGCCTTTACTTAATCTTATTTGCATTTCTATTATTCCTTATTGATACGGTGTTTGTTTTAAATAACAGCACGCAAATTTCCTTTTTAATTATCGTACTTATTTTGTTTGGCGTGCCCCATGGAGCCCTTGATTTATACATCGACCAACATTTACATCAATCAAATAGCAATCAAAAATTATTTCTTTTAAAATACATCGCTAATATCATTGGCTATGCCTTAGTTTGGTATTTTTTCCCCATTGCGGCTTTAATTATATTTATTCTTATAACGGCTTATCATTTTGGAGAAATGGATTGGTTGGGAAGAACAGAAAAATGGATGCATAAAATAGCTTATTCAATAATTGGGCTATTATGGATTTTATTTTTGCTTTCTAAGAATATCAATTTTGCCCTGCAGATTTTTATTCGAATGGAGCGGTCTGCTTTTAATGAAACTCAATGGGTGGGACTTGCAAGTAAAATTTATCCCTTAACCCTTATTGGACTTGCTGCTATTTATTTTATTTTATTCTTTTTCAAAGCAGATTTCTTTTCAAATAATAAATACTATTACTATTCAATTATACAACAAGCCATTCTCATTAGTTTTGCCTTTTATATGCCTCTATGGCTTTGTTTTGCCTTTTACTTTGGCTTCTGGCACTCTTTATTGTCTTTTGATAAAATAAGAATCACTTTTAATATGCCCAATGACTTTAATGGGTGGAAAAGCCTACTTTTTAAAGCGGCTCCCTTTTCTATTATGGCCTGGTTTGGCTTTGTTTATATTACTTTTTTGACACTGAATAGTAAGGATGCTTCTGGTATTTTTACACTGCTATTCATAAGCCTATCGGTACTAGCCCTACCGCATTTACAAATATTTACCAAGATTAAGTTGAAGGCAGATTGATATTTGGTTTTTAATTTATGCTTCTATTCATAGGTATTTCATACAAAATAATTTTGTATTGACAACAATCGTTAAATCTTATTATTTTATCTGATTTTTAATTTATTATAATCTGTTGTAAATCAATATAGTATATTTATCAGAAGATTAGAAATTTTCTTCATTAAAAGGATAATAATCTATATATTTAGTATTACAACATTAATTTAATAAATATTCATAAATCGAAATTCAATGAAAGGGCCATCAAAAAAAATTTGCACAAGAAGGATTAAATTTCATGAAAAAATATTTAAATGATAAAATATGAAAAAGATAAATGTTGCTATAATAGGATTAGGCTTTGGTGCAGAATTTATACCTATCTATCAAAAACATCCATTGGCGAATATGTATGCCATTTGCCAAAGAGATAAAGCTAAATTAAATGCCATTGGTGATGCATTTAATATTGAAAAAAGATATTTAGATTATGATGAATTATTAAAAGATCCGGAAATTGATGCGGTGCACATTAATACCCCTATTCAAAGTCATGCCGAACAAACTATTAAAGCGTTGAACGCGGGTAAGCATGTAGCTTGTACCGTTCCAATGGCCACTACAGTTGAAGAGTGTAGATTAATTGTAGAAGCTGCTCAAAAAAGTGACAAAACATATATGATGATGGAAACAGTGGTGTATAGTCGTGAATATTTATTTGTAAAAGAGTTATTTACAAAAGGGGAATTAGGTAAAATTCAATTTATCAGAGCTGCTCATCAACAAGAAATGGCTGGATGGCCGGGCTATTGGCAAGGTTTACCTCCTATGCATTATGCAACACATTGTGTTGGACCCATTGTAGGATTAATTGGCAAGGGAGCTAAATCGATTTCCTGTATTGGATCGGGTCGAATTGATGAAAACTTGATTTCAAAATACAATTCACCTTTTGCCATTGAAAGCTGTCATATACAATTTCACAATTCTGATATTGCTGGGGAAGTCACCCGTTCACTTTTTAATACGGCCAGGCAATACATTGAAAGCTTTGATGTGTATGGCTCTAAAAAAAGTTTTGAGTGGGCTCAGGTAGAGCATGAGCAACCGGTGATTCATGTTGGTGAAACGCCCGAGCGTGTAACTGTTCCAGATTATGCACATTTATTGCCAAAAGAAATTCAATCCTTTACCACCAAAGGAGTTTATGACGAGAACAGCAATCAACATTTATCTTTTATTCAAGGAGCTGGGCATGGTGGTTCGCATCCTCATTTAGTGAATGAGTTTCTAGATGCATTACATAAAAATAGAGCACCCTTTCCTAATGTCAAACAATCGGCTAATATTACTTGTGTAGGAATTCTTGCGCACGAGTCGGCCATGCAGGACGGTATTAAAATAAATCTTCCAGATTTTACTTATTAATTTAGTCAATATCTAAAATAGAAAAGAGGAATTCTAAATAATTATAAATAATTGCCTATCAATGGATTAAGTTCAGACTCATTTCTTTTAAAACAAAAGGGCTTAATTTATTTAAATTTTTATTAAATTAAACTATCCTAAAATATACAGTCATGCAACAAGTACCTGCGCTTATTTTAAAGTCGATGAATGAATCTTACCCTATAGACCAAAGTCATATTGATTTTTATAAAAATAATGGGTTTATTAAATTGAAGCAAGTTTATAGTAAAGCAGAAATTGATTATTTAAATGAGGTGATCACTACTGAAGTTAATGCACTCAATAAGCAAGTATTGGCCATGAACCAAAGAGATACCTATGGAAAAGCTTTCTTGCAAATAATGAATATTTGGAAAAATTCTGAACTCGTAAAAGAAATTGTATTTGGAAAAAAATTAGCCAAAATTGCTACTGAATTAATGGAAGTGGATGGGGTAAGGCTTTACCATGACCAAGCCTTATACAAAGAGCCCAATGGGGGGCATACACCATGGCATGCCGATCAATATTACTGGCCCTTGGCATCTGATAAAACAGTGACTGCATGGATACCATTACAAAATACGCCACTTGAATGGGGCCCACTTGAATACAGTGCAGGCAGCGACCAATTAATAGAGGGCCGGGACAAGGAAATTAGTGATGAAAGCCAACAGTTTTTAGAAACTGCTTTAAAAAATAAAGGCTTTGTTCATGTTGTAGAGCCTTTTGATATAGGAGAGGTAAGTTTCCATAAGGGTTGGTTGTACCATAGAGCTGGTCCCAACAAGACCAATGAAATGCGTAAAGTAATGACCGTCATTTATATGGACAAGGACATGAAATTAAAAGCCCCAGAAAACAAGAATCAACAAAACGATTGGGCATCCTGGTGCCCAGGTGCTATGATAGGCCAAACAGTTGATTCGCCTTTGAACCCCATACTTTATCAACAGTAGGGGAACACATTAAAAAATAATTCCATCCAATTAAAAAATAGAATAGAAAGTATTCGGCTAAACACATTGGGTCACAATTTTATATTTGACTTAATGGAATTCAGCTATTTGAATTTTTCTATACTTTAGCTCATAATTTATTTCAGCCAATAAGTAACATTTAGTTAATAATTAAGTAATAGAATGTTAATACTGCCTAATCAATATAAGTAAGCATTACTGATAGATTTGCATTTCAAATTAAACTAGTTTTTATGAGTGCAAAACAAGTAGTGCAAAAATGCATTATACTCTCCATTTTCTTATTCTCAATAACTGTTAGTGTTTTTGCAGAAGGAGTAAAAGGTCGTGTTCTTGATGCCAATTCCGGTGAACCATTGGTTGGAGCAACCGTAACATTGAACAAACAATCTACTTATGTAAAATTAGATGGAACCTATCAGTTTAAAAATACCAATCTTGGCAAAACTGTTATCACAGTTACTTATACCGGATACATTACTGAGTCGAAAGAGATTCAAATTACCAACGCAAATGAAACTAAAATCGTAGACATTAATTTACGTTCTACAAGTGTCAATTTAAGTTCGGTTACAGTGAGTTCTAGCAATAAAGAAAATGACAATGCCATTAGAAGATTAGAAAAAATCGCTGATCCGATTATCAACATATTGTCTGCAAAAAATATTCAATTATTACCAGACATTACAGTGGCCAACGCTTTACAAAGAGTAAGTGGGGTGACTATTGAAAAAAGTGGATCTGGTGAAGCGCGTTATCCTATTATCAGAGGAATGGAAAAAAGGTATATCAATACTTTAGTGAATGGTATTAAAATTCCTAGTCCAGACAATAAAAATCGTTTTATTCCGCTAGATTTATTTCCTTCTGAATTATTAGAAAGATTGGAAGTAGGTAAAAGTTTAACCCCAAGTTTAGAAGGAGATGCAATAGGAGGAACCATCAACTTGGTGATGAAGGATGCACCAGATCGTTTAATAGTGCAAGGAAATGTGGCAGGTGGTTTTAATACCTCTTTTCCAGATCAAACTTATAGTAAGTTTGATAATTCAACTATGAATCTATCTTCTCCTGCGCAAAGAATAGATCCAAGTGTCACCAACGGATTATTATATGGTGTACCTCCTATTAATAAAAGTGCCAATTTGAACGATTTGCCAGTTAACCATTTGAATTACACAAATATCACTAATCCAGTTAACTCGACTTTGGGTTTAACTGTGGGTAATAGATTTGGTAAGGATAAACAATTTGGTTTTATAGTATCAGGAAGTTATCAAAATATATACAGAGGAACTACATCTAACTTTTTCCTACCAAGCTCTCAACCTGGTTTAAATAATATTCCTTTATTTTCTGATTTACAATTAAGGAAATATTCGGTTCAAAGCCAAAGAAAAGGGGTTAATGCTAAACTGGATTATCGTATAGATAAGAATAATAAAATTTCTATAATAAATACCTATGTTAGATTAGACGATTATCAAACCAGAATTATCTGGGATACGGTCGCTTTAAACTCAGTGGTAGACAACTCTCAAAGAAGCCAATGGATTTTTCAATCTATTAATAATACGACAATACAAGGAGAACATAAATTATCAAGTACTGATAAATTAGATTGGTCTTTAGTTTATTCAACAGCTAAAAGCAATATGCCAGATCAAAGTTCTTTTACACATCAATATGCAATTGTGGCCACTAGCTTAACTGCAGATAAATTGCAATCAATGTCTAGAATTTGGACCAACAATACGGATAATGATGCTGCTGCTTATTTAAATTATACAAAAAATACTACTTTATTTCATCGTGATTTTGAATTAAAAGTAGGGGGCTTGTATAGAAATAAAAACAGAGACAACTACTATATAGCTTATTCTTTAAAGCCAGCACTTGGTTCTGTTTATACAAATGTTAATAATGCCCAATTTCAATTTAACACAGGTGATGGTATCCCAAGCTTGAATGGCAACAACTATACATTTGAAGAAAAAATTACAGCAGGTTACTTGCAAGGAAAGTGGAACTTGTCTAACCGTTTTGAATTATTAGGAGGCGTTAGGGCAGAGAATACCAATCAACATTATGAGACTTTATTAACCAATGATGTAGATGCAAAATCTGGAAACATCAAATACACAGATTTGTTACCTAGTGCACAAATGAAATTTACTTTAACACCTAATCAAAACTTTCGTTTTGCTTATTATAGAGCCATTGCTAGACCTGGTTTTTCTGAATTAATTCCAGACGGTGCAGACGGAGAATTTTTTAAAGAAGTGGGTGATCCAGTAAATTTAAAACATACAGTGGCCGATAATTTAGACTTACGATATGAAATGTACAGTAAAGGGGCTGATCAATTATTAATAGGAGCTTTTTATAAAGACATTCAAAATCCAATTGAAATTTCTGCTGTCAAACCGCAGAACATCAATAGTTTGTACTTGCAACCAGTAAATATCGGAAAAGCAACCAACTATGGTCTTGAATTAGTGGCCACCAAGTTCTTTGGTTCAGTTGGAATTTCTGCTAACTACACCTATACGAAATCTAGCATTACCAACGATAATTTAATTTTCTCTTATAGAAACACTACAGGACAAATAGTTTCAAAGCGTGTCTCTGAAACCAGACCATTACAAGGACAGTCCGACAATATTGGAAATTTATCTTTGATTTATAAAAATCCAAAAATTGGATTTGATTTACAAGTAGCCGGGGTTTATACGGGAGAAAGAGTCAGCTTTGTAAGCCCTTATGCTAATTTAAATTATTGGCAGTCTCCTACCACTCAATTAGACCTTTCATTTGAGAAGAAGTTTGGTAAACATTTCTCTTTTTATGGAAAAATCAACAATTTGACTGATGCACCTTTAGAGCTTTCACTACATCAATCTTATAATTCTTACATGGAAGCTAGTGGCTCCAGAGTATTGGCCTTACAAACAGATCCTGCAAATAAAATAATTATCCAAAAGGATTATTATAGAACAACTTATTTATTTGGAATCCGTTATAAACTTTAATATATAATTTACAACAATTTACAATGAAACAAAAGTTTACATATTTAGCAGTGATTTTGATTACAGGATTAATTTCTTGTACTAAAACTGAAGAAACAAAAAATTTATGGAAAGCAGTGATTATTCCTGCTTCTCCAATTAGCGAATCTACACCATTGACTGGTGCCATCAGTGGAACCATGCTTGCAGGAAAAACCTATAACGTAATTGGAGATATTTATGTTAATACCGGTGATGTTTTAGTCATAGAGCCTGGCGTTACAGTAAATTTTATAGGAACTGCGGGTGTGCCCGTAGGTTTAGGTGTAAAAGGAACTTTATTATCACTAGGTACTAAAGAAAATCCAATCATGCTTACCTATCCTGGAGTAACCAAAACAGATCAATTAGGCGCTAATCCAGATACAGATCCAGCTTTACAAGGTAGATGGACAGGAGTTACAGGTGCCACTACTTGCCCATTGATGGTACTTAAATGGACCCATGTGGAATTTGGGGGTGCTGCTATTAGTTCAGCTATGAAAAGTTTTACTGGAAGCTCAAGTCCTTATTCAGTTTATTTTGCCAATCCTGATGGAAGCTTTATTTTAGAAGATTCTTGGATTTACGGAAGTGTAGATGATCCATTTAGAATTAATGGTGGAAAGATTCACATCATGAGAAACACTTTTGAAAAATGTGGCTACACAGGTGGTGAGGCAATGAATGCAAAAGCAGGAACCATTGGCGATTTTGCTTATAATTTATGTATTGGAATGGCTACTAACGGACCAAAAGTTTCAAATATTAACGTTGCTGTCGGCAAACCAGGTTCCAATGTGAATATTTATAATAATACCATGATTAATTGTGGGTATAGAAGATCTGCTGCTGGCAGAGGTGGCTCCATTAATTACGAACAAGGTGCAGGTGGAAAAGCATATAATAATTTAATTGTGAATTGTAAATTTGGTTTGCGAGTTGTTCAAAACCCTATCGCTGACACTGCCAATTTAAGATATGGCTATAATTTTTATTATGCGGACTCTGTTTCAGTAGCAAGTCAATTTATTCCTTCTTTATCAGTAAGTACAGCAATTAGTCAACCGATGGAAACAGATATTCCAAAACCATCCACTTATTTACCTTCTGGTTGGTCTGTAGGTGCTGTTTATACTGCCCCTACTTCTGTTGTCGGAGTAAATAATCCTCAGTTTATAAATGCGCCTGTTCCATTACCAGCTGGCTTGAAATTAGCTGATATAGCAGTAGTTGGAAAATATAATTTTGCTTTAAAACCAAATTCTCCTTGTATTGGGGCTGGTTTTACAGGATTTGCACCTAGAGCGGATGTAATTCAAGATTTAAGATTAGGGGCTACTGAAATTACAGGTCCAGGTAAGGATATTGGTTGTTATCAAAGTAATGGTAGAGGTAATCAACACTAGAATTTAATAAGTTCAATTACAATACTAAGTGCCTTAAAATTTATATTTTAGGGCACTTTTTTAATGGTATAAACCTAAAATGATTAAAAAAAATAGATAATGAAATTTAATAAATACATTTTTTTTATTGGATTGATTTTGTTGTTATCATTAACAAGTACAATAACTAATGCACAAATTAAAGATAGTGTTATTAATTTTCTATTTACCTCAGATGTGCATTTTGGTTTAACAAAAGATCATTTTAGAGGTAAGGCGAACGTGCCTGCCAAGGATGTAGATATGGCCATGATGCAAGTAATGAATCAAATTTCAGAGAATCGATCCATTGTGGATGGAATTGATGCTTTAGTGATCACTGGGGACATTGCCAACAGAATGGAAAAGGGTGTTCAATCCGCTTCTGCTTCTTGGGATCAGTTTAAAGAAGTTTTTATCCATAGTAATCAGTTGAAAAAAGCAGATGGAACAAAATCAGACTTATTGGTAGTTCCTGGTAATCATGACATGAGCAATGCTATTGGTTTTCATAGAACTATGGAACCAAAAAAGGATCCTGCTTCCATGTTGGGTATTTATAATTTAATGTTTCCAAAAAATCAAGTGACCACTTTTGATAGCAGTTTAATACGTATTCATTATTCTAAAGATATCAAAGGGGTACATTTTGTATTTTTAAGTTTGTATCCAGATTCTGCAGAAAGGGTTTGGATGGAAAAAGATTTAAAAAATATTTCTTTGTCAACTCCTGTTTTCTTATTTGCACATTCCATACCTGATGTAGAGCCAAGATTTTTTGAAAATCCCAATGGTTTACACGACATCAATGAGGATGACAAGTTTGAAAATTTAGTTCCTGAAAGGTATAAAGATGGAAAAGACGTGAAAGGGGAAACGACTATTGAACAAAATGGCTTTGTGAATTTTATCCAACAACATCCAAATATTAAAGTCTATTTCCATGGTCATGAAAATTGGACGGAGTATTACCAGTACCATGGCCCAAAAAATAAGATCAATCTAACTTGTATTAGAACAGATAGCCCTATGAAGGGCAGATCCTCAGCCAAAGAGGAAACAAAATTAGCTTTTGAACTCATCTCTATTAATACTAAAAATGGAGAGTTAAATGTAAAAGAGGTCTTGTGGAATGCACCCAATCAAAACAATGGTTTTCAGTGGGGTCAAATGGCTAATTTTAAGTTGAAAGAATAGCCAGCTCGAATTTTAATACTTATAATTTAGATTTAATCAAACATTGCGTAAATTGGTGTCCCAATGTGGAGCATTTGTCTCTGCTGGACTAAATTAAGTGATGATGAAGAAATTTATAGTAAGTCTTATTGCGGTCTTTGGCATGTTTTTTTTAGCAGTGAAAGCCCAAGCACAAGTTATTGATTCTGTTTTAAGTATTTATGAGGAGCAATATCCTCATGAAAAAATTCATATCCATTTTGACAGAACACTATACAATGTGGGCGAGACTATTTTTTATAAACTCTATGTATTAAATGGTATAGAATGGACCAATTTGAGTAAGAATGTATATGTAGTTTGGTATGACAACAATGGCAATTACATCAAACAAACAGTGACACCTTTGTTTCAATCTTCTTCCAAAGGAAGTTTTGAACTTCCTACCAATTATAAAGGCGACTTTATTCGAGTAAAAGCATTTACTAGATGGATGCTCAACGACGACAGTGTATTTCTTTATGAAAAAAATATTGCCATCAACGATGGCACGGTTGCTAAAACAAAAACAGCACCTGTACCCAAAACCAAGGTAGAGGTGTTTCCTGAAGGTGGTGTTTTGGTGAATGGGCTAAGTAGTAAGCTGGCATTTAAAGCTACCAATGGAAGCGGTAGCCCTGTTTTTATTAAAGGGTTCTTAGTCAATGATAAAAATAAAGTTTTAGATACTTTAAAAGTGGCGCATGATGGCATGGGTATTTTTCAATTAAAACCAGTGGCTGGAGAAAAATACCAATTGAATTGGACAGATGAAAATGCGCAGAAGGGCAATACACCAATGCCAATAGCCAATAAAGAAGGGGCTATTCTAAATGTTAGTATGGACTATGAAAAAGCCTATGTGCAAGTAGAACGTAGCCCAGAGGCCCCTCAACGTTTCAAACACACCAGATTACTAGTTCATCAAAACCAACGTTTATTGTACAAAGTAGATTTTAAAGGAGAAGATAAATTAATACAGAAAGCAGGATTGCCCATTGAGGAATTACCTACTGGAGTAGTGCAATTTTCCTTGTTTACCGAGGATTGGATGCCCATTGCTGAAAGAATAATATTAGTCAATAATCGCTTGCATGAATACAATGCAATGATGAACTTGGATTTGTCTAGTGTGCATAAAAGAACAAAAAATATTATTGAAATTTATGTAAAAGATACAGCAGCTAGCAATATGTCTATCTCTGTTACGGATGCGTCTATCGTTTTACCAGAGCAGCAAAGCATCTACTCCGATTTCTTATTAAGCAACGATATAAGAGGTAAAGTGTACCATCCAGCTTATTACTTTTCCAGCGATGCAGATAGCGTGGCAGCGCATTTGGATTTGGTGATGCTCACTAATGGCTGGAGAAAATTCAATTGGGATAAAATAAAAGCTGCCCTTTTACCTACCCAAATTTATCCTGCAGAAACAGAAACGATGAAACTTACAGGCAGAGTGTATAGTAGTTCTTCTACAAAACTACCTAATGACCTACTTTTAAATTTAATCATCAGCGGTAAAGACAGTAGTAAAAGAATGTTGTTTCTTCCTGTGGCTAAAGACGGTAGTTTTGAAGATAAAACGGTTTCTTATTTTGACACATCAAGAATTTTTTATGCCATTAATGGCAAAGGGGGACAGAATAGCCCATCGGTAGTGCACTTTGAAAATGGGTTCTATAAACAAGAATTGAAAAGCATCTTAGTAGATGCTGGAGCTTACAAACGGAATTGGTCTGATAGCATGGCCAAAGCCAAATTAAATTTACTTCTGCTTGAACAAGAAAAGCAAAAAAGGTTAATGGCTTCTTTGACCTTAAAAGAAGTGGTGGTTAAAGCTAAAGTAAAGACACCAATTCAACTCTTAGATGAAAAGTATGCCAGAGGTCTTTTCTCAGGTGGAGATGGTTTTTCCTTTGATTTATCCTCTGATCCAAGTGCCATGGGTTCGATAGATGTACTTTCTTATTTGCAAGCAAAAGTGCCTGGATTAAGTATTTCGGTCTCTGGTATGCAAGCTTCTGCTTCTTGGAGAGGCTCAAAAACTGATTTTTTCTTAAATGAAATGAATACCCAGATTGAATCTATACAAACTTTACGCATTAATGACATTGCATACATCAAAG